>Ga0209343_10006216_pt1 | contig 14337 bp, 10 predicted proteins | sample RifCSPlowO2_02_FD_184026 | JGI IMG/M metagenome (GOLD analysis project Ga0209343, IMG submission 184026) | Groundwater microbial communities from Rifle, Colorado - Rifle CSP2_plank lowO2_0.2 (SPAdes) (version 2) | ecosystem: Environmental > Aquatic > Deep subsurface > Groundwater | place... | reverse complement strand
CGACGTGGCGTGGCAAATTGCCTTCCTCATTCAAACCTCCGACCACAAAGTTGGACGGCCATTATTCTTCTTGGGCGGGCAGGTTGTCTTCCTGCCTTATGGGGTTCCCTCATCGAGGGAGGGACAGCAATTCTTGCTTTGCCGTCGTTGATGAACGCAACTCTCGGGTAACTGTTCCAGGCAGGAGCAAGATATCTGATGATTCGATGATGACACGAAAATCCCTACCCAAGCAAGGGTTGTTCGGCAAGCGAACTGCGATTGGCCCGGTGACCGTACCGAGCGTCATGGCTCCGGAGAACCGTCGCACGAAGCGACCTCGACGTCATTTGTCCGCATAGCGAACAAATAGGGTCCTTAACCGGCAGCAGGAACCAGAAACGACCAGTCAAGGGCTATCGGCGCGAAGACCCTATAATGTACGCATCGCGCACATTCAGCGACACGGACCATAGCGAGATGAAAGTAAACGACCGCGACTTCGTCGGTGCAATGGGAAAAGGTCTCGCGGTGATCGAGGCCTTCGACGCATCGAGTCAGCGCATGACTCTGAGCGAGGTAGCGCGCAAGACCGGATTGACCCGTCCGACCGCACGCAGGTATCTTCTTTCACTGACCCGACTTCGGTATGCGGAAACCGACGGAAAGCATTTCTGGCTTACGCACCGGGTATTGCGTCTGGGTCATGCGTTCCTGTCGTCATCACCCTTGCCCAAGAGCATCCAACCGGTTCTTGATCAACTCGCTGAAGGAACGAAGGAGGCAGCATCCCTCTCGACCATGGACGGCCCGGAAATCGTCTTTCTCGCCAGCTCGGTCGCGCCCCGAATGATGGCAGCTACGATCAATGTGGGCCTGCACCTCCCGGCTTATTGCACGGCGTCGGGGCGAATCCTGCTAGCGAGTCTGTCCGAGGCGGCAATCGAGCGACTCCTACGAGCGGCGGTTTCGCGAAAATTCACGCCGAAGACCAGGACCAGCCGCCAAGAGTTGCTAAAGGAAATCCGCAACGCGCGCAGGAACGCTTACGCGGTCAATGATGAAGAACTGGAAATCGGAGTGCGCTCGATCGCAGTGGCAGTGGCCGTGCCGCAACTGCAGAAGAATTTTGCGATGGCCGTGAGCGTTCACGCCGGGCGAATGAGCGTAACCGAAATGGTCGCACGCATTCTCCCCAAGCTTCAATCCGGCAAACGATCGCTTGAACAGGTGTTGTAGCGGCTCCAGTGCAGGTTCGTTCATAGGAGAGTGAGCATCATGTTCACCGAGAAGGTAGCTAACAAGCGATTGACCGACGAGGAATTCTTCCGCATCCGCAGGGAAGAGGTCCTGTCCCAGTGGGAAACCGGAAAAGATATCGAGAATCTGCAGGAATGCATCGCGGCAGCAAAGGAGTTGTCCGAGGGAAAGAACCATGCTCTGAGGTTCCTGGAGGCGAAACGAAACGGCACGTTCATTCTGATTCCGCAGTTCGGGCGTGCCCTCACGGAGTACATGATTGAAGGCATCACCTACGTCGAAAGCGAGACGGGTTTGGTGCCGGACGGCGCATGGAATCTCTACTCGGATTCGTACACACGCAAGAAGGAGTTCCGCAAGGCAGCCGCCGGTATCGAACGCAGCAGGAAGGAAGGCATGTCGATGCTCAACGGCTGGCCGATCGTGAACTTCGGCGTCGAGGAAGCGAGAAAGATCACGAAGGCGTCCAAACTACCCCTGCACTTCGTGACCTGCGACGAGGATGCGCGTCTGGCCTCGGAAATCGCGCTGGCAGCGGGCTGGACGGCCAACTCGGTGACTTCGCTGCAGGAATGCATTTCGCATTCCACGACGATTACTCTGGCGGACGAGATCCGGCTCATGCAGTACGACGCGCGTCTGGCCGCGCGCTACCAGGAAGGCGGCGTGCCGCAGTGTCCGTGGAACACCTCGCACCTCACCGGATACGACAGCCCCGGATATCACTCCTTCGTGCACGTGTCCGAAGCGGTGCTCGCCGCCGAGCAGGGCGTGAAGTGCCAGTTCCTGTCCCACGGCATCGGCATGAACCTGCTGCAGGACATCGCGATGATCCGGGTCTCGGAAAAACTGTGCTACGAGTATTGCGCGCGAATGGGCTACGAAGGAGTGGAGTTCGTTGCCGGCGTGTTCCCGTTTCTCGGCGCCTGGCCGCCGAGGGATGACGAATCCAACGCGATGATCGCCTGGAATGCGGCCATTCCGGCGCTGGGCGGATTCCCGGGGATGATCCTGAAGTGCCAAGACGAAGCTTTTGCCACACCGACGAAGGAAGGCATGGCTCGATCCGTCAGGCTCGCCAGGCACATGCTCACCGTGATGGGCTCGCAGCGAATTCCGGAAAGTGCGGCGTTGCGGCAGGAGGAGGCGATGATCGAACTCGAGGTCCGAACGCTGCTGGAGAAGTGCCTGGAAATCGGCGACGGCGACATGGCGGTCGGGCTGTGCAAAGGAGTCGCGGCCGGCTGGGTCGATACCATGGTGACCCCATGGCGGCACAACCCGGGCAAGGTTCTCCTGGTGCGCGACGCGCAAGGCGCCGTGCGGTATCTTGATGCAGGCAACGTCCCGCTGCCTGCGGAAGTGAAGCAGTACCACCTCGCGAAGATAGCCGAGCGCGAAAGCCGGGATGGTCGAAAGGCGAATATGGACATGGTCGTCGAGGACCTCCAGTTCGCCTCCAAGCTGCCGTAAGCCCGATCGGAAGCGTCGCCTTATACGGGAGAAAACCCCATGCAAGCCGCAGACAAACACATCGTGATCGGCACGATCGGTTCCGACGCCCACATGATAGGAGCCTGGGTACTGCAAAAAGGGCTCGCCGCGGCCGGGTTCGGCGTGACGCTGCTTGGCGCCGCCGTTCCGCAGGAGGAGTTCGTCAACGCCGCCATCGAGACCCATGCCGACGCGATTCTGGTTTCGTCGCTGTACGGCATGGGAATCCTCGATTGCGAGGGACTGAGGGATAAATGCGTCGAAGCCGGGCTGAAGAACATCCTGCTCTACGCCGGCGGGAACGTCGCCGCGCCGCTTGAACTGCAGAGCAACTGGCCCGAGATCGAGAAGCGCTTCACGGAAATGGGTTTCAACCGCGTATACCGCAATACGGTGACCGTCAACGAGGTCGTGGCCGCGCTGAAAAGCGATCTCGGGATTGACAGCTGAGTCGCCGCGGGCAAACCGGCAATGGACGTTCGTCTGCTCATCGACTTCGGCAGCACTTATACGAAGATTCTCGCCATCGACCTCGAGCGAGAGCTTCTGCTCGGGCGCGCGCAGGCGCTGACAACCGTCGACAGCGACATCACCATTGGACTGAAAAACGCCTACTCGACGCTCCTCGACGAATGCGAATTCCAGGAACGGGATATTAGAGGGCGCTACGCCAGCAGCAGCGCGGCCGGCGGTCTGAGGATCGCGGCGATCGGCCTGGTGCCCGCGCTGACGCTCGAAGCGGCGCGCCGCGCCGCGCTCGGCGCCGGCGCGAAGGTCGTCTGCGCGTACGGATTCGAAATCGACGAGACCATCGTCGCCGAAGTTGAAGCGGCTGCATGCGACATCGTGCTGCTCACCGGCGGGACCGACGGCGGGGACAAGGACGTCATCCTGCATAACGCGCGCATGCTCGCCGATTCGGCACTCGCCTGCCCGATCCTGGTGGCCGGCAACCGTGTCGTCGCGACGCAGGTGAAGGAAATCCTGCAGGCCAAAGGCAAATCCGTATCGGTAACGCAGAACGTATTGCCGCGCCTGGACGCGGTCGAGGTGGAACCCGCGCAGGCGCTCATACGGGACATCTTCATCGCCCGGATCATCGAGGCCAAAGGCCTGTCAGGCGCGCGGGATTTCGTCGGGGGCGAGATCGTGCCTACGCCCAAGGCCACCCTCAAAGCCGCAGCGCTACTGGCCGACGGCACCGATGGCGAACCCGGAATCGGCAGCCTGGTGATCATCGAAGTCGGTGGCGCGACAACCAACATACACTCCGTCTGCAGCGGTACGCCCGCGGACCCGCTGACGGTCGTCAAAGGGCTGCCGGAGCCGCGGGTCAAACGAACGGTGGAGGGAGACCTGGGAATCCGTTACAACGCGCATACCATCTATGAACTGGCTGGCGAGGAGCCCTGCCGCGCGAAGCTGCAAGCCATTCATCCGTCCCTCGCGCAGGAGTCGATCGATCTGGGCACCCATGTGCGTGCGCTTTCGGAAAATGTCGGCTTTGTTCCCACGAGCACGCTGGAATACGACGTGGATATCATGCTTGCCGAATCGGCAACGGGCGTCGCGATGCAACGACACGCCGGCACCCTGCGCGAAGAGTACAGTGCGGTGGGCGCCTACAAGGTGCAGTACGGGAAGAACCTCCTGGATGTCGAGAACCTGATCGGAACCGGCGGAATCTTCAAGTACGGCTATCGTCCGGAACGCGTGCTGGCGGCCGCGCAGTTCAGCCTCAGCACGCCCTGGAGCCTGATGCCGAGAGTGCCCAAAACCTATGTCGACAGCGAATATTTTCTCTATGGCATCGGCTTGCTCGCGGATCACTTTCCGGAGCAGGCGCTTAGAATCGCCAAGAAATACCTTCGACCGACCCAGCGCGATGAATAGCCCGGTCGTTTCGCAGAGCACGGGTGCCGCGACAACCGGGCGTTTTCAATCGAAGCCATCAACCGGAGGGGAAAATATGAATCCCGCACCCTTGCCCAAGAGCCCACCGGAACCTGGCGCCGGCGTGTCGCCTGCAGGCGCGACGGCAGCGCTCGCTTGCTTCGTTTCGGAAACGCCGTACGAAGCAATACCGGACGATGTGCTGCACGAGGCGAAGCGCCTGCTGTTGGACGGGATAGCTTGTGCGTTGGGCGGCTATACGCTCGATGCAGGCCGGATAGCGATCTCGACCTACCGCCGCTGGGGTGGCCATCCGGGAGCGACCATCGTCGGCGATGGCGCAAGGCTACCCTCGCCGCATGCCGCCTATCTCAACGCCAAATTGGGCAATCTGCTCGACATGGACGACGTGCTGCTGAACATAGCGCACCTGAGTCCGGTGGTGCAGTGGAGCGCGCTCGCGCTGGGAGAGGAGGAAGGACGCTCTGGCCGTGATCTGCTGGCGGCCTTTACCCTTGGGTTCGAGGCGGGCGCGCGCGTCTTTCTTGCGCTGGGAACGATCTTCGACAACGTCGACGGAAAGATGGTCCCCGCCGATACCACCGGATTCGGCCACGCCATCATAGGCGGCACCGCCGCGTGCGGACGCATGCTGGGACTACGCACCGAAACAATGATTCAGGCGCTCGGCCTCGGCGCCATGCATACCCCGGCACCGCTGTCGCACAAGTCGGTCACCGACGCGTCGATGGCGAAATACCAGATGGATGCCGCCGCAGGCGGGGCGGTCCTTTCAGCGGTTCTTGCCCGCGATGGTCATCCGGGACCGGTGACGATGCTCGACGACGATTTCTATGCGCGCGCGATGGCCCGCAGGCACTTCGCGCCGGCGCATTTGACGGATCGGCTCGGCGAACACTGGCATTTGGGACTCACGTCGATCAAACCCTATCCGCACTGCCGGCATACGAACTACGCGCTCGACCTGGTCGGTCGCATCGTGTCCGAAGAAAACCTTCGGCCGGAAGAGATCGAAGCGATCGAGGTGCGCGGCTTCGGCAACCTCACCGTGCACCCCTGGAATACCTACGAGCCGCGCAATGAAATGGAGGCGCAGTTCAGCCTGCCCTACGCGGTCGCGAGAGTCGCGGCCAGAATCCCCGCGGGGCCTGCCTGGTATGCCAAGGAGCACATGAAGGATGTCGCGCTTGCCGACCTTGCCCGGCGGGTAAGCGCTGCTGCGCATCCCGAGGTCTCAAAACGCGTCGCTGCGGCCTGGCCCGAACCGGTGCGCGAGGTACCGACTTCGGTCACGATCCGCGCCCGCGGCCGTTCGTTCTCCGCCGAGGATTGTTACGCGAAGGGCGACGGATTCGCGCCGACGCACCGGTTCGACGACGATGCGCTGATCAACAAATTCCGCGTCAGCACCGAGTCCGTCCTCCCGGCGCACGCTGCCGATCGGCTGATCGAAGCGGTATTCGACCTCGATCGCATGGGATCGTTGACCACGCTTGGACGGCTGCTCGGCGCTTCGGCCTGACCTCGCTGAGGGCCGAATTACGCGTCATTGACGCATGCGCGGAAATGATTGATGATCGGATCACGTAACATACCAGCGTCGAACCGGCGTGCAAGAAGACCGGAGACCCGGAACATGTCGATTCTTGCCCCGAAGTCGAGGCGGCGCCTGCGCTTCGGCGCCGGGGATGACAGGAGGTTCACAAAGTGTTCAAAGCCACTGCTGGCAAGATATTACCGACCGCCATTATCGGGTCCATCCCGCGGCCGAGCTGGTACAAGGAGAATCTGGGTCGTCGGGCTTTCATTGAAGCCATGGTCAATGCGGGGTTCAGGGAACAGTACGAAGACGCGCTGGCTTGCTATATACGCGATCAGACGCTCGCCGGACTGGACATCCTGACCGATGGAGATTGCCGGTTCGACAACGACGTCGGCGGGCAAAGCTGGACGACCTATCCGCCGAACCACATGTCCGGCTTCCAGAGCGACAGCCCGACCCCTTCAAAGGCGGGCAGCGGCGGCATCATGTTCCCCAGGGGTCACATCCTGCACGACTATCTTGAAGCCAAAGTGATGCCCAGCATCGTCGGTCCGGTTGGCCCGGGGACGCTGCAATACACCGAAATGTGGAAGACCGCCCAGCGGCAGACCACGAAACCGATGAAATTCGGAACGATCACGCCGGAACTGGTTGCTTTCGCGGTTGCCGATCATCATTACAAGGACATCCGCGCGCGAATCATGGCGATCAGCGACGCGCTTAACGACGAACTGAACCAACTGGCTGATGCGGGCTGCCCGGTGATTCAGATGGAAGAACCGCAAATCCACCTGCTGGCGGCGCGCAAATTCGTCGATGACATCATCAACCCCGAATACATGGTCAAGGTGTTCAACAACACCGTCAAAGGGCTGCGCGCCAAGACCGAAGTCTGGTGCCACAGCTGCTGGGGCAATCCGTCGCAGCAGCGCATGTTCGCGCAGGTGCAAAGTTATGAGCCCGCCCTGGAGGCCATGAACCAGGTGGACGCCGACGTCGTGACCTTTGAGAGCTGCAGCTCCGGCGGGATCGACTTGAAGCACATCGGCAGGAAGATTACCGACAAGAAGATAGCCATTGGCGTCGTCGATCACCATACCCTGCAGATCGAAACCCCGGACGAAGTGGCGGCCCTGATCCGCCGTGCTCTGGAACACATCCCCCCGGAGCGGCTGGTGATCTGCTCCGATTGCGGCATGGGTCGTGAAGGCATGAGCCGCCGCCACGCGTTCTACAAAATGGTCGCCATTGTTCTGGGTACCAACGTCGTCCGCAAGGAACTGGGACTGCCGCAAGCCGAGTGCCTGGCTGCCGACGAGCGCTATTCGCTGGTGCCTCGAGCGTAGGAGCTCCTGACAAAATGATCCGCGCACAGCCGCGGCTGGTTCGGCACAAGGAAAATCCAAAAAGGGCATCCCATGCGCGAGCCGGTGGCCGAATCGGGCTGAGAGGGGAATTCCAACCGTGATCGCATTCAGGCGGTCATCGGAGGAATAGTTATCCACTAACCAAGGAGGAGGTGGGCATGACCAAGAAAGCGCGTATTTCCAAACTGGCCTTCTTTGCGTCCGCCGTGCTGGCGGCGACGGCAATTCCGGCCGGTGCGGCGGAATACAAGATGACCATAGGATCGAGCCATCCACCGGTGTTGCCATGGACGATCCCGCTGAAGACCCTGATCGTTCCGGATTCGAACAAGATTCTTCAGCAGTCCGGCTTGGCCGACCGGATCAAGTGGACCGAAGCCTACGCCGGCGCATTGTACAACTTCCAGAACACGCTCGAAGGCGTGGGCGACGGGCTCGCCGACATCGGCTGGGTCGGATCGCTCTGGGAGCCGGCGAAGCAGCCGCTGCAGAATGTCGCGTACTACATGCCGTTCGTGACCGGTGACTTCCGCATCATGTCGAAGATCCAGGACAGCCTGGTCGAAACGGTGCCCGCGTTCGCCGCGGAATGGACCAAGCACAATACGGTCTACCTCGGGTCGGAGGCCGCCGACACCTACCACCTGGTGACCAAGTTCCCGGTCACGAAGTTCGAGGACATCAAGGGCAAGAAGCTGATTGCGCCCGGAGCGATCGCAAGCCGCCTGCAGGGGACCGGCGCGATCGCCGTCGATGCCGGGCTGCCGCTGTTCTACAACATGCTGCAGACCGGCGTGGCCGACGGAGCGGTGATCCTGATCACCGGCGTGCTCCCGTTCAAGCTCCACGAGGTCGCGCCGTACATCACCAAGGTGGACCTGGGCGCGGTGTTCGCGGGCGCCCTCGCGATGAACAAGAACACCTGGGACAAGCTCCCGCCGCACATGAAAGTGCTCTTCAAGGGGCTCGGTCGGGAATACGCCGAGATGACGAACAGCATCATCGCCCAGCGCGAAGCCGGTGCATGGGCGGTGCTTGCCAAGAATCCGAAGGTGACGATCTCCGAGCTTCCGATGGCGGAGCGCGTGAAATGGGCGAACGCGCTTCCCGACGCAGGACGCGACTGGGTCACGCGCAATGGCGAACCCGGACGGCAGGTGCTCAAGGTCTTCATGGAAGCAGCACGCAAGAGCGGGGCAAAGCCACTGCGCGATTGGGACAAGGGGCTTTGAGCGATACGCGCTGCGCGCGGTAGCGGCCGCCCGCCACCAGGCTACGGTCCGATGACGACCCGGCCCGAATCGGCCGCGACCGGGCGCAGGTTGAAGCCCCTCGCGTACATCGCCAGGGGCTTCAACGCGCTGACGCTGGGCATGAACAGCGTCGGCACGTTCTGGGTGTTCTGCCTGATGTTCGTCATCTGCGCCGACGTCGTCGGCCGCTACGTGTTCAACGCCCCGATTCGCGGCGTGGCCGAAATGGTGGGCTACTCGATCGTCACCGCGGTGTTCCTGCAGTTTGCCAATACCCTCCACGTCGGGCGCTTCACGCGCGCGGACCTGTTGATCACCCGTATCGAGACCGCCTGCCCGGCATTCGGCTATCTTCTAGGGACCCTGTTCGACCTGTTGGGCATCGCGGTGTTTGCCGGGATTGCCTGGGGTACCTACCCGAAACTGCAGCATGCGTGGGATACCAACGAATTCACCGGTACGCCCGGGGACTTCACGTTCATTATCTGGCCGTTCCTCGCGGTGATCGTGTTCGGGGCGGTCGCAACGGCGGTCGAGTTCACGGTCCGGTTCGTCGCGTCTGCGTGGCGCATGATCATGGCGGTCGCACGCCCTGTCCCCGGCGCTCGCGCCGCCTGGCCGCGGGTCGCCGCACTGCTGGTGCTGGCGGCAATCGGCTGGATTGCCGTGGCGAGCGGCCTGAGCAATATCCAGGTTGGAATCTTCGCCATTGTCTGCCTGCTCGTTCTCATCTACACCGGGATGCCCATCGGCGTGGCGATGATCGTGCTCGGCTTCCTCGGCATATGGCTGATTCGGGGCGACGTGGACCTCGGGGTGCGCGTGCTCTCGCGCAGTTCGACGGAGTACCTCAGGAACTACTTCTTCGGCGTAGTGCCTCTGTTCGTGCTGATGGGAATGTTAGTCAGCGTCTCCGACGTCGGGCGGGATACCTTCGACGTCGCCCGCTGGACGCTGCGGCGCGTCAGAGGCGGGCTTGGCGTCGCAACCGTCGCCGCCAACGCGATCTTCGCGTCGATCACCGGCTCATCGATCGCATCGGCTGCCGTTTTCACGAAGATCGCAACGCCGGAAATGCTCCGCCACGGCTACACGCCGCGTTTCGCGGTCGGCGTCGTCGCCGGCTCGTCGGTCCTCGGCATGCTGATTCCCCCCAGTCTGCTGCTCATCGTCTACGGCTTTCTCGCGGAGGAATCGGTCGGCAGCCTCTTCCTGGCAGCGATCGTGCCCGGCCTCATACTCGCGGCCGCCATGGCGGTGATGATCGTGCTGTTGGCGACGTTCTGGCCCTCGTTCATCGGCGGCACCGCCGTCAGGGAAGAGGAAGACTCCGAACGTCTGCGTGGGGCGGCGCTGAAGCTCGCGCCGATATTCGCGCTTGTCCTGCTCGTGCTCGGCGGAATCTACGGCGGGGTGTTTACCCCGACCGAGGCAGGCGCCGCGGGCGCGCTCGGCGCGCTGGCGATTGCAATCCTGCGACGGAAACTGACCTGGCTGAAGCTATGGGAAACCATGGTGGAAACCGGCTACGTCACCGTGTCGGTGCTGCTGCTGCTGCTCGGAGCGCGCGTGTTCGGACAGATGCTCGCCATGTCCAATATGCCACAGCAGATGAGCGCGCTTGCAGCGGCGGCCGACCTGGGGTTGAACAGCTTCATCGCGGCCTATCTGCTCGTAGTCTTGCTGCTCGGCACGATCCTCGATTCGGTATCGATCATGGTGATCACGCTCCCGTTCGTGCTGCCCGTGGTGAAACTGCTGGGCGGCGACCTCATCTGGTTCGGCGTGGTCTCCGTTGTCGCCGTGGAGATCGGACTGCTGACGCCGCCGTTCGGGATTTCCTGCTACGTGGTCAAGTCGACGCTGGACGACACGCGAATCACCATCAACGATATCTTCGCCGGCGCCATTCCGTTCGTTCTCGTGATGCTGGTCGTCGTCGCGCTGCTGGTTGCCGTACCGCAGTTGAGCCTGATCTTCACCTAAGCCGTCGCGCCCGGTTTCGCTCAAGGGTTCGCAGCGCGCGACTGCAGCCGAGGTCGGGGCGCGGAGGCAGGTCCGCGCTCCGGACGCTTGAAGGCGGTCAGCGCCTACGCGTTCTTCGCCGCGCGGATGGCCCGCCACACGCGTTCCGGCGTTGCCGGCATCGCGATATCGGTCACGCCGAGCGGCCGCAGCGCGTCGAGGATCGCATTGATCGCGGCCGGCGGCGGACTGAGGCAGCCATTTTCTCCCGCGCCCTTGACGCCGAGCGGATTGGACCGGGTCGGCGCTTCGTGCAGGCAGATGTCGAACGCCGGCATGTCGATTGCGCGCGGCAGACCATAATCCAGCAGCGAGCGCGAGAATATCTGGCCCGACCCGCGATCGATCAAAACGTTTTCCATCAGGGCCTGCCCCAGACCCTGCGCGATACCGCCGCTCAATTGGCCTTCGACGAGAAGCGGATTGATCACCACGCCGACGTCGTCGGTCGCGGCATAGCGCACGATGTCGACGTGTCCGGTCTCGATATCCACCTCGACCTCGCAAACATGGCAGCCGTTGGGAAAATTGAACGGCCCGTCATAGGTGCCGCTACCCTCGAGGCCGATGCCCGATCCGGGCGGCAGCCCCACCGGAGCAAAGGAAGCGCCGGCAACCTCGCGCAGGCTGCGGGAACGGTCGGTGCCCGAGACCGCGAAACGGCCTCGCTCGAATACGATGTCCGCTTCCGACGTCTCCAGCAGGTGGGCGGCGATCCGCCTGCCCTTTTCGATGACTTGATCGGCGGCCCTCTTGAGGGCGGAGCCACCCATCGTCATGCTGCGCGACCCGAACGAACCGCGGCCCAGCGAAACCTGGTCGGTGTCGCCCTGGACGAGACGTACCTTGTCGGGCGCAACACCCAGCCATTCGAACATCATCTGCGCGTACACGGTCTCGTGGCCCTGACCGTAGCAGAAAGTGCCGGCGAGCACGGTGACCCCGCCGCTCGAATCGACGCGGACTTCCATGCGTTCGCTGAACGGGGTAATCGCCTCGAGGTAGAAGCCGATGCCGATGCCGCGCCGCTTTCCCCGTCGCTCGGACTCCGCACGGCGGGACGCAAACCCCGTCCAATCGGCGGCTTTCAGCGCCTTGTCGAGGACGGATTCGAACTCGCCCGAGTCATAGACGTATTGCAGCGCCGTCTTGTAAGGCATGGCCGAAGACGCGATCAGATTGCGCCGACGCAATTCGGCGGCATCGATGGCCATTTCCCGGGCCGCGCTGTCCATTAGACGCTCGATCACGTACACGGCCTCGGGCATCCCCGCGCCGCGGTAGGGGCCCATCGGGGTGGTATGGGTGAAAACGGATCGGGCGCTGACGTGCATCGCGGGGATGGCGTAGACATTGGACAGGTTGAGCACACATCGAACCGTGGGCACGAGCGCCGAAACGGAAAGATAAGCCCCCAGGTTCGCAGCGACGGATACCTTCAGCCCGAGAATACGGCCCGCATCATCGAATGCGAGCGCACCGGCGTCCATCTGGTCGCGGCCATGGATATCGCTGAGCAGGCTTTCGCGCCGGTCGCCGGTCCACTTGACCGGCCGTCCGACCCTGGCAGCCGCCCACAGCACCAGTGCGTCTTCCGGATACATCGTGCCCTTCAGTCCGAATCCCCCGCCCACATCGCGGCTGATGACCTGAAAATCCGTCTCCGCGGCGTGGAAGACCGCGTTGGCGAGCAGCTGGCGGATCGTATGCGGCTTCTGGCAACTCGTGTAAAGGGTATAGCGCCCGTTTCCGTGGAGGCCGATGGTGCCGCGCGGTTCCATCGCGCTCGCCGACAGCCGGTTGTTGTGGACGGTCAGTCTCTGGACATGGTGTGCTTGCTCGAAGGCCCTGTCGACCGCCGCCTTGTCTCCGACTTCCATCTCGAAGGCGATATTGTTCGGCGCGTCGTCCCACACCAGCGGCGCTTCGGGCTCGGTGGCCTCGGTCAGCGACGTGACGAACGGCAGGGGCTCATAGGCGACCTTGATGAGTTCCGCGGCGTCCTGCGCCTGTGGCAGCGTCTCGGCAACGACCAGGGCGACGCGGTCGCCGACATGGCGCACCCGCCCCGCTGCCAGAAGAGGCTGATGCGTGCGGTACCCCTTGAGCCAACCCCCGTCACCGAGCAGCTGCGTACAGGGAATCCCGCCCAGCCCGTCCGCCGCGACGTGCGCTCCGGTCAGGACCAGCAGCACCCCGGGTGCCGCCGCCGCATTGTCGATGTCGATCGAAGCGATGCGCGCATGGGCAACGGGAGCATGCAGGACGACGGCATAGGTCTGCCCCGGCAGCACGATATCGTCGACGAAGCACCCGCGCCCCGTGAGCAGGCGGCGGTCCTCCTTGCGGCGAACCGGTCGGCCGATCGCGGCCGCGCCGTCGTCCGCGTTCCGCGCGCTTTCGTTGACACCGGTGGAAGCAATCATGGGCTACTCCCCTTCGTACGCGCCGTTTCCCGCTGACGGCCTTGGAAATGCACAAGCTTCACCGTTGCGCTCCGCTATACAAAACGGGTTTCAGTTGTCCGCAGCCGATCTCGGTCGCCAGAGTTCGACCAGCGAGCCCCGGGTGTTGCCGTCCAGATCGCGCCAGCGCGCGATCTCGAGACGCACCTGGGCAAACGCAGCGGTCGGAAGCGCGTCCCTGATCCCGGTCAGATCGGTGAGAAGCATCTCAAGACCCGGATTGTGGCCGACAACCAGAACGCGATCGTACTCATTCGGCGCTGCGCGCAGCACGCTTCGGTAACGCTCGGGACCGGCCAGATAGAGATCGCGCGTGAGCTCGACCTTGCCCGAATATCCCGAGTGCTTCGCGACCTCCTCGGCGGTTTTCCGCGCCCGCAACGCAGTCGAACACACGATCCAGTCCGGGACAAGGTCGGCTTCGCGCAGCACCTTGCCGACGCGTGGCGCGTCGGACCTGCCGCGATCGTTCAGTGGACGATCGTGATCAGCGACCGGGTGCTTCCAGCTGGATTTGGCATGGCGCAGTATCAGCAGCGTCTTCATCCGGTTCCGCGTCCCGATCCGTTTTCGAGGCTCGAGGCGATTCTACCGCCGTCGATGCATCCAGGACTGTCGGCTCGTGGCCGGCAAATTGCGCCGGCAACACTTATCGCGGTATCAACGAAGAGCATTGCGGGTTTCAACAAAACGGACACAATTGGTTCCGCGTCAGGGGTTCCGAGCTCCAGCCGCGTGATTTAAGTCAAACCAAATCAAATAAAGCCTGACGAAATACTTACAACTAGTCGTTGGTCACTAGACCTTCGCCCCGTTTTGTCCGAAAACTACGCTTCGCCGAGTAGCGTTGGGCATCGAATCGGCAATGAAAGTACGTGCAGTTGTCACAGCACTAACGTGGTAAGCGGAGAGCAGTGCCTGTTATTCGATTCAACCCGCGGAAATAGCCGCGAGACGATCAGTGCTCACAACAGAAAGAAAGCCTGACACCGAGTAATGTGGCTACCGCTCAATCTGCATCCGCGGGAGCGGGATCG
>Ga0209343_10006215_pt1 | contig 14340 bp, 15 predicted proteins | sample RifCSPlowO2_02_FD_184026 | JGI IMG/M metagenome (GOLD analysis project Ga0209343, IMG submission 184026) | Groundwater microbial communities from Rifle, Colorado - Rifle CSP2_plank lowO2_0.2 (SPAdes) (version 2) | ecosystem: Environmental > Aquatic > Deep subsurface > Groundwater | place... | reverse complement strand
TCCGAGCTTGCGGGCAACTGCCTCCGCGGTAACCTTGTTGTCGCCGGTGAGCATCACGACTTTCAGGCCTTCCTCGTGCAGTTGCCGGATTGCCTCGGGCGTGGACTCCTTGATCGGGTCGGCCACTCCGATCAGGCCGGCAGCCTTGTTCTCGATGGTCACGAACATCACGGTCTGGCCCTCGGCGCGCAGCGACGCAGCCTGCTCATCGAGCGCACCGGGATCGATATTGAGGCTCTGAAGCAGCTTGCGGTTACCGATAGACACCGCCTTGCCATCGATTTTGCCACTCACGCCTTTGCCGGTCACCGACTGAAAGTCCGCGACCGCATGCAATTGGAGTTTTCTGTCTTCTGCCCCGCCAACGATGGCTGCCGCAAGCGGATGCTCGCTTGCGCGTTCGAGGCTGGCGCCAAGCTGCAGGATGTCATTCTCGCGGAAACCATTCGCGGCAAACACGCCTGTCAGGCGCGGTTTGCCTAGCGTGAGCGTGCCGGTCTTGTCGCAGACCAGCGTATCGACCTTTTCCATGATCTCGAGCGCTTCCGCATTCTTGATCAACACGCCCGCCGCGGCGCCCCGTCCGGTGCCGACCATGATGGACATCGGCGTCGCGAGGCCCAACGCGCACGGGCAGGCGATGATGAGCACGGCGACCGCGTTGATGAGGGCGTGGGCAAGACGGGGTTCCGGTCCCCACAGTCCCCAGACCGCGAATGTCAGGACCGCGATGGCCACGACCGCCGGCACGAAGTATCCCGCGACCAGATCGACGAGCTTCTGGATCGGCGCGCGGCTGCGTTGCGCTTCGCTCACCATGTGCACGATCTGCGCCAGCAGCGTGTCGCTGCCGACGCGCTCGGCCAGCACCAACAGGCCGCCGGTGCCGTTGACCGTGGCGCCAATTACGCGGTCGCCCTGATGCTTTTCCGCCGGGATCGGCTCGCCAGTGACCATGGATTCGTCGACGGCGCTCGAGCCTTCCACGACGAGGCCGTCCACCGGAACCTTTTCACCGGGGCGAACGCGCAATCTGTCGCCCGGTTTGACCTGCTCGAGCGCAACGTCCTCTTCACGGCCGTCGGCGCGCACAATGCGTGCGGTCTTGGGGGCGAGCCCCAGCAGCATCTTGATGGCGGCGCTGGTGCGGCTGCGCGCGCGCAGTTCGAGCACCTGTCCGAGCAGCACCAGCGCGGTGATCACCGCGGCGGCTTCGAAATAGACCGCGACGATGCCACCGTCCATCTGCACCGTCTTGGGAAACAATTCCGGCACGAAGGTCCCGACCACGCTGTAGATCCAGGCCACGCCGACGCCCAGTGCGATCAGCGTGAACATGTTGGGCGAGCGGTTGACAACCGACTGCCAGCCGCGCACGAAGAACGGCCACCCGCCCCACAGCACCACCGGGGTCGCCAGCGCGAATTCCAGCCACTGCAGGGGACGCGCCGGGATCACACCCGCGGTCCACTGGGGGGCGAATTCCGCGCCCATGGCAAGCAGGAACAGCGGCAGCGCGAGCGCCGTGCTCGCCCAGAAGCGGCGGCTCATGTCCCTGAGTTCGGCGTTGTCATCGTCCGCACCGCCGACGGTGCGCGCTTCCAGCGCCATGCCGCAGATTGGACAATTGCCGGGATGCTCGCTTACCATCTCGGGATGCATCGGACAGGTGTATTCGGTTCGCGTCGCGGCGGCGGACGGCGATTCGGGTTCGAGCGCCATGCCGCACTTGGGACAGGACCCCGGCCCGGGCCGCCGGACTTCCGGGTGCATCGGGCAGGTGTACATGCCCCGGCCAGAAACCTCCGTCACGGCTGGTTTGGCCTTTCCCTGTCCTGCGTGCCCCGCGTGTTCGGCATGTTTGGCCTTGCCGGAATCGGCGTATTTGGCCGGGTCGCGCTCAAATGCGCTCATGCAACGCGACGAGCAGAAATAGTAGGTCTTACCTGCATGGGCCGTCGATCCGGCAGCGCTTTCCGGTTCAACGCGCATCCCGCATACCGGGTCGGTTGTCATCGTCCCTCCTGTCTTGTTCGAATCGGTTCACCGTTTCCGCCGGTGAATGCTTCCGGCACCGTGCATTTGAGCGCCACCATCCGCCTCAAGGTCGTTGTTTCGGCGAAAAACGCATCGACGGCCCGTGCGTCGAACTGCGAGCCGCGCATGCGCCCGATCTCGGCGGCCTCCTTCAGGCCCGGCACCCGCGCGAGTATCCGGTGGCCTGCCTCCGCGTGCCCGCGCATCCGCGCCCATTCATCTTCGCCCAGCGCGCCGTTCTTGAGCAGAATCGCATCGGGGATGCCGATCTTGCCGATGTCATGCAGCAGGGAACCCCAATACAAGCTTGGGAATCAGGTCGTAACGCCGTTTCAGTTGTACTTCTATCTGCGCGAACGCGTTCTTGTATCGATTCTTCCGCGTGACGAGATTGTTGAACATTGCGATCACGTAGAAGACCGCAATCGCGATCACCACCAGTATGCCTACGATGACGAGTGTGATATTCACGGCTATTGCCCCTGTCGTAGTTTGACCGTCCGCGCGGCGGAAGTCGGAAAACCGTTCCGGCCGCAATATCGGAACCGCCGACAAGCGGCGACACATCGCTCGCACGGCGGAACAGGCATCGACGGATGTCCGGCGATCATCCGCCGACGTTCCACCGCGGCGCGATACGGCGCAGACGTTGCCGTTGCCGGGCAGTCAGTTGCGCTTCGACTCGGTCATGCGCGGCCACCGACGCTTCGAACATCTCTCGCCGAAGTTGATCAATGCGTTGAAATTGCCGGTCGATATTCGCTCGATTGCGCTCTGGCTCGTCGTAGAGCGCACGCAGTGTTCTCTCCTCTGCCGCGAGCCTCCGCTCCAAGTTCGACTGGCGGTCCCTGAACTCCTCGCTGATGACGTAGATCGCACCACGCTGCCGCCTGCTCAAGTCCAGCCGTTCGAGCGGATCAGTATCACCGCTAGCGGCCGATCCCGACCTGCCCCGGCCGGAGACGGCGTCAGTGTCGCGCTGCGTGTCATTACGCTCCTGAGCACTCTCATCGCGCGATCCCGCGCCGCTCATTATGCCCTTCCAGATTTCGCTCCCCGGGCCGGAATGACCCATCATGCCGCCGCCCCCACCGGAACCGCCCATCATTCCTCCGCCCATCTGAGCGAGTGCTCCTGGCGTCAGCAGGATCGCGAGCGCCATCGCACCGACGACGCGTATCAGTTTCCCGTGGGGATTCACGAGACGTTCTCCTTTCCCCGACGCCGGTGCACCGCGCGCGCCTGGCAACGGCCTTTCCGAGGTCGCTGCCGCGCCATGGCAACCGGGCGCGGAACAACCGCCAGAAATCACTTCAGATTCCAGCGGAACACCCGCGGCGCTGCCTCTCCGTTGCGCACGATGCGCAGTTCGAGTCCTTCGGGCGGCGGCGACGGCGCTTTAAACGTCAACACACCGCTGCGGTGATGACCGCCCGCCGGGTCGCCTTCCCAGCCCAGTGCCGCATGCGGCTTGCCGGTCCCGTCCACGAGGGTCGCAGTGCGGGCCAGGTCGTCGCCGAGACTGCCGCTGTGGGTATCCAGCACCAGCTTGAACTTCCAGGTCGTCGCGCCGGCCGAGACTTCGACAGGCTGGACGCTGATGCTGACTCCGCCCGCCCGGCTGCTCTGCGGCGCCAGTTCGGCGCTGGCAGCCGACGCATACAGCAAGGCACCACACAGGACGAACGCGGACAATATGGAATACAACTTCAGGATACGGCGAGGCATTTGGCATGCTCCTTCGTGGCTTGAAAGACTTTGGTTGCGATATAGATGATTCCGGCGGCGTTGAACGCCAGGCCGACCCAGAACAACTCGACCTGGTACTGCGTCGCAAACGTCACCAGTCCCGCTGCCCCGATGATCGGCGCAATATTGGCTAGGTAATGCGTGCAGCAAGACACCATGGCCGCCGTCGAGGCCGTGCCTGAGGTGGCGAGCACGACACCCTGGTTTCGCGCGCCCTGCACCAGCGCCTTCAGATGCACGAACAGCCCCACCTGCACGCCGAAGCCGACAGCGAGCGCGACGATGAAGTAGCGATAGGTGAGAAATTGCTCGAGCGTGAAGTCCCATCCCGAGACCAGTGTAAGCGCCCCAAAATACAGCCCCAGAAGCACCAGCGCGGCACCGATTCCCGCGAGCATCACTTTGCCCATGTTCGCATTCATGATGCCTCCACGCCGCCCGCTTTCGGGACCTCGCGCCGCGGCTGATCCATGGGCTTGGTGCGAGACCCTTCTAGATCGCGTCGCTTCTGCTCGAACTCGCTCTTGTCGATCTCCCCCTTTGCATAGCGCTCGCCGAGAATGTCGAGCGGCGTCTTTTCAACCAGCCCGGGTTCGCTCGCCACGGGCCTTGCGCCGAATCCGCGCACCAGCACCACGATGGCGGCGATGATCAATCCCCAGAACAGAATCATCCCGATGCCCATTCCGATACCCATTCCGCCACCTCCGAATCCGAAACCGTCATATCCCCACATCATCTCTTTCTCCATCAACCGTGAGGCGGCTGCTTTGCCGCCCCACGCGTTTGTCTTTTAGCGAAAACGTCCGCCGGGACCACCGCGATATCCGCGGCCATATCCCATGCCGTATCCGGGACCGAATCCGCCGAAGCGCTGATCGGCGATCGCCTTCTGTTCCGGTGTCAGCGCCGCATACAGATCCTTCAGGGCTGCGGCGTTGGCCTCCATTTCGGCCTGGCGCTGCTTCATGAACTCCGTTTGCTGCGCGAGCCGTTCCGGCAGCGAACCGGTGCCCCGCGCTTCGTGCATCCTGGCAAACCACGCCTGCCTGTTTTCGTTCTGCCGCTCGGCGTTCTTGGTGAATGCCTGCCATGCGGAATCCTGTTCGGCCGTGATACCCAACTCAGCCTTCAGCGCGGCAAGACCGTTCTCCACATTACCGGGGTAGCCGTTGAACATGCCCTGCGGCCGCATGCCATGGCCCGGACCGTAGCCGCCCATCATTGCTGGCCCCATGCCATAGCCCGGACCGTAGCCGCCCATCATTCCGGGCCCCATGCCATAGCCGGGACCGTAGCCGCCCATGTGCCCACCACCCCAGCCCCCGCCGTCGCCGGAGGGATGCGCGCCGACCGCCGCGGCCGCCAGCCCGAAGGATAATGCGGTGCCGAGGGTGATTACTATCTTCGTTGCTCGTTTCATAATCTGTTCTCCGATTGATGAAGTTTGGGACTCTGCGGGACCGGGTGCCCTGCATCGGGCCATCCAGCCGCATCGGTTCCCACTCTACCGGCTCAAAGTTAGCGGCTTGTCGCACTTTTGTACGCTACAGCGACACAAACCCGGGTTCGATACACTAGCGTACAAATCTGTCCCGAGGCGCTAATCGGCTCATGGCGTCAACGGCACGCGGACCAGTTTAGCCCACCGCCTTTGGCGCACAGATGACCGAACGATTACAAGTTTGTAATGAAGCTGTCATGCGTAGGATAGATTTGGGCCGCTAGACTCTCGCGTTCGCGCCGTCCGGCTGCCAAGCCGGGCACGACGGGTCGGCGCAATTCGCCGACTGGAACCAAGTCCTATTTCTGTCTGAAATCCCATCTTTTCCCGGAGGATGTCCCTGCATGAAACGTCGCTCTTCATCCGTTGTTGCCGTGCAAGCTTTGCCGCGCCGGCGATTCGTCCAGGGGCTGGCAGCGGGCGGCGTGCTGCTGGGCCTGTCCTCAGTCCTTGCACCGGCCTGGGCGCGCACCACCGACACCGTGACTGGTCACGCCCCGGTGCTCGCTGGTACCGAGTTTGATCTCGTCATTGCCGCGTCACCGGTCAATTTCACCGGCACGCCGCGCATGGCCACCACCATCAACGGCTCGATCCCGGCGCCGACCCTGCACTGGAAGCAAGGCGACACGGTCACGATTCGGGTGACCAACACGCTGCGCGAGGCCACCTCGATCCACTGGCACGGCATCATCCTGCCCTTCCGGATGGACGGCGTACCGGGCATCAGCTATGCCGGCATCGCCCCAGGGGAAACCTTCACCTATCGCTTCAAGGTCGAGCAAAGCGGCACCTACTGGTACCACTCGCACTCGGGCACGCAGGAGCAGACCGGCATGTACGGCGCCATCGTGGTCACGCCGGAGGGCGGCGAGACGATACGCGCGAATCGCGACTACGTGGTGCAGTTGTCGGACTGGACCGACGAAGATCCGATGCGCGTCTTCGCCAAGCTCAAGACGCAAGGCGACTACTTCAACACCAACCGCCCGACGGCGGTGGACTTCTTTCGCGACGTCTCGCGCGACGGCCTCGAAGCCGCGCTCGACAAGCGCAGGATGTGGAACGAAATGCGCATGAGCCCAACCGATCTCGCCGACCTGTCGGCCGCGACGCTCACCTATCTGATGAATGGCACTACACCGGCGGGTAACTGGACCGGGCTGTTTCGCCCGGGCGAGCGCGTGCGGCTGCGCTTCATCAACGGCGCGGCCAATACGTTTTACGACGTGCGCATCCCGGGGTTGAAGCTCACCGTGGTGCAGGCCGACGGGCAGAACGTCGAACCCGTCACGGTGGACGAGTTTCGTTTCGGCCCCGGCGAAACCTATGACGTGATCGTTACGCCTGCGGATGATGCCTACACGATTTTTGCACAGACCATGGACCGCACCGGTTTCGCGCGCGGCACGCTCGCCGTGCGCGCCGGGCTCGCCGCGCCGGTGCCGGAACCCGACAAACCGGAATGGTTGAGCATGACCGACATGATGGGCGCCATGGGAGGAGGAATGGGCGGAGGGACCGGCGGCGCGATGAGCGGTATGAATCATGGCACGACAAGTGGCATGGGGCATGGCGGCATGACCATGGCGCCAAGTGCGCCCGCCGGCAGCCGGGTGCGTCATGCCAGAACGGAGTACGGCCCCAGCACCGATATGCGTGTGGATATGCCGCGCACCAACCTGGACGACCCCGGTATCGGTTTGCGCGGCAACGGCCGGCGCGTGCACACGCTTGCCGATCTCTCGACCATCGGCGGGCCCCTGGATCCGCGCGGACCTGAGCGGGACATCGAGTTACATCTGACCGGCAACATGGAGCGCTACGCCTGGTCGCTCGACGGTCTCGAATTCGGCCAATCGACGCCGGTGCATTTCCGCTATGGCGAGCGGTTGCGGGTGATCCTTCACAACGACACCATGATGACGCATCCGATGCACCTGCACGGCATGTGGAGCGAGTTGGAAAACCCGGATGGCCGTTTCCAGGCACGGCGTCACACCATTGCGGTGCAGCCCGCGCAACGCATCAGTTTCCTCGTCACCGCCGATGCGCTCGGACGCTGGGCGTGGCATTGCCACCTGTTGTTCCACATGGATGCGGGCATGTTCCGCGAAGTGGTGGTGGCGTGAGCGCAGACGTGAACGAGAGGAAGGCAATGACCAGGAGCAAGCGTATGCGCGTGCTGGCGGTGGCGATCGCCGCGCTCGGTGTGACGCCGGTATGGGCACAGACCGGAGCCGGGCACGCCGAGCATCATGGCGGCGCGGCAACCGCGGCTGACGCGCCCGGGAAGACCGGGGGATCGATACCAGCGATGGGTCACGGTGGCATGAAACACGAAACCATGCCGGGCACGTCCGGCTCACACCCGGGAATGAAGGCTGACATGCCCGGATCCAGCCCCTCGGGCGCGATACCGGGCGCGAACGATGGCAACCCTTCGACGCCGCAGCAGGGCATGAGCGGCTTGAACCACGGCGGCGGCACGATGGACCGAGGAGACATGAACATGCAGGGCGGCTCCGCGCCGCCGACCGCGCGAGACCCGCATGCCTATTCGGGCGGCTATACGCTCGACTCGGGCCCCTATGCGCTTCCCGGACCGCAGCGATTGCGCCTGTCCGACGAACACAGCTTCGGCGCGCTATTGGTCGATCGACTGGAGCGGGTCACTACCCGTGATGGCAACGCCACGGCGTACGACGCACAAACCTGGTTCGGCCGGGACTACGAGCGGCTGGTGCTCAAAGCAGAAGGTGACGCGGCCCGGGGCAAGCTGCAGGAAGCCCAGACCGAAGTCCTCTGGAGACACGCAGTGGCTGCGTACTGGGACACGCAACTGGGCGTACGCTACGACAGCGGCGTCGGACCGAACCGCGGGTGGTTGGCCTTCGGTATTCAGGGCCTCGCGCCCTACTGGTTCGAAATCGATGCGTCTGCCTACGTGGGCAACAACGGAAGAACCGCGCTGAGTCTGGAGGCGGAGTACGAACTCCTGCTCACGCAAAGGCTCATCTTGCAGCCGCGTATCGAGGTCAACGTGTACGGTAGACGCGACCAAGCGCGGGACATCGGCAGCGGACTGTCGGATGTCACGGCCGGTTTGCGCCTGCGCTATGAATTCACGCGCCAGTTCGCGCCCTATGTCGGTGTCGAGCGGGCAAGCAAGTTCGGCGAGAGCGCGGATTTCGCGCGCGCCGCCGGCGAGAAACGGCCCGAGACACGCTGGGTTGCCGGCGTGCGTTTCTGGTTCTGATGGCCCGGCCGTGCGCGCAAGCACAACGGCCTGTCGAATCACCCAACACTACTGAAGAAGCTCTTGTGAACAAGACACTATCGATTCTGATTCTTGCCACCCTGCCGGCCACTGCGTTGGCGGCCGGTGATCATGCAGGCGGTCACGCGATGGACGGGCATCCGGGGATGCCAGGTCATGACATGGCCGGCATGCATCGGGACATGCATGCGTCGATGGCCGGGAAACCCGGCAACGCGGCCAAAGTGAACCGTAGCGTCCAAGTCATCATGGACGACTCCATGTGCTTCGCTCAGGGCGATTCTCGGTGTCCTGGCGTGTCGGGATAATGACGAGCGCAAACCCCTTCGCGATGCTTCTGTTTGCGCCGCGGTGCGGCCGGCTGTCCGACAAAGTTGGCCGGCGGGCTGTTATCTTGGTAGGTCCAGGCGGCTTTGCCGTGATGCTAACCATTTGTGCTCTCGGATGGCGCACGTTGTCGCCTCACTACGATTCGTCTGACTGCAAAAGGGGGTAACGATGAAACCATCCGTCTTCTTGAGACTACTGATCATTCTGCCGCTCTCGTTTTCGCTCCCCGGCACCGCGCTAGGCGACCGCCACAGCGAGCACGACCGGGCGATGCGCGAGCACGCGGGCCCGGAGAAGGAACCGGAGCTGAAGACGCTGGATGACCTCGCGAAGGAGATCAAGGCGTTGCGACAACGGCTGGCTGGGCTGGAGGCCCTGAAACCCGCGTTTACGAACTTCATGCCGAACTTCTCCGAGAGGTTCCACGTGATGCACCGCGCCGGCGACTTCGGCGACTGGGCCCTGGCGGCGCACGAGATCGATGAGATGCGGCGGCTGACGGACGTCTCGAAGTACATGGATCCCAAGCTCGGCACACTGATGCAGGGCTTCATGGACGGGAACCTTCGCAAGTTGAAGGAGGCGATCGAGCACGGCAATTCCAAGTCGTTTCAGGCCGCATTGAAGGACACCGTGGCAAGCTGCAACGGCTGCCACAAGGCGAGCGGAAGCACGATCGTCGTGACCCTGAAGGTCAACGGTCCCATGAGCATGCGCCATCCCCACGCCCAAAGGAAAACGACGGCTCCGAAAAACCATACGCACTGATCATGAACAGCCCGCTCGGTCGTAAGAAGATCCCGATCGTCGGGGATTGAAAACTGGACCACTGAGAATGATGTTCTCGATAATTTGTGCGACAAGAGGATCGCGTGCAACTGCGCCGCGACGCCTTGTCGGGAGGGTGTCGGGCTTAGCGCGTGGGGGGTCGAGCGATGCGCGAGCGTTGTGTATGAGGTGAAGTGAGAGGGCAGCGTACTCTTGATGTTCGACCAAAAGCATCAACCTTTTTGCAAAGGCATTCCGGGAACGCGGCAGAACTCCCGGCTGCCGTCAAACCCTTAACCTCGCATCGCTCGATATCGGTCAACGTCCTTCTGCTGCTGACACTCGCCGGAAAAGATCAGCGTCTCGGCGGGCGAGACCATCCGTTCCTTCGTCGGGAACAAGGGCAAGGTGCGCCACGAGATGGTGATCGGCACCCTGGATGAACTCAAGGCGCACGCCGAGTCGATGCACAAGATGTCCGAAATGCAGCATGCCGAGCCGAACCCGAAATCCTCCTTGAGGACGCGGGCCGTGGGGACCAGCGTGACCTTCTCGATACCGTCTGAAAACTTGATGTGCAGGCCCGAACCTTCCGTGCGCTCCAGCGCCACAACGAACCGGACGATGCCCGTCAGTTCGAATTGCACCGTGAACCAAGTCGATATGAGGAATATCAGTAGCAGCGCGTCATCCCCCCGCGTTCGAGGGGCGGCCTGCGTCCTTGGAACGACGGGCCGACCCGCGACCATGGTGGCCGACCCTATCGCGGCCACCAGCCTTGGGGGGCCCTTGCTTGCCGGGCACTGTGGCGAGCGGCGTTCGATCCGCGCGAGCGCGAAGGACGAAAAAGCCGGCGATCGAAAAAAGCAGCAGCGCGACACCGAACACCTGCGCCGCCGGAATTCCCCAAGCGAAAATCGCCGGATTTCCGCGGAAGAATTCCACGAACAGTCGCGCCACTCCGTAGCCCGCCAGATAGGTCAGGAACACTGAGCCCTCGAATTTCGATTTCGCTCTTGTGCTCCATACGATGAGGAAGACCAGGAAGTAGGCCGCCATCTCGTAGAACTCGACCGGATGAAACGCGATGTTGCGCGGCGCCATCGCGCGGGGATCGGTGTAAGTAATTGCCCAGGGGAAATCGGTCGGTCGGCCATAGCTGTCGCCGGTCGCGAGGCAGGCGAGAATTCCCGCCGCCTGACCCAGAATGATGCCGGGGGCCAGGACGTCGGCCAAGCGCCAGAACGGCAGCTTCTTTTTCCTGCAGTACCACAGCGCCGTCAGCAGTCCCCCGAAAAACGCACCGATAATGCCCAAGCCGCCATGCCAGACCGCCAGGATTTCCCATGGGTTGTCCAGGAAGTAGGCCGGATCGGAGAACACGACGAAATAGATCCTGGCGCCAGCGATTCCGCCAAGAAAAGCATAGAAGGCAAAGTCCTGGATCAGTGCCGGGTCGAGGCCCTTTCTTTTCGCTTCCCGCGCGCTCAGCCAAAGGGCAAGGAGAAACGACAAGGCAACGATAACGCCGTAGGTACGAAGCTGGAAACTTCCCAACTGGATGAGAATCGGGTACACGCTGGACCGCCTCAAGTATCGTAAAGTTTATCAACACCGCAACGCCGCCGCGCCGCGTCAGCGAGCCGCCCGGCTTGCCGCCGCCCCCCCTGAGCGCTTCAGGTAGCGGTAGTAGTCGCTGTCCGTGGTGAGGATCACCGTCGAGTTCTTGTTCTGCACCTCCTTGTAAGCCTCCAGGGTTCGCGAGAAGGCGTAGAACTCGGGATCGGCGTTATAGGCCGCTCCGTACACGCGCGTCGCCTCGGCATCGGCTTTCCCTCGGATTTCCTGAACCCGCCGATAGGCAGTGGAACGGATCTGGCGCAGTTCCTTCTCCATGGTCCCCAGAATCTCGGCGCTGCGGCCTTCGCCCTCGGAGCGGAACTGGGCCGCGATGCGCTTGCGTTCCGAGATCATGCGGGCGTAGACCTTCTCCCGGACGCTCTGCACGTAATCAAGGCGCTTGATGCGCACGTCCACCAGCTCGATTCCGTACTGGGGAATGACCTTGCGCGCCTCGGCCAGAATGGTCCGCGTGATTTCTTCGCGTCCGCGAACGATCGCCTTCTTCAACTCCTCGCGCACCTCGGCGGGGACTTCCTCCAGAATCTCTCCCTTGGGAACGACCCAGGAGGCGCTGCGCACCAGTTCCACCAGTTCGCTGCCCGAAACCTGGTCCCGCACCACCGAGTCGATGATGTCGTTCAGACGCGATCGGGCGCCGGCCTCGGAGGCCACGCTCTCGAGGAACTTCTTCGCGTCGGCGATGCGCCAGCGCGCGGTCGTATCGACCCAGATGAACTCGCGCCCCTTGGTGGGAATCTGGTTGGGATCGCCATCCCAGATAAGCAGGCGCTTCTCGAAGCGGCGCGCCTCCTGGATGAGAGGCACTTTGACGTGCAACCCTGCCTCGGTGACCGTTTCCCCCACTGGCCGACCGAACTGAACGATCACCGCCTGCTCGCCCTCCTCAAGCGTGTAGAAGGTCCCGGAGATGGCGACGAGGATCGCCAGTACGACGATCCCGAATCCGATAGTCAGTGCGTTCTTCATGGCTAGTTGCCTCCCTTGACGCCTGCTGCCCGGGCGCCACCTGCCGCGGCAGGCGTCGCTCCGGACTCAAGGCGCAGCCACGGCAACAGGGCCTTCTGGTCGCTATCGACGATGTACAGGGCCTTGGCTTCGGGCAGGATGCTGCCTATGGCCTCCAGGTAGAGCCGGCGGCGCGTGACTTCGGGGGCCCGTTGATAGTCCGCTAGGACCGCTCGGAATCGTGTTGCCTCACCATTCGCGCGATTGACCCGCTCGACGGCGTAGCCCTCGGCCTCGGTGACCGTGCGGGTCGCCTCGCCGCGCGCCTTGGGAATCTCGCGATTGGCCCGCTCCTGCGCCTGATTGATGGTGCGCTCCCGATCCTGGCGCGCCTCGTTCACCTCGTTGAAGGCGGGCTTGACCGGGTCCGGAGGCGTCACATCTTGAAGCTCCACCGTGACCAGGCGAACGCCCGTGCCGTAGTCGCTGAGAATCTTTTGCATCTCCACCTTCACTTCGGTGGACACGGCCACGCGGCCGACGGTAAGCACGTCACTTCCCAGGCGGTTGCCGACCACCCGGCGCATGACGGACTCGGCGATGTCCCGGATCGTCTGCCGCGATTCGCGGACGTGGAACAGGTATTGAGCCGGGTCCTCGATCCGGTACTGCACGATCCACTGCACGTCGATCACGTTCAGGTCGCCCGTGAGCATCAGCGACACTTCCTTGAACGACTTCTTGTCGCCCGCGTACTGCGTTCGCCCGCCGGCCGCAGAACTCGTGCCGAAGCCGAATTCCTCCTTGAGCACCCGGGCCGTGGGAACCAGCCGGACCCGCTCGATGCCATCGGGAAACTTGAAATGCAGGCCCGGGCCCACCGTGCGGTCCACCGCCCCGAAGCGCTGGACGATGCCGGTCTCCTCGGGCTGCACCGTGAACCAAGTCGACGTTAGGAAGATCAGCAGCAGCACTCCAACGATGATAAGGGTGACACGCCGGCTGCCGAGTTCGCCGGCGCGGATGCGCAAATAGTCGAAAATATCTACCGGCTCATAAGTGGGCATGATTTACCTCCTTTGCGTAAGGGTCGCGAATCGCGCAACCGGGCGACTGGAAGATTGCGCCGAATGCAGCTGTCACGGCAGGCAACGGGAACCGTTCCTAAGCCTGCGCGCCCGTGCATTCATGCTACCGCAGGCGCAGCGGTTCGCGCTGCTCCCCCGCGAGGATGGCCTCCACCTTTTCCCGCGTCTGCGCCACGGCAAGCAAGCGCTGTTCGCGAATTGCTCCTGATTATCGAGGCGCTCGGTCCTCATGCGCCGACTGGAACTCGGTCATTGCCATGGTCCCATAGCATCATCGCCGCACCGGCGAAGATCATCGTCCCCGACAGCCATGGTCCCATCCTCATACCGAATGCGAGCAGGCCGCGGAAGTCATCCGGCGGTCGGCATTCTTCATCGGCGTGCGGGAGCGCCGGGACCGCCCAATGCGCCCGCTTCGCGGCGCACGGCGGAGTCCGCCAGCCGCTTCGCCTCGGCTATGCCTGCCTGGATGGACCTGGCGAGTTTCGAGTCCGCCGGAATCAAGGCCTTCACCCGCTGCCAATGATTCACGGCCCTCGCGTAATCCTTCCTCTCGAATGCGATCGTTCCCGCCAGTGCCAGCGCTTTCCCGTTGTCCGGATCGGCACGCAGCGCGCGCTCGACAAGCTTCTCCGGCTCGCCGGCCAATCGTCCGCCCTGCGTCATCGCCAGCGTGTCGGCGTAATCGGCGAGCAATTGCGCGTCATCCGGGAATAGGGCTACCGTCCTGGCGTACGCGGTACTCGCCTCGCCGAAACGCCCCAGAACGGCTTGCGACCGCGCCAGCATGATCCAGCCCTTGCCGTCTTCCGGATTCTTTTGCAGGCGCGCGGCGAGCTGCCCGATCGCGGCATCGAGCTGATGCGCGCCACTCGTATTCGGACGCGCCTGCGGCCACATCGACGCCGGGTTACCGAGCGCAATATACAGAAAACCCGCCAGCAGCGGCACCGCCATACCCGCCGCGATCGCCACGGCGGGAGGGCGCCGTCGCG
>Ga0209343_10006213_pt1 | contig 14343 bp, 14 predicted proteins | sample RifCSPlowO2_02_FD_184026 | JGI IMG/M metagenome (GOLD analysis project Ga0209343, IMG submission 184026) | Groundwater microbial communities from Rifle, Colorado - Rifle CSP2_plank lowO2_0.2 (SPAdes) (version 2) | ecosystem: Environmental > Aquatic > Deep subsurface > Groundwater | place... | reverse complement strand
TACCGAACATGTGAGCTAAAAAAGCAAAAATAGCTTAACTAAGCTAAATTTTGTAATTGCGGACTTAAAGTATATATACAATAACAACCTGCCAAAAGGCTGTCAAGGGCTTATTTAGACCCCGCCATTGGGGGTAGCTACATTAGCAGCCGTCACCTTGGCTAAAATAAGATCACGAATTTTTTGGGCGTTATGACTATTTAGGCCATCTATGTGAGATTCAATAATAGAAGTCGGTGTGGCCGTGGAAATATAAAGATCATAAAGATGAAACAAATGGTCCATAATATCCTGATCTAAATACACATCCTGAATGCGGTTGTAAGGGATAGTGATTTCACGGCGAATGATAACGCCTTTGCGAATTTTTAAAAAGGACTCATCAACATCGTAAAAATAAGTCCAGATATAAAGCCATTGATAAAAAATCAACAGGAATATAATAATTGAGAATAACCCGATGATCGGCGCCAAAAATACCGACCAGTCAAGTGGCTTAACTGACGATGTGGCCAATCCCAAAACAATATACAAGCCTGCCAATGAAAGCAAGCTCACAAAAATTGAACGCCACATCTTTTGGCTTTGCGGGCTAGGTGATATTTCCAATACCAAAAGCTTTTTCCAAATCTTGCGATACTGCAGAGGACAGATGCGGCTAGTGGGGATGTGTTTGGGAGAGCTAAATAAGGGCATATCATTAGCTGGTAGCTTGTAGGTTGTAGCTTATTAATTTTATCATAACGCCTATTTCCACAAGCTACAAGCTAAGAAGCTACAAGCTTGCGAAGCTCCTCGCGAACCACTTGTCTATCATCCCACGGGATATACTTTCCGTGAGCGAGCGCCATTTTTTGTTCGGCGCCCTTGCCGGTAATCAAAATGAGATCGTTGGCTTGCGCTCGGCGCAAGGCCTCGGCTATGGCCTGCCGACGATCTAAAATCTTTAGCACCTCCACTGCTCGGCCTGCCCGCTGAACCTTCAGGGCACCAGCCAACAGTACATCTAAAATCTCTGAGGGATCGTCATCGTGTGGATCATCAGTAGTGCCAATAACTATATCAGCAAACTGCGCGGCAATTTCTCCAAGCACTGGCCGGCGCCACTTATCACGTCCGCCGCCCGTTGGCCCCAATACATGAATAACGCGGCGATGCGGAATAATATTCAAATTTTCATAAAGCGCTCGCATGGATGTTGGCTCATAAGTATAATCAACCATTACCTTGAATGGCTGACCCTCTTCAATTAACTCTTGACGCCCAGGCACCGGTTTCAAGTTTGCCACAACGGCCGCCAGTTGATCAAAAGAAATGCCAACCGCCATACAGGCTGCCATGGCTGCTAAAATATTTTTTATATTAAATTCAAAGAGTAAATGAGTGACCAATATTTTTCCTGCGCATTCAAAAATTGCACCGTCAGCACGTAATTCAACAACGCATCCGATAATTTTTCGTTCAGTGTTCTTCGTTTCCGCTCTCTGTTGACTTAAACAAAAATACCATTCTTCACCAGCTTGAATTTTTGAAAAGAAACCATACTCACTAATGGTCGAATCTAAAATAACTTTTTTATTAATAACGTTTCCTTTTATTTTTTTAACTGGCGAAAATTTTAATTGATAAAATAATTTTGCCTTAGCCGCGCGATAGGCCTCATACGAGCCATGCGCTTCAATATGCTCCGGTGTTAAGTTGGTGAGAAGCACCACATCATAGTTAATGCCGCGGCTACGAAATTGCTCAATACCTTCAGACGACGTTTCAATGATTGCGTACTCGCATTTTGCCTTGACCATTTCCCAGAGAAGTTTTTGCAATTGAAACCTCCCTGGCATTGTCATTTTTTTGTCTGACAACCACTCACGCTCCGCTACTTTCATGGTCGCCGTTGAAGTTAAGCCCACCCGACAACCAGTCATTTCTAAAAATTGGGCGATCAAATTCGCAGTTGTTGATTTCCCCTTAGTGCCCGTTACACCAATGACAATAAGTTTTTCCGACGGATAGCCATACCAAAAAGCGGCGAGACAAGCAAGTGCTAAGTGATATAAACGCAACAAAAATTTTGGAACAAATTTTTTAACGAAATTTTTCATCACAAAGGCAAAATAAATATAACAAAATTTATGCGTCTTTGCTCTATTCTTGATAGAGCGAATCCCGACCAAGCCCTGCCACAAGCCATCATCTACTGCTTAAACCGCTAAAGAAATTTGATAAATTCTTCAAGCTCTAGACCAGAATGCTTGATAATATGCTTCAAGGTCTTTGGTTTTAAATCCTTATTGTGATAAGGAACGGTCACCCCCAGGGATCCTTTGGTGTAAATACGATGACTGCCATTCTGCCGTACAAAAATAAAACCAGCCCGTTCAAGGGCCTTTATTGCTTCCTTTGGTTTCAAAACTGGCAGCTTGGGCATTAAATGCGAACAGTCACTGGAGCGATGACTACTCCTTCTTCTTTAAATACCTTTGTATTTTTCTTCAGCATAACTTCAAGATACAAACTGGCCGCCTCTTCAACGTTGCGAAATGCTTCTTCAAATGTATCGCCTTCAGATATACAGCCAGGCAGGGCGGGAATGGTCACAGTAAATCCACCAGATTTTCTATCTGGTTCAAAAATAGCAGTATATTGACACACTTTGCGGGAAATATGTTTAGCCATGTTTATATATTAAAAAAATCACAAAAAAAAGTCAATGTACCGTATGGCCATATAGCACAACATATTTCGCGATCTTCAGCCATGCGGGAAGTCCTCGCAAAAGTCCGAAAAGGCGGCGGCTTGTACTGAGCGAAGTCGAAGTGAGCCGCACCGCTGACAACCTGCCCGAATGAATTCGTTCAGGCGGGTTTCAAGTTTTTCTTTGGCGGCATTGAATTCAGAATTGGACTTCTTTTCTGCCAACAAACTTATTGACGGTAGGGTTGGAGTTTACTCCTTGGTCGAGCCCTTCATCTTTCATAAATTGTTGGAGCACTTTCGGATCAGTTGTATTGTCTGATTTCAAGCTGTCAAGAAGTTCTTGTTGCGAGGCAAGGTAAGATAATTGAATTTGAGCTGTTCCTCCTACAGATTTTGGAGACACATAGCCGTACTCTCGCGATTCGTTAGACAAAAATTCTACCTTGATTGTGTTATCGCCAACATTAAGAGTTTGTTTAACATCTTTCATTGGAGTACTGCCAATTTCACTATCGCTGTATTGAACATTAACTTGATAAATTCCCGTTCGTGATACAGAAATCGGAACGACTATGACCAATTTTTTGAACAACGACACCTCGACCAATTTTCCATTTATGCCCCGCGATTCTGAAAATGGTTCTTGTGTCTCAAAACTGACATTACCTATTGTCGCATATTGTTCAAAAGATTTTTCGCGCTCAATACCTGCATTCATTGTCTCTTGTGATTTCTTTAGAGTAGCGGGAAGCACAATAGCAACAGCAATAATTTGGAAAATGAGTGCAGAGAAAAAAGTAACAGTCGCTAATTTTTTAGAACGATTTATGAACCAAGAAATTATTGCAGTCCCAAAATCACCAAGCAATGCAAAAAATAGTATCAGTATGAATTGCGCGGCGAAAAATCCGCCCAGTTCTCGAAGCCCGAAAATTCCGGCAATAATTACTATCGGATTAAAGCTTTCAGAAACCTTGCCAAGAAAGAAAAATGGTATAGCTATTACTAAAGCGATAACTCCAGTAACGATAAAAGTGAGTAGTCCCAATAAAATTGCCAGTAGCAAACCACCTTTTGGTTTCTTGTCTGGCGGAACAGGATTAGAGAAATTAGATTCAGTTATTAAATTAGAATTTTCATTCATATGATTAAAAAATTTTCTTCCCCCAAAATTAATATCGTTTATGCCAAGGGCCAAGTGGAGAGCCAATTCGCCCTGCCCCGCACCTTTCCATTGCAGTATTCTTGAATTAGTCCGAACGCATTTTGCCGGAAAAATCCCCCCGCGAAAATTCGGAAAGGCGGCGGAGCCGCACCGCTGACAACCTGCCCGAATGAATTCGTTCAGGCGGGTTTCAAGTTTTTCTTTGGCGGCAGAATTTATTTACTGACCCTTAAAGAATTAACTACCGTATCGAAGGGTTCTTTGTCAATTCCAACATCACTGCCGTAAGTGAAAGATGAAATCCTCACGAGATATTCATGTGATAGTTCGGGTAGTTGATCTGTTCTTAAATACCCAACAATTGTAATGCTACCATCAACGGCGTTTGCGTAGCTAACAGCTTTATTTCCAAAAAGCTGTATGTATTGAGGATTTGAAACAGAATCTTTTTTTTGCTCATTGAATACAACATCAACATATTCCTTTGGAGAATACTCGCGCTTAAGTTGAGTGTCGTAGGCCGTAGCAAGAAATTCCATTCCGAGAGGGGCATAATTGAAATGACCGCTGGACACTTCTTTACCGACAGAAATTGTGGTTGCGTAACCCCCTTCAAAACCTTCCCGTTGGAAAATTGCATATCCATTAGGTAACTCAAACGTAATGGGTATGGTTTTTAGGGAAATAGCATATTTTTCTGAAGTAGTGGGTATTGTCGAAGGAGCTGGTTTCTTAACTAAAGTTACATATCCCAAAGCACCCGCCAAAACGACGACCAAAACAATTAACACTATGTTTGCAAAACCTTTTTGATTGTTCATAAATTTATTAGTTAATAATTTTCGACTTTATGATTAAAAAATTTTCTTCCCCCAAAATTAATATCGTTTATGCCAAGGGCCAAGTGGAGAGCCAATTCGCCCTGCCCCGCACCTTTCCATTGCCCTCGCCAAGAATCGAACTTGGATCCTAGGTTCCGGAAACCTGTGTTCCCCGCCTGCCATCGCCAATACCCCCAAGAGGGATTGAACCTCTATCTCAAGCTCCGGAGGCTTACGCTCTATCCATTGAGCTATGGGGGCTCAGGCCATGGCGGGCAGGTATCCGTTGCCCGCCCCAGGCGGGTCCGCCTTGGGTGGAAACTACGAAGGCACCAAAAGGTGCAGGGTATCCACCCAATTCAAAAGAATAACTTATCTAATTCTTATGAAGCTTTGCAGATGGCGAGCTGCCTTGTAAATCCTATACCACATTGGCTGAAATACCAAATCAAACGCGCCAATATAATGAAGTCTCTGGCCAGTTTCGCCATCCCTTACAAAGCCCTCCTTAAATTTAGTTAAATTCTGCCAAGAGTGGTTGGTTTCACCGGCTGGGACAATACCGCCAAAATTATAGAATTTTTTTTTCATCCGCTTGGCTAACTTTATCTCCTCCCAATGTAATAGATATGGCGCCATTAGCTGACGGTTATCATAACTAGAACCGCCATGAAGATAATATACTGTATCGCCAAAAACGGAAAGTAAATGCGCGGCAATGATTTTATTGTCATATTCAGCTAGCATCAACTTTAACACCCCGCGCGGCACCAATAAGTCAACCATACGCTCGTAATATTGCCGTGAGTGAGTACGAATTTTTTGTCGCTTGGCCGTTTCTTGAAGTAAAGACCAAAAAAAGGGAAAGACTCGCTTCGCGTAATCGGGCTGTTCTATGAGCCGCGCGCGAACGCCGTGCTTTATGGCCAGACGAATGTTGTAGCGAGTTTTCTCGTGCATGGCGGCAAGCAAATCATCTTCATCTTTGTCTAAAACAACTGCAAGCTCATCCATTGGCTGAACTGAAAAACCAGACCGAAAACCTAATGCTCTAAGCTCCTCAAGCAAACTACTCCTCGTCTCCTCTTCCTCTATATTAATCATCCTGACATTCTCAAGTATGTAAGGATGATAATACATCGGCTCAAGGCGCACGAACATGGCGCCAACATTATACCCCACCTCGCGACAAGCACGATGTATTAAATGCACAATCGTGCTCAAAGCATCATGGTCATCAGATAAGATAACTGGTCCGCGCGGCGCGTATAAATATCTTTTTCCAAACGGCAGAGGATATTCAAAAACCTGCATAATGGCCATCACTGTTTCCTCCTCCACAATCTGAATACGGTGAACTGCTCGCCCGAACGTCTGCTGAAATACCCCCCATTCCCACGATTGTAAAAACTGCGCCCCGCGAACAGCGGGGCTACTCAAAGGAATATTCCAAACGTATTCGTCGTCAATGAAGCGGAAATCCATGATACATTAAACTCTAAGCTCTAAATCCTAAACTCCGTTAGAAATCTAAACTACGATACATAAATCTCAAATATATCTAACACAAAAAAACGTTATTCTCTTATTGGTAAATACTGATTATATTTCTAACGGGGTTTAGGATTTGCGTCCAGCTCCTCCGAGCTGGCGTAGTGCCGCCTTAAGTCTAGCTTCAGTGTCAATTAATTCTTTTGGCAAACCTTCTAATGCTTTCCTCGCTTCGCTAACGCTATACCCTAAGCGTTCCAGCGCTTCAATAACTTCAACATCTCCTTCATACATTGTTGGCGCGACCTCGCCTATGCGCTTTTTTTGCTCAGCGATAAATGTGTCTTTCAATTCAACAAGCAACCGTTCGGCTGTTTTTTTGCCAATACCTGAAACTTTTGTAAGTAGCCCAACATTGCCGCTGATCACTGCGGCGCGCAATTGCTCGGGAGTGGTAATGGATAAAATGCCCAAGGCAGTTTTAGGGCCAATGCCAGTAACGCCAATGAGCACCTCAAACATCCGCAATTCTTCCGGCCGCTCAAAGCCATAAAGTTCGAGTGAATCTTCGCGCACGTATTGATGAGTGTGCAGAGCGGCCGTAGCGCCCACTTCCGCGGTTAAAATCAAGGGGGGCAAAACAAAAATCTTATACCCAACCCCGTTCACCACCACAATCACATACTGTTCCCCCTTAGATTGAATTATTCCTTCAAGGTAGGCAATCATAAAAAGCTTAAGACTTGGAGCTTATGGCTATTATAAATAAGTTTATATAATTGTTTGACGGAGAATCTTCGGTGATTTGCTTATTACTTCAGAGCCGCTCTCCTTCAATACTACCAAATCCTCAATTCTGACGCCACCTTCGCCCGGGAGATAAATGCCGGGTTCTATGGAAAAGACCATATTTGATTTCAGAATATCATCGCTGTTTTGCGCGAGCTTGGGTCGCTCGTGGATCTCCAAACCAACGCCGTGGCCGAGGGCGTGGCCGAACGCGCCCGGAAACTTAGCGTCAATAATACGCCGCGCTTGCATATCCGCCTGCTTAGCGCTTCTTCCACCTTTCTTCAAATAGCTGATGGCTGATAGCTGCGAGCTTAAAGTTGTCTCATATATTTTTCTTTGTTTGGTTGTTGGCTCTCCCAAAAATATAGTGCGCGTCATATCGGCATGATAGCCATTGACTTTCACGCCCAAATCAATGATGACCATTTCTCCAAGTTTTAATTTTTTCGGGCTTGGCTCATGATGCGGCCGCGCAGCGTTCGCGCCACTCGCGATAATCGGCTCAAATGATATTTCTCCAAATTTCTTGCTGTGGATAATGTCGCGTACTTTCCAAGCCGCGGCTTCTTCACTGGGCAAGCGCTTTATTCGCTTTAAATGTTTCAGCCACCGAATTAGTTCCTGAAATGTTTTATCAGTAGCTCCAACTGCTCGCCGCAAAGTATCTAGCTCATAATCGTCTTTCACCGCGCGCAATTTTTCAACCATATCGCCAATGCCAACGAGCGAACATGGTTTTAACTGTTTTTGCAATGACTTATGTCTAGCCACGCTTATCGCCCGATCTTCAAAACCCAAACGGCGAACATGATTATCTTTCAAAATTTGGCTCAAAACTTTAAGACCATCATTGCCGACGTCAATAATTTTGAATAATCCCAAAGTTTCTTCGGCGGCGCGCTCCAAATAACGAAAGTCAGTAAAAAATTCGGCTAAGTGCGGCGTAATCAACACCGTGCCGGATGTACCAGTAAAACCAGTGATATAACGTCGCGAAACAGTTGAAGTTAGATATACGGCCGCTAAACCTCGCTGTTTCATGGCGCGACGCAAATGAGCCAAACGGCCAGGGTAGATGCTTCGCATACAAGTCAAATTATTTTTCTAAAGAAATTTTTATCACTTCCAAATCAATCTTTAATTCATGCGCCCCCTCACCATATTCAAAACCGGAAGCGATAATGTCTTTGGCAATTGCCGCCTCTTGATTTTTCAACAATTTTAACAACGGCGCGCTGTCGGTATTGTAATGAACAATAACTTTGTCGCGAATAGTGAGCCCCTGCTTTTTGCGCAAAGCATTAATTTGACGAACCAGTTCGCGCCGCAAGCCTTCAAGCTTAAGATCATCGGTGAGATTAGTGTCAAAAGAAATTTCCAGCTTACCCGCGGGCGACTTCCAAGAAACGATATTTTTCCCCTTGGGCGCCTTGCTGCTGGTCCACTGTTTCACATTAAGTTCATCCAAAATTAATCGCTCAATGTTTTTAGAAATGGCCGCAGAGCCATGCACCCATACGGCGGCCAGCGGCTGGCGAACCTTGAGCTTGGCTTCGGAGCGAAGAGCGTGCCCGGCCTCAATAATTTCCCGCGCCGCAGACATCTCCTGAAGCAATTTTTCATCAACAAATTCTTTATGGCTTTTTGGCCACGGCTCCAGATGAACGGAATCTTTTGGTTTGGCATTCCAAGGTTTCAAGTTTTGATATAAATGCTCGGCCAAAAACGGCGTGAAGGGCGCAAAAATTTTACTAGCGGTCACTAAAACCGAATACAAAGTAGTAAGTGCCTCATGTTTATCTTCTTCATTGTCGCTCTTAAAGCGGTCGCGCGATCGCCGCAAATACCAAGTAGAAAGATCGTTCACAAACTCGGCAAGCGGACGGGCGGTCAGCCAAAGTTCATAGCTTTCCATGGCTCCTTCAACCTCGTGCCGCGTTTCTTCCAGCCGCGCCAAAATCCATTTATCAAGCACGTGTTTTGGCTCACGCATTGGTCTTAATTTTTTTCCTTCCGGCGCATATAACTTAAAAAAGGTAAAAACATTCCAAAGCGGCAATAAAATTTTTCGTACCGCCTCGGCAATTTCTGATTCAGAAAAATTCACTGATTCGGCCTGCATGACCGAAGATGCCAAAAAATAATAGCGCAAAGCGTCGGCGCCATAACGATCTAAAATGAGATTAACGTCTGGAGCATTGCCCTTGGACTTAGACATCTTAGAGCCGTCTTCGGCGAGAATGGTACCCGTGGTCACAACGTGCTTGAAGCTATGCTTGCCAAACAGAGCATTAGACAAAACATGCATGACGTAAAACCAGCCACGCGTCTGGGCAATGTATTCGGTAATAAAATCGGCTGGAAAAGTCACTTCAAACTTTTCCTTATTTTCAAAAGGATAATGAACTTGAGCATAGGGCATGGAGCCAGACTCAAACCACACATCAAAAACTTCCGGCACTCTTTGAAATATCCCACCGCAAGCGCAAGCCCAGGCTACTTCATCAATCAATGGCCGATGGAGGTCGTGCGGCCTTTTCCCGGACAATTTTTCCAACTCATCCAAACTGCCGACGACCCGCTCCTTCTTACACCGATCACATCGCCACACCGGAATGGGCACGCCCCAATAACGGCTTCTGGACACCCCCCAATCAGGCGCGCTCTCTATGCCTTTTTGAAACCGGCCATGCTTTAAGTGTTCCGGCACCCAATGGATTTTTTCATTTGTGGCAAGCATTTTTTTCTTCAAAGCTTCTACTTTGATATACCATGAAGTCTGCACTTTATATATAAGAGGGCTCGCACAGCGCCAGCAGAAAGGATAACTGTGTGTTATTGTTTCGGCGCGCCACAATTTGCCTTCATTTTTTAAGACCTCAATAATGCTTTGGTCAGCGGCCTTGACATACTGACCCGCCCATGGGGCAATGGCCGGTAAAAATTTGCCGCCATCGTCAACCGTTAACACCATAGGCAAGTTTTCTTTTTTGGATATATTAAAATCATCTTCGCCAAAAGCTGGAGCGATATGGACAATGCCTGTGCCATCTTCAAGTGAAACAAAATCAGCGGCCACTACCCGATGCGCTTCTTTGTCTGGCTTAATAAAACCTTGAATTGGCTTGTATTCCCAGCCAATAAAATCAGCCCCATTAAATTCCTTCACAATTTGATACGGCTGATCCGCGAAGACAAACGATAATCTGTCCTTAGCTAGAATAATATGACGGCCTTTCCAAACCTTGCCACCTTTGGTTAATTCTACCTCCACGTATTTAGCATCTTCTTTCACGGCCAAGGCCACATTGGCCGAAAGTGTCCAGGGAGTAGTAGTCCAAGAGAGGAAAAAAGTATTGGGTTTCTTCATCGCCTCAAACACTATATATATGGAAGGGTCCTCAACTTCCTGATAGTTGTTGTCCATGGCTGTTTCAAAGTTTGAGAGCGGCGTCTCGCAGCGCGTGCAGTAAAGTGAGCAACGAAAATCTTCGTAGATGAGTTTCTTTTTATATAGTTCGCCAAACACCCAAATGACCGACTCCATGTATTTTGGATCCATGGTTTTGTAATCATTGTCAAAATCAACCCAACGGCCGAAGCGAGTAATGGTGCGCCGCCACTCGGCCACGTAACGCAGCACCGCCGCGCGACAAGCGTCATTGAATTTTTGGATGCCCAATTTTTCAATCTCTTTTTTACTGTTAACCCCTAATTCTTTTTCAACCATCGTCTCCACGGGAAGCCCGTGGCAATCCCAGCCAAATCGCCGCTCCACGCGATGGCCCTTCATGGTCTGATAGCGCGGTACAATGTCTTTAATAGCTGAAGCCAAAAGATGTCCAATGTGAGGAAGGCCTGTGGCAAAAGGTGGGCCGTCGTAAAAAACGTATTCTTTTTCGTCGGAACGTTCATTAACCGAACGTTCAAAAATTTTCTCCTTTTGCCAAAACGCCAGCACCTGCTCTTCAATTTTAGAAAAGCTAAATGGCGCGCTTTTAATTTCTTGTTTTGATTCTTTTTCTTGCGGCATATATCTTATATTAACCTATAATATCGCGAGAATAGCAGTTTGTCCATCATACCTATTCAAATTCTCTTTATCGTTGTATAACAATACTTATGGTTAAGATAAAAAAAGAAAAAATTCCAACATCCCCCGGAGTGTATTTCTTTAAGGATAAAAATGGCAACATGCTCTATGTTGGCAAGGCGACCAGTCTAAAAAACCGAATATCAAGCTACTTTGTAAAGAATAATGGCCTATCGCCGGCCAAGCATCGTCTTCTTGATGAAGCAGCCACGGTCACCTGGGAAGAAACGCCGTCAGAAATAGAGGCCCTGCTGCAAGAATCTCACTACATCAAAAAATATCAGCCGCGTTTTAACGTGCTCTTGCGTGATGACAAAACTTATCTTTCGGTCAAAATAACCGATGAAGAATATCCACGCGTCTTAACAACGAGAAAAATAGAAAAAGACGGCACTTACTTCGGCCCATTTACCGACGCGCGCGCGGTTAAAGAAACCTTGAAAATTTTGCGTCGCTTCTTTCCTTACCGAACCAATTGCGTGCCAAACAACGACCGCGCTTGTCTATATTATCATCTAGGACTTTGTCCTGGAGTGTGTATCGGCAAAATCAGCCTTCAAGAATACCGTCAGAACATAAAATACATAAAAGATTTTTTTGCTGGCAAGCGTCAGCGAATTTTAAACAACCTCAAACGTCAGCTAAAAATGCTGCGACGAATGAGAGACGAGCCATCTCTAAAACGTGCCGAGAATGTGGAGCCCTATGAGTTTACACCCGTGGCACCGCTCCACATATTTCGTCGGGCGGAACCCTCCGAAGCGTACCCTGCTTCGCCAAGGCTACGCAGGGTACCCTCCTCGCGCATTCACCCCGTTAGAAGCAAGGCTTCTAACGGGGTTCATCCATGGGTTTATCCGCCCCGGGCGGATGGCTTTCTGCGAAGGAGGGTAGAATATAAAATAGAAAATCTAGAAAAAGTGCTGGCCATGTCGCACATTCTCTCTTTTGGCGAGAAAATTGAAGGTGATATTATTGAGCTCGCGAAAGTGCTGGACCTCAAAAAACCGCCTCACCGCATTGAGGGATATGACGTCTCAAATATAATGGGGACGCTCGCCACTGCTTCAATGGTCGTATTCACCGCGGGGCAGACTGATAAAAGCCAGTACCGAAAATTCAAAATCAAAACTGTCCACGGAGCAAACGACGTGGCTATGCTTAAAGAAATCTTACGGCGACGCTTTAATCATTACATCAATCAGGAAATACCGTCATCTATTTCAATAAAAAATCCACCATCTCGCCCACCCCACCTAGTATACGCCATGGCGTATACTAGGTGGGGGAAAGAAAAATCAAAAAACAAACAGGGCTCGGTTTGGCCAAAGCCCGACCTAGTTGTTGTTGACGGCGGACGACCGCAGCTCGGCGCGGCCATGGAAGTTTGGCGAGAATTCAAACTTGATATTCCTATTGTCTCGCTCGCCAAACGTCTTGAGGAAATATTTGTGCCCAATCAGTTAAACCCAATAGTACTCCCGCGTACCTCTGGCGCGCTGCACCTGCTTCAACGCGTGCGCGACGAGGCCCACCGCTTTGCGGTTAGTTATCATAAGGTATTACGTAGAAAACAACTGCTTTTTCGGTGAGCCTCATAAATAAGTATATCTCGCGCCCATATGACTCATAGTCAACTGCTGAGCATATAATCTTAAATATGAAAAGAATTACGAATAACTTGTGAGGTATTGTACCCACTGCAATGTTTCAGCAGACCAAGATATGATTGGACCATCTGCCCAAACGACGCCTCAGTTAACCTGCCCGTACGTATTTGAGCGTCCGCTTCAAACAATTTTTTGAACATCCGCCGTCTTGTTTTCGTTCGAAGAACTGCGTAATATGGTAGAATGACGTAGCCCAGAAAATCTATCCCTTGACTAAATTTTCGTATTTCCACTTTGCGAGGATGAAGTTCAAGTGCAAGTGTTTCCGGGAGAAACGACCGTATTGCGGCTAATGTATCCTGAAGATAATTCGAATCGCTGTGGACGATAACAAAATCGTCAGCATAACGAAAGTAGTCGTGAATGTGCAGTGTATGTTTTACAAATTGATCAAGCTCATTTAGATATATGTTTGCAAAAATTTGCGAAGTGAGGTTGCCAATCGGAAGTCCGGTGTCGAGAAAATTGTCGGAATTGAGAGAGAGAGAGAGAGAGAGAGAGAGAGAGAGAGAGAGAGAGTAGAACTCGGTTTAGCAGAAAAACTGCTCACCACGTCTCTCAGTAACCAGAGGAGCTGGCTATCGCTGATTTTGCGCTCAATCAACGCCAAAAGCTTTTGGTGATCTACACTGTCAAAAAACTTTCTGATGTCACATTTCAACACATAAGCTTGCTTCGTATAATTACGGCTGACGCTTCGCATGGCATGAGAAACATTCACCACGGCCAGATGAGTTCCCCGTTCCAGCCGTGACGCGTACGAGTGAAAAATGAACGTCGGCTCAAACACCGCCGATAACGCTCGCCACAATGCATGGTGCACCAACCGATCCCGCACACTCGCCTTGCTGATAACGCGATGCTTCGGGTCATAAATATGAAATGTGTGGTACGGCCCATGCCGATAGCGCTGACTCGCCAGCTCGTCATGAAGCTCAAACACATTGTCCTCAAGATACCGTTCAAAACGCTGCACATCCTCTTTCCCTCTCTTTCCCCGCTTGAACTCATCCCAACATTGAAACAAATGTCTGGGACTTACTATTTCAGTAAATGTCTTATGGATACTCCCCATACAAACAATAACGATAAAGAAATACCGATTGTCCAAAAACTCTACGACCTCTACAAAACATTCTATGGATACTCGCTCCTCTTCCCCAAGAAAGATAAGTACACGCTTGGAGCCAAATGCGAGCACTACATCATAGGAACGCTCGAGTTTATGCTAGCGGCAAGTAGCGTTCCGCAGTCAGAAAAACTCGCGCTACTTCGTCAAGCCAACGTCAAGTTCGACACGCTTAAAGTCCTCCTGCGTCTCTCCCGAGAAATTGGCGCAATTGATGCCAAAAAGTACATCGTTCTACAAACACAGATTCGAGAAATCGGACGCATGATCGGCGGATGGCAGCGATCGCTCGCCGAAGCTGCAAAAGCTTAGCCAGGAGTTTTCCCTTCTGGAAAAACTCCTGGGCAGCTACAAAGTAGACACAATCCGACGAAGGACACCCCTCCTGAGTAGTTGTCGTTCGCATCCGCGAGGTTCGCCCTGTTGTCGAAGTTGAGGTTGTCGTCGTTCGGGTTCAGGTAGAGCGAGTACTCGGCCGACTGCCA
>Ga0209343_10006212_pt1 | contig 14344 bp, 16 predicted proteins | sample RifCSPlowO2_02_FD_184026 | JGI IMG/M metagenome (GOLD analysis project Ga0209343, IMG submission 184026) | Groundwater microbial communities from Rifle, Colorado - Rifle CSP2_plank lowO2_0.2 (SPAdes) (version 2) | ecosystem: Environmental > Aquatic > Deep subsurface > Groundwater | place... | reverse complement strand
TCATGTCCATCGTTACGTCGGGTACCGAGTAGCTGAACCGCTAGGTCGCGGTAAGCGCCCGGAGTCAATTCCCGGGCCTGTGTCGAGGACTGCAAGAACGGTGAAAACCGTCAGAGAAACCTGCGGGCTCTGTCGTGAACCCGGTACAGGCGAGCGGATGTGCGCGTTAGCGGCGAGTCGCCTGGCTGAACCGCTGCTCCAGAGTGCGCCAATAGTGGCTACAGGATTGAACTATCGGTCCCCGGCTAGCGCTCGCAGGCTCGTCATCCCCCCGCAGACAGCCTGCTGGCGTGCTCTAAGGGTGCGGGTTGCGGCGCCGCCAGTCGGTACGTTGGAACACATAGCGCTGTCTATAGCCCGGATGTAATCCAGGAGCGGTGCTGACTATCCCCGGATTGCATCCGGGCTACTTAAGACATAAAGGCGCAACACCATGCACATCAAAGCCATCAATGTGCGCAACCAGTTCAAAGCAACATCAAGGAAATCGTCCTCGGCGACGTGCTGTCGGAGATTGACGTGCAGACCGCATCGGGCATCGTCTCCTCGGTGATCACCACCCGTTCGGTGCGCGAACTGGACTTGAAGGTGGGCAGTGAAGTAATCGCCTTCGTCAAATCCACCGAGGTGTCGATCGCCAAGCTGTAAGTGTGCGCGACACAAACGCAAGCCCGGCATTTGCCGGGCTTTTTTCTGCGTGGCGTTTGGGCTGGGTTAGTGCGCCGAGCAGCGCTGTCGGAACAGGTGAGTTCTGCAGGGGAATAAGGCAGATAACAAATATGAGCCGAGTGATCGATTGAACACTTGGCCTCTGCTGTGCGAACTACAGAATGGCCATGGCGTTAGCGCCCACTACAGGCCGGATAGTCGAATGCAACCGGGCTGACGACAGGTGCAAAAATAATTTTTACTTACTACTTGTGGGGCATATACGCATTGTTATGTATTTTCTTTGGGTCTTGCGCGATGAATAATGCATGCGAATAAATAAGAGAGGATAAGAGTAATTATAAGCTGAGTGATAATATTGAGGTGGCCCAGTGCTATAATTCTTTCGGTTTGTGATACTGATGGCGTTTCTAATTGGGCGTATGCTTCAGATATATATTTGTCGCGAGATTCTATTATTTCTGGTGTTTCACCCTTGAAGGCGTAGTATTTTTTTATTTCTTCTTTGTAAATCCCTTTCGAAATAGATTGCATTGCTGGGTTTAGAAAGGAAAAGATTATGAAAATAAACATTGTGCCGATTTTAGCTTTTGAAGGCTTGAGTGTACTCATAAGGTGGCCTTGGTTTTATTTTGGTACATGATGTTTGGTTGAGGCGTGGCTTTAGCTTGTTTCAGAGAGTAAGGCGAACTGTTTGAGCAGTTTTTAGCGTCTGACATACCTTTTGTCTTCTAGGAATACTGTTGCAATTAGACCGCATATGGCGCCCGGTAAAAGTGTCACTCCCCAGGCGTTTTGAATTATATTAATTGCACATTTTGCAGGGTTGCCCGTGATGTTGGAGCCTGTTCCGCAGAAAAGTAATGTAAGTGCTAGGTAGCCGGCAATAGCAGCAATTAGACTGCTCCAAAAGAAAGCAAAAGATTCAAAAAATGTTTTTTCAATTATTTGGTATTTGAATGATGCCTCGTGAAGCAAGCTGAATGCTAAAGAGTAAATTGCCCAAGTAATTGCGGCGATGAAACCACCAAATACATAAATGGGTAAAAGAATAAGTGGCGTTCCGCCTGCAAGTGTTACACCAGTGCTCAGTGCGCCAACTAATGGGCCAATTGAAAAAAATACTGCTAGGGACTTTCCTGAAAACATGATCACTTCCTTATGATTGCTGATGTTTTCTCTAATTATTAAGCTAATGGGCCGGCTTCGCCGGTCCCAGCGAATAGAGTTAGCGCTTTGAGTGTTAGCTCTCTTGGTCCGGGGGAGTGTTTTCTATGATTTTTATAGAAAAAAATGTGATAATAAAGACTGCCACTGCATTGATTGCGCTGATGCTGACTATGTGGCTCAGTAAGTTTGCAAGCGAAATGTGCCTTGAGAAAGCTGGAATAAAGAGCAAGCTGATTGCGCAGATACCGAGCGTCAGCTTGTACATGTACTGATCAGTTATATTGTTGAAATTTTCTTTTATGTGGTTGAAGAGAAGGCCAGATAGAACAAAAAGCTGAACTGCAATGGTGAGAAAGGTGTTGTTCCCTGACCTGGTTCCATAGGTGAAGCTCACCAGTACAATAGATACGAGGCAGCTTATTGCTAAATATTTGATTAGAAACTTTCCGGGATGCATGTGTCCTCTCCTTGGAAGCTAGCGTTTGGTTAAGGGGCGGGCTTTAACCCGTCCCAGAGAGCGAAGCGAACGGTTTGAACCGTTTGTTATGCCCCTTTGTACTCAGGGCATTGCTCATTAAGCCACGAATCCACTGCGTCGAGACGTTGGAGTGTCGCGGCAGTAATTGCTTTGGAAGGTTCTACTTGGCCGTGTACCACCGCATTCCTGAGCTTTTGCAAAGAACCTATTTCGACCACAAGAGTCCCGTCTATCTTTCCTTCCTCCGCAAGTAACTGGACCCCAGCGCGCAGATTTGGTGTCCGGCCATATGTCTCCCCCACGAATTCGCTGTACATAATGAGCCCCTTTTCAAGGGTGACCCACTTTGAGAGGAAGGTACCAATCAAACGCTCTTCTTTATCGGTTGGAGGAAGATCAATTCGGTCATCGAAAAGGGCTTTGAAAAGCTCTGCCGCTAACGAGAAATAGACATCAACCTTGGTCTTCTCGACTGTGAGTCCGGAACCATCATGGTAGAGCTTGTTCCTGAGCCCGTGATGCCACTCAATCTCGCCAAGATCAATGTGATTTAGTCGGTCGCCACTATTCTTCTCCAAGCAGGACATGACCGCCGGAAAACTCTCGAAGATGCCATCGAGTTCTTTCCGAGGAATGTTGACGCCCGTGATTCGTTTTGGCAGAGATAGAAAAGTCTTTGCCATCACCTCAACCGCATTGTCGATGAGGATGAGCGCAATCCTGGTGCATCCTCTCTGATCTTCAGCGGCAATTCGGTGAGCCGCGTGAAGAATTTCTTTTGGGCCTTCACACCATGACTTCATGCGTCGATCTCTGAGGGGCATAACGTTTGGTTAAGGGGCGGGCTTTAGCCCGTCCCAGTGAGCGAAGCGAACGATTTGAACCAGTTGTTATGCTATTCGCGAGTACTTATTTTTAAGCTTTTTGGTTATTCCGAATTTGTGCCTTTCAGCAATCCATTGCCTTGTGATTTTTTGAATTCCTTCTGTTGCAACATAAAATGCCTGTATTAGTTCTAGCTTGTGCTTTATTTCAATCTCGGATTCGTCAACTCCAATGTAGAAACCTCTTTCATTGGAGCCTGGTATTTTCTCTGACTTTTTTAGCAGATGATGGACGCTGGCATCGGAAAGGTGGATGTATCCAGAGCAAAGCGAATAAACATGTTTTAGCCAGGGGTTTTGCTTAGCTAGCAGGCTTACAAGGTAACCATCGGAAAGCCTTTCTCCATTTCGGTCTTTTATTTTTGATAATTTTTCGCCAGAAATTATTTTGTTTGCAGATTCATGTGCGTCTGGGGTTATTGTGATTCCGTATAGGCGAAGAGCTGAATCAAACTGAAGTCGAAGTAGTGCAGCACCACAGGAGTAACCTCCGCTCCTTACGATTAGAGTAAATCCATGCAGTACTTGTAGTGCCCTATTGCAACTTGCAAGAAAAAGGGCGTCAGCGGGGAAAAGCTGGCCTTTGCACGACTCAAAGAGTTCCTTTCCTATAGCCTCAAAACCTTCGCTAAGTTTCTCTAGTGCGATCAGTTTTTCTTCCATGTTGCACCTAGGCATAACGATTAAGCTAAGGGACTGGCTTTAGCCAGTCCCAGTGAGCGAAGCGAACGATTTGAGCGCATTGTTATACGGGACTATGCGGTTTTGAAAATAGTGAAACTAATTTACTGAGAGAATGCAAAAAAGGCACGGATCCATTAACTTTTTCCCTTACCTCTCTGTAGCTTTCTAGAGCCTCTTGGAAGCTGCTTTTTTGCTCCGCCATGGCTAAGGAGAAAAACATTGTGCCTGTTGTGGTTGCACGTGGTATGCCTTGGGGTATTTTTTCGTTTCGTCTTTGCACCGTATCTATTACGACTTGCTGCATTTCGTTTGAAAGACTGGATTTCATTAGAGCAGTAATCGTGAATATTTCGTTATATATAAGCTCGCCAAAATCGGCCACTTCATTGGGCGCTGGTATGTAGCCTTGATGTATAACTTTATTTCTGAGTTCTGGGATTTTTTTGTTAAGTGTGTAGTGGTTCCCAAATGTAAGAAGGTGGAGGAATAGAAAGCCACCGACTTGACGCTCTGATTGTTTTGAAACCTGTTTAAATGTTTCTTCTAAAGCCTCTTTAGATGTGTTGCTTTTCTTGCAAAATACATTTATTGCGAATTCAAAAAAGCGCTCGTAGGCCGATGAAAGGCTAGACGCGGCTTCGAGCGTATAGCCTTCAATTAGAGCGTTCGCTGCTGACTCAAGTAAGACTTCAAATTTCTGGCTTTGAAGTAGAATTGCTGATTTGTGGCCTTTCGAACACTCTATATAAGCGAGAGCTTCTTCGTAATAGTCAGCAATTATCGGTTCGAAAGATGGGTGCCCCAACTCTTTTTGGCACTCCATGCACATCGTTAATATTTTCACGGAGCTGGTTTCCTTAGAGCGTATAACATTTGGTTAAGGGGCGGGCTTTAGCCCGTCCCAGTGAGCCCAGCGAGCGATTTGAACCAGTTGTTAGAGCTACTTGCTCGGTGCAGGCAAGAAACTATATGCATTCACGTCAAATCCATCGATTGATTTACTAGCTTTGGACACAATAAGTTGGTGATCTGCGTTGCTACGACTACGCCAATATGTTTGTTTATTTTCGCCGATGCCGCTGATAAGTAATTCGATGTCTGTGCGAGAAAAATTATCAAGGTATGGCTTTATGAATTTTGAAAATAACGTATCTGCCGCATCAAAGTTTGTAGAGTTTATGTATATAGTGACTAGCAGTTTATTTATATTTTCACGTATGCCTGCGGATGAAGCGTGATTCTTTAGATCGTTAATGTGATTTTCATGAATGGTGTGAGCTTCACCAAATGAGTGCTTATGGTTAGTGTTGATTTGTAAAATAAGCATCTCGATGTGTTCTGCTATGTTCTTGCTTAGGAAATAAGAAATCGTTAGTAAATCTATGTCTGTTTTTACTCTCGCCTTTATGACTTCTCTTGAAGCTTCGGTTAATAGTCCGAATAGATGTGGGTAGTCGCCTAGGAAAAATATCGCCTGTCTAAGAGGGGTGTTATCTGATATCTCACTGAAATAAGATGAGTTGTTTTTTATGAACTCAGTTAAAAGCTCTCTATTTCTTTCAAATAGCACTCTTAGTGCCCTGCAATTGATCGCTCTATTTTCGTCACATTTCTTGTCTTCGGTTTTGAATGCAACCCTCCAGAGAGATTTGAAGAGTTGGGTTGAGACTTCATTGTTTAGGTTCGAAAAGTACTTTGAATCCAAGTAGCGTTTTAATTGGCCGTTTTCAACGAGTAAATCTTTTACTCTTTCTAGGTCATTAACAAGCTCGATAAATACTTGTTTTGTCAAGATGGGAGGTTTTGTAAGAACCGCATCAAGAGCGGTGCGGATGTCAGAGAGAACCATTTCACGATTAGGTCTGAATAAAATATCAGCTTTACTGATGACAGGGTGTGCGGATAAATGCCTGTGTTTCTGGAGAGTTTGCAGCGCATCCAGTTCGTGAGCTTCTAGAAGGTTTGTTCGAGAAAACACTTCCTTCAAAATAGTTTCTTCCCACTTTGGGTTAGCAGGATTTTTAAGTTGAAACTCTACCATTTCATCTAGGATTGCTATTGATTTTTCATCGCTGTGAATATCTTTTAAATATTGGAGTTTGTAAACAATATCGCATATTACGACAGTCCAAAGCATGACTAATGATGATCTATAGTTTCCGTTAAAATAATTATTAAGAACTTCGCCAAAATATTCTTTTGTTCTGTGGTCGTGGATTTTATTTGCGGCTTGCTCTACGGAAAACTCGTACATTTTATATTTCTCGAATGGAGCTCTAACTATAAGTAGATGACACAAACGACCTAATACTTTGCGCCACTTGTGTCTGACAACGTTCCTTGTCCATGCGTAACTCCTTGTTCGGCTTGAGTGTCGCGCCAAAAAACGCGACAAAAGGCGGGGAGGTAAAGCGACATGGCTTGTGTGCACATTACGGGCGGGGCTGCAGCATGTCCATGATCGGCTTTTGGCCTGTTGCTACGTGCTAAGACCCTCCTTTTCAGGTTGTGCGTAGCCTTTAGGTTTTATCCCTGTTTATGCCGATTGCCGCTGGCCTGGACGATGCGGGCGGCGGGCACGCGTAGTTGGGTCAGTAGATATTCGGCAAAGTCTGGCGCGTAAGGCTGGCGGGCGATGGCGCCGGCCATGCACTGCAGCCAGGCGGCGCTGTGACTTTCGTCGATCGGCCATTGGGCATGGAACGCCGGGATGGCAATTGGCCCGTAGCGTTCGCTGAACAACCGCGGGCCGCCCAGCCAGCCGCTGAGAAAACAGGCCAGCTTGTCGCGCGCCAGTTGCAGGCTTTCAGGGTGCATGGCGCGAATCACTGCGGCCTCTGGCCGCTCATCCATCAGCGTGTAGAAGTCATCGACCAGGCGTTGCAGGCCGTCGATACCGCCTGCGGCCTGGTAGGACGCGTCGCCGACGCCGTAGGCAGGGGATTGGCTCATCAGCAATGCTCCGAGAAAAATCCCATTGTAACCACGACGCGCTGGACGCCCGCCTGGGACGGAGCGCCGCAGGGATCGATTCGTCGTAGAACAAGGCTAGGTACCCGTTACGTGTTGCAAGGCAATTGTCTGGGCACCGATGGTTGTGTTTGACGCCGCGATGAGTTGCTGCTGTTAAAAGCTTCGCGGTTAAAACCGCTCCTACACACTTTGCGTGCGCCGCGATTCCCCTGTCCCGTCAGGAGGCCGAGTGGAGGTGCTGTGTAGAGGGGCGTTTGGCATGGATGCCAAACGAGGAACGATGGGCCAGGGATGGCCCACCGTGACGACCCTCGGAGCAGTACCGGAGCGAGGGAAGTTTCGCGTAGCGAAACCCGGATGCCGGGTGCGCTTTCTCTTTGGTTACTTTCTCTTTCGCGCAAGCAAAGAGAAAGTGACTCGCCGTAAGGGCGAAACCGATAGCGGCCACACACGCAACACATAACGGGTGCAGCGCCTAGAAAAAAGCCCGCTGAGAAGCGGGCTTTGCTGTTGTGGCGATTGAACTCAGTGGCCGTTGGCCGCAAAGCTCGGCCGCGGTTTGAAGTACAGGGTTTCGCCACGAATAAGGCCGGCCAGGCTGGCGTGGTCGTTGACCACTTCGGCTTCGATCAGCTCGTCCTGGCCCTCGACTTTCAGGGTCACGCGGGTGATGGCGCCGAGCGGGCGGATGTCGCGGACTTGCGCCGCTAGGTGCTCGGCTTGGGTCAGGCGTGACAGGGAAATTTCGTGGGGGCGGAACAAGATGTGGCCGTCATCGCCCAGGTGCAGGCGGTTGGAGTCACCCAAGAAGTGATAAACGAAATCGCTGGCCGGCTGCTCATAGACTTCGCCCGGTGAACCGATCTGCTCGATCACGCCCTTGTTCATCACCACGATGCGGTCGGCCACTTCCATGGCTTCTTCCTGGTCGTGGGTGACGAACACCGAGGTCAGGTTGATTTCTTCGTGCAGGCGCGCCAGCCAGCGGCGCAACTCTTTGCGCACCTTGGCATCGAGGGCGCCGAAGGGCTCATCCAGCAGGAGGATTTTCGGCTGCACGGCCAGGGCGCGGGCGAGGGCGATACGCTGGCGTTGGCCGCCGGAGAGCTGCTCCGGGTAGCGGTCGGCCAGCCAGTCGAGCTGCACCATGTTTAGCAGTTCATGCACCTTGTGGGCGATTTCTTCTTCGCTGGGGCGCTGCTTTTTCGGCTTCATGCGCAGGCCGAAGGCGACGTTGTCGAACACCGTCATGTGGCGGAACAGGGCGTAGTGCTGGAACACAAAACCGACGTTACGGTCGCGCACGTCATGGCCGGACACGTCTTCGCCATGGAACTGGATGCTGCCGGTGTCGGGGGTTTCCAGGCCGGCGATGATGCGCAGCAGGCTGGTTTTGCCGCAGCCGGACGGGCCGAGCAGGGCCACCAGTTCGCCGCTGTGGATGTCCAGGTTGATATCGTTGAGGGCACGGAAGGCGCCGAAGTTTTTGCTGATATTGCGGACTTCAATACTCATGACTTATTCCTCATCGCCTGCAGATTTCAGACGGGACAAACGGGCTTCGCTCCACTGCTTGAGCAGCAGGATGATCAGGGCCAGGGCGAGCAGTAGACTGGCGACGCTGAAGGCGGCGACGTGGTTGTATTCGTTGTAGAGAATCTCGACGTGCAGCGGCAGGGTGTTGGTGTAGCCACGGATGTGCCCGGACACCACCGACACCGCGCCAAACTCGCCCATGGCCCGGGCGGTACAGAGCACCACGCCGTAGATCAGGCCCCATTTGATGTTGGGCAGGGTTACGTGCCAGAACATCTGCCAGCCGTTGGCGCCGAGCAGGCGTGCGGCTTCTTCTTCCTGGGTGCCTTGTTCCTGCATCAGCGGGATCAGCTCGCGGGCGACAAAGGGCACGGTAACGAACAGGGTGGCCAGGACAATGCCGGGTACGGCGAAGACGATCTGGATGTCGTGCTCGCTCAGCCACTTACCAAAGTAGCCCTGGGCGCCAAACAGCAGCACGTAGATCAAACCGGCAATCACGGGCGAGACCGAGAACGGCAGGTCGATCAGGGTCACCAGCAGGCTCTTGCCGCGGAACTCGAACTTACTCACGCACCAGGCCGCCGAGACGCCGAACACCAGGTTGAGCGGCACCGAAATACCAACGGCAATCAGGGTCAGCTTGAGTGCCGAGAGGGCATCGGGTTCGAGAATCGAGGTGAAAAAGGTGCCAAACCCGAGCTTCAATGCCTCGCTCAACACCATGTACAGCGGCAGCAGCAGAAACAACGCGAAGGCGAGCCAGGCGCTGAGGATCAGCAGCCGGCGCGCCCAGGCATTGCCGCGGCGGGCGGCATTGCGAGTGGCGGCTGCGCTAACAGTAATAGACGACATGGCAGCCTCCTTAAGGGGTTTCGATACGGCGTTGCAGCAGGTTGACCAGCAGCAACAGGACGAAGGAAACCACCAGCATCAACACGCCGATGGCGGTGGCGCCGGTGTAGTCGTACTGGTCGAGCTTGACCATGATCAGCAGCGGCAGGATCTCGGTTTTCATCGGCATATTGCCGGCGATAAAGATCACCGAACCGTACTCGCCCACGCCACGTGCAAAGGCCAAGGCAAAGCCGGTCAGCCAGGCCGGCAGCAGGGCTGGCATGAGGATGTGGCGAAACACCTGCAACGGCTTGGCGCCCAGGCAGGCGGCGGCTTCCTCAACCTCGCGTGGGATGTCCGCCAGCACCGGCTGCACGGTGCGGACCACGAAGGGCAGGGTGACGAAGGTCAGCGCCAGGGTAATGCCCAGCGGGCTGTAGGCGATTTTAAAACCCAGGTCGGTGGCAAATTGACCGATCAAACCGCTGGGCGCATACAGCGCCGTCAGGGCGATACCGGCCACGGCGGTGGGCAGGGCGAAAGGCAGGTCGATCATCGCGTCAATGATCTTGCGCCCGGGGAAGGTGTAGCGCACCAGCACCCAGGCCAGCAGGGTACCGATCAGGCCATTCACCAGGGCTGAGTAGAAGGCGGTGCTGAAGCTCAGTTTGAGCGCAGCCAGTACCCGCGGGGCGCTGATGATGGTGATGAATTGGCTCCAGCTGAGATCGCTGGTTTTCAGAAACATGGCACCCAGGGGAATCAGCACCAACAGGCTGAGGTACACCAGGGTGTAACCCAGCGTCAGCCCGAAGCCGGGTATGACGGGGGAAATGCGGCGAGACATGGGGGGGCCTTATCTTGGGTTGGAACGCTTGAACCAGAGTTCGTAGGATGGGTTGAGCGCAGCGATACCCATGCTGTGCGGCGATGGGTATCGGCGCTACGCGCCTCAACCCATCCTACGTTTGCGTGATGCGCTTATTGCGCCGAGTAGATCTGGTCGAAAACGCCACCATCGTTAAAGAACTTCGGTTGCGCGGTTTTCCAGCCGTTGAAGTCCTTGTCGATGGTCACCAGCTTCAGGCTCGGGAACTGCTTGGCGTACTCGGCGGCAACGGCTTCGTTGCGTGGGCGGTAGAAATTCTTCGCCGCGATGCGCTGGCCTTCTTCGCTGTACAGGTACTGCAGGTAGGCTTCGGCGACCTTACGGGTGCCTTTCTTGTCGACGTTTTTATCGACTACGGCCACCGGTGGCTCAGCCAGGATCGACAGGCTTGGCGCAACGATTTCAAACTTGTCGCCGCCTTGCTCTTTCAGAGCCAGGAAGGCTTCGTTTTCCCAGGCCAGCAGCACGTCACCGATGTTGTTGTTAACGAAGGTGATGGTCGAACCGCGAGCACCGGTGTCCAGTACCGGCACGTTTTTATACAGCTGCTGCACGAACTCTTGGGCCTTGGTTTCGCTGCCGTACTTCTGCTGGGCGTAGGCCCAGGCGGCAAGGAAGTTCCAGCGTGCGCCGCCGGAGGTTTTCGGGTTCGGGGTGATCACTTCCACGCCCGGCTTGACCAGGTCATCCCAGTCCTTGATGCCTTCCGGGTTGCCCTTGCGCACCAGGAACACGATGGTCGAGGTGTAAGGGGTGCTCGATTGCGGCAGGCGGGTTTGCCAGTCTTGCGGGATCAGTTTGCCGAGCTTGTACAGCTCGTCGATATCACCGGCTAGGGCCAGGGTTACCACGTCAGCTTTCAAACCATCGATCACCGCACGGGCTTGTTTGCCCGAACCGCCGTGGGATTGCTGAAAGGTCACGGCTTCGTTGCCAGCGGCGGTCCAGTGTTGGTTAAACGCCTTGTTGTACTCGGTGTACAGCTCACGAGTCGGGTCGTAGGACACGTTGAGCAAGGTGGTTTCGGCCAATACGGGGGTGGCGAACAGGGCGGCGGTCAGCAGGGACAGGCTTAGGGTGCGAATGGACATGTGAATCTCCTCTGCGTGCGGCATTGGCGGCACGGCTCATCTGTTGGGGGTGTTGCTGTGGCGTAGTGGCGTTGCGGGTTAGCGACACATTCGGCGGCGACAGCGATACAGATGGGGAGTTGCGTTGAGGTGCGTGGTCATGGTCGTGCTCTTCTTCTTGGTTGGCTCGGGGTCATGTCACGCCCTCTGGTGGTCCAGTCGGGCGACGGTACTGGGGTGTTTCAGGCCTGGCGGTTGTTATTGCCTTGCAGGCGGATTTTTTCTTTGCGTTCGATCTGCACGATCTGGCCGTTATGGACGGTGATTTCTACCGAGCCAAAACGCAGGTTGCGCAGGGCCGTCTGGATTTCTTGCAGGATGCTGGCTTCATCGCTGCCATCGATTTTTTGAAGAGTTGCGCTCATTGCTCTGTTCCTTGCGGTTGCCGCTCGGCGGGTTAGCGGCATGGGGCAGATACTAATCAGGCCTTATTATTTCCAAAAATACTGTTTAGTAATTTTAATATAACCAAAAGATAATTTTTGATGGGTGCATAGCGGCAGTACGTACTAAAGAGGGTGGCCAAAGGTCTGTCGCAGGCGTGGAGGCCTGCCGGGTGGGTAGCGCTTTCCAAATAAAAAGCCGCGCAAACCATGGAGGTGTGCGCGGCTTTTTTGTGGCCTGTGCTTCGGGCTCAGGGCGCCGGGTTAGGTTGTTCGCGGTGAATGGCTTCGATGCCTTGCAGCACGGCTTCGGGCAGTTGCAGATCGAGGCTGGCGATGTTGCTGTCGAGCTGCGCCAGGGTGGTGGCGCCGATGATGTTGCTGGTCAGGAAGTCGCGGCTGTTCACATAGGCGAGGGCCATTTGCGCCGGGTCCAGGCCGTGTTCGCGGGCCAGTTGGATATAGGCGCTTGCGGCGCTGCGGGCTTGCGGGTTGTTGTAGCGCTGGAAGCGTTCGAACAGGGTCAGGCGGCCGTCGGCCGGTTGGGCGCCATTTTCGTATTTACCCGAGAGCAGGCCGAAGGCCAGGGGCGAGTAGGCCAGCAGGCCGACCTGTTCGCGGATGGCGATTTCTGCCAGGCCCACCTCGAAGCTGCGGTTGAGCAGGTTGTACGGGTTCTGGATCGACACCACCCGTGGCCAGCCATGTTTGTCGGCCAGATGGAGGAAGCGGTGCACGCCCCAGGGCGTTTCGTTGGACAGGCCGATGTGGCGGATTTTGCCGCTGGCCACCAGCTCGGCGAGGGCTTCGAGGGTGTCTTCAATCGGCGTGAGGTGGGCATCGGCGTTGTGGGTATAGCCCAGTTGGCCGAAGTAGTTGGTGTGCCGGTCCGGCCAGTGCAGTTGGTAGAGGTCGATGTAGTCGGTCTGCAGGCGATGCAGGCTGGCGTCCACGGCGGCCACCAGGTTGGCGCGGTCGAAGTGGGCGTGACCGCCGCGAATATGGCTCATGCCGTTGCCGGGTGCGGCGGCCTTGCTGGCGATGATCCAGTCGCTGCGCCCGCCAAAGCGTTGCAGGTAGTTGCCGATGATGCGTTCGGTGGCGCCGGCGGTTTCGCCCTTGGGCGGCACCGGGTACATCTCGGCGGTGTCGATAAAGTTGATGCCGGCGGCCTGGGCGCGGCGGATCTGCTCGAAGCCTTGAGCTTCGTTGTTTTGTTCGCCCCAGGTCATGCTGCCCAGCGCCAGGGCGCTGACCTGCAGAGGGCTGGTGCCAAGCGGGCGGTAAAGCATGATGAACTCCGGTGTTAGGCCAAAAGGGTTAATTAAAGTGCTGTTCACATTATGCGTTGAAGGTGTGAACACGCTTACGTAGGAGCGGATTTATCCGCGATTCCGTTTGCCTTGAAAGCATCGCGGCTGAAGCCGCTCCTACGGCCGACCTTGGCGTTGCAACGGTTAACGGGTGTAACGCCAGTGATAGAAGGTTTCGGTGAAGGCGCCGCTTAGCCTTTAGCGCACGGATTACTCGGCCTCGAAGCGACTCAAGCGGCGGCGCAATTGACTGTTTTCGGCGCGTAGCTGCTCCAGTTCATCCAGCAACTGCAACGCCAGGGCAATGCCGGCCCATTCGATCTGCAGCTCGCCTTGCAGGCGCAGTGCGCGCTTGGCGATGGCCAGGGCGTTGGCGTCGAACAGCCATTGCTCCGGGCTGGCGCCGCTGGGTTCGAGGATACCGTGCTCGATGATTTCCAGCAGCGCCGCTTGGGGCAGCTCGGCGCTCTGGCAGAACTCGTGAATGTTCAGTTGCAGGATCAGGCTGCTCATCATCACTTACTCCATTCGGCACGCGGATCGAAGGCAGCCTGTTCGGCCAGTTGCACCCACAGTGAGCGGGTCGGCTCGTCGGCCTGGGCGGGGATGACGATCTTGAACAGCGCGTACAGGTCGCCACGTTCGCCCAGCTTGTTCATCAAGCCTTTGCCCTTGATGCGTAAACGCTGACCGCTCTGGCTATTGGCCGGGATGCTCAGGTGGATCTTGCCGTCCAGCGTGGGCACCGTGACCTTGCTGCCCAGCGCAGCTTCCCAGGGCGCCAGCGGCACGGTGAGGATCAGGTTGTGCGCCTCGACATCGAACAGTGGGTGCGGCACCAGGCGAATGATCAGGTACAGGTCGCCATTTGCCGCGCCACCCAGGCCCGGCGCGCCCTGGCCCTTGAGGCGGATGCGCTCGCCGTCGCTGACACCGGCGGGAATCTTCACATTCAGGGTCTTGCTGATGGCCGCCAGGGGCTGGCCGTCGGCGCTGTATTGCGGCAACTGGAAGGCGATTTTCTTGGCCTCATCCGCCAGGGTTTCTTCCAGCAGAATCGGCAACTCCATTTCCACGTCTTGTCCTCGGCGGGCACTTTTGCGGCCTGGGCCTTGGCTGCGCCCGGCGGCGCCAAACAGCGATTCAAAAAAGTCGGAATAGTCACGGCCGCCGCTCATCTCATCGGCAAAACCGCCATTGCCGCGTGGCTGCCAGCCAGGTGGTGGCTCGAACGGGCGGCCTTGCTGGGCGTATTTACGCAGCTCATCGTACTCGGCGCGTTTCTCGGCGCTTTTCAGCACCTCGTAAGCTTCGGCGACGTCCTTGAACTGATTCTCGGCGTCTTTTTCCTTGCTGACGTCCGGGTGATATTTGCGCGCCAGCTTGCGGTAGGCGGCC
>Ga0209343_10006205_pt1 | contig 14350 bp, 12 predicted proteins | sample RifCSPlowO2_02_FD_184026 | JGI IMG/M metagenome (GOLD analysis project Ga0209343, IMG submission 184026) | Groundwater microbial communities from Rifle, Colorado - Rifle CSP2_plank lowO2_0.2 (SPAdes) (version 2) | ecosystem: Environmental > Aquatic > Deep subsurface > Groundwater | place... | reverse complement strand
GACGACCGTCGCCTCCCGCCGTTGCCCGTCCCGGACGAACTCCAGGGCCGCCCGGTCGCCCGGCTTGAGGCGCGACAGCTGGGTGCGCACGTCGTTGTCCGAGACGACGGGGCGGCCGCGGAACGACACGATCACGTCACCGCGCTCCAGGCCGGCCGCGGCGGCGGGACCGTCCGGATCGAGAGAGGCGACCACGGCGCCGCGCATCTCGCCGAGATTGAAGGCGCGGGCGATCTCCGGCGTCAGGTTCTGGACGGCGATCCCGGCGTACCCGCGCACCACGCGGCCGTGCTTCAGGATGCTGTCGAGAACGTCGCGCGCCATGTTGGAAGGGATGGCGAAGCCGATCCCCTGGTAACCGCCCGTGCGCGAATAGATCGCGGTGTTGATGCCGACCACCTCGCCGCGTGTGTTCACGAGGGCGCCGCCCGAGTTGCCCGGGTTGATGGCGGCGTCGGTCTGGATGAAGTCTTCGTAGTCGGCGAGGCCGAGGCTGCCGCGGCCGATGGCGCTGACGATTCCCATGGTGACCGTCTCTCCCAGCCCGAACGGGTTGCCGATCGCCAGGACGATGTCACCGACCTGAAGACTCTCCGAGTCGCCCATGACGGCGTGCGGCAGGGAGTCGTGCTCGAGGCTCAGGACGGCGAGATCGGTGCGGCGATCGGCGCCGAGAAGGCGGGCGTGCATCTCCCGCCCGTCGGCCAGCGCCGCCTTCACCTCCTGCGCCTGCTCGACGACGTGGTAGTTGGTCAGGATGGTCCCCTGGTCGTCCACGATGACGCCGGAGCCGAGGCTCATGGCGCGCTGGTCGCGGGGGACGACGAGGCCGGGAAACTCCTCTCCGAAGAAATCCCTGAAGAAAGGGTCGAGCATGAAGGGCGAGTACTCGTAGGTGCGGATGACCTTGAACGAGGAGATGTTCACGACCGCAGGCATCACGGCCTTGGCCACGGCGGCGTTGAGCCTTTCCACGACATCCCGGGGAAGGTTGGCGGGACCCCACAGGCCGTACCAGGACAGCAGCTCGAACTCCGGCATGCCGCTTTCTGCCACCGTAGGGACATCCGGCATGCTCGCCAACCGCTTCCGGCTGGTGACGGCTATGGGCCTGAGCCTGCCGCCCTTGATGAATGGCGTGACGCCGGGCAGCGGCGAGACCGCGGCTGTCACATGCCCGCCCATGACATCCGTCAGCTGCGGCACGGCTCCCTTGTACAGGACGATCTCCATGTCCAGCTTCAGCTCGCGATTGATCATCTCTTCCGTCAAATGGCTGGTGGTTCCCAAGCCGGAAGTTGCCCAGGTCAGCTTTTTCGGATTTGCCCGAGCGTGCGCGGAGAGCCCGCGCAAGGTCTTGAATGAAGCGGACGGATTCACCACGACGGCCAGCGGCACATAACCCACCTGCGCGATCGCGGTGAAATCTTTCTCGGCGTCGTAAGTCTTGCGATTCACGACGAGGGGCATGTACACCTGGCTCGAAGCATTGAACAGCAACGTGTAGCCATCGGCCGGTGCACGCGCTACCTCTTGAGAGCCGATCATGCCCGAGGCCCCTGGCTTGTTGTCGACCACGATGGACTGCCCGAGTTGCTTTTGCAGTTCTTCCGCGACAAGCCGGCCAACCGTGTCGATCGAGCCGCCGGGGGTGTAAGGCACCACCATGCGGATGGGCTTGTCGGCCGGGAAGGCGGCGAGCGCCACGCCTGCGGAAAGGGCAAAGAAAGCGATGCACATGCCCCAACGAGCGATGGACCGGCGGGATGCGAGTTTCATTTGATATTTCCTGCGTCGATGGGATAAATCGTGTCCTGCACGGAATTGGCCCGCGAGAAGGCGCCTTCCGCTTTCGGCATCACGAACGGTGCGCGACTCATGCTCTCCACGCCTCCGGCGATCATCAGGTCGGCCTCGCCGGACTTGATCGCGCGCGCCGCCGTGCCCAGCGCATCCAGGCCGGAGCCGCAGAGCCGGTTGACAGTGGAGCCAGGTACCTCGAGCGGCAGCCCGGCCAGCAACGCGCTCATGCGCGCCACGTTTCGATTGTCTTCGCCCGCCTGATTGGCGCAGCCGTAGATCACGTCCGCCACCGCTTGCCAGTCCATGCGCGCATGGCGGGCCATCAGCGCGGCGATCGGGATGGCTCCGAGGTCGTCGGCGCGTACGGACGAGAGCGCGCCGCCATAGCGCCCGAAGGGCGTGCGGATCGCGTCGCAGATGAATGCATGTCGGTTCATGGCAGGGTCTCGCTGGTGTCCAGGGTCCAAAGGCGGGCAGCGAGCGCCCGTGCGGCATCGGCGCCGATCACCGGCGCGGCGAACTCGACGAGCTTTCCCTCCAGGTCCGCATCGGTCAGGGGAAGCTCCGGATCGCCCTTTCGATTCGGTTGCAGGTGCGCAAGCCGCCGTCCATCCCGCAACACGATCTCGACCCGCGCGGAGCGCCGTCCCGGGAAGCTCGCATCGAGTTGCGGATCGACAGTCACCTGAATGCGCTCCATCAGTGCACGCGTTGCAGGAGCGTGCAGGCGGTCCGGTGCATAGGCGGCCATTCGGACACTGCCGTGCACTAATGCGGTCGCGACGACAAAGGGGATGCTGAATTGGGCTTCGTTGACGGTCGCGGGGCGCATATAGCAGGCAATGTCCAGCGCGGGCTTGTAGGTGCCGATGTGGATGCTGTCGATTTCGTCGGCGCGAAAGCAGTGGAGGCGCTGCAGTTCGAGCGCGCCGTCGATGGAGGGGAAGCTGTGGCCGCAGCCCACATGGTTCTTGAAGGTGGTGCGTGTGATGTGGAAGTCACGCCCCAACGTGGCGCCTACCTGGGACCAATCAGCACCGGTGCTCATGGCCACGCCAAGACCCGCTTCGCCGTCGAGGACATCGAGCGAGCCGGTGATGCCGCGGGCAGCGAGCTGCGCTGCCAGCAGGCCACCCTCGGCCGCACGTCCGGGGTGGAGCGGCTTGGACATCGAGTCCATCCGGAAAGCCTGTTGCAAACCGGCCGCGAAGGTCGCGGCAGTCGCCAGCGCGTGCGCGAACTGAGTCTCGGACAAACGGAGCAGATAGCCCGCCGCTGCCACGGCGCCGAAAGTGCCCACCGTCCCCGTGTTGTGCCAATACTTGTAGTGCCCACGCCCGAGCGCGACGCCAATACGCGTCGAGATCTCGTAGCCGAGGACAACCGCCCGCAAGAACTCTTGCCCAGTAGACCCCGTCGAGTGCGCCGCAGCGAGCGCCGCGGAGATGGTTGCCGCCCCCGGGTGGTACATCGCCTCGCGAAAGCTGTCGTCGACTTCCGCCGCGTGGGCGGCGGCACCGTTGATCAGGGCCGCAGCGCGTGCCGTTGCCGCTCGGCCCAGGATCAGCCGGGCTGAGCCACGGTCGAGGTCCTCGGCCAGCACTTCTTCCAGCAGCCGGACAGGTTCCCTGGACAGGCCCGGGTAAACCGAGGCATACCAGTCCACCACCGCCCGCTTGGCGTGGTGCAACACTTCGGCCGGCAGCGCCTGGCCCGAAAATTCCGCGGCGTACCGCGCGAAAACTTGCGTGGCGAACATATCAGGCAGCCTCCTCGAGCACATAACGTGGATCACCCTGAACGAAACCGGGGCTGCTCACTTGCGCCAGCCATGACAGGTCGGCTTCCAACGCCTGGGCTCCCCGACCGCGCGCCCAAGTCACGGGACCGCCCTGCCCTCGCGGGAAGCCATATCCGTTGAGCAGCACAACGTCGACGTCGCTTGCTCGCTGCGCAACGCCTTCCGCCAGCACCAGCGCGGCTTCATTCACCATGGCCAGCAGCGCGCGCCGCTGGATTTCCTCGGTGTCCAAGGTGCGTCGCACGATGCCTTTGTCAGCGCTTGCAGAAGTGATGAGCTCGCGCACAAGGGGATCAACCTGCCCTCGCGCCTTCCCGGCGCCTTCTTCGTACAGGTAATAGCCAGCCCCGGTCTTGCGCCCCAGTCGGCCCGCCTCGCAAAGCAGGTCCGGAATGCGAACGTAGCGCGCCTTCGTATCGCGGGTGGCCGCCTGGCTCTGGCGCATGCGCCAGGCGATGTCCAGGCCGGAAAGGTCCGCGACCGCGAAGGGACCCATGGCAAAGCCGAACGCTTCGAGCGCGGCATCCACCTGTTCGGGCATGGCACCTTCTTCCAGCATGAATTCGCACTGGCGGCGGTAAGCCGAGAAAATCCGGTTGCCCACGAACCCGAATGCATTGCCCGTGACGACCGGGAGTTTCCCGAGCCGCTTCGCAACTTCCAATGCGGTCACCAGAACTTCAGGCGCCGTTGCCGCGCCGCGCACAACCTCCACCAGCCGCATCACGTTCGCGGGGCTGAAGAAGTGCAGACCCACCACATCGCCCGGCCTCGAGGTTGCGGCGGCGATCGCATCGACGTCGAGATAGGAGGTGTTGGTCGCGAGAATGGCGCCCGGCTTGGCAATTTTGTCCAGGCGGGCAAAGACTTCGCGTTTGACGGCCATGTCTTCAAACACAGCCTCGATGACCAGATCCGTTTGGGCGAGTGCGTTCCAATCGGTCGTCGCGTGCACCCGGGCTTCGCACTCGGCGGCGGTGTCGGCGCTCACCTTGCCTGCGGCAACCCGGCGGGCATAGTGCTCGCGAATCCGGGTCGCGCCGCGTTGCAAGGCGGCAGCGTCCTGTTCGAGCAGCGTGACTTCCAGTTCGGCGTCGAGGCCACAGATGGCGATGCCTGTGCCCATGGTTCCCGCGCCTATGACGGCCACGGTGCGCACTTGTCGAGGTGCAACGTCGCCGTTCTGCTGCAGATGTACGTGTAGAGTCATGACAGGACGACGACGCCATCGGCCGCACGCACGCCCCGGCCTTGCGGCAACACGAAGACGGGGTTGATCTCCGCTTCCACCAGCCGTTCGCCCAGTTGCGCCGCCATCCGCGAGAACGCAACGATGATGTCCACCAGCGCTTCGATGTCGGCCTTGGGGCGACCCCGGAAGCCATCGAGCAGCGGCCAGGTCTTGAGCTCCTGCGCCATGCCGAGCGCCTCCTCCCGGCTCAAACCACCCTCCACCGGCAGCAGCCGCATGGTGGTGTCCTTGAACAGCTCGGCGGTGATGCCGCCCATTCCAAGCAGCACCGCGGTGCCCAGCGGATCGCGGTGCATGCCCAGGATCAGTTCCGTACCGCCGGTCACCATCTCCTGCACGAGGAAGCGATTCGGCCGCACCTGGGCCTTTGATTCGACCTCATTGGCCATGTCGACCAGCCGCGAACCGATCTGCTCCGGCGTGACGTTGACAGCCACGCCACCCACGTCGCTCTTGTGCGTGATCTCGCCCGACAGGATCTTCAGCACGACGCGGCCACCGAGCTCCTGGGCGGCCCGTTCGGCTTCAGACGCGGTTGCGACCACGATCTCGCGCGCGCAAGGCACGCCGAAGCGCGCGAAGAGCTGCTTGGCCTGCGCTTCGTCCAATGATCCGGAGGGAAGCTCGCCGACGGCCACCGACGCCGCCGCGGCTTGCGGCTCGGGCGCCTTCCATTTCGCGGCCTGGAGCATGCCGCCCAGCGCGGCAGTGCAGCTCTCGGCAGCGGCGAAGGCGGGAACGCCACGCCGCGTCAGGAGAGCCGCGACGTCCGGCGCGTGGGGGCTGACGTAGGCATTGACCGGCTTGTCGGACAGCGGCAGGCAGTCCTCGATGGCGCCTGCCATGAGCTCTGGCATTGCCAGGCTCGAGGAGCCGACGATGATGGTGAGCGCGTCGTAGCTGGGGCTGGCTAGCAGGATTTTGATGGCGCTGCGCAGCAGGTCCGGCTGCAGGCCTGCCAGTGTCACGTCAATCGGATTGCGGTCCAGTGCGGCGTGGTCGCCGGTCTGCAGCGCCCGCAACGCGGCGGCGGTCTGCGCATCCGGGGCGGGCGTGTCGAAACCGGAAACGCCAAGGCTGTCAGACACCAGCGTGCCGGCGCCGCCCGTGGAGGTCAGGATGGCGACGCGATTGCCGCGCAGCTTGCGGCCGGAAGCGAGTGCCACCGGAATATCCAGAAGATCGTCGAAGGTCTGTGCGCGGATCACGCCGCATTGGCGAAACAGGGCGTCGTACATGCGATCGGCGCCCGCAAGCGCACCGGTATGAGACACAGCAGCCTTGGCGCCCGCCTCGGAACGCCCGATCTTGAAGGCGACGATCGGCTTGCCCGCGCGGGCGGCCTTGAGCGCGGCAGCACGGAACTTCCCGGGGTTGCGTACGGTTTCGACGTACAGCGCGATCACCTTGGTGGCTTCGTCGTCGACGAGGGCGTCGATGAAGTCAGCCAGTTCCAGATCCACCTCGTTGCTGGTGGAAATGAGCTTGGACAGGCCAATGCCTCGGGCCGCTGCACGGGACAGCAAGGATCCGAGGATGCCGCCGCTTTGCGACACGACGCCGATCGACCCCTTCGGGAAGTGCTCCATCTCCAGCGCACCGGTGGCGGAAAGGACGATGTTGTCGGTCAAGTTGACCAGGCCGATGGTGTTGGGCCCCAGGATGCGCATGGCGCCGGCGGCTTCCATCAACTGCTGCTGGCGGCGTGCTCCCTGTTCACCTGTTTCGGTGTATCCGCTGGCGAGCACGATGGCGGCCGCAGTGCCCCGGGCGGCCAACTCGCGCACGGCCAGATGCGCACGTTCGGCGCCGAGCAGGACGATGGCGACGTCGGGAGTTTCCGGGAGCGAGCTCACATCGGGGTAGCACTGGAGGCCCGCGATTTCCTGGACCTTCGGATTCACGGGGTAGATCTTCCCGCCGAAGGAATGCTTCATGAGGTAGGCGACCGGACGGCCGGCGGTCTTGGTCGGATCGGCCGATGCGCCAATCACGGCGACGCTGCGAGGCTGGAGGAGTCGGTTGATCGAGTTCATGGCCTTACTCCTTGCTGGCCGCCGACTTGGCGAGAAACGACATTACGGATTCGCGGTGCTCGGTGCTCGTGTAGCAGATGCCCTGAGCCTGGCTGCCCTGGGCGAACACCTGCTGCGCCGACATTTCGAAGCTCTGATTGAGGATGGTCTTGCCAAGCGCGAGCGCCGTCGCGGACCCCTTGCTGAGTTCAGCCGCCCACGTTTGCGCCTCGGCCAGCAGGCGATCGGCGCTGGTCTTGCGATCGACGATGCCAAGCGCCACTGCTTCGTCCGCGTCCACCTTGCGCCCCGTGAAGATCAGGTCCTTGGCCTTCGGCAGACCGACACGACGCGGCAGGAAGTACATCCCGCCGCCGTCGGGAATGATTCCGCGGTGGATGTAGGACCAGGTGAAGCTTGCCCACTCACTCGCAATGATGAAGTCGCAGGCCAACGCAGTGTCCGCACCCAGTCCGGAGGCGGCGCCGTTGACTGCGGCGATCACGGGCTTGGGCATGGTGTGCAGCAAGGCCTGCGTGTGGTGCACGCGCTGCTGGCGGTGCCAGCCATTGAAGGCGATCTCGCCGGCAGGTGCATTCATCCGCCGCTCCATTCCAGAGATGTCGCCGCCGGCGCAAAAGCCCTTGCCGGCACCGGTGAGGACCAGGGCGCGGATCGCCTTGTCGGCCGTGACGCGCTCCAAGGCGTGAATGAATTCGGTGCGCATGTCGTCGCTCATGGCGTTGCGCTTGTCGGGGCGGTTGAGGGTGAGCGTCGCAATGCCGCCCTGGACTTGCAAGTCAATCAGCGAGTAGTTCATGGTGTTGCCCAATGCTTTTCGGTTCAGTCGATCTTGATGTTGTTTTCCTTGACGATCCTGCTCCAGCGTGCCCCTTCTGCCCGGACGTAGTCGTCCAATTCCTTCGGGGCGCCGGCGCTGACGGTCAAGCCTTCCGGCTCGATCTTCTTGCGGAATTCCGGGTTGTCCGTCGCCTTCTTTGCTGCGGCATGGAGCTTGGCGATGGTGTCAGCGGGAGTGCCCGCGGGGACAAACAGGCCATACCAGCTTTCGACCGCGTAACCGGGCACCGTCTCCGCGATCGCCGGAAGGTCTTTCATGGCCGGCGAGCGTTTCGGCGTGGTCACCCCCAGCGCGCGCATCTTGCCGCCCGCGATCTGTGGCGCGGCTGCCGCCGCGGTGGCGAACATGACATCCACTTGGCCGCCCAGCAGGTCGGTCATGGCCGGCCCCGCACCGCGGTAGGGGATGTGCGTCATCTTCGTCTTCGCGAGGTTGCTGAACATCTCGCCCGCCAAATGCGCCGAGGTGCCATTACCTTGCGAGGCGTAAGTCAACTTGCCGGGTTGAGCGCGCGCAGCAGCAAGCACGTCCGCAACCGATTTGTAAGGGCTCTCCGATCGGACCACCAGAACATTGGGCCCGCGGGCCAACAGAATGACGGGGTCGAAGGCCTTGTCCGTGTCGAAAGGCAGCTTGGCCATCAGGCTGGGATTGACGGCGTGCGCAAAACTTGCCACCACCACTGTGTAGCCGTCGGCGGGACTCTTCGCCACGAGATCGGTACCGATGATGGTTCCCGCACCCGGCTTGTTGTCCACGATCACCGACTGGCCCAGTGCCTGCGCCATGCCAGCGCCAAGGGCGCGGGCGATCGCGTCGGTGCCGCCTCCGGGCGCGAAGGGAACGACCAGTTTCACCGGCCTGTCCGGAAACGCGGCGACTGCCGCACTCGCTACGAACATGGTGACGGCAATTGCGGCGCCGGCCCGCACGAGAAGGGAACGGAATCTGATGGTCATGGGACTTGTCTCCTGAGTGTCGGAAGGGATGACTCGAGCTTAAGCAACGAGCCCGCTTTTTGCATCCACCAAATTCCAAAGAGTGGAATTGCGCGCAGCCCGCGACGTCGTTTTGCGTTCCAATAGATGGAATCACTTTCTGATGGAGACTGCGATGACGACCACACCTGATCCGGATCGCCGCCTTGCCCGAATGAAGGCGCTGCGTGATGACAAGCCGGGGATCTCCCCTGTCAACCGCTCGCTGGAGCGAGGCATCGAACTGCTGAGATCATTCCGGCCGGGCTCGGAACTGCTTGGGAATGCAGAGCTTGCCGAGCGCACGGGCTTGTCGCGTTCCACGGTCAGCCGCTTGACGCAGACCCTTGTGGGCGGCGGGTTGCTCCAGATCGATCCCCGGAGCCGGGCATTCCGGCTCGCACCGGCCGTGCTGAGCTTTGCCCATGCCATGCGCACGGGCTCCTTCGTGCTCTCTATCGCGGCGCCTCTGATGCGGCAGGCGGCCGAAGAGAACAAGATCAACGTCGGCCTGGCCGCGCCGGACCGCGACGAGATGGTCTACCTGGAGTCGATCCGGTACAACCGACGGCCATCGCTGCGCTCGGTGGTGTCGGGCCAGCGGGTGCCGATGGAACTCACGTCGCTGGGGCGAGCCCACCTCGCGAACGCCACCGAAGCGAAACGAAAGGCCCTGCTCGCTCACTTCCGCCAGACAAGGGGAGCACAGTGGCGCGCTCTGGAGGCCGAGATTTCCATGGCGATGACGAGCGTGGCGGACCGTGGTTTTTGCGCGGCCTCGTGGCAGCCGGAAGTCGTTGCCGTTGCAACCCCGCTTGTATTTCAGGGATCGCAATACGCGCTGAACGTCAGCCTGTCCAGCGCGGAACCTTTCGATGAAGTGGTTGCGGAACTCGCGCCCAAACTGCTCGCTTTGAAGAAGAGCATCCTGCATGCTCTCGAAGTTGCTACCGGGGATTGAAGTTCCACTGCATGGAATCGGGAGGGTGCGGCAAGCCGCGTCTCTCCTTAGAGTCTCCATCCACTACACCGGAGACAGTGATGCCCATTTCAATCCCCCGAAACCTGGCGAACGCGATAGCAGGTATTGCCGCTACTTTGCTGATCGGCGTTCCTACAGCTCACGCCGCATTCCCCGACAAGCCCATCAAGATCGTCGTGCCCTTCTCGCCGGGTGGTGGCGCCGACCTGATCGCCCGCACGCTGTCCGCAGACCTGGCAAAAGAACTGGGGCAGCCCGTCATCGTCGACAACAAGCCCGGCGCGGGCACCGTCATCGGGTCGGACCTTGTCGCCAAGAGCCCGCCTGATGGCTACACATTGCTCTTGTCATCGATAGCGCATTCGGTGAATCCGAGCCTCGCTGAAAAGCTGCCCTACGCCACGGAGAAGGACTTCGCGCCCGTCGCCATGGTGGTCCGCTCACCCAATGTGCTGGTAGTCCGTGCGGACAGCCCCTACAAATCGGTGAAGGACATCATCGACGCAGCAAAGGCAAAACCTGGCAAGCTGACCTACGCGTCGCCCGGAAACGGAACCTCATCGCATCTGGCGGGCGCCTTGTTTGAAGACCTTGGCAAGGTCCGTCTTCAACACATCGCCTACAAGGGTTCGGCCCCCGCCCTCACCGACTTGCTGGGCGGACAAACCGACATTCTGTTCGGCACCTCGGGATCCGTAGGCAGCTTCATCGACAGCGGAAAACTGAGGGCATTGGCCGTCACATCTGCTGCCCGCTCCAGTGCATATCCAAGCGTGCCCACCATGGTCGAAGCGGGCGTTCCCGGCTATGTCTCCGAGGGCTGGTACGGTCTGCACGCGCCGTCAGGCACACCAGCTCCAATCATCGAGAAGTTGAATGCTGCCGTGCGGAAGGCGACCGCTACGGACTTCTTCAAATCCAAGCTGGTTCACGAAGGCATGGTTGTCCAGACGGGGGCGCCAATCGACTATGAGAACTACGTGCGCGCCGAAATCGCACGATGGTCCAAACTGGTGAAGACAAATGTCATCAGCAAGTAGCGCAGGGGCCATGCCCAAAGTCCTGGAAGGTGTGCGTGTTCTCGACTTGACTCACGTCCTGGCGGGACCGTTCGCAAGTTACCAACTCGCGGTTCTGGGCGCTGAAGTCATCAAGATCGAAGCACCCGATGAGCCGGACCAGGCGAGATTCCAAGGCTCGGACCACGAACTCAACGACGAGGGAATGGGGACCGCCTTTCTCTCGCAAAGTTCCAACAAGCAATCGATCACCTTGAATCTGAAGACGGACGCTGGCCGCCAGATTCTCCGGCAGCTGGTGAAGACGGCCGACATCCTGATCGAGAACTACCGGCCCGGCGCGCTCGACGCGCTCGGGCTCGGCTATCCAGATCTCTCGGCTCTCAAGCCGGAACTGATCTACTGCTCGATCTCCGCTTTCGGCAGCACGGGTCCGAAGCGTGAACTCACGGCGTACGACGGCGTGATCCAGGCCTACTCAGGAATGATGGCAATGACCGGCGAGGCCGGCTCCTCCCCTGTCAAGTGCGGCGCTCCGGTCGTCGACTACGCGACTGGTACGACCGCCGCCGCAGCCATCCTTGCTGCGCTGCTTCATCGCAAGAACCACGGTCGCGGTCAATTCGTCGAGGTGGCGATGTCTGATGTCGCCATGATTCTCTGCAGCTCGCACCTGACCGGCTACTTGTGGAATGGCTCTCACCCTGAGCAAAAGGGCAACCGCTATCCTTTTGCCACCATTGGGTGTTATCAGGCAGCGGACGCACCGTTGATGATCTCGGCGTCGAATCTGCGTCAACAGAGGCGACTATGGGAGGTCTTGGGACGGCCCGACCTCATCAAGGAAAACAACCGTGACCGCATTCGCGGCCACGCGGCGGAGGCCAAAGCGCTCAAGGAAATCATCGCCACCGAGTCGGTGGAACACTGGGAGCGCGTACTGCAAGGCGCGCGCGTGCCGGCATCGCGGGTTCAACGAATGGAGGCGATGTTGGCGGATGAGCACGTCAACTCCCGGGGTGTTCTCCATCGATTCGGTGAGGATGCTGGAGCGCTCAAGGGATTGACTGTTCCTGTCGCTGGGTTTCGGCTATCGGCATGCGATGTTGGAGTCAACGCGATTCCTCAAGCTGCCGGCGCGCAGAACAAGCAAGTTCTCAACCATCTTGGCTACTCAGACAGCGAGATCGAGCGCTTCAGAGCGAGCGGCGTTGTGTAGGCTTGCGTCTCAGGCCAGCTTGTCCTTGAGCCGATTGCTTGCCGGCGAACTGGATATGGTCGGTCAGGTCCAACCCGCGCTCGGTCGACCGCGTGAATGCCAGCAGCAAGCACGCGATCTCCGGCACCAATGGCGTCTCGTACACGGACCTGGTTATGCGGTGCGACAGCGTCCCCGGCGCCAATCTCGATTTCGTGCTGGCCATGAAGCACCTGTTCAACCGCGAGCAGATGGCTATCGGTCGCAGCGCTGAATGAAGCACCCGATCGGCTTCGGCAACCTTGAAGAACAGGGTCAACGCCAGGTCGAAGCTGGGGCGCGTGTTTCGGTCATCGCCCGAGCGCATCGAGCATCTGGTACCAGCCCGCGACCATCCGCACACCGGGTGCGCGCAGCGAACGGAAGGGCACCGACTTTTGCCGGGACGCGTCGAACAAGGCGAGCTGCGGCGACTCGCCGGCCATCAAGCGACCGGCATATCGGCCCAGCAGCGTCGCCATTGCGATGCCCACGCCGTTGTAGCCAAACGAGACGCAAGTGCGGTCGTCGATGCGGCCGACATGCGGCAGCTGGTTCAGCGTCATGCCCACCAGGCCTGACCACTGGAAATCGATCGCCAGGCCTTCGAGTTCGGGGAACAGGGTCGTCATTGCGCGCTTGAGGGCATCGAACGACGCGGCCGTGTCTTCACGGCCGAAAGCCCCGCGCCCGCCGAAGACGAAGCGGCCATCGACTTTGCGGAACCACTTCATCATGCGCCGCGTTTCCGAGTAGCCGCGACGCGCCGTGAGCAACTTCGCCTGCAGGTGCGCCGGCATGCGCTCGGTCGCGATGATGGCGCTGCGGAAAGGGATGATGCTGCGGCTCACCTGCCCGGTCGCCGCCGTGGAATCCGAATAGGCGTCGGTGGCGATCAGCACCTGGCGCGCCCGCACCCTGGCGCCCGGCGTCACGACCACCACGCCTGCCGGTTCCCGCAGGATGCGGGTGACGGGACTGTTCTCGAAGATCGGCACCTTGCGCGCCGCCAGGCCCGCTGCCATGCCGCGCGCGTAGTTAAGCGGATGGATGGTGCCGGCCAGGCGGTTGAGGACGCCGCCGACGAATGCCCGCGAGCCGAGTTCTTGCGCAAGCTCCGCGCGCGACAGGACGCGGCAGGAGTCGTCTTTCAGCTCGCTGCGCAGCCAATCCGCTTCGGCAATGAGAGCACCGAGGGCGCGCTCGGTATGCGCGCAGCGCAGGTTGCCGGTGCGCTCGAACTGCGCATGTGGAATGCCCAGGTCCGCGATGATCTCTTCCACGAAGTCCAGCGACTCATGCGCGATGCCGTGCAGGTGCCGCGCTGCCTCCAGGCCGTACGTCTTGGCCATCGCGGGAAAGGGCACGCGGTATTTTCCGCTGACGACGCCGCCATTGCGGCCGCTCGCGCCCCAGCCTACGGTTCTGGCTTCGAGCACCACAGGCTCAATGCCTCGCTGCCGCAGGGCATTCGCCGCCGACAGCCCTGAGTAGCCGCCGCCGACGATGACGACCTCGGTGCTCAGATCCGTCTCTAGCATCGGCAGCGCGGGCCCCGGCTCGGCTGTGCTTCTCCACAGCGAGCGAGCGTCGGCGAATCCCTTCGGACCACTCATGCTTGATCGGCCTCGACCGCGTCGGCCAGTTCCTTGAGGCTCGCGAAGTGGAAATCCGGCTTCGTCACCTTCGCCGGTACCGGTGTGCCGCCGAAGCCCTTGAGGCCCTTGCGGCGCTCGATCCAGCAGACCGTGTAGCCGAGCTCGCGTGCGATCCCGATGTCGTGGTATTGGCTTTGCGCCACGTGCAGGATCTCGTGGAACTTGTAGCCTAGCGCGGCCTGGCGGCCCTGGTTGTAGGCGAAGAAACGGGGGTCCGGCTTGTCGGTGCCGGTGTCGTCGTGGGTCACCGTATCGTCGAACGGGTCGCCCAGCGTGTGCGCGTAACAGGAAAGCGCCACGCGGTCCGCATTGGTCATGGCCACGAGCCGGAAGTGCTTGCGCAGGCGGCGCAGCGCCTCCGCCGAATCGGGGAATGCCGGCCAGTGCAGCACGTCCATCTGGAAAGCCCGGGCCGACATCTCGTCGGCGGGCAGGCCCAGCTGCTTTGCCACGTGCAGGTACACGTCGCCCATGACCTGGCTGGAGCGGCCGGGGTGCAGCTCGCGCCCGCGCTTGTACGACTCGAAGATGTCGTCGTCGGTGAGGCCCTCGGCCGCGGAGCCGCCCAGGCGGCGGACGGAATCGAGAACGCCTTTCTCGAAATCGATCAGCGTCCCGACGACGTCGAAAGTCAGGGTCTTGTATTGCTGGAGTTGCATGGTTTGTTTCCTTTTGGTGAGTGTGTTGATCGATGGGCGCGCGCATCATGGATGCGCGGATTGAAAGAGCGCAGCTTGCGAGGCG
>Ga0209343_10006202_pt1 | contig 14355 bp, 19 predicted proteins | sample RifCSPlowO2_02_FD_184026 | JGI IMG/M metagenome (GOLD analysis project Ga0209343, IMG submission 184026) | Groundwater microbial communities from Rifle, Colorado - Rifle CSP2_plank lowO2_0.2 (SPAdes) (version 2) | ecosystem: Environmental > Aquatic > Deep subsurface > Groundwater | place... | reverse complement strand
TCCCGATGAAGTTGCAAAAATAGGATATAGGGCTTTAATTAAAGGAAAAAGGGTTGTAGTTGCCGGACTCTATAACAAATTACTGGTGTTTTCACTAAGATTTACACCAAGATGGCTGGTATTAAAATTAGGCAAAATACTCATGAGCCCAAAGTCAGGCGCTATCGGCTAAAGCTTAAGATCATATATTACCCGTCAGGACAGCGGGCATATTAAAATTTTATTTACCCTAATAGGTTCATCTTTTTAAGATGCTCAAGACACTTCTCTATAAAGTCTTCAATTTTTATCTCCTTTATATCAATATGAAGGACTGGATTTTCAAAGGGATGTTCATGATAAAACCCACCTTCCTTATCTATTCCATAAATCCTCTCTCCCTCAATTACGAGAGCCATGTTTAACTTTTCTTTTTTTTGTATTTGAATAAATCTGTATAAAAACTTCGTGAGAAAATCCAATTCTTGAAATCAGCGTAGTATCAGTAAAATCTAAATATAAAATCTTTAACCCATACCTGATAGCAACATCCTGCAGATTCTTGATTGTATCTTTAATTTCCATCATCAGATTCTTTGATTTTATTTATTTTTTCCTGCAAATACCTGATGCCGTCAACTGCATGTTCCCAATCCATTGCATCCTTCTCTACTTCCCATGAAAAGCCTTTTTCCTTCACCATCTCTCTTTCTTCAAATTCTTTAAAACTCATGAGGTATTTCTTCTTTAACCGTTCATCAGTAAGTTTGTATAAGACAAGCCTTCTCTCATATTCACTTAATACCGCCCCCTTGATTTCCTTTTCAGGGATTAAATCAAGCAATTTCATTTAAAATCACCTCCTGTTTGGAAGAAATCTATCCCTGCCTTTTTTAAAAGCCTATTTTCAATATCAACTACAGTTCTCATCATACACCTCCACTGATAAAGTATAATAATTTTGATACCATTTCAAGTGTGATTTTATATCTCTTTTGTTTCCTGCTATCTTAATGGAAAGCTAAAAATAAAACCATTTGTTTGGAATTACCCCTGAAAAACCCACAAAATCAGTTACATAATGGGCAATAATTGCAGGAAAGACCGAGCCTGTTTTCCACATTGCAATCATTGGTAAAATACCCCATATTGCAGCAACAATAATACCATGCAGCCCTAATGACCAGTGGATTAATCCAAACATCAAAGAGGAGATGGAGATTATGATAAAGGGGTTTTTTGTATAGCTTCTTAAAACTGAAAAATAGTATCCCCTGAAAATCAACTCCTCTGTTATACTCACAAGCAACATGCCAGCGGTTAAATCAAAGCCCTTCACAAAAGGATTTTTAATTTTCGGAAAAGACATAATCTGAGTTTCTGGCAGGATTCTTTCAAGATACCTCCATCCAATCTGGTCAACTGCAATACCAATTATGGATGACACTGCAGCCCAGATGACAAGCGGCTTGATTTCGATTTTTACCAACCCAAATTCTGAAGAAACTGAAATTTTTCGTTTTACAAGATATAAGATTATTGAGAGTGCAGAAATCCTTACTGAATAATCAATAAGCAGCCAGCTTATATAGGTATGTGCGTAAATGAGAGGAAAATCGTTCAATAAAAAAAGCAGGGTCAGAACAATAAGTGATAATAATTTAGCCCTTTGATTATCTTCATTTATCATTAGCATTTTTCAAATACCTTAATATTGATTATCCGTAAAAACAGTGATATTATACACACAATATTACACATATAAAAGAGGTGAAAACATGAAAAGGACAAACATTATGCTTACTGATGAGCAGCATAAAGCATTAAAGGCATATACAAAAAAGGAGGGCAGGACTCTCGGTGAGCTTGTCAGAGAGGCATTGGATGCTACCTACAAAAAAAAGAATGAAATTGAACACCGAAGACAGATAGCTCTTGAATCCTATAAAGAAGGTTTTATCAGTATTGGTAAGCTCTCGGAGATTTTTGGGATTGATATAATAAGTTTGAGGCTATATCTGAAAGAGCATGGTATCCCGCTTATAACACAGGAGAGGGAAGATATTATTCAGGATGTGGTGAATGCCTGAGATTATATTTGATAATTGTGTGTTGAGTAATTTCGCCCTATCAAACTCCCTGAATCTTATTAAAAGACTCTATCCAAACCACTCTTACATTACAGACTTTGTGGCGGCAGAAAATCTTAAAGGAATCATTAAAGGTTACAGAGAACTTTCCAAGATAAAAGAGGCAATCAGAGACGGATGGATTAAAGAAATAGTATTAGAAGCTACCGAAGAAAAAACTATTTTTGAAACACTTTCTGTATCGCTCGGCTTTGGCGAGGCTTCAAGTATTGCTGTGGCAAAGGTAAGGGGTTTTGTTTTTGCCTGTGATGATAAAACAGCAAGAAGAGAGGCATCCATTCTTGGTGTAAAAATGACTGGAACTGTTGGTATTCTAATAAAGGCTGTAAGAAAAAGAATTATTGACCCCAAAAAAGCGAATGGAATATTAAACCACATGATTGCACAAGGATTTTACTCTCCAGTTAACTCAATAGATATTTGTTGATTAATCTTCACTTACACTATTCATTTTTCAAAGTGAGTCTTTTGCCTTTTAGTTCTTTTAAGGCATCAGCGGCTATCCACTTCGCAGACTTTGAATCTATTTTCTGAATCTCCTCTGCTGTTTTAATTGCAGCCCTTTTTAAATTTATATTCCTTTTACCTATCTGCCTCAATGCCCAATTTACAGCCTTTTTCACAAAGTTTCTGTTGTCAGTTGACTCTCTTTTTATTAGAGGAAAAAACTTCGAAAATCTCTCATCCTCTGCCTCTTTATCGCTGACTGCAAGGCGTGCCATCATGACAAAACCAGCCCGTTTAACAAATTCCTCATCCCTCTTACTCCACTCACCTGCCTTTTTATATGCAAATCCTGTCTTCTCAAAAAGATTCATGCAGACCTGATCGCACACATCCCATGAATCAAAATCCTTTACCCAATCCTCCATCTGTTTTCCTGTTACCCTTTCCGACTCATCAATCATACCTGCAAGTATCTTTGCTTCATGTATGCCTGATGCCCAGAGCTTCTGAGTAAGTGTATGGTCTTTCCCAATTTCTTTAGCCATTCTTCTCAGATTGGGAATAGAGACCCCATAAGTGTTTTCAGGATTAATCCCAAATCTCGCCATACCGGCTACTGCTTCAAGATTGGAGAGAGATTTCAGCTTTTTAATGATTTCATCATACTTTGTTTGTCCTGCCATATTTTAAACCTATAAATAAGGGAATTAGAAATGTCAAAATGTAGTATATAAAAACATCAAGGTCATAATAAGTTTGAACATTAAATGCCTTTACTATGAAAAGATAATCGAAAACAGTGGCTATTAATACCCATGTGACAGCTACTGTAAGATAATACAAAGTGGGTTCAGAAGAATTTTTTAATCTCTTTAATGCTACATATACTGTGATGGGGGTTCCTATTGGAAGCACAAACCAGCCAATCATATACGGAGGGACAACAAAAAAAAACATTATTCCCAGTCCATAACCAATGAACCAGAGGATAAATCCCCAGCCAGCCGTATCCATAAATCTCTTCTTAAACATAGTGCTACCTCCTTTCACTCAATCGGCACACAGATTTCTGTTCTCAGATTTTCGGGTTTAGTCCTGCGTGGGTCTCGATTAAGATAAATCTCAAAACATGGAGCATCTCGCAATTTTTCACCACTTGCAGGAAGCCACTGATAGAATATGCCATTATAGGTCTCTCCGAGTCTGTTGTATGTTCCTTTATGAAGAAATACAGCATACCTTCCTTCACTTATTATCTGAATACCGACCTCTCCTTCTGGTTTCACATCTCTATCAATTGTGATACAGGCATCATATCGGATTTTGTCTTCCGGTGTGATGTCAGGGCTGTCATGTGATATGCCGATCGCCTTTGTATCCTTTTTCATAAGTCTGTGTGAATAGGCAAATTTCATAAGAGCTGCCCATGCCTCACCTGCAGTATTATCATACCTTCCTGTCTTTCTGACAAAAAGGACTTTCTGCTCGGGAAAGCTACGGATTTCCAATTGCATCATTTTCACCCCCCTTTCTTTTGTGTTTAAATCAAACAGTTTGACTGCCAATGAAAACTTTTTATCTCTTTTAAATTCTGTTGGATTTTTTCCAAAGCGCAGCCTAAATGCCTTTGTAAATGATGCCGGTGTCTCATAGCCCGCAGAAAGGGCAATAGATGTGATTGATTCCTCTGAATGACATAATCTGAGGGCAGCATGCTCCAGACGGATTCTTCGAATATAATCATTGAGTGTTTCACCAATATAGGCAGCGAAAAGGCGGTGAAAATGAAAGGGGGAGAAACAGGCAATATCTGCAAGTGTCTCTAATGACGGTGAATGTTCACTATTCTCCTGAATATAGACCAGAACCCTATTCAATCGTTCTCTGTGATATTTAATCGTTTCTTCTCTGGATGGCATCGCAAAAAGTTTACCATGAGATACTCTTTTATACTATTCCATTCTTGCTAATTTTATGATGCTATAATTTTAATGCACCCCCAATATTTCCATAAGCCTAATAAGTTTTTTATCAACCCTTTGGGAAAACCTGTTATTCAATAGCCACTGGATGTATTTCGCAATTCACCTTTATCATAAATCGCCTTTATATCAATCGAAGGTGTTGATGCTGAGATATAGGTGAGCATATCATTAGATAGATTTTCTATACTATGAACTGCATTAGGTGGGATATAAATTAAATCACCTCTGCCACATCCTGTTTTTCCTCACCAACACGCATCAGCCCTTTTCCTTTAATAATTACATAAACCTGTTCTGGTGCATGACTGTGGGGTTTTTGAGATGAACGAGGGGCAACATCTACCCATGTTATGGCAAGCTGGACATCCGAGACATCACCCTGCTGGAGAAGTATATGAGATACAAGTCCGTCACGCTCACGACTGGGTGCTTCATTTTTGTTCTGTTTAAACATAGCCCCCTCCCTTTATGTTGCTTATAAACCAATCCATCCACTTTCTATTGCCTTTGCAACGGCATGGGTCTTGTTAACGGCATCCATTTTTTAAGGATATTCTTGATATGAAATCTTACTGTGTTCTCGCTTATTCCCATTATAACAGATATATCCCATCCACTCTTTCCTTCCTTTGTCCATTTGAGTATCTCCAATTCCCTTTCTGTAAGATGGTCTACATTATCTTTATAAGATGGTTTTTCTCTTTTACTCAAAACCCTGACTAATGCCTGATGCAGGTGAGGAATCAATAATTCCAGAATATAGGAGTGTCTTTTACCCATCCGTTCATTGATCCTGCTGAATGTGAAGTGGCTTACAAATTGAAACCCCCTTTCTGCAAGTCCATGAAATATTCCATTCCTTGTTCTTAAATCGAAATTTGCTGCAATACAGTTATTATGGCTCTTTGAAACCCCTTTTGGTGAAAATATGAAAGGTTCTTGCTTTGAGAGCCACAGACGGAAGGCAGGGTCTTCAAAGAAATGATGGAGATAGAGATTAACATATTCCTCAGGAAAATTTAAATCTATTGCCCCATCTACCTTCCCTTTAGAAGGATTCCCCCATATAGATAATCCAATCTCTGTGCCAATTAATTCCACGAGAGGTGATAGGAGATGGGTCTTAAAATCCTCCTCTGATTTACAGACCAATCCCCTATCTATTAAATCGAGCAGCTTCCTTTTCTCATTCTTTGAAAGATATTGTGTCATAACCTACCAATTCGGATAGTAGATTGTCTTGCTTAATAATAGTATAAGTTGATAGAAACTTCAATATAAGGGGAGGATTTAAAATGAATAGAAAATCTGTCTTACTTACAGGCAATACTGGATATTTAGGGGGACATCTATCAGAATATTTATCCAGTAAGCAGGATATTAAACTGCAATGTCTTGTGCGACCACGAACAGATAGTAAAGATGAGCCTTTAAGAAAACTTAATACCGAGATTATTTACGGAGACCTACTCAATCCTGATTCCTATGATGCAGCTTTAAGTGGTATAGATGTGGTTATCCATGCTGCCACCTTTGCCACACTCTATAACCATGCTGAAGAAGAGAAGATACTCTTTTACGAACCAACGAAAAAGCTGATAAAAAGGTGTATTGATAAAGGTGTCAAACGATTTATCTTTGCCAGTGGAGCAGGTGTTTTAGGTTTTGGGATTCAGGATGCAAATGAGTCCCTGCCCAGAAAACCCTTACTTTTCTGGCCTCATCAGAATATCTTAATCAGAATTGAAGAGCTTTTAGAGTATTATCAGAGCAAAATTGAGACTGTAATTATCAGATCAGGAATATTTATTGGAGAAGGTGGTGGAGATCACTCTATGGTTATTGGGATTGCAAAGGGCTTAAAGGAAAAACAGTTACCCTATATCGGCGGAGGGAGGGCTACTGTCTCAGTAGTTTATCTGAAAGATGTAGCTCAAGCCTTTTATCTTTCCATTATCTCTAAAAATGCTGTTGGAGAGATTTTTCATATATCATCAGGAGAAAAGGTAACTATGAAGGAGATTATTGATTTTATCGCTGATAGACTAAATTATGAAAAACCTAAAAAGAATATCCCCTTTTTGATAGCAAAGGCTGCAGGATTTTTTATGGAGACTATACATCACATAACAAAAAAGGAGCCGCCCATATGTAGGACAATGGCATTTATGAGCGGTAGAGACCTTCATATCTCCATTGATAAGGCAGTGAGAGAGCTTAGTTTTAAACCACAGTATACATGGCAGGAGGCACTAAAAGAGACCCTTGCATGGTATAAGGTCAGACGTTATTTAAAAAAGTAAGATTTTACTTCAGCTTATCAATAAACTCCCTTGCTGCCTTTAAAGCTCCTTTTACAGTATCCACATGATGCAGATCGCCATGATAATATCCTGCTATATGTAATTCATCGTAAATATCCCCAAACTCTCTCGAAAGCTTACCATTACGAACAGCCAAATGCCTTTTCAAAGCTATTCTATATGCATCTACTGACCTTGGCAATTCTTTCTTTGACATGCCTTTCTTTGTTATTAAATATTCATCAATAGCCTTTAGCACAGCAAGATAAGCAGTTCCACAAGCCTCCTGAACATATTTAACATCTACATACCTATTATCCTCAATTTTAGCCTTGCTTAATATTTCCTTTGCATTATTAAAATATCTTATTGGCTCTGACATATAACTCCTTTGTTTAAAACTAATTTATTATATCACAATTTTTTTACTGTCCTATAACTTAATTTTATTCCTTACTTGCCATTAAAAATATTCTGTTAAATATCAACTCTACTTCTCCGTTATTATTTGCCTGCTGAATGAAGGCATCTTTTACAATCTGTGTAAAATTCACGGTATAATCATCGTCAATTTTTACATCATAAAAATCCTGATTTAAGTAACCTGCGATAGCCCCGGAGGAAAATATCTTAAAGACATCTTCAGGTGTATATATCGTCTTTACGCTCTCTATTTTAGATAAGACTACCTTAAATCCATTATTCTCAAATAAATCCTTATATTCGTCAGAAGTTTCAAGGAAAAACCAAGGACTTTTAAAGTGGGCAAATATATCTTTTGTCCGTGGGTCTTCCCTTATTTTTTTGATCGCCATCTTAAAATTAGGACTATATACTCTTTTGGCAGGTGACTGCACACCGATTCTGCCGTCTTTCCGTAAAGCTGTGTAACAATTTTTAACCACACTATGTGGCTCTTTAAACCACTGCATGACAGAGTTGCAGAATATCACATCAAAGGAATCTCTATAATCCATCTCCTCAGCACTTCTCTTTTCAAAGGTTATATCCAAATCTCTGCTTTTCTCCCTTGCCTCTTGAATCATCCCTTCAGATGAGTCAATCCCAACCACAACCCCCTTATTCCCCCTTAACAAAGGGGGATTAAAGGGGGTTGTCATTTCTCTTATCTTTCTCGTTAGATTACCTACTCCACATCCCAAGTCTAAAACATCATCATTATCTCCAATCTCTAAAAGATTCAAAAGTATATCTCCTGCAGACTTCTGCACGAGGGAATAATCTTCATATCTATTGGCAATCTTTGAAAAATCTACTTTACTTATTTGATTGTTATTTTCAAGCCAGCACATACTTCCTGAAATACTCCACTAACATATTTGTTATTTTTCCCGGCACACCATTACCAATCACCCTGCCATCGATCTTTACCACAGGCACCATCTCGGCACCTGTTCCTGTAAGGAAGCATTCATCCGCTGTGTAAAGGTCGTAAAGGGCAAGTGTTGTCTCCTCACTCTTAATACCCATCTTTTCTGCTATCTCCATAACTGTCTGTCTTGTAATACCTTCCAATGCACCGTGATATGCTGATGGGGTTAAGAGCTTCCTATGCTTGACAATGAAGATATTATCAGCAGTGCATTCAGCCACAAATCCCTGAGTATTGAGCATAACTGCCTCAAGACATCCCGACTGTTTTGCCTCAAGCTTTGCCATGATGTTATTGAGATAGTTTAATGACTTTATTCTCGGGTCGAGGCATTCTGTAGGGATACGTCTTGATGTAACTGTTACAACTGTTATTCCCTTTTTGTAATACTCCTTTGGATAAAGCTGTATGTCGCTTACAATTATAATAACCGTTGCCTTTTTACACGAGGCTGGATCAAGTCCAAGACTCCCCTCCCCTCTTGTTATCACAAGACGGATATATCCTTCTTTCCTTTCATTCACATTTACAGCATCCAGCACAGCAGATTCCATTTCCTCTTTTGTTATCGGGATTTCAAGGAGTATAGCCTTTGCAGATTCGTAGATTCTATCAATATGCTCCTTGAGTCTGAAGACCTTGCCATTGTAAATCCTTATCCCTTCAAAAACCCCATCACCGTAAAGAAGACCATGGTCAAAGACAGAAACCTTTGCATCAGCCTTGTCATAATATTTTCCATCAATGTAGATTTTCATATAGCTCCCTTATCAAGAAAACTGTTCTATCCTAAGTCCTGTAATCTTCCCGTAATCTCTTATATCAGATGTGATGACTGAAAAACCGTGGGATATGGCAGTAGAGGCTATAGAGATGGTTGATTTTTTATAATCATCTTTATATCGTCTTCAAATCTTTCAGCTTCATCACCGAGTCTGAGAACCTTTTTTATCAAACCCCTTAACTCACTCAAGGTTCTTTCCTTGAGATGTGTCTCTACAGGAGAGATAGAAGCTACAGGCTTGCCACCCCTCATGATTGTATAATGGTCGCCTCTATACTTTATTGAATTCAATATCTCTGAGAATTTCCTGACAACTTCTGTTGCACTGACTGTTTTTTCCATAAACCCTCCCTTTATGTAAAATATGATTATCAGATTTTACATCTACAATAACCTTCCGTCAATTATTTATCTTGTAAATTTATACCCCTCCCCCTCAAGTTTCTTTTCTGAATAAGGCACTCCACCCCTTGCCCAATGCTTCCGCGTCACTTCGGTTAAAATACACTGAACATGCTCTAACGGTATATTTAATACATCGGCAGTGGCTTCCGAGACCCTTTTGATAAGCTCCTTTTTCATCTCATCCGGGCGGCCTTCAAATATTTCAAGTCTTATAAGCGGCATATTATTACCTCCTTTCAATCGTAATTCGCATCAGTTTAATCTAAAGATTACTTCCTCTCAAGGTAAAAATGGCATTTTAGATAATTTGCTGATAAAATATCAAAAGTCGGTGAGATTGCTTTGGTTGCCTTCAGCAACCTCGCAATGACAAACACAGGACTTAGTAGCAACGACTTTACCGAATTAAAATATGACATCTATATTTAATGATAAAAATGGATTCTCTCCTATATTCATAATATTTGTCCTTCTTATAACCCTCCTCTCCGCAAGTCTTATAATTCATGTCCCTGGCAGCATCGCTTTAGGAGCAGGGATTGCTATTTCTATATTTATTGTCTCTTTTGTCAATATCAATGAGGCACTTTATGTACTTATACTTTCCATGCTTCTATCTCCTGAAATCGGATTTGGAGGAGGCGGCGGAGAGGGTGGAATGGAAGCAAAGAGGGCTATTGCACTCCGTTTTGAAGACTTTCTCCTCGTTATAATTGGATTTAGCTGGTTTGCCAGGATGGCTATATATAAAGAATTAGGATTTTTTTTAAAAACACCACTCAATAGATATATAAGAAACTATGTAATTGCCTGTATCGTTGCGACTGCATGGGGAATGATGACAGGGAGGGTAAATTATAAATCAGGTTTTTTCTTCGTTCTTAAATATATTGAATATTTTATCGTATACTTTATGGCTGTAAATAACCTCTATGAGAGAAAACAGATTAAAAATTATACAGTGGTAATGATGATAACCTGTATAATAGCGAGTATCATCGGCATTGCCCAGGTTCCTACAGGTGCAAGAGTCTCTGCCCCATTCGAGGGAGAGACAGGTGAGCCAAATACATTCGGGGGTTATCTCGTCCTTATGATTTCAATGATAGCAGGGTTATTTCTCACAGCTGAATCTATTAAATATAAGACTATTTATCTGCTCATATCATTTTTATTTACCATACCTCTCATGTTTACCCTTTCAAGGGCATCATGGATTGCTATCTTGCCTATGTATTTAGCATTGATTATTTTTAGTGAAAGAAAAAAGCTGCTCATTGCTGGTTTGGTTTTAATGATTACAATTGTCCCTTTCGCTCTTCCATCTGCTGTGAAACAAAGGGTGCTTATTACAACACAGCAGCAGATACAGAAGGGGCAGAAAAGGATAGGAGGAATCAGAATTGATACCTCTGCCTCTGCAAGAATGGAAAGCTGGCAGGAATCGTTGAAGGACTGGACAGAACATCCTATCTTGGGTTATGGGGTTACAGGGTATAGATTTATGGATGCACAGTATTTTAAGGTTCTGATAGATACAGGCATGGTTGGATTTGTTACATTCGTAATGTTATTGATTGCCCTATTAAAACAAGGGATTCATACCTATCATACTGTAAATGATAACCTATACAAAGGGCTTTCTCTCGGATTTATAGCAGGAACAGTCGCAATGATGACTCATTCAATCGGTTCAAACACATTTATTATTGTCCGCATAATGGAGCCTTACTGGTTTTTTGCAGCTATGGTTATTACATTGCCAACACTGGAGGCTGAAGAGAAGAATCTTGTTCACAAGGTAAAGGAGGATAAAATAACAGAACTTTTGACTGAAGAAGAGGCAAAAATAAAAGTTGAAGCAGGAACACCCCTTGTAGATCTAATTACCAAAAAATAGATACCAGCAAATTAACCCAAAAAATGCATTTAAAAAGTGAAAAATTTTACCCCGCACATAACCCTCTGCGATGAGTCTCTTCGTAGTAGGTTATGTGCGGGGTAAACAAAAACAATAGGTAGAGCAGAAGTTAATGGCATAAAAAAATGAAATGCATTTTTTGCCTTCGGCAGCACCAATTTTACAAAGGAAATGGGAATTATTAAACGAAGGTATAAGTTCTACACATGAATCTTATATGCTGGAAATCAAAGAGTTTCAGTAAAATTGGTGCTGGGTTAACCCAGCACTTTCGTACTGCTACTAAAAATTCTTCTTAATGAGAAGAAAGTGCTGTCTGAAAGACAAATTGCATAATTTGGGTTAATAAAAATGGAAACCTTTGCGTCAAAAGATATATTTTTCAGAATTACATGGAATACAACAGTTCTCGTCTCTGCCCAGATTATTGAGAAGTTTGTAAATTTTTTTATAGTAGTTATCCTTGTAAGGTATTTGAGTGAAGGTGAATTTGGGCAGTATGGGTTTATCTCATCCTATGTAATACTCTTCAATATCTTCATAAATTTAGGGGTTACAGGGCTCTCCACCCGCGAGATATCGCAAAAGCCTGAGATGACTCCCCATATCCTGACTGCTGTATTGGTCCCAGTCCTCTTTTCTTCAATATTAACATTTTTAATAATCTACTGGTCAATTGCATTGACAAAGTCAGGACAGACTGAAATCATAGATTCGGTAAAACTTGCTGCAGCGGCACTGATACTTAGCAATATAACGGATATCTTTGGAACTATCCCGAGGTCCAGAGAAAGAATGATGTATACTGCAATACCAAGGCTCATAAAACAGGTTACCTTCTTCCTCCTATGCCTTCTCCTCCTTCCAAAAGGCATTGGACTTACAGGGGTATTCTGGCTGCTATTAATTACAGGATTGATTGAACTTTTCCTTCAGATATTCTTCAGTGTTGTGATATTAAATGTCTTTCCATCCAGAAAATTTGATATTTCCCTTTGCAAAAGGATGCTTAAAGAAGCCTTTCCGCTTGCAATTGTCTCAGTTTCTGTAATCATATATTACAAGATAGACTCAGTCATGCTCTCCTATATTCAGGGAGACCGACAGGTAGGGCTTTATACGGCAGCCTATAATCTCGCATTTGCATTTCTGTTTCTCGGGACATCATTCAACCATGCAGTCTTCCCGGTCCTTTCAAAACTCTATATCAACTCAAGCGAGAAGCTGTTTCAAATATACAGGCTATCAGCCAAGTACCTTGCAGTTACAGGATTGCCAATCTGTGCAGGGATGATTCTACTGTCACAGAGGATTGTTATCCTCGTCTATGGTGAAAATTATATTTATTCTTCAAAGGCTTTACAGATTCTCATGATTGCCTTTTTATTTATGTTTATAAACGGATTGATGGGAAATGCCCTCATCTCCACCGGCAACCAGAAAGGACTTGCCCGAATAGTAGGAAGGGGAGCCCTTATAAATGTCATTCTTAATTTATTAATCATCCCCTTTTATGGTTTTACAGGTGCTGCATCAACAACTGTTATAACCGAGCTATATTCCTTTATCGCATCATGGCTGATGCTCAAGAATCGCCATAATATTACTGCACATCTACCTGATTTTATCCGTCCGATACTCTCCAGTGTAATCATGTCTTTTTTTGTAATAGCTATTTACTCCATACCAATCTACATAATAATTCCATCAGCAGCAGCCATATATTTTTCTCTCCTGTATATTTCAGGAGGAATTGGCATAAAGGAGCTCTCCATGGTAAAGGAACTGTACTCAAAAAGGAATAATATATCATGATAATTGGCTTTCTCGCTAACAAGATACCATATAAGGTAAGGCGGGGGTGGGGGGTTTATTCATACCAACTGCTAAGGGCAATCCTGTCAGTTGATAAGGAAAATACTTACAAATGCTTCTATAATATCTTTCTTAAGGGAGATAAGAATTCTGTACTGATTTCAGATAATCCAAGACTTAAAAATTTTATTTTTCCAATTCCAGGGAGAGTGATGGAACTTCTGTGTGAGAAATGGAATATCCTCTCAGCAGAGAATTTTTTAGGTCATATTGATATCCTTCACTCGCCATACGAATTTCTGCCTAAAATAAAAAAGGCACGAAGTGTGGCAACTGTCCATGATGTCACTTTTTTAAAATATCCGGAATATCTTGACCCCGGTTTTGTTAAGCTTCTTACCCGCCGACTAAATCATATAAAGGAGAATGCCGATAGGATTATTACAGTTTCCAATAATACAAAAAAAGAACTAATAGCCCTTGCAGGTGTCCCTTCAGAGCGTATTACAGCTATACACGAGGGTGCAGATGAGAGATTCCAGCCGATAGAAGATAAAAATAATGTTGAAGATGTAGTGAGAAGATATAATATTACAGGACATTACATTCTCTTTGTCGGGGCTGCAGATGAGGATAAAAATCTCGTCAGATTATCCGAAGCCTTTGTCCAATTGGCTGTAGAATATAAGGACATTAAGCTTGTTTTTGCCGGCAGTAGTGGATGGGGATACAGGCAGCTCCAGGAAAAAATAAAAAGCCTTCATATTGATAACAATGTTATATTTACAGGATATATTCCAGATTCAGACCTCCCTGCCCTTTACAATGGTGCAAGAATTTTGGCAATCCCCTCTATTCACGAGGGTTTTGGGCTTCCAGCTCTGGAGGCAATGGCATGCGGAACACCTATACTCTGTTCAAATATCTCATCACTCCCCGAGGTTGTCGGGGATGCAGCAGTGCAGGTAAATCCGTATAATGTTAATGAGATTGCCAACGGCATGATGCGTCTCATGGAGGATGAGGCATTAAGACAATCCTGTATAAAAAAAGGGTTTATGCAGGCACGGAAATTTTCATGGGAGTCAGTGGCAAAGAAGGTAATCAATCTATACAAGGAGCTTATTCAGTGAATATAGAAAATATATTTCATAAAAAACTCCCCTTTGTCTC
>Ga0209343_10006199_pt1 | contig 14358 bp, 13 predicted proteins | sample RifCSPlowO2_02_FD_184026 | JGI IMG/M metagenome (GOLD analysis project Ga0209343, IMG submission 184026) | Groundwater microbial communities from Rifle, Colorado - Rifle CSP2_plank lowO2_0.2 (SPAdes) (version 2) | ecosystem: Environmental > Aquatic > Deep subsurface > Groundwater | place... | reverse complement strand
GGGGGGGGGGGGGACTTCAGGCGAGTTCGCCGAACCCGGTGCCGCGCATGCCCGAGGGGTTGGACTGCGGCGCGGACTGGTTGATGTTGATCCAGAACTCGCAGACGTGTTTCATGGCGCTGAGGAACTGCGAGAACTCGGTGGGCTTGGCGATGTAGGCGTTGGTGCCGGCGTCGTAGGCGCGTTGCAGGTCGCTGGGTTCGGTCGAGGAGGTCAACACCACCACCGGGATGTTGTGCAGGATGTCCGAGCCCTTGATCTCGCGCAGCACGCCGATGCCATCGAGCAGCGGCATCTTCAGGTCCAGCAGAACCAGCACCGGGTTGCCACCACTGCGGTCGCTGTAGCGGTCGCGGCGGTAGAGGTAGTCCAGCGCCTGCATGCCGTCGGAGACGTGGGTCACACGCCCATCCAGCCCATGGCGCGCCAGCGCCAGTTTGGTCAGCTCGGCGTCGTCGGGGTTGTCCTCAACGAGCAGGATGGCTTCGGCGTTCTTGTTCATGGTTCGAGTGCCGCGGGAATGGTGTCCCGCGAAAAATCAGTAGGACTGGCCCCCTCAAAAGGGAGCGAGAAATAAAACACACTGCCTTCACCCAACTGACTTTCTGCCCAGATGCTACCACCGTGCCTCTCCAGGATGCGTCGCGTCAGGGCCAGCCCGATGCCGGTTCCCTCGAATTCGGAAGCGCGGTGCAGGCGCTGGAACACGCCGAACAGCTTCTGCGAATACTTGGTGTCGAAGCCGACGCCGTTGTCCCGCACATAGAAGGTGTAGCCTGCCACCGGGTCCACGCTCCAGCCCACTTCGACGCGGGCCCGTTCACGTGGCCGGGTGTATTTGTAGGCGTTGCCCAGCAGATTGGCCCAGACCTCGCGCAGCAGCAAGGCGTCGCCCTGGACCACGGGCAGGTCGGGGGCGATCACCCAGTCCACCACACGGCCTTCGGTGTCGTGGGCCAGCTGGCTGACCACCGCGTCCACCAGCAGGGTGAAGTCCACCGCCGTGAGGTTGACCGCCGAACGGCCGAGGCGGGAAAACGCCAGCAGGCCATCGATGAGCTGGCTCATGTGCCGCGCCGAGCCGCCGATGGTGCCCAGGTAACGCTGCGTGGTCTCGTCGATCTGGCCGTCCAGATGTTCCTCCAGCAGGCTGACGAAACTCGAAATGTGGCGCAGCGGTGAACGCAGGTCGTGAGAAACCGAATAGGAGAACGACTCCAGGTCCTTGTTGGCGGCCAGCAGCTGTTCCGTGCGCTCGGCCACCCGGTTCTCCAGCTCGTCGTTGATGTTGCGCATGAGGTCGTCGAGCCGCTTGGCATCGCTCATGTCGCGGTTGATCTTGGCAAAGCCGCGCAGTTCACCACCGTCGTCGCGCAGCGCGATCAGCAGCGAATGGGACCAGTACCGCGATCCGTCCTTGCGCTCGTGCCAGCTGTGCAGCTCGTGCTGCCCACGCGAAGCCGCCAACCGCAGCATCTGGTTGGCGCTGGCCAAGGCCTCGCTGGGGTCGTGCTGCTGGAACAGCACCGAGTAGTGCCGCCCCAGCGTTTCGGTGGGGGCGTAGCCTTCCAGGCGCTGGGCGCTGTCGGTCCAGTCGGTGATGAGGCCATCGGCGTCCATGAAGAAGATGCAGTACTCGCGCAGGTTGTCCACCATGAGGCGGAAACGCTGCTCGCTTTCGAGCAGCTCCGCCGAGCGCTCCTGGATGCGCTGTTCGAGCTCGTCGTTGAGCTGGCGCACGCGCTCCTCGACGCGTTTGCGCTCGGTGATGTCGATGGTCTGCACGAACACGCCATGCACCCGTCCTTCGTGGACGTCGGGCAGGTACTTGGTGCTCACGTAGACCGGCGTTCCGTCGGTCAATCGGCGCCAGGTCTCGAAACTCTGCATCTGGCCGGCGAGCGCGGCCTGAAGGTGTGGGCCGATCTCCGCCCACACCTCGGGCGGGATGCATTCGCGGACCGGCCGTCCGATGATCCTGGCCGGGTCCATGCCGTACATGCGCTGGTGCTCGGCGTTGGCGAAGCGGAAGCACAGGGACGCGTCGAGGTAGGCGATCAGCCCGGGAACCTGGTCGGTCACGGTCTGCAGGAAACGCTGGTTCTCGCGCAGAGCCTGCTCGGCCGCCTTGCGCTCGGTGATGTTGAGGAGGGTGCTGTTGGTGCGCAGGAACACACCCTGGTCGTCGTACACGGCGGTGCTGGAGGCCAGCGCGATGAAGGGCCTGCCGTCGGGCATCCTGATGCCCACTTCTTCGGGTTCGAGCCGTCCGTTGCTGTGGAGCAGATGGCGGCGGGATTCCTGTTGCGCCAGGTATTCGGGTTGCACCAGGTCGCGAAAGCTCAGGCGACCCACGACGTCCTCGCGCTGGAGGCCCAGCCACTGCAGCGCCGTCTGGTTGATCATCTGCACCACACCCTTCGCATCCAGCGAGTAGTAGCCGCACGGCGCCTGGTCGTACAGGTCCTGTGCCTCGCGCAGGGTCTGGCTCAGCCGGGTGTTGGCGGCGGCGAGTTCTTCGGTGCGTTCCCGCACGCGGTCCTCCAGCTCGGCGCTGAAGCGCTGGATCGCTTCCTGCTGCTGGTGCAGTTCGGTGATGTCGCGCGAGATCGCCAGCAGCATCACCGGGTGGCCCTGCGCGTCGCGGATCGGTGAGACCATGGTGTCCCACCATTTGGGCGTGCCCTTGAAGGTTTCGCCAAAAGCGATGAAGCGGGCGTTTTCCCCCCGGCAGGCGGAGCCGATCGCCGCGCGGGCGAGTTCCTGCCCACCCTCGGGCCACCAGCTGGTCCAGTCGCTGCCGCGGGCCTGTTCGAAGTCGTCAACCTCCACCAGCCGGCAGCCTTGCGCGGTCATCTGCAGCACATGGCCTTGCAGGTCGAGCACCTTGGTGCAGTCCGGGCTGCTGGCGATGATCTGGCGGTTGAGTTCGTCCTTGAGGCGCGCTTCGGCCTCCAGTGTGCGCAGCTGGGTGATCTCCTGCACAAAGCCCAACTGGCTCAGGAAATGGCCTTCGGCGTCGTGCACCGGCACGTTGCGCATCGACAGGTGCACGACTTCGCCGTCCGGGCGCTGCAGCCGGAATTCGACGCTCAGGCTCTGGGCACGCGCGACCCCCTCGCTCCAGCACGCCTTCACACGCTCCAGGTCATCGGGGTGCACCCGGCGCAGCCAGCCCATGCGGTGGAAGTCCTGCGCGTCCAGACCGAAGATGCGCAGCAGAGCGTCGTCCACATGCGTGAACATGCCCACGCCATCGGTGCGGAAAATGCCGATCGGAAACGCGCTGGCCAAGGCCGCAAACAGCGCCTGGTATTCCAGTTGGTCGGTGGCCGCTTCGGCGGGTTCGTGGGCCGCGGGCGGCGGGTGGTCGAGCGGCAGCAGCAGGTCGCTGTCGGTGGCCGTGCCCGGGGGGCTGGCCTGCAGGTTGCGCAGGCGCAGGTTCTCTGCCCTCAGGACTTCGATCTCGCGCAAAAGCGCCTGCTCGCGCGCCGAACCGACCAGATCGCGGGGAAGCGCAGCCTGGCGTTGCTCTGACTCGGGGAAAGGCGCGCTCATTGCGCGTTACTGTACCTGAGCCCCCTCTGTTTGCATCGTCAAATTTGACAGTCAGAAACGGTCCAGATCGGGGTATGCCAACCGCCCGCCGCGCACCAGCATCTTGCCGTATTCGGCACAACGTTGCAGTGTGGGGATGACTTTGCCCGGGTTCAGTAGTTCTTTGGTATCGAAAGCCCGTTTGACACCGAACATCTGCGCGTTTTCCTCGGCCGAAAACTGCACACACATGCTGTTGAGCTTTTCCACGCCCACGCCGTGTTCACCGGTCACCGTGCCCCCCATGGCGACGCTGGTTTCCAGAATGTCGGCGCCGAACAGTTCGCAGCGACGCAGCTGGTCGGCATCGTTCGCATCGAACAGGATCAGCGGGTGCAGGTTGCCGTCGCCGGCGTGGAACACGTTGGCGCAGCGCAGGCCGTACTTCTGTTCCATCTCGCCGATGGCCAGCAGGATGTCGGCCAGGCGCTTGCGCGGGATGGTGGAGTCCATGCACATGTAGTCGGGGCTGATGCGGCCGCTGGCCGGGAAAGCGTTCTTGCGCCCGCTCCAGAAGCGCAGGCGCTCGGCTTCGTCGCGACTCACCGCGATGGCGGTGGCGCCGTGGTCGCGCAACACGGTGCTCATGCGGCCGATCTCTTCTTCCACCTCCTCGGGGGTGCCGTCGCTCTCGCACAGCAGGATCGCGGCGGCGCTGAGGTCGTAGCCGGCATGCACGAAATCTTCCACGGCGGCGGTCATGGGCTTGTCCATCATTTCCAGACCGGCCGGGATGATGCCCGCGGCGATCACGGCGGCCACCGCGTCGCCGGCTTTGCGGATGTCGTCGAAGCTGGCCATGATGCAGCGCGCCAGCAGGGGCCTGGGCACCAGCTTCACGGTGACTTCGGTGACCACGGCCAGCATACCCTCGCTGCCGATCACCAGCGAGAGCAGGTCCAGGCCGGGCACGTCGAGCGCCTCGCCGCCGAAGCTCACAGGGTCGCCTTCCATCGTGAAGCCGCGCACCTGCAGCACGTTGTGCACGGTCAGGCCGTATTTCAGGCAGTGCACGCCGCCGGAGTTCTCGGCCACGTTGCCGCCGATGGTGCAGGCGATCTGGCTGCTCGGGTCGGGCGCGTAGTACAGGCCGTGGGGCGCGGCGGCTTCGCTGATGGCAAGGTTGCGCACACCGGCCTGCACGAGGGCCGTGCGCGAGCGCGGATCGATGCGCAGGATGCGGTTGAACTTGGCCAGCGACAGGGTCACGCCCAGCGCGTGGGGCATGGCACCACCCGACAGGCCGGTGCCCGCGCCGCGCGCGACCACGGGCACCTCCAGCGCATGGCAGGTCTTGAGCACGGCCGCCACCTGGTCTTCGGTCTCGGGCAGGGCCACCACCAGCGGCCGCTGGCGGTAGGCGGTCAGGCCGTCGCATTCGTAAGGCGTCGTGTCTTCGTTGTGCCAGAGCAGCGCGTGGGCGGGCAGCACCGCCTGCAGCGCGCGCACCACCGCGCTTTGGCGCGCGGCGCGTTCGATCTGGCTGACCTGGGCGGGGGTGGCAGGAGCGTTCATGGTGGGGCGGCAGGCAACAAGCGGGAATTCAGTTTAGGCCAATCGGCCGCCCGGCGATTGAAGAAACTTGCAGCCGTCTGTGAAGTTCGCGCAGCGCTCCACCAGTCGGGGCGCTCGCATCGGGGGACTTGAAAAACCGCTGGGGCGACATCAACTTTTGCGCTGAGAGGGGCACCACCCGAGCCCCTGATCCGCCAACGCTGAAAAGGAGTTTTGCCATGAACCATCTGATCGCCCGTTCCGGTTTGTTCGACGACTTCTTCAGGGACGTCGCCCCGGGTTTTTACGTCCGTCCCCTGCACGGAGACTCCTTGCCGTCACCGTCCCAGATCAAGATCGATGTGAAGGAAACCCCGTCGGCCTACACCGTGGTGGCCGAAGTGCCCGGTGTGTCTAAGGAGGACATCCACGTCACGGTCGAAGGCAGTGTGGTGACCCTGCGGGCCGAGATCAAGCAGGAAGACAGCCAGAGCCAGGACGAGAAGGTGCTGCGCACCGAGCGCTATTACGGCGCGGTGTCCCGCAGCTTCCAGTTGGCGACCGACATCGACAACCAGAGCGCCCGGGCCAAGTACGAAAACGGGGTGCTGACGCTGACCCTGCCCAAGAAGGTTGCCTTGGCGGGCCAACGCCTGAACATTGAATAAGCACCCCCTGCGCCACATGGGGTGCAGGCATACCGCCAGGGCGCCCGTGGAACCGGCTTCGCCGGGCCACAGGGTGCGTCCCCCTCCGGCCGAAGGCCAGAGAGGGGGAAGCCGCGAAGCGGCGCAGGGGGTGTGTTCAGCTCTTCAGCTGAGGCTCTTCTTGAGCCACTCGGCAAAGGCCGCGCACTCCCAGCGGTCCATGGTGCCGGTGCGCCAGCACAGGTAGTGGGCGTGCGGGCTGGGCACGTGGCGTTCGTACAGCGGCACCAGGGTGCCGTGTTCCAGCCAGGGCGCGGCCAGCTTGAGCCGCACCAGGGCCACGCCCATGCCGGCGGCGGCGCCGTCGCACATCAGGCCGATGTCGTTGAATTGCGAGCCGTCCACCGGCTCGGGCCAGTCCAGGTCGTGCGCGGCGAACCAGGTGCGCCAGGGTTCCAGCGGGCTGCGCAGCAGCGGCACGCCCTCCAGGTCTTCGGGTGTTTCGAACGGACCGTGTTCGCGCGCGAAGGCCGGTGAGGCCAGCGGCGTGATCTCGTCCTTCATCAGGCAGACGTGTTCCACGTCGGCGTAGCGGCCGGCGCCGAAACGGATCATCAGATCGGCGTCCTCGGCCACCACGTCCAGCAGCGGGATGCTGACCTGCAGTGTCAGGTCGATCTCCGGGTAGGCCTCGCTGAACTGCTTCAGGCGCGGCAGCAGGATGGAGCGGGCGAAGGTGGGCGTGACCGCCAGGCGCAGCTTGCGCCGCCCGGGCGTGGCCGCGTTGCTCGGGAATTTCTGCAGCGTGGCCAGGCCTTCGCGCACGTGGGCCAGGTATTCGCTGCCCTCGGTGGTGAGCGAGAAGTCGGCCCGGCCAAACAGCTTGGTGCCCAGGATCTGCTCCAGCTGCTTGATGCGGTGGCTCACCGCGCTGGGTGTGACGCACAGCTCCTCGCTGGTCTGCGTCACGCTGCGCAGGCGCGCCAGGGCCTCGAAGGTCAGCAGGCACTGGATCGGAGGGATGCGGATCGTCACGAAGTCACCTCAGGGCTGCATCGGGGGGGCGTCCGGTTCATCACTTGAAGACGACCGTCTTGTGCCCGTTCAGCAGCACGCGGTGTTCGCTGTGCCATTTCACGGCCCGGGCCAGCACCTGGCTTTCGGTGTCCCGGCCCCGTGCGGTGAGGTCTTCCACGTCGTCGGTGTGGTCCACGCGGGCCACGTCCTGTTCGATGATCGGGCCTTCATCCAGATCGGCCGTCACGTAGTGGGCCGTGGCGCCGATCAGTTTCACGCCGCGGTCGTGCGCCTGGTAATAGGGCTTGGCGCCCTTGAAGCTGGGCAGGAAGCTGTGGTGGATGTTGATCGCCTTGCCCGAGAGTTCGCGGCAGAGGTCGTTGCTCAATATCTGCATGTAGCGCGCCAGCACCACCAGCTCCGCGCCTTCGCTGCGGATCACCTCCAGCTGTTTCGCCTCGGCCTGTTCCTTGGTCGCGGCGCTCACCGGGATGTGGTGGAAGGGCACGTTGTAGCCGGCGGCGAGCTGGTAGAAGTCGCGGTGGTTGCTGACGATGGCGCGGATGTCGAGCCGCAGCAGGCCGCTCTTCCAGCGGAACATCAGGTCGTTCAGGCAGTGGCCTTCCTTGCTGACGAAGATCACGGTCTTCATCGGCTCGGCCAGCGGGTGCAGGCTCCAGCGCATGGCGAAGGGCTCGGCGAACAGCTTGAGGTGCGTGCGCAGGTCGTCCTGCGTGAGCTGGCTGCAGGTGAATTGCACCCGCATGAAAAACAGGCCGGTGTCGTGGTCGTTGTACTGGGCGGCTTCTTCGATGTTGCCGCCGCGCTCCAGCAGGAAGCCCGAGACGGCGTGCACGATGCCGGGACGGTCCTGGCACGACAGGGTGAGAACGTAGGTGTGGTTCATGGTGGGCGATTGTCGCAGCACCGGTGGATGGCGAGGGCCCGAAGGCTGGGAACCCGGCCTTCAGTTCGCTGGCAATTTCCAGAGCTTGCCGCACAGGCCGCGGTAAACGAAGGGACCGGTCGGTTGCGGGGGCGCGGCGCCTGCGGTTTCGATGGATACCGCCAGCTCGACGGCGGGGAAGAAGGCTTCTTCGGCCGGTTGGCTCAGTGGGGCGCTGACAAATGCGCCACCCGGTATGGCAGCGACGGCATGCACCTGACCGTCCTTGTCGATGGTCCAGAGGTACAGCGTCTTGCCCTCGGGCACCTCCACCGGGCTCAGTTGCTTGAGATCCACCGTCAGCCCCTTGCGCAGGCTGGAGACGATGAGCCCGGGCTTGCCATCCGCATTCGCCAGCACGCCCACGTAGCTCTCGGGCAGCTGCGTGGTGCTGCGCAACGCTTCCCACAGCGGCCCCAGCACGCTGCCGAGCAACAGGCCAATGGCCAGGGTGCCCGCCGGAATGACTGAGCGTCCCCAACCCTGGCTTCGCCAGGCCCCCCGGGGGGGGGCAGTCGTTCTTGGGGCGGCCCGGCGAACGACTTGAGAGAGCCATCGCGACCACCAGGCCGATGTCTGCGTGGCTTTGCGTGGCTCCCCGAAGAGCCGGCTTTCCAGTCGATGCCATGCGCCCGGGTCGACGGGCAGCGGCGGTTGCGCCGCCAGCACGCCGCCCAGCCGTTCGTGCCAGGACCCCACGGCCTGCGCGATGTCACGGCGCTGCGTCATCAGCGCCTCCATGCGCCGCCGCGCGGGTGCGGCCAGCGTCCCGAGCGCGTATTCGGCCGCCAGGCGGTCGACCGTCTCAGGGTGTTGATGCCAGTAGGTCGTCATGCCAGAGACCCCATGCACAGTTTGAGCGCCATCAGGCTGCGGCGGGTCCACGCCTTGATGGTGCCCAGCGGACGCCGCATGCGCCCGGCCAGTTCCACGTGTGTCAGCCCCTCGACATAGGCGAGCAACACCGCCTGGCGGGGCTCAGGATCGAGTTGCCCCAGGCAGCGCTGAAGGCGCTGCTGGTCTTGCTCAAAGCTCAGTTGTTCAAAGACGCCGGGTTGTTCGCTCGCGGCGTCGTGGACGATCTCCTCACCGTCATCGGCCTGCCCATGGATCGACACTTCGGCCGGGCGTTTGCGAAGGTGGTCCACCGCACGGTTGCGTGTGACCACGCACAGCCAGGCCAGCGTTTTGGCCGACGGCGTGGCGGCTTCGGATGCCTTGTGCCACAGATGGGCGAACACCTCTTGCACCACATCCTCCGCCGCATGCCGGTCCTGGAGCACCCGCGCCGCGGTGGCCAGCAACACGCCCGCCGTGAGCCCGTAGAGCGCTTTGAACGCGGCGCGGTCACCCATGCCCACGCGGGCGAGCAAGGACTCGACCTCTTGATGTGTTCCCATGGGATGCTGGATGGGTTGGAGAAAGGGCGGCGCCCCAAGTGCATGGGGCGCCGTGGACCTCCTGGCGCCAATGTATCGCAGATCGTGCGCGGCCCGCGAAGCCCGTCATGCCCGCTGGCGTGGGCCGTCCAGCAGGGGACCGAATCGTGTCAATACGTGTAGGTGGAGGGAGCGGGTGCGGCCGAGGCCGATGGGGCGGCTGGCTTGACGATGTGCCAGACACCGCCGCTGCCGTCGCCCGCCTGGTCACCGGCTTGGGCATCGCCAGCGAAGTGGTAGAGCGGCTTGTGGTTCCAGGTCCACTGCTGGTTGTCCATGCGCGTGGCTTTGGGGTGCACCTGGGCGCCGGCGGCGGCGTCCGCCGTGTAGGCCGGCCAGGCCTGCAGACAGGCGCCTTTGCAGTTGCTGGTGTCCGCCTGGTCCTTGTCGAAGACGTAGAGCGTGCGACCCGCGGGGTCGGTGACGATCCCGCCCTGGAGCACCGGTTGTGCCTGGGCAGCGCCGATGCCGAGTGCCAGCAGGGTGGCGGCGAAAAGAGGGTGTTTTTGCATGAAGTTCTCCGATTGCGTCGTTAAAAAATGCAGGCCATGGGTTGTGGCCTGATGGAAGAACGGCGCGCACGGCGATTTGGATGCAGGGGATGTGAAATATTTTTTTGAAAGCGCTGGGGGCCAGATCGATCTGGCGGTGTTTCACCTCAGCGGCCCAGGCTGCGCTTCATGTCGCCACAGTAGTCACGTGGAGCGCGCGGCGGGCTGCTCCAGACCGCGTCGGAGCCGGGTGAGGGTTCGCTGGACGGCGCCGCTTTGGCGTTTGCGGTTTGGGCCAGCGACAACACGACACGGTGCGCCAGATCCGGTGGCAGGTGTCGCGGCACCCCCAGATCGCGCTGCACGTGGTTGTTGCCCGCCACCAGCAGCACGGTCTGCCCGGGCCGCACGGCCGCAGATGCGGTGCGGGCCATGGCCTGGTCGCGGGCGATCTGGATGCGGGTCATGGGCGCGATCTGTGGCGCGGGCAGCAGGTCGCAGTGGCCTTCCTGGATGGCGCTGCGCTGGCGCTCCAGGGCGGCGCTGGGCAGCAGCCGGTCCAGCTCGGCCTGGCCCATGGCCGCGCGCATCTCGGCGCGGGGCAGGTTGCCGCCGAGCACCGGCACCCCGGCGCGCACCGCCGCCATCACCACCGGCGCATAGGTGGGCCAGGGCCAGCCGCCGTTGTCCGGGCCCCAGTGCAGGGCCTGCCGCACCTGGGCCTCGCTCGCATCGCGGGGCAGATCGGTGGTGCGTGTGCCGGACTCGGCCATTTCCACCACCAGCGCGGCCAGCCGTTGGCGCGCGGCCAGCTGCTGCACCAGCGCGCGCTGCAGCGCCTGGTGTTCGGGGGCGTCGTGTTGTTCGCCCACCAGCAGCAGGGGCGTGGGCAGCAGGCGCTCCAGCAGCGCGCCCGCCGATGCGTCGGGGTCGGGCTGCGGCCCCAGGGAGGCCGCACAACCGGACAGCAGCGCGGCGGCCACCGCCCACACAGCAAGCCAGGCCGCCACCCGGATGACAGGGCTTCGACAGTTCATCCGCCGATACTACGGCCCCCGGCCCGCCCGGCGCCGTCCGTCTTTCCGATCTCCGCGTGATGTTCTCTTTCCCGTTGCGGCCCGCGTCCTGGACGCGCACGGCCCTGACCCTGCTGCTGGCCAGCGCGGCGGCCCAGTTGTGCGTGTGGCTGGGCACGCCCATTCCCTGGATGATCGGTCCGCTGGTGGCCACGTCCCTGGTGTCGGTGCTGGGAGCGCCCACGGAAAGCTGGATTCCGTTGCGCAACGCGGGGCAATGGGTCATCGGCACCGCGCTGGGGCTGTATTTCACGCCCGCCGTCGGTGCGCTGGTGGCGGGGCTGTGGTGGGGCGTGGCGCTGGGCATCGCCTGGGCGCTGGCGCTCGGCCTGGGGTTCGGTGCCTGGATGCGCCGCGTGCACGCCGGACACCTGAGCGGGCTCACCCCCGCGCAGCTGCGCAGCACCACCTATTTCGCGGGGGCCATCGGCGGGGCGTCCGAAATGACCCTGATCGCCGAGCGCCAGGGCGCGCGCACCGATCTGGTGGCCGCCGCGCACAGCCTGCGCGTGCTGCTGGTGACGCTGACGGTCCCGTTTGCGATGCAGTTCTGGGGGGTGAGCGGCCTGGACGCCTTGCCGCCCGCCTCGCGCGTGGTGCAGACCAGCGGCCTTCTGTGGCTCGGCCTGTTCACGCTCGCGGGGGTGTTGCTCATGCGGCGGCTGCGCCGTGCCAACCCCTGGTTCATGGGGGCGTTGCTGGTCACCATGCTGCTCACGCTGTCGGGGGTGACGCTGTCGGCCATCCCGGGGTGGCTCAGCGCTGCGGCCCAGCTCGTCATCGGCGTGAGCCTGGGCGTGCGTTTCAACCCGGCGTTCGTGCACACCGCGCCGCGCTGGCTGGCCTCGGTGGCGTTCGCCAGCGCCGTGATGATGGGCTTGTGTGCCGGCTTCGCCTGGCTGCTGGCGGCGCTCACCGGCCTGCACCCGGCCACGCTGGTGCTCGGCACGGCACCCGGCGGCATCGCCGAGATGGCCATCACCGCCAAGGTGTTGCAACTCGGCGTGCCGGTGGTCACCGCGTTTCAGGTCTGCCGCCTGGTGGCGGTGCTGGTGCTGGCCGAGCCGGTGTACCGTTGGCTGAGTCGCAAAGACAAGTCCTGAAAAAAAAACGAAGCCCGGTCAAAACCGGGCTGTGGGAGGGAGGGGCAGTTCAACCAAGGATGCCGCGGAACCGGCTCCGCCGGGCCGCAGGCATCGCCCCCCGGGGGGGTGACGCGCCCTTAGGCGCGGCGCGGGGGGATTTCTAGTGCATCACCACCGGCATCTGCGCCAGCGTGGCATAGCCTTCGAGCGTGTCTTCCACCTCTTCCTGCGAAGGGGTGTTCTGTTGCCAGGCGGTGATCTGGATCTGGAACATCTCGGCCCAGGAGCCGTCGAGGTAGACCTCTTTGCCCGACCGTTTGTCCACGATTTCGAAACCGTGGCGCGGGATTTGTGGACCCTGGTCCAACTCGGCCTCGCCCTCGATCTGGGCGTTGGCGAGGATGTGGACCACGGCAAAGGCATCTGAGTCGTAGAGCATGTGCATGACTGACATCCTTGAAAGAGAGAAACCTGTGTTCCTCATGAACCTTATATCGGCAATTGGCCGGACTTATGCAGTCCGTCTGGTGATTTAGATGGTCACGGCCGGTGAAGATTCAAGATGCGTGTCATTTTTGGCACATTCCCGAGGTCCAAGGCACGACCTCTGTGTGTAGGTACTTACTCGTGCACGGCCAGGTTCCGGGGCGCGCAAGCTCATTGCGGAGGCGGCGCTGCGGCACCGAGTTCCGGCATCGTGCGCAGCTGCAGATCAAAGAAGTCGCCGTTGGGCTCGGTGACGCGCATGCGGACCGGCAGGTGGTGCAGGGCCGGGGCCAGCCAGATTTCGACCATGCGGTCGTAGGGCCGTCGCGGGTTGCGGGTCAGCTTGCGGGCATCGAAATCGCCCGCGGGCACGGTCAGTCGGGTCTGGGGTCCGATCTGGAACAGCCAGATTTCCGCCGCGTCGATGCCGCTGACCGGCAAGCGCAGGGTCTGGCCCTCGTGGAAGGCCGATGGCTGGGCGTTGAACAGGGCGGCCAGTTGCAGGTTGATCGAGAGCCGGTCCTGGACCCCGGGCAGCAGGGGGGCGTCGGGGGCGTTGTTGCTGTAGCGGATGCGTTGGGTGGCGTGGTCAAAATGGGCCGCGCGTTCGCTGCGCTTGCGGTAGGTGAAGCGCTCGGGCACCAGGCCTTTGGGGCTGATCGTTCCCTCGCTGGTCTGCAGCAGGCTGGGCAGGAACAGGATGCTGATTTCCATGCTGGCCTTGTAGCGTTGCCCGTCCTGTTCCCATGTCAGATGGCCCCGGGCCGAATAGGCCATGTCTTTGGAATCGGCGCTCACGTCGTAGCGCAGATCGGCGCTGGGCGAGAGCAGGGCGTTCTGCAACGAAGCGTCGACCGCGCTCGCGCTTTCCTGGGCCGCACTGGTCGCTGCCGTGTCGACCGCGGGTGTTTCGGGCGCAGGCTCCGGCGGCGGAGCAAGCTCGGCGGGTGGGGTCGGCGTGGGTTCGGGCTCCACCGGCGGTGGCTCCGGCGGCGCTTCAGCGACCTCGACCGGTGGCGGTTCTTCGGGTTCGGGCGCCGGTGGCGGCGGTTTCTTCTCCACCTTGGGTTTGGGCTTGGGAGGCGGAGGCGCCGGGGGCACGGGCTTGGGCACGATCCAGCGCACCGTGCTGGTGGTCACGGGGGGGGGCGCGTCGGGTAGCGACGCTGCGGCCGTGCCGGGTGGGGCCGTCGGGTCCGAGGGCTGAGGCGCCAGACCGGTGCCCGGCTCAGGGGCATCCAGCAGGTCCAGCGACCAGCTGGACACGCCGCCGCTCAACAGCAGCAGGTGCAGCGCCAGCACACCGGCGGCCAGGCCCAGCAGCACGCTCCAGCGGGGTGAGGTGTCGGTACGGGGGCTGGACATGGGCGTGGCGAGCGGGACGGGGGCGCCTTCAGCGCGCCGGGGTGTGGCCCAGATCGGCGCTGAGTTGGCGCGCGCTGCGCAGCAGGGCGGTGGCGGGCGCGCCGTCCCAGGCCGTGTCGAGCGTGGTCACCGAGCCCAGCACCACCAGGCCCAGTGCCAGGTGGCCCTGGGCATCGAACACCGGGGCGCAGAAGCCCCCCACGCCCGGCAGCAGGCTGTGGACCACACGCCCCAGGCCGTGGCGGCGGGTCTCCTCCAGCATGGCCTGCACGTCGGCCTGGCTTTGCGGCAGATCCGCCACCGCGAATCCGTTGCGGGGCAGCTTCTTGAGGCGCGCGAGCTCGTCGCGGATCATGGGCGCGATGCGCTGGGCATCGCGTCCTTCGTGGCCCATGAACGCGGCGAAGCAGCGTCCGGTGGCCGAGGTCAGCAGCGGCATCACGTCGCCCAGGCGCAGCGTGACCGGCACCGTCTGGGGGGCCTCGGCCCAGTGCACCATGGTCGGACCCTGGTTGCCCCAGACCGCGATGGCCAGGGTGTGGCCGGTCTCCAGCAGCAGGGCCTCGACCCGCTCGCGCGCGAGCTTGACGCCATCGATCCGGCTCAGGCTGGCCAGGCCCAGGCGCAGGGCCGCGGGGCCGAGGTCGTAGCGGGTGGTGGCCGGGTCCTGCATCACCAGGCCCATGCGCTGGAAGCTCACGAGGTAGCGGTGCGC
>Ga0209343_10006197_pt1 | contig 14361 bp, 13 predicted proteins | sample RifCSPlowO2_02_FD_184026 | JGI IMG/M metagenome (GOLD analysis project Ga0209343, IMG submission 184026) | Groundwater microbial communities from Rifle, Colorado - Rifle CSP2_plank lowO2_0.2 (SPAdes) (version 2) | ecosystem: Environmental > Aquatic > Deep subsurface > Groundwater | place... | reverse complement strand
TTTGCTTCCCGGCGGCGAACCCTTCCCGCAGCGCGACAGCATTGTGTTCATCACTTTCGTGGTGATTTTCGCCACCCTGGTATTGCAGGGGCTGACGCTGCCGCCGCTCATCCGCGGCCTGAAAGTGGGCAGCGACTGGAGCTTGCTCGACGAGCACGCGCGCGCGCGCCAAGCGCTCGGTAGCGCCGCCGCAGCAGCCATCGAAAAGCTTGCCGCCGAGGAAAACGCCGCGCCTGAACTGGCTGAGCGCATCCATGCGGAGTTCGCGGACCAGATCGCCCACACCACCGCGGACGCCGGCGGCGCGCCGGCGCAGGGTCCGCGCGCCGGCTTGGCCGGGCGGCTGCGCCAGGCGGCACTGCAGGCGGAGCGCCAGGAACTGCTGCGCATCTGGCGCGACAACCAGATCAGCGACGATGTGCTGCACTACATCGAGGAAGATCTCGATTACCAGGAGTCGCATCTGTAGGGCGGGTCACCGGCGTCGCCTGACAAGCTGCTAGCATTGGGCGCCACGCGGACACAAGAGAAGGATTCGCCACGCCATGCGCGATATTTATTTCGTCGGCACCATCCCCCTTGCGGATTCCAGCGAGGTTTTCAACACCGTGAGCAAGGCCGTGGGGCCGGCGCTGCGCTGGCTGCCCGATGGCGAAACCGGCGTGCGCCAGGCGTGGCTGCCATGGCTGGAACCGGTGTTCGCCGACCATGGCCAGTTCGAGCCCACGCCGCAGCGCTACCAGCGCATCCATGAAACCAAGTCGCATCCGGTGTACCGGGTCAAGGCGGGCATCGATCCGGCCGGGGCGCGTTTTCACAATCTTCCTTATGCCCGCATCGCGCTGGCGTCGTATCGCGAGTTCGCGCGCCTCAAACAGGCCGGTGTGATTCCGGCGCGGGTGCGCTTCCAGGTGGGCTTTGCTGGCGTCAATTCGGTGATCCGCCGCTTCGTGGTTGAGGAGCAGCGCGGGGTGCTGGCGCCCATCTATGAGCAGGCGCTCTTCGATCAGATTCTGCAGATCGCCGCAGCCGTCCCGAGCGACCAGTTGGCGATCCAGTGGGACGTGGCCTCGGCGGTATTCCAGTACATCGAGGCGGGCGAGCCCTGCGCGCACGGCAGGACGCGCGCGGAGATTATCGACACCTTCAGCACCTGGCACGCGCGCCTGGGCGACGCGGTGCCCGCGGGCGCGGACCTGCTGATCCATCTTTGCTATGGCGATGCCCGCCACCGCCATTCCATCGAGCCGGCGAGCATCCGCTGGCTGGTGGAATTCGCCAATCAGCTTTCCGCCAAGACCCGGCGCAGCATCCAACTCATCCACATGCCGGTGCCGCGCAACCGCGGCGACGATGCCTATTTCGAGGCGCTGGGCGAATTGAAACTGAAGCCCGAAACCACGCTCGCGCTGGGCCTGGTGCATGTCACGGACGGCATCGAGGGCACGCGTGCGCGCATGGCGGTGGCCGAAAAGTACCGCAAGGACTTCGCGATTGCCACCGAATGCGGTTTCGGCCGGCGCGATCCGGCAACCGTGCCGCGCCTGCTGGAGATTCACGCCGCGGCGGCGGGGCTGCACTGATGAACAGCAAGGAGAAATCCATGATGCTCCGCATGGGAATACTGTGTGCGGCGACGTTGCTCGCCGCAGCCGCCAGCGCGCAGGACTGGCCGGTCAAACCGGTGCGTATCGTCGTGTCCAACAGCGCCGGCTCGTCGCCCGACATCGTTACGCGCATGGTGGCCGAACGCCTGTCCAAAGCCTTGGGGCAGCAGGTGCTGGTGGAGAACCGCGCCGGCGGCCAGGGACTCATCGGCGCCGAGATGGTGGCGAAAGCCGCGCCGGACGGCTATACCCTTTTCATGGCGAACCAGGATATCTACGCGGCCAACCTCTACCGCTTCAAGTCACTGCCCTACGATCCCAATCGCGATTTCATCCCCATTGCGAATGTCATCGACAGCGCGCCGTTCGTGGTCGCGGTGCATCCGGAGGTGCCGGTGACGAGCTACCCGGAACTGGTGGCCTACGCGAAGCAGCGGCCCGGCAAGCTTTCGGTTGGTGTCACCGTTGGCGCGAGCGACACGCTGGCGCGCTGGATGAACGTCATGGCCGGCACCGACATGGTGATCATTCCGTATAAGGTCAATCCCGAGGCCGCGCGCGGCGCAGTGGCGGGCGAGATCCCGGTGCTGCTGATTTCGCTGCCCTCGATCGAGTCGTTCGTGCGCGCCGGCAAGCTGCGCATCATCGGCGTGAGTTCCAGCAAGCGCTTTCCGCAACTGCCCGACACCCGTACCATTGCCGAAGACTATCCGGGCCTGGTCATCGAGGGAAGGTTCATCCTGATGGGGCCGACCGGCATTCCCGGCGGCGTCGTCGAGCGCCTCAATCGCGAAGTCGACCGCATGCTGCGTGAACCCGAGGTGGTGCAGCGCATCCGCGGCTTCGGATTTTCATCGAGCAATGCCATGACGCCCAAAACACTCAACGAAGGAATTGTCGCCGCCCGCGAGACCTGGCGGCGCATCGCGCGCGACACCAAGCTGCAGCGGGAATAAAGCGTCATTCCACTTTGGCGCCGGAATCTTTCACGGCTTTCGCCCATTTGACGAGTTCGGTGCGGATGAATTGCGCGAACTGCTCGGGGCTGCCGCTCTTGGTATCGCCGATTCCCCCCGGCGCGATGCGCTCGCGCACATCGGCCATCTGCAGCACCCGGTTGGTCTCGGCATTCAGGCGCGCGACGACGTCGGGTGGCGTGGCCCTGGGGGCGAACATGCCGCACCAGATTTCGATTTCGATGCCCGGAACGCCGGCCTCGGCGAGCGTGGGCACCTCGGGCAGGACCGACATGCGCTTTTCGGTCGCGACCGCCAGCGCGCGCAGTTTTCCGGCGCGGATCTGCTGGATCACGTCGGTCGCCACGCCGAAGTGCAGCTTGGTCTGCCCGCCCAGCAGCGAGGTCACCGCGGGTGCGCTGCCGTTAAACGGGATATGCGTGAACTTGGTGCCGGTGGCGACGGCGAAGGTCTCCGCCGCCAGATGCTGCGTGGTGCCGTTGCCGTTCGAGGCATAAGGCAGCTCGCCCGGGCGCGCCTTGGCAAGCGCCACCAGATCGGCGATCGACTTGACTTCGAGCGACGCCGGCACCACCACGATGTTGGGGACCCCGGAGAGCAATGCGACCGGTGCGAAATCGCGCAGCGTGTCGTAGGGCATCTTGGCGCTGCCGTACAGGCTGGGGAATATGGACATGCCGCCGGTGCCGTTGACCAGCAGCGTATAGCCGTCCCCAGGCATTGTCGCGACATAGGCGGTGCCGGTGAGGCTGCCCGCGCCGACGCGGTTCTCGATGACAAAAGCCTGCGCCAGCCTCTCGCCGAGCTTCTGGCTTACGATGCGCGCCACTGCGTCGTAATAACCCCCGGCGGGAACCGGCACGATCACTTTGACCGGCTTCACCGGATAGCCCTGCGCGAGTGCCGCGGCGCTCAAGCCCAGCGCGATCACCGCATATGCCGCCTGCAAGATTCTAATCATCGCCTGCTCCTCGATTGAGAAATCCATTCCAGCGACCGTGCCAGCCCTGCGTCCGCCGACGAAGGGGCAATGGCGGGTGTGCGGCAAACCTTGATCGTGTCCGGTTTGGGGCACTGTGCCGCAATATAACCGGGTAAGCGAGGCGGCGTTTGATTGGCGTCAAACGCGGCGTTCCCGTCGATGCAACTCCTCTTCAGCCACGGACAGGCCACGAGCTCCCGGTGCGCAAAGGCTCTGCCTGTCCAGTTCATCGTTCGCCTTCTTTAGGAAGGCTCGCGCTTTACTCCACCCGCAGGTTCACCGCTTTCACCAGGCCGCGGTACATCTCGATGTCCGAGCGCAGGCGCATGCCGAATTCCACAGGGGTGCCGCCCACGGCGTCGATGCCCTGCGGCACGAGTTTCTCGCGCACGCGGGGCAGGCGCAGTATGCGGTTGAATTCGGCATTGAGCCGCTCGATCATGGGCGCCGGCGTGCCCGCGGGGACGAGCACGCCCTGCCATACGTCGATCGCAACGCCCTCCACGCCGGATTCCTTGAAGGTGGGGGCATCCGGGTTGAGGCTGCTGCGCGCGGTGCCCGCCACCGCCAGCACACGCAGCTTTCCGGTCTTCATGGCATTGGCTACCGCGGGAAAGCCGGTGATGACCAGTTGCACCCGGCCCGTCAGGAAATCGCCCATGCCCAGACCCAGTCCCTTATAGGGCACGTGCACCATGTCAATGCCGGCGCGCAGCTTGAACATTTCCATCGCCAGGTGATGCGGCGAGCCGTTGCCGGCCGAGGCGAAACTGAGCTTGCCCGGATTCGCGCGCGCGTACTTGACGAGTTCGCCCGGCGAATTCACCGGCAGCGCCTCCTGGTTGACCACCAGGAAAAAGGGCACGGTGGTGGCGTGGATCACCGGCGCGAAATCGCGCAGCACGTTGTAGGGGAGCGAGTCGCGCATCGCCGCGTTGATCGCATAGCTGTTGGAGATCAGCATGATGGAGTTGCCGTCGGCGGGGGCGCGCTTGAAATACTGGCCGGCGATGCTGCCGTCGCCGCCCGGTCGGTTTTCGATCACCACCCGGCCAAAGGTCTCCGACACCTCGGCGGATAGCACGCGCGCCAGGTTATCGTTGGCCGCGCCCGGTGCGAAGGGCACCACCAGCTGGAGCGTGCGGGATGAAGGCTGCTGCGCATTCGCTGGCAGCGGCGTCCCGGCCATCGCCGCGGCCAGCGCCATGCCGGCCACGGCGGCGAGCGCGGTCCCCCGCGCATTCACGCTATGCATGGGCGTTGACTTCGGCCTGGACCGCAGGGTTTCCCGCTGTGCCCGCGTCGCCGCCGCGTCCACGCTGCCATCGCCCTGCAAAACCACGCCGTAGCGTTCCCGCGCGGCTTCTTTGGAAACCAGCTCCTCGACCACATCCCAGCGTACTTCCTCGGAATCCCGCTCCAGCGGATCGCCCCAGCCGCCGCCGCCCCCATGCCGCACAACGCCCACCGACTGCGGCGGAACCGTGCGCACCAATGCGTCGAGCTGTTTGAATTCTTTTTCTCCGGGCAGTTTCAGCAGGTAGGTGCCGACTTCGCCCGGCTCGCCGTCCCACAATCCCCACGACGGGCAGGCCTTACGCTGCGGTTGCCGCGCGGCCCAGCGGCCTTCCATGAGGTTGCGCACGCGGAAATCCGTGCCCAGGCCGCCGCGGTGCTTGCCCGGACCGCCCGAGTCGCGGCGCAGCGCCCGTTCTTCGATGATCAAAGGACATTTCAATTCAGTTGCCTCGATGGAGGCGTTTCTCACGTCGCCCTGGCACACCGACACCAGCGCCGATTCACCGTCTTCGTGCGGGCGGCCGCCCCAGCCCGCGCCCTCGATGGTTTGCAGCATGTAGCGGCGCTTCGTATTCGGATTGATGCCAAAGAACACCGCGCCGCCGAGATTGCCGTGGTGCGCCGCCGGACAGCGCTCGGGCATGGCGGGCGCGACCGCGGCGACGATCGTATCCACCACCGTGGGTATGTAGGTGGACCAGCCTGACATGCAGATCGGGTAGCGCGCCATCATCATGTTGCCCTCCGGAATGATGTCGTTCAAGGCGCGAAACGAGCCTTCATTCACCGGATCCTGGGGCAGTGTGAGCGCCTTGTAGGCGATGCGCGGCGCGGCGCGCGTGCGCGCGTTCCAGCCGACCTGCCGCTCCTTGGGGCAGTCCGAAAGATCGATAGTCATGTTGCCGTCGGCTATCACCACCTTGACGTGAAAATTGTAGGGCTGGTTGGCGGTGATGCCGTCGGTGTCGATGGAGGAGCGCGCCTCGTAGGTACCGTCCTTAAAGCCCGCGACGATATTGCGGCAGCGTTGCTCGGTCTCATCGAAGATTCGCGCGATCGCGGCGACCACCGTGTTGCGCCCGTATTTGCGAAAAAGCTCATCCAGCCGCCGCAAGGCCAGGCGGCACGCGGCGATCTGCGATTTCAGATCGCCCAGCGACGATTCCGGAAAGCGGATGTTGTCCTTGATCATGCGGTAAAGCATTTCGTTCAGCTTGCCGTCCTCGTAGATCTTCAGCTGGTCGAATTGCAATCCCTCGAGCCAGGGATCGGCGACCGGCCCCGACCCGAAACCCGTGGAGGTGCCGCCGACGTCTATCCAGTGGGCGCGGCAGATGGCGAACATCAGCAGTTCACCTTCGAAGAAGAAGGGCAGGTGAATGGCGACATTGTTGAGGTGCTGGCCTGCCACCGCCTGGTGATTGGTGATCAGCACGTCGCCCGGCTTGAAACCCTCCCTGCCGTAGCGCTTGACCGCATCCTCGATCAAAACGCCAAGGTCTGCTATGAAATGCGACACGCCACCCACATTCTGGCTCACCAGTTCCCCGGCGGGATTGACCAGCGCGGTGCAGTAGTCGCGCACCTCGTAGATCATCATGTTGTAGGAGGTGCGCTGCAGGTCCGCCGACATTTCGTTGGAAATCGCGGGCAGGGCGTTGCGGATGACTTCCAGCGTCACCGGGTCGAGATCGGATTGTTTGACTCGAGAGTCCATGTCAATGCCTCGCGTATTGTTATATCGAATCCTATTCGGGCTTCACGCCCGCGCGGCCACTTCGGCGCCGCCGCCCAGCGAATGAAACTAGAATAACCCAGCCGTAAATTCACAACCACAGGGAATGCGCAGCGATGGCAAAAGACTATCCCGTCATTATCGCGGGCGGCGGACCCGTCGGACTGGCCCTCGCCGCCGACCTGGGCTGGCGCGGCGTTTCCTGCCTGGTGCTTGAGCAAACCGACGGTAGCATCCCGCAACCGAAGATGTTGACGGTCGGCGCGCGCACCATGGAGTATTGCCGGCGCTGGGGCATTGCCAGGGAGGTCCGTGCGGCGGCCATTCCGCGCGACTACCCGCGCGTATCGCTTTATGCGACCTCGTTCAGAGGGAAAGAAATCTATCGCTTCACCGCGCCCGGCCCCGGAACCAACTCCTGGCCCTGGGGACCCGAGCCGCGCGAGCGTTGCGCGCAGACTTTGTTCGATCCCATTCTGAAAAAGTTTGCCGCCTCGCAAGCCTCGGTTCGCGTGCGGCACCAGTGCAAGCTCGTCGCTCTGGTACAAACGCCGGAGTGCGTCATCGCCACGGTAGAAAATCACGCATTGACAATCCCTCCCATTTTGGGAGCATAATGCCCGCATGAGGGTAATCGCTAAGCGAACCTTGCAGGCGTTCTGGAAGCGGGCGGGATGTCGCGATGCCAGGGCGCCGCTGGAGGCCTGGCACCAGGAAGCGCGGCGCGCAAAGTGGACATCGCCACACGCGGTCAAATCGCAATTTGCGAGAGCAAGCATCGTCGGCGATAACCGCGTGGTGTTCAACATCGGCGGCAACAAATTCCGTCTGGTGGTTGAAATGCAGTACCGCGCGGGAATTGCGTGGGTAAAGTTCGTGGGCACCCACGGCGAGTATGACGAAATAAATGTGGAGACGGTCAATGACTATTAAGCCGATTCGCAACGATCGGGATCTGCGTGCCGCGTTCAAGCGCCTGGAGGTTATCTATCAGACGGCTGCCGGGACGCAAGAGGCCGAAGAAATGGAAGTGCTGGCAACGCTGATCGAGGCCTACGAGGACAAACACTATCCCATCAGTCCGCCGGATCCCGTTGAGGCAATCAAGTTTCGCATGGAGCAACAAGGATTATCGCCCGCAGATCTACAACCGTTCATCGGACCAAGCGGACGGGTTTCCGAGGTACTCAACCGCAAACGTCCGCTAAGTTTGCGTATGGTGAAGCGCCTTCATGATGGGCTGCGCATCCCTTACGAAAGCCTGCTGGCCGGCGTACGGTGATCATTCCCGATTAGGCCATTCAGCGCGGAACGCGGCGATGGCCGCCACGATCAAAACCTTCCGCACCGCTCCTACTCCTTGATCAGGATGCGCCCGGCCACCTCGTCGTCGAGTGCGAACCCGAAGCCGGGCAGCAGCGGCGTCTTCAGACACACGCCGGCCTCGGTGATCACTTCCTCGAATGCCGGCGACTTGAACAGCGCATGGCCCTCCAGCTCGCTGCGCGGCGCCACGTACTCGATCCACATGACGTTCGGAAACGCCGCCGCGGTATGGGTGTTGACCTCCGGGAACTGCCAGGGCGACACCGGCACGCTCTTCGCCGCCGCGTAGGCGTTGATCTTGAGCCAGTCGGTGAGGCCGCCGGTGGCGAGGTGGCTCGGCTGGGCAATGTCCACGGCGCCGGCGTCGATCAGTTGCCTGAACTCGGCGATGCCGGCGTGGTTTTCGCCGCCGGCGATGCGGGTGTGGCCGGCGCGGCCGCGCACCTTCACGTAGCCGGGAATGTCGTCCACCGGCACGGGTTCTTCCAGCCAGTAGACGTCGTAGGGTTCCCATGCCTTTAACTGCTGGATGGCGGTGTCGGCGCTCCAGGTGCCGTTCACGTCCACCATGATCTTCACGCCGGGCCCGACCGCCGCGCGCACCGCGCGCACCCGCGCGACCGCATCTTTAAGTGAAGTCGCCGGGAACGACGCGCGCAGCTTCAACGCGCGGTGCCCGTGCTTGACCAGTTTCGCCGCCGACTGCCCGAGCTTGTCCGGCTCCATATGGAATCCGGCGGTGCAGTAAGTCGGGATATGCTCGCGGCGCCCGCCGAGCAGGTCGCACACCGGCACGCCGGCGATCTTGCCCTTCAGGTCCCACAGCGCCAGGTCCACCGCGCACAGGCACATACGGCCGAAGCGCCCGCGCACCTGCCGCCAGGTGGATTGGTACATCAGCCTCCACAGGGCCTCGGTATGCAGGGGATTCTGGCCGAGCAGAAGATTGCGCAGATTGCCGCGGATGTAGCGCGCCAGCAGGTCGCCCGCGGTGCCGTGCGCGGCGATGCTCGAGTACAGGAATCCCAGCCCTGCGGCACCCTCGTCGGTGCGGATCTCCACCACCAGGGTCTCGCGTCCCACCGACAGGTCGGGGACGGCGACGCCCGCGTTGAAGCGCCGCACCGTGACTTCGGAGATCTTCATGGCTTGGCTCCGGACTGCTTCGCGATCGCGGCCCAACGCAAGACCCCGTCACGGATGCGCGCTGCCAGCACGTCGGGCGGCACGTGCGCAGGCATTCCGCCCGCGGCGTCGAAGGCACGCCGCGTTTCCTCCAGCGCAAGCGCCGATTTCACCGCGTCGCTCAGGCGGCCGACGATACTCGTCTGAGTGCCGGCCGGCGCGACGATGAACTGAACGGAGGGCATGTCGAACCCGGGCAGGGTATCGGCGAGCGACGCCCAGTCCGGCGCGACACGGAGCTTGCCCGGGCTGGTGATGGCGATGACGCGCAGTTTCCCGGCCTTCGCCTGCGGCAGCGCCGCCGCGACGCTGACCACGGCTATCGGCAATACGCCTGCAATCAGATCGGGCACGTAACCCGCCGCGCCCTTGTACGGAACGTGGACGATCTGCAGCCCCGCCGCCGTTTTGAACGACTCCATCGCCAGGTGGTGCACCGAGCCCACTCCCGGGGAGCCGTAGTTGAGCTTGCCGGGGCTTGCCTTGGCGAGCGCGATCAGCTCGGCGGTGGTGTGCGCCGGGAGATTGGGATTGACCGCGATCACCAGCGGATCGGTCACCGTGCCGGAGACCGGCGCGAAGCTTTTTACCGGATCGAAAGTCAGGTTGTCGTAAATACCCGGCGAGATCATCAGCGAAGTCGTACCGTAGAGCAGCGTATAGCCATCCGGGACGGCTGCGGCGACCGCGCCGGCGGCGATCGTTCCGCCGGCGCCGGCACGGTTCTCGACCAGCACCTGCTGGTTGATGACCTTGGAGAGACCTCCGGCGACAATGCGCGTCGAGGCGTCGAGGCCGCCGCCGGGCGCAATGCCGACAATGAGGCGGATCGGCTTCGCGGGATAGGGTTGCGCGTGCAAGGGTTGAGCGTGCACGAAGCCCGCGACGAGGGCACAGGCAAGAAATAAAGGCAGGGCGGGTTTCATCGAAGGCCTCCTCCGTGAGGGAAGACCGATTATGCCTTCAGGAGTTTCGTCATGCCCTTGGCGCGGGCAATCGTGCCCGGCGCACGGGCGGTAAACGCCGCATCATCTCCGGCCTCCTCCAGGCAACCCTCCAGCAAGTTTGGCGGCATTAAGCATTACCGTCATCGGCTCGATGGGCGATTCGACGAACGCGTGATGCAGATAGAAGCGTTTCGCCTCCGCGCTGATGGCATGACACACCAGCGCGCGAATACCCATCTCGCCCGCCAGCCTGATCGTGCGCAATACCGCATCCTTTAGAAAGTCCGCGCCCAAGCCGCGTCCGCGTCGCCTTTTGGCTCGCCTCACGACGACCAGAGCACCTCGCTACCCGAGGCCGTGACCGCCACCATCGCCGAGACGATGGCGTGATGGCCGCCTTCGTCCGAAACGCCGGCGCGAAGCGAACAGACATCGCCCGCCTGCAGTGTTTCGCCGGAGGATACTGATAGCCGCGGCGCTTCTTCCAGGGAGAGGCCGATGCCGGTGCCCACGCTGCCGGCGGTAACCGGGTGTTCGCGGCTCCCGGCTAGACCGTCCTTCAGTTTTTTGTCAAGGTCGGCGGCTTTCGCGCCGGCCCTGGCTGCGCCGACCAGGCCCTGCAATGCCGCACGCGCTTTGTCGGCCGCCGGGTTCGCTGCCGTCGACAACGACACGTGGCCTTCGGCCCAGTAACCGTTGAACCTCACCGAGAGGAACGCCTGCAGCGGGTCAACCACCTTGTCCACCGGCACGAGGAACGGCCGCAGCGTCCTGCCGCCATCAAGGCTCAGCAAGGAACGCACCTCCTGCGCACCCATCTTGTTGCCGACACGCTCGGCCTCGATGACCGCCGCGGTGACGCCGCGCCCCGCGCCATGCGCCTCTTTCAGCTTGTCGGCCATGGCACGCAGGATCGCGCAGCCCTGGCGTATCACCGCGAGCTCGCGCGGGCGCTTGTTGCGCATCAGCGCGCGGATGACTTCGCCCGCCTGGCGCGCCGCCTCTGCATCGACGAGTTCGTCGACGGAATTGCGCAGCGCGAGACGCAGGTTCTCGCCGCCGACGAACGCGATCGGCGCGTTGATCGCAGCCTTCCATTCGGCAAGCGCCTTGCCGGGCTCGGAGAGCGGCCTCGGGGGGGTACTTATCCATGTCTGGCGCGCTGCGATGGGCATCATGTTGCCCGCGCCCGCAACGTAGAGCCTGGCCTCGCCGCTGCGCGGGATGATGGCGAGCGCATCGCGCAGCTTGGGCACGAAATTGGTGAGGTAGACGAGCTCGGAATTACTGCGCCGGTCGCCGAACGCGGCGATCGCCGCGGCATTCGCCGGCAGCCGTTTCCAGAGCTCGGCCAGGCGCGCGTCGAACTCTTCCTTGGGCAGATGCTGCGGCTCCCAATCGTAGTGGCCGATCAGCAGCGTTGAGTGCATGGTTTGCATTGATTTCTCCTGCTGCTAAACAGCCACTTCGTACAACCGCGCCATGTCGCGTGTCAGCGTTTCGGCGCCGTTCGCGGTGATGAGCGTTGGCTCGCCGCACATCATGTAGCCGGTCTCGGGCAGATATTGATTGGGGTGGATGACGAAGAACATGTCCTCCTCGAGAACGATGTCGTTGTCGGGTGCCACGTCGCCTGGCAGGCCCGATCCGAAGCCCAGGCCGTGGCCGCGGCGCTTGATATGGGGCGGGTGGCAGTACTGCCCGTAACCTTCGGCTTCGAGCTCCGCGTTGATGGCGTTGCACACCTGCGACATCCGGTTGCCGGGCCTCGCCTGGGCGATGCCCTTTTTCATCGCATGCACCAGCAGCGCGTACTTCACTTTCACCGCTTCGCTCGCGGGCCCCAGCGATACTGTTCGGCAGATCTGCGCCATCTGCCCCTCGTAGCTCGGCGTCAGCTCGCCGATCACCAGGTCGCCCTTTTCCAGCACCCGCCCGCAGGGCGTTTGCACCGCCATGCTGTGCGGGCCCGAGGTCATCATGTAGAAGTTGTCCTCGGCGCCGAGGGATTTTGAATACCAGCGCAGCTCGGCGGCAAGGTCGTCCTCGCGCATGCCGGGCTTGACGATGGAAAGCATGTACTCCTGCGTCTTCTCGGCGATGTCCGCCGCGCGCCGGGCCCGGCCGATTTCCTCCTCGGTTTTGCGGCGCGTTTCGCGCAGTACGATCGCATCGACGCCTTTGGGCTCGCCGTCAATGAGCTTGCGCACCGCCGTCTCGAACGCGGCCGGCATGCCCGCGAGGCCGGCGACGGCGATGCGGTTGCCGGGAATCTTCCTTTTCTGCAGGGTGCGGCCCAGCTCGCCGATGAGGTCATCGGTCGCGACAGCGCCGGGCACGCGCTCGGCGGCGCGCTCGGCTTCCCATGCAGGGCTCGTGATCAGGTGCAGCCCGCCGTCCGCGCCCAGCATCGCCACCGAATCGCCGACAGACTTGAAGTGGGAAAGCAGCATCACCGGGTGCGGCTTTTCGATGAAATGGCCGTTGTCGTGGAAGCCAAGCAGCAGCTCTACGCCCTGTTCCTTCATCGCGTCGATCACCTTGTCGCGTCTTTGCTGGATGTTCATCGCTTTTTCCTTGTGTTCATTCCTGTGTTCATCACTGCATTCAGTGTTATCCCCACTGAGACATGGCGGTGCATCGAAATCGCCTACCCCGCCGCCTTTTTCCGATTCGCCTCAATTCGCCGGTCTACCAGGGCGACTTGCGCGTCAATGGCCGGGTGGCTCAAACCCCTGGCCCGGGCGATGAGCTGCACCAGCTTGTCGGCGCGTTCGATGTTGGGCGCGCCGTTCTGCAAGGCGCGCGCCGCCGAAGCCGGACGTACCAGGGACTGCGCGGCCGCCGCGTATTTCTCGAATGGCACCAGGTCCGCAGGCGCGGCGCCGAGCTTGATGCACAAATCGAACACGAAGTTGTAGACCGAGCGCGACGCCTCGAGATCGGTATGCACCGCCTCCTGCGCCGTGCGCATGCCGTCCTCGGTGACGCAGCGGTAATTGCCTGAAAGCAGCATGGACCACTTGGCGAGCGGAACGAAGATCGAGTCGTAAACCTTGAATTTCACGGGCAGTTCGATCTTGCCCTCCGGCGTATCGAAGCGAGCTGCGTCGACGTCTTTTTCCAGCTGGCGAAGGATGGCGGTCGACTTTTCATCGTCGAAGCGCGCGCATTTGAAGTTGGTCGGCAGCGTGACCATCAACACGTTGGCAGGCTCCCCCGGCGGACGGATTGCCTGCGGATCCGGGCTGTTCAGCGTCATGGTCTTGGGATCGAACGAATCCCACACGCGCGCGTCGGTGTAAGCGGCCTCCAGCGCCGCGTAATCGAGGTCCGGAATTCGTTTGGTATAGGGCAACGGCGGCATATTCATGATCGACATGCAGGGCACGCGCGACTTGGCCACCGCGTCGAGCAACTCGCGCACCCCGGGCGAGCGGTACTGCGGCTCCTGCATGCACAGGCCGACCAGGTCGTATTGTTTCGGATCGACGCCGGTCGCTGGTCCGGCCGTGACTTGTCCGGGCAAGTCGCGCGATTCCAGCACCACCGGGTCTTTGCGTCCACGCACCGGGAGCCGCACCTTGAAGCCCTCGGCGTTGATGAGATTGGCCTCTTCGGGCAGGCAGACGAGGTGAATCGAATGACCACCGAACAAAAGCTTGGAGGCGAGCAGCGACCCGTAGGAGGCTCCCATAAGAAGAATGTTGCAGGCCATGCGGATTGTCCAATCAAAAGTTATTTGGAAAGTTTTCTTGACAGCAGAAAAGATCGGCTCCTCTCCGGCCCTTGAAGGAATGCAATGCTATTGCGGATGGACGCGGGATGCAATGGCGCTACTGACAGATGCCATGCGGGGCAGAACAATCGTCACTCCATGACCTTGACCCGCCTGAACGCGGCCCAGAGCTGTTCGAATTCTCCAACCGCGGCGGCCGTTCGATGGTCACCGGATTGAACTTCGGCAAGGGCAAGAACATGGCCTGCAGCTCGCCGGTCGACACATGGGTCATGCCGAGCGTCAGGTTGTTGTAGGGCACGTGCGTCATGCGGATGCCGGCCATGGATGAAAACATCTCCATGGCCAGGTGCAGGGTGCCGCCGTTGCCGTTCGAAGCGTAGTTCAGCTTGCCCGGCCGCTCTTTCGCATAGGCGATGAATTCCTTCACCGAATTCGCGGGCAGCGAGGGGTTGATCACCAGCAGCGAGGCGCTGCGCGCGAACGGCGCGACCGCGACGAAATCCCTGGCCGGGTCGTAGGAGAGCTTGGCGGTGAGGTGCGGGACGATGGCGAATGACGCGG
>Ga0209343_10006194_pt1 | contig 14364 bp, 15 predicted proteins | sample RifCSPlowO2_02_FD_184026 | JGI IMG/M metagenome (GOLD analysis project Ga0209343, IMG submission 184026) | Groundwater microbial communities from Rifle, Colorado - Rifle CSP2_plank lowO2_0.2 (SPAdes) (version 2) | ecosystem: Environmental > Aquatic > Deep subsurface > Groundwater | place... | reverse complement strand
TCTATGCTGGACCACAAATGATTTGACTTCCACCTTTTCTACGCTTATTCTCTACCGTGAGTAGGGTTATTTAACTTCGATTAATTCAGGGTTAAACGAACTGCACGCGAAGCGAAATCGCGGCGATTTCGAACGAAGGAGGAAGCGAGTGACAATCACGAGTGTTTCGCTGGTAATCGCCGGCAGTGGCGGCGCGGGAGTGGTGACGGCGGGGTCGCTGCTGCTGGACGCGGCAGCCCACGCCGGTTGGTACGCCCTGATGAGCCGTTCCTCGGGACCGCAGATCCGCGGCGGTGAAGCTGCCGCCATGCTGCGCTTCGCCACCGAGCCGATCATGTCGCACGACGACAGTTTCCACCTGCTGATGGCCATCGACTGGGACAACATCGGCCGCTTCTCGGCCGAGATTCCGCTGGTCGCCGAGAGCCTGATCGTCGGCGATCCAGCCCACGGCGAGGCGCCGGCCGCACTGCTCGGCGGCCAGCCACGGCAGGCGGCGCTGCCGATGACGGCGATTGCCGAGAAGATCGAGAACGGTCGCCCCAACATGGTCGCCCTGGGCGCCATTGCGGCCATGATCGGCTTGCCCCCCGAGGCCATGCAGGCCGTGGTCGAAAAGAACCTCAAGCGCAAGGGGCAGACCGCAATCGATGCCAGCATGGCGGCCTTTCACGCCGGCTTCGCGGCGGCCGCCGATCTGCCGACTATCCCGAAGCTGCCGGCGGTTGCCGCCGCGTGCGAACCGCGCTGGAGCATCACCGGCAACGAAGCCACCGGCCTCGGCGTGATTCGCGGCGGCGTGCGCTTTGTCGCCGCCTACCCGATCACCCCGGCCACCGAGGTGCTGGAATGGCTGGCGCCGTCGCTGGCCAAGGTCGGCGGCATGCTGGTGCAGGCCGAGGACGAACTGGCCTCGATCAACCAGATCATCGGCGCCTCGTACGGTGGCGTGCCGGCGATGACGGCAACCTCAGGCCCGGGCCTCTCCTTGATGATCGAATCGCTCGGCCTCGCCGTCGCCGCCGAGGTGCCGCTGGTGGTGGTGGACGTGATGCGCGTCGGACCGTCGACCGGCATCGCCACCAAGTCGGAACAGAGCGACCTCAATATCGCGGTGTACGGCTTGCACGGCGACGCGCCGCACATTGTGGTGGCTGCCAACTCGGTACCCGATTGCCTGTTCACCACGCAATGGGCCGTGCATCTGGCCGAGGCGATGCAGGCACCCGCCCTGGTCCTCACCGACCAGGCCATGGGCCAGGCCCGCGCCATCGTGCCGCGGCCCGCGGAACTCGCGTTCATTGGACAGCGTCTGACCGCCACCACCGCCGTCGAGGGCGAACGCTACAAGCGCTATGCAATGACCGGCTCCGGCGTCTCGCCGATGGCCATTCCCGGCACGCCGGGCCTGACCCACACCGCCGACGGCCTGGAGCACAACGAGTTCGGCACACCCTCCTCGCAGGCCTCGGATCACCAGGCGCAGATGGACAAGCGCAGCCGCAAGCTGACGCAATTCAACTACGGCGACCACTGGGCCGACATCGAGGACGCAGAAGTCGGTGCCGGCGACACGGCGATCATCACCTGGGGTTCCTCGACCGGGCCGGCGCGCGAAGCCCTGCGCCGTTACTCGGCAGCTGGCGGCAAGGCGCGGCTGATCTCGCTGCGCCTGATCGCGCCGGTGCAACCGGAAAAGATGGCGGCAGCGCTCGCCGGTATCAAACGCGCGGTCGTCGTCGAGCAGTCGCACAGCGGCCAGTTCTACCGCATGTTGCGCGCCTTCTACGAGCTGCCGGCACAGACGGTTTCGCTGCACCAGGGCGGCCCGCTGGCCTTCGGTCCCGGCCGCATCCTGGAACAACTGAATCAACTCAACGCAGGGAGCGCATGATGGAAGCCGTCGCGCAGAAGAGGAAGTACGCCGCCAAGGATTACAAGTCCGAGCTGAAGCCGATCTGGTGTCCGGGCTGCGGCGACTACACCGTGCTCAACGCGATCACCCGGGCCTTGGCCGAACTCGCGCTGCCGCCCGAGGAAGTCGCGGTCGTCTCCGGCATCGGCTGCTCCTCGCGGATTCCGGCCTACACCAGCGTCTACGGCTTCCACGGCGTCCATGGCCGCGCCCTGCCGGTGGCCACCGGCCTCAAGCTGGCGCGCCCCGACCTGACGGTGCTGGTCACCGGCGGCGACGGCGACGGCTTCTCGATCGGCGGCAACCATTTCCTCCACGCCTGCCGGCGCAATGTCGACCTGACCTACATCGTCATGGACAACCAGGTGTATGGCATGACCAAGGGCCAGGCTTCGCCGACCACCGCGCCGGACTGGGAAGGCAGCAAGCTGACACCGGAAGGCACCGGCATCAATCCCTTCCAGCCGCTGGTGGTCGGACTCGCCTCGGGCGCCAACTTCATCGCCCGCGTCTCCAGCAGCGACCCGGTCAACATGGCCAGGATCATCGTCGAAGCCATCCAGCATCCGGGCTTTTCGCTGGTGCAGGTGCTCAGCCCCTGCGTCACCTTCCGCCCGGAACAGCAGGAATGGCGCGACGTCGTGCGCACCGCCGTGGTCGATTACACCGACGACGCCGCACGTGCCGCACGGCGCCTGATGACCGACGACGGCTTCAATGTCGGCAAGGTGCTGTACAAGGGCTCGCGTCCGCCGTTCCGGCCGGAGTTCGAACACACCGACGGCTCAGTGGCCGAGCTGGAAGCAAGGTTCGCACTATGAACAATGACATGGAGGGCGCCGGCGCCATCAACACCCTGCCCGAACTCCTGGCCCACGCGCTGGCCATGGAAACCGAGGCCGCCGAGCGCTACGGCGAACTGGCCGACCAGATGGAATCCCACCGCAAGGCCGGCGTCGCGGCGATCTTCCGTCGTCTGGAAAAAGCCGAAAAGGAACATCTCGGCGATCTGGCCGAGATGTGCAGCAAGGTCGAACTGCCGCATATCGCACCATGGGACTTCAAGTGGAACCACAGCGAAAGCCCCGAAGCCATCGACTTCACCAAGGTGCACTACCAACTGTCGGTGCGGGAAGCCATCCTGCTCGCCTTCGAACATGAGCGCAAAGCGGCGGAATTCTATGCCGGCATTGCGCTGACCACGACCGATACCGAAGTCCAGAAGCTGGCTCGCCAGTTTGCCGCGGAGGAACAACAGCATATCGGCTGGCTGGAAGCCTGGCTCGCCGAATGCGGCCCCGGCGACGCGCTGGCGACCGAGGATCCCGACCCGCCGCTGTGCCAGGAATAAGCGAAAACATTCAATTCATACCGTAATCGAGGAGAACACGACATGGCACTTATGATCAACGAACTCTGCATCGCCTGCGACGTGTGCCTGGCGGCCTGCCCGAACAAGGCGATCTCGGCCGGCGAGGACATCTTCACCATCAACCCGGACTTGTGCACGGAATGCGTCGGCCACCACGCGGTGAGCCAGTGCGTCAAGGTCTGCCCGGTGCGGGCCTGCGTTCCCGATCCGGATCACCAGGAAAGCAAGGACGAGTTGCAAGCGAAGTACGAGCGCCTCAAGGCGCTGAAGGCCGCCTGAGCAAAACACTACAGAGGAGCGAGTAAATGGGAATCAGGGAAAAGCTGGCGCGACTCGTCGCCCGCATGCACGACACGCCGCAATACAACTCGCAGGGCGCCGTGCTCTTCGTGGACCTCGAACAGCGCAAGACGCTGAAAAAGTACCTGCCGCTGGAAGTACTGCGCAACTTCCTCGGCGGACGCGGCGCCAACATGTGGCTGCTCTACAACCTGGTCGAGGAAGAACGCGAGGCGCTCGATCCCGAAATTCCGCTGATCTTCGGCGCAGGCGTCTTGACCAGCAGCATGCCCTCGGCCACGCGCGGCAACATCACCAGCAAGTCGCCCGACAGCTACGCGATCCTCGATGCCAATGCTGGCGACTACTTTCCCTCCTTCCTGCGTTGCCACGGTTACGACCATGTCGTGCTCTACGGCCGCGCCGCCGCCTGGACCCTGCTCAAACTCTCCTACGGCAGCGAGGAATTCGTCGATGCCGCGCCCTACGTCGGCCTCAACAACCTCGACATGGCCGCCGCGATCCAGCGCGACTTCAACTGCGTCGAGCGCGAGGACATGGCGCTGGCCCGTATCACCAGCGCTGGCGAGAACCAGGCCCTATGCAGCGGCATCATGGGCGGCATCAAGGCGATCTGGGCGCGCGGCGGCGGCGGCGCCAAGATGGGTTCGCTCAAGCTCAAGGGCATCATGATCCACGGCGCGCCGAAGGACCTGCAGCCGGTGCAGCCGATGGCCAAGTACAACAAGGTGATCGGCAAGAAGATCATCGGCACCAGCGTGATCAAGAACGCGTTGAAGATGGTCGGCACGCCCTTCCTCTACAAACCCAGCCGCGTGCTCTGCGCGCTCGGCACCAAGAACAACCAGCAAACCAGCTGGAAGCCGACACTGGATGCCGACAACTTCGATCCCTACCGCCCCGGCATGGACGGCTGCTACCTCTGCCCGGTGCATTGCCGCAACCAGAACGACATGACGCCCGGCGCCGCGAGCGGCTGGGGTGCCGCGGCACTCAAGGGCCTCACCGGCAACGCCAGCTACGACAAGGCCCAGGCCGAAGTCGAGCACGGCAAACAGCGCAGCTACAACGGCATCCACAACGACGGCAAATTCGACAAATACGACAAGGGCGACGGCCCCGAGTACGTCACGGTCGGCAAGTTCGGCCCGATGATCGGCATCAGTGAGCCGGAGCAGGTGCTGCGCCTCAACAACATCCTCAACGACCTCGGCCTCGACTCGGCATCCACCGGCAGCTCGATCGCCTGGGCCATGGAGCTCTACCAGCGCGGCATCATCACGCAAAAAGAGACGGGCGGCCTCGACCTGACCTGGGGCAACTACGAGCTGATCGAAAAGCTGCTGTTCATGACGGCGAAGCGCGAAGGCTTCGGCGACACCATCGCCGACTCGGCGCGTGCCGTCGAACGCGGCAAGTACCCGCAGGAAGCGCTCGACTACCGCATGGCGGTCAAGGGCCTGTTCCAGTCCGATCCGCACGATTCGCGCATCCTCAAGGCCTTCGCCCTCGGCCTCTCGGTCGCCACGCGCGGCATGGACCATCTGCGCAACCGCGTCACGCTGGAAATCAACGCCCGCATCAACGACGATCCGGCGTTCAAGACAGCCTTGTACAACGGCACTGTTTCGGCCCAGCCGAACAGCTACGAAGGCAAGGAGTACGCGGTCAGGAAGTGCGAGAACAACTACGCCGTGGGCGATTCGGTCGGCATGTGCCGCTTCAACACCAAGCTGTTCAACTCGCCCACCCTGCCCGATCTCAACGACTTCGCCACCCAGCTCACCTCGCTGACCGGGCAAGCCTTCGTCGAGGAGGAACTCAACGAGATCGGCCGCAACGTCACCGGCATCGAGCGCATGCTGAATTTCCGCTTCGGCCTGCGTGCCAGGGACGACACCCTGCCCCGTCGCTGGTTCGAGGAATCCCTGACCGAAGGCCCGTTCGCCGGCGAGAAGATCGAGCGCAAGGAATTCGAGGCCATGAAGACGCGCTTCTATGCGCTGACCGGACTCAATGCCGAAGGCGCGCCGGCCACCGAGTGGCACGAAAAACTGTCGCGCCTGACGACCGGCTTCGCCGTGCGCGTCGACCTGCCCAAGCCCCTGCCGGGGGCGCCGGAACAATCCGTGGTCATCGACGAAACGGTGAGCGATGTCGCTGCGTTGCGCAAGGCGCTGCTGCACAAGTTGCCGGAGGCTGCCGCAGACCTTAACGACAGCACGTGGAACGTCGCCGTCAATGGCAGCATGGTACTTGCCGGCGAAGGCGCGACCCGAATTTCCAGCGGCGATCGCGTCACCCTGGTGCCCATCATTGCCGGTGGCTGAGAAAACAATTGCGCTGCTCCTCGAACGTCCGACTCAATCACGGTGAAACGCAAATGACCTACTTTGACGAAGCAACGGAAACCCTGCCGCGCGAGGAACTGGCCGCCCTGCAGTTGAAGAAACTGCAGGCGATGATGGCCGAACTGTGGGGACGGAACAAGTTCTACACCGCCAAGTGGCAAGCCGCCGGCGTGCAGCCGTCCGACATCAAGTCGCTCGGCGACCTGGCCAAGCTGCCGATGACCAGGAAGGGCGAACTGATGGACGACCAGGCCGCCCATGGTCCCTTCGGCAACAACCTGACCTATCCGCTGGAAGCCTATGTGCGCATGCATCAGACCTCCGGCACCACCGGCGTGCCGTTGAAGGTGATGGACACCAACGAGTCCTGGGACTGGTGGGGGCGCTGCTGGGGCCATGTGCTGGCCGGCGCCGGTGTCACCGCCTCCGACCGCCTGTTCATGGCATTTGCCTTCGGCCCCTTCATCGGCTTCTGGGCGGCCGTCGAAGGCGCGCGAAAGATTGGCGCGGTGATGATTCCGGGCGGCGGACGCGATTCCCAGCAGCGTCTCGAACTGATGCGCGAAGCCGGCGCCACGGTACTCTGCTGCACGCCGACCTACGCCCTGCGCCTGGCCGAAGTGGCCCACGAAATCGGCTTCGACATCGATGCGATTCCGATGAAGGCCACGGTGCATGCCGGCGAGCCCGGCGCCAACATTCCCGCGACCAAGCAGCGCATCGAAGCCGCATGGACCGCCAAATGCTTCGATCATGCCGGCGCCTCGGAGGTCGGCGCCCATTCCTTCGAATGCCACCTGCAGCCGGGCGGCACGCACCTGATCGAGAGCGAATACATCGCCGAGGTAATCAATCCGCTGACCGGCGAGGCCGTGGCCCCGGGGGAGCGCGGCGAACTGGTGATCACCAATCTCGGGCGCTGGGGCTTCCCGGTAATCCGCTATCGCACCGGCGACCTGGTTCGGCCGAATTACGACCGCTGCGACTGCGGCCGCAGCTTCCTGCGCTTCGAAGGTGGAATCCTGGGCCGCGCCGACGACATGGTCACGGTGCGCGGCGTCAATGTCTTCCCGGCCGGAGTGGAGAACATCATCCGCAAGTTCAGCGAGGTCGATGAATTCCGCATCACGGTAAACAAGGTCAAGCAGATGGACGAGATGGACATCGAGGTCGAACTCTGCGAGGGAGCCGACCCCGAAGTGGTGCATGAAATCGCCGTCAAGCTGGATTCGATGCTGGCCTTCCGTCCGCGCGTGCATCACGTCGCCCGCAATTTCCTGCCGCGCTTCGAAATGAAGGCCAAGCGCTTCCATGTGAAGCACGACTGATAAATAGCGAGGACCAGGAGTCGGCGCCGGCGAGACGGCGATCCCGGAACCGCGCTTGCAGATGCGACGATGGGCTCGGGTTCCAGGGACGCCGTTTTGTTGGAAAACCCACTATTTGACGCAGGGCATTTGGCGCGGCCATAATCCGGCTGCGAATTGAGTTCGTTCGCATACCTCCCCGAACCGACCAGGCCAAGCCATGCCCGCCACTCCTGCATCCAGAAAAAAATCCGCCATCAATTATGGATTGCTGCCCGATCTGGTCGGCTACCAGTTGCGCATGGCCCAGATCGCCCTGTTCCGCGATTTTGCCCAAGGCCCCGGCGAGGAGGAGGTCACGCCGGGCCTGTTCGGCGTGCTGGTGATCATCGAGGCCAACCCCGACTTGAAGCAAAGTGAACTGGCGCGTGCCACCCACCTCGATCGCTCGACGGTCGTCACGGTGATCGACAATCTCGAACGACGCGGCCTGGTCGAACGTCGGGTCGCCTTGCATGACCGCCGCTCCAACGCGATCCGCCTGACGACCGCCGGCACTGCGCTGCTGCGCAAGCTGAAGCGCCAGGTCAGCCAGCATGAAAAACGCCTGCTGGAAAATTTCAGCGCGGCCGAGCGCGCGAGCTTCATCACACTGCTGCAGAAGGTCTTCCCGCAACATCGCTGAGGCTCGCGGCTCGCCGCGGCAGCATGAGCCGGGCGTTGCCACACCCGGCATTGATGGACATCCAACAATTGATGTCGTATACTAATCTCCATTGCCGAAGCGAGGCCATGGAGAGCAGTTGATGAGCGTCAGAACCAAAATCGATCAGTTGTGCGCACGCATGCACGACGCCCCGCAGTACCCGACCCAGGGCGCGGTGCTGTTCGTCGATCTGGAGCGCCGCGCAACACGCAGCAAGTACCTTCCCGCCGCAATCATGCGCAGTTTCCTCGGCGGCCGCGGCGCCAACATGGTGCTGCTCTACAACCTGCTGGAGGAAGAGCGCGACGCGCTCGACCCCGAAGTTCCGTTGATCTTCGGCGCCGGCACGCTGACCGGAGAAATGCCCTCCGCCACCCGCGGCAACTTCACCAGCCGTTCCCCCGACAGTTACGCTTTCCTCGATGCCAGCGCGGGCGACTACTTCCCTGCCTTCACCAAGCGCCTCGGCTACGATCACATCGTGCTCTACGGCCTGGCGCCGCAATGGACGCTGCTTAAAATCTGCCGCGAGTCGGTCGAGTTTCTCGACGCAACGCCCTATGTCGGCCTCGACAACCTCGACACTGCCGCCGCCATCGAACGCGACTTCCACTGTACCGAGCGCAAGGACATGGCGCTGGCGCGCATCACCACGGCCGGCGAGAACCTGGCGCTGTGCAGCGGCATCATGGGCGGCATCAAGTCGATCTGGGCGCGCGGCGGCGGCGGCGCCAAGATGGGTTCGTTGAAACTCAAGGCCATCATGATCCACGGCAAACCGGGCGATCCGCCGAAGCAGAAGGAACTCAAGGAGCACAACAAGATCATCGGCAAGAAGATCACCTCGACCTCGGTGATCAAGAATGCGCTGAAGCAGGTTGGCACCCCTTTCCTCTACAAACCTTCGCGCGTACTCGGCGCGCTCGGCACGCTCAACAACCAGACCACCGCCTGGCACGAATCGCTCGACGCCGACAACTTCGATCCCTACCGCCCCGGCATGGACGGCTGCTTCAAGTGCCCCGTGCATTGCCGCAATCAGAACGACATGACGCCCGAAGGCAAAGGCGGCTGGGGTTCCGCCGCGCTGATGGGGCTCAAGGGCAATGCCAGCTACGACAAGGCCCAGGCCGACGTCGACCACCACAAGCTGCGCACCTACCAGGGCATCAAGGGCGACGGGCATTTCGACAAATACGACAAGGGCGACGGCCCCGAGTATGTGACGGTCGGCAAGTTCGGCCCGATGATCGGGCTGCGCGAGCCGGAACAGGTGCTGCGCCTCAACAACATCCTCAACGACCTCGGCCTCGACTCCGCCTCCACCGGCAGCGCGATTTCCTGGGCCATGGAACTGTGGCAGCGCGGCATCATCGATGCCAGCCACACCGGCGGCCTCGACCTGTCCTGGGGCAACTACGACACGATTGAAAAGCTGCTGTTCATGACCGCCAGGCGCGAAGGCTTCGGCGACACCATCGCCGACTCGGCGCGTGCCGTCGAACGCGGCAAGTATCCGAAGGAGGCGCTCGACTACCGCATGGCGGTCAAGGGTCTGTTCCAGTCCGATCCGCACGACGCGCGCATCCTCAAGGCCTTCGCCCTCGGCCTCTCGGTCGCCACGCGCGGCATGGACCATCTGCGCAACCGCGTCACGCTGGAAATCAACGCCCGCGTCAACGACGACGCGCCGTTCAAGACCCGGCTCTATGGCGGCACCGTAGCGCCGCAGCCGAACAGCTACGAAGGCAAGGAAATCGCCGTGCGCCGCTGCGAGAACACCTTTGCCGTCGGCGACTCGGTCGGCATGTGCCGCTTCAACACCAAGCTGTTCAACTCGCCCACCCTGCCCGACTGCAGCGACTTTGCTACCCAACTCAGCACTCTTACGGGACAGCCGGTGACGGCCGAACAACTCGACGAGGTTGGACGCAACATCAGCGGCCTCGAACACCTGCTGAATTTCCGCCTCGGCCTGCGCGCCAAGGACGACACTTTGCCTCGCCGCTGGTTCGAGGAAAGCATCGACAGCGGCCCGTTCAAGGGCGAGAAGATCGAGCGCCAGCAATTCGACGCGATGAAGAAACGCTTCTACGAACTCACCGGCCTCAACGCCGAAGGCGTGCCGCGCGCCGACTGGCACCAGCAACTGGCGTTGGCCGCCACCGGTTTCGCCCTGCGCGTCGAACTGCCGCGGCCGCTGCCCGGCGCGCCGGAGAAATCCATCGTCATCGACCGGCCGGTGGCCAACGTCGCCGAGTTGCGCAACGCGCTGCGCCGCCACCTGCCCGAGGCTCGCAGCGCGCTTGACGATCCCTCCTGGAACGTCACGGTCAATGACGAGATGATCCTGTCCGGAGAATCGACCAAGGCCCTGCACAACGGCGACCGCGTGCAACTGGTGCCGATCATCGCCGGCGGCTAGGCTTCAGCGGGTTACGGCAGCAAAAGTCATTCCCCGCTACGCGGCCTGCCAACTCAATTGCAAACCAATGCTGCGCTGACCGCCAAGGGAAAACACTTGCTCTCATGCTTTAAATCGACCAACATAAGGCACCTATTTTGGTTTGATTCAAAGGCACACCATGGAACAGGTTCTCGCTTCCCGCTCGGTGAGCATCACCGAACTCAAACGCAGCCCCAGCGCTGTGCTCGCGCAGGCCGGTTCTGAACCCGTGGCTGTGCTCAATCACAACCGGCCCGCAGCCTACCTGCTGCCGCCCCATGTCTATGAAGCCATGCTGGATCGACTGAATGCCGATCTGCGTCACGCCATACAGGAAGGCATCGCTAGCGGCCCGGCCATTGCGGCCGACGACCTGTTCGCTGAACTGAATGCCCGCTACGCCGAACCCGCCACCAAGCGCCGCCGCAATCGCACTGCTTGATGGTTGCGGTAACTTTCTCGCCGAAGTCCCGGCAAGACCTTATCGACATCGGCAATCTGAAGACCGCCTACTCCGGCACCTACCATTCCTTCGACTTCGCCAAATATGCGCATCGCTATCTTGCCGAGGTCCAATATCGTTTCAATCGTCGTTTCGATTTGTCGTCCATCCTCAAGCGCCTGCTGGTCGCGGCGGTGGTCACGCCGCCGCGTCCAGAGCGATTCTTGAGGGCGGCTGAACATTGTGGCTAATCAGGAGACCCCAAATGCGCAAGTTCACCCTCGTTGCCGCCGCACTGATGATGTTCATCCCGGGCCTACTATATCTTGTCGCGCCCCAGATGATGCTCGACGTACCGGCGATCAAACTTCAATCGGTGAATGACCATCATCTTGTTCGCGCGGCCTATGGTGGTGGCTTCCTGGGCATCGCCGCACTATTCGTCCTGGGCGCTGTGCGTCCTCGCCACGAGCAAGCTTCACTTCTGGCTGTCTGCTTCCTGCTTTCCGGCTTCGCTGCTGGCCGCATCTACAGCATCGCCATTGACGGCGTGCCGTCGCTGCTGTTCGTTGGTGTGCTCTGCGCCGAGGTCCTCTTCGCGAGCCTCGCAGTCGCTTCATTGCGCAGGCGGGTATAAGGCAATGCGTCCAACTGTTCGATGCACCGCGCTTCCCAGTCAATGCCTCGTCTGCAGTCCGCATGCGCCGGTAAAGACTGACCGACTGACCTGCCCTCGTCCAGACGACTAATCGGGAATAGCAGCAAGCCCCATCGCCGTGCCGCCAGCGCCGACTCCCGTCATCGCTCCAGCGTGGTTCATTCGATTGGACTATCATGGATTCGCTGATGCAGAACTCAGCACAACCTATAAGTTCATCGGAGGCAACCATGGCAAAGAAATCGAAGAACGAAAACACCGTCTACAAGATCGTGGAAGTTGTCGGTTCCAGCCCGACGTCCTGGGAAGATGCGGCGCGCGCGGCAGTGGAAGCGGCGGCCAAGACCCTGCGCGACCTGCGCGTTGCGGAAGTGACCAAGCTCGACATGAAGATCGACAACGGCAAGGTGGTCGCTTACCGGGCGCGCGTTTCCATGTCGTTCAAGTACGAAGACTAAGGCCGCGCGAACCATGTCCGCATCGTGAAAACGGGGACCGCGGTCCCCGTTTTCTATGTCTCCATGCCGCTGAGTAAGGACGCCAATCCCTGCCGACACCGTGCTTCCAACGCCGACTCCTGACTATCGCCGCCGATCGTATTGGATCGCACTGCACGTTCCTGTCGGCGGCATTGGCGTCAGTTCTCCAGATAACGCTCCAGCTTGTCCCGCAGTTCGCCCGCGATCGGCACCGAACGCCAGTTCTTCAGTGAAGCGAGTATGACGGTAAGCGTCGCCTCGACGCGGGCCTCGCCGCCGGAGCTGCCCCTGACGTGGAGCTCCAGCGAGCTCTTGCCAATCCGCTTGATCGACAGCGACAGCCGCAGCGTCTCGCCGACCTTGCTCGGCGAAAGGAATTTGCATTCGATGCTGCCCATCGGCACCCCGAGACCCTTTTCCACGTGAAAACGCGCGAAATCGATGCCCAAACCCTGGTTGAACCAGTCTTCGACAAGTTCGTTGAAGAGCACGAAGTACTGCGGATAGAAAACAATCCCCGCCGGATCGCAGTGATGGAAGCGAATCAGTTTGTCGCATTCGAAATGGGCGGGGGTCATGATTCGGTTCTCCTGCTGAAGTGTCTGGACGCTCAAGCGTCCAGGCGGTCAACGAAACGCACGATGGCATCGACCACTGCTTGCGTCTGATCCCGGTGCGGCGAGTGCCGACAATCCGCCAGCTTCAGCAGCTCGACATCGGGCGCCGCGGTGGCCTGGGCAGCGATCGCCTCGATCTGCGCCATGGTACCGTATTCGTCATCGACGCCCTGAATCGCCAGAACGGGGCAACGGATGCCGGTAAGGCAATCCTCGATATTCCAGGCGCGGAAGTCAGGATGCAGCCAGATGTCGTTCCAGCCATAGAAGGTGCGGCGGACGTCGCGGTGATACCTGGCCAGCCGCGCCGGCAGATCCGTGGTCTCGAAGGCGACTTTGGCCGCCTCGATGCTGCGGATGGAAATATCTTCGACGAAGCAGTGCGGCGCCATGACCACCAGCCCGGCAGGCTCATGACGGGCGTCGCCCGCATGCAGCAACGCAATCGACGCGCCGTCGGAATGGCCGACCAGTACCGGGCTCTCGATGTCCAGCGCGGCCAGCAACTGGGGCAGAACCTCGCGCCCCTCGCGATGCATGAAATCAGTCTTGAACGGTTCGCCGAGGATATCGGACTGGCCGTAGCCATAGCGCGAATAGACCAGCGTCCGGCAACCCGTGGCGTCCGCCAGGCGCACCGGAAAGTCGCGCCACATCGACACCGAGCCCAAGCCCTCGTGCAGCAGCACCAGCGTCGGACGGTTGATCTGGTGGGCAGGAATCAGCTGGTATTCGAGATTGCGGCCATCGACCCGGACGATACCCTCGTGCATGCGCTCAGACTCCGAGAAAGCGGTGCATCAGTTCAGGATTTCCCGTGAGCGAGCCGGAATCTCCGGCAAACACCACCCGGCCCTTCACCAGGATCACGCTGCGATCCGCCAACGCCATGACGGCGGCGTAGTTCTTGTCCACGATCACCGTCGCAATCCCTGAAGCGCGAATGATCTTGATGATGTTCCAGATTTCCCGGGCGATCAAAGGCGCCAGGCCTTCGGTGGCCTCGTCCAGAATCAGCAGGTCGGGATTGGTCATCAGCGCGCGACCGATGGTCAGCATTTGCTGCTCGCCGCCGGAAAGCTGGGCGCCGCCGTTGCCCAGACGTTCGCCCAGACGCGGAAAGGTGTCGATGACGCGGTCGAAGTCCCATTCGCGGCGCCCGTCCACACCGGCGCGCGCCGCCATCACCAGGTTCTCGCGCACCGACAGGTTGGGAAAAATGCCGCGACCTTCCGGCACGTAGGCAATGCCACGACGTGCGATCGCATGTGTCGCGGCCTGCGTCATGTCGTCACCACGAACCTTGACCAGCCCCTCGCGCGGACGCGCCAGACCGAGCATGGTCTTCAGCAACGTCGTCTTGCCCATGCCGTTGCGTCCCATCAGGCCAATCGTCTCGCCCTTGCGCACGGAGAAATCGACGCCGTGCAGGATATGGCTGACGCCGTAGAAGGTGTGCAGGCCGCTGGCGTCCAACAGCATGTCAGTCATGGAGCAGTTCCTCGCCACCGAGATAGGCCTGTTGCACGGCGGGACTGGAACGGACGGCCTCCGGTGTTCCCGATTCGAGCACCTCGCCATTGACCATCACCGTGAGCCTGTGGGCCAGGGCGAATACCGCATCCATGTCGTGCTCGATCAGCATGATGGCATGGCCTGCGCCAAGCCCCTTGATCAACTCCACCATGCGCTGCGACTCGTGCGGCCCCATGCCGGCGAGCGGCTCGTCGAGCAGCAGCACGCGCGGTTGCGTCGCCAGGCACATGGCGAT
>Ga0209343_10006193_pt1 | contig 14366 bp, 14 predicted proteins | sample RifCSPlowO2_02_FD_184026 | JGI IMG/M metagenome (GOLD analysis project Ga0209343, IMG submission 184026) | Groundwater microbial communities from Rifle, Colorado - Rifle CSP2_plank lowO2_0.2 (SPAdes) (version 2) | ecosystem: Environmental > Aquatic > Deep subsurface > Groundwater | place... | reverse complement strand
TACTACGTATTAACTAAAAACGATTCTAAGAGTACCCCAAGCAGTTCAACAAGCAGCTCGTCAAGTTCTAGCCAATCGGCTGATGAAAAAGCCGTCAAGACTGCCGCCAAAGAACACTTTGCTTTGGTTTACCAGAAGAAAATCGAAGAGGCCTATAAAGTCACCTGCCAGGAATTCAAGGACCTGTTGGCCTATTCTAAATTCCAGTCAAATTTAAACACGCCTGGCTTTCAGACCATAGACCTTTCAGCAGTCGAATATACATCTGTTGATGTCCGTAACAACCAAGCCAAGATTAGCGGCTCAGTTGGACCGCTGGACCCAAACTCCACCTTGTATGTCAGCCTGCTTAAGAAAAGCAACCAATGGTGCATCTACGGCTACGAATTTCAATAAACTAGAGAATCAATATATTGTGGCTGGTAAAAATCAAAACGGCTTTCATCTGACAATCATTATTCTAGTAGCTCTAGTCTTGGCGGTGGCCGGATTAGCCGCCTGGCGGGTTTTTCGTAAAAATGACCAGTCCCAAGCATCCACCACTGCCAGCCAAGCTGCCTCTGGCCAAACCACCAGTAAAAAAATAGACAAGATCGATACCGCCCAGCTTAAATTCGACCAATCAGCCTCAGCGACAGATCCGATTGGCGACCGTAATGGGCCGTTTTATCATGATGTATACACAGCCACCTCTACCGACGGCGTCCATTTTAATCCCACTGGTAACAAAGTTGCCGAACACGCCTCGGTGCCCGACGCTATCAGGCTACCGTCTGGTCAACTGGTAGTTTATAGCGTAGACGGCGGTGGCCGCTCCGCTTCTGGCGTTTTAATAGCCGTATCTGGAGATAACGGCAAAAGTTGGAAAACAGGCTCAGCCCAAGTTAGCAAAGACCGCTTGGGCCAAGCCGGCGCCGATCCCCAAGCTGTCTTAACAGACAGTGGCCAACTGCGCCTTTACTATGTAGTTTTTCCCGGCAAGCCCGTACCGGGCCAGCCACCAAGTACGGATTCAGTCAATAAAGTTTACAGCGCTACTTCCGCCGATGGCCTTAATTTTACAGAAGAGCAGGGGGTGCGTTTTGAATATAGCCAGATCACTGATCCGGATGTCATTAAAATCGGCAGTACCTGGTTTATGTACGCCGCCCAAGGCCAAAAACAAATCTATGCGACTGCGACTGACGGACTCAGTTTCAGCTACAAGGGGACGATTCGGGACAAAGGCTCAGTCTCCAAGACCGTGCCGGTAGGCGGCACTTATCGCCAGTTTTACTGCGCCCAGGGCATCACCAGCGAGATCAGCACGGACGGTATCACTTGGCAAAACCCAACACCTAGCTTGCCAGCCCCGGTCGGAAAAATTATCTGCGACCCGTCTCCGCTGCAGCTTGATGACAATAGTTGGCTGATGATTTACAAACTAGCTTCAGCGAATCAATAACATGACAACCTCAGCTCAAAAAGGCTTTAGTCATCTGATATTAATACTCGCAGTAGTTGTCCTGAGCATAATTGGTTTTGCCGGTTGGCGAATTTATGAAACTAAATCAAAAAGTGCAACGACGTTTCAGGTTACAAATTCTAGCTCAGGAGCGGTTGAAAAGGTTACATGGGCTCGGACAACCGACGGTTGGAAGGTTAGTGGCACACCTCCAGCGTGCCCAAACCCGCTGGTGAAATTACCGGTTGATATCAGCCAGGCAACATCAATCCTCTACCCAGGACAAACTAGAGGTGGCGACTTTAAGCCTCATGGCGGCTTCCGGTTTGATATCCAAAAAGATAACAGTGTCACGGTTACCGCACCATTAGATGCTGAGCTGGTATACGCCTCCCGCTATATAGAGATGGGCGAGCTACAATACATGTTTGATTTCATCGCGCCCTGCGGCTACACCTATCGCTTCGACCACTTACTGGCAGTTGGGCCCAAATTCCAGACAGTGGTCGATCAATTACCAGAGGCCAAAGAAAATAACTCCAGAACTAGCACAGTTAGCCCAAGTGTGCCGGTGAAGACCGGTGAAACCATTGCCACGCAAATAGGCATGAATCAGAACAGGTTAAACGTGTTTTTCGATTGGGGGTTATACGACATGCGGTCCAAGAACCAGGCTTCGCAGGATGGGGCATGGGCAGCCGCCCATAATTTCCCAAATGCCCAGCACGGCGTTTGTTGGTTTGACTTCCTAAGCGCTGAAGATGAAGCGAAAGTCAGAGCTCTGCCGGCTTCTGATTCCGACAGCGGCTCGACCAGCGCTTTCTGTAAATAATTTTTCCTTAAAGTCTTTACACTCTACTTCAATACTGCGCGGTAGATACCTTTTTGGTGTCCGCCGTAGTACATATTCCAGGTATCGTTAATTTTTATCAGTGTCGGGTCACCGGGCGGATTTTCCGGAAACATTTTCGGCGAATTACCGGATTGGTTGGTATATACAAACTTTGGTTCGCTGAACTCACCATCGGCGTAAGTGCTTTCATAGACGCCGGCGTAGCTCCAGAAGAATAGCTTGACCGACCCATCGTCCCATTTTGGAACAATTTCCGGACCGTCGGCCAGGCCCTGAAGCGTTGAGTTGCGGCTATCAATGGCCAAGCCTTTCTTCTCAAAGCTTAAGCCATCCTTGGATATTGCCCTCAAAAATAGCTGCGTACTTTTATTCGGTACCTGGTCACTATATGCCTGATTTATTGTGCCACGGTAAACCATCAAATACGTACCGTCGCTTAAGAGCTCAACAGTCGGTGCGGCTACATTATCGAAGTTAAGACCCAGGGAATTAACAGCATCAACACGAGTGCCCGCCTCATCTTTCCAGCTTAACCCATCACTGGACACGGCACTTTTAATAACGCCGGCGTTTTGAAAATACAGCCGCCATGTGCCATCAGCTAGTTTAATAACACTAGGGAAGGTAGCAAAAGTTTTACGGGTACCGGCTTCTTGGGCCCATTTAATCCCATCTTCAGAAGTTGCCGAGTACATTTCTAGCTGGTTGCCCGGAACTTCCGGCTCGATAGAGTAATACATGCGGTACTGGCCACCGCCAAGATCAACAACGTCAGCGTCGGCAAAGTTGCCCCCAATGACCAGTTCACCCGTTTGCCAGGTACTAGATTTACTAACTTCAGCGGAAGGGCTGGCCTTTTGACCAGAATCATCTTTTTTAGATTGATAAAGCCGCCAGCCCCCGTAGCCGACAGCCGTCAGCACCAGTGCAATAACTATTATTTCGACCACTCCGATGAAGCCGTTTTGGTCTTTTATTTTTTTGCTGACTTTTTTCATAACTTGACCTTTACATTAATGACTCGATTTTAGCACACTGCTTATGCTTGCGAGGATAACTCAGTAGTGCTATTAATCTGTTGATGGATAGCAAGGGCAAAGCCGAAATTGAACGAACTTTTGCAGACTACGGTTTTAAGCCCTACCAAGTGGAAGTTGTCACTAAACCGGGCAATGAAGATCTGCCATGTTTGCTTGTCGAAGCCTACAATGTAGATCCAGCCCATGTCATAACCGCTCTAGCAAAAGCCGGCTTTATGCGCGCCGGGAAGGTCAATGGTCCCAGATTATTTTTAATGGATTGGGATCCGACACACGTTAGCGTAAAAGGCAGGATTGACAGTTTCTTTTTTGAAGATAGAAATTCACCGGATTCACCAAACAGGGACCGCTAATCTCTGGCCACTCGAAAAATATCCGAAGCAGCGCTATAATCCATATATTAAGTGGAGTAAAGTCATGGCAAAAAAAGTATTAGGTAAAGTCACGCACTATTTCGATCATTTAGGTGTGGCGGTAATTCAACTGGCTAAAGGCGCCAGCTTAAAAAAGGGCGAGAAAATCCAATTCAAAGGTAATAGCAGCGATTTCACTCAGGAGGTTGGCTCATTGCAGGTCGATCACGCTGATGTCGATAAGGTCAAGGTCGGTGACGACTTCGGCCTAAAAGTCGATAAACCGGTCAAAGAAGGCGACCAAGTCTACTCTTCCGAGAAATAGTGTAACCATTTCTTTAGGTTTAAGTAATCATAAAAGACTAAAAACCACCGGGCAAAATAGCTCTAAGAATAGCCTGTTTTTTTGGTTTATTGCTCATGCTTGCAAATCTATTGGCATCAATTAATACTTGGTTGGCACAGGAGAAGAGTGTGAAGAGTATAGAGAAGCAGGCTCAAGAAAACCTAAAGGCTTTATCAGAAAATCCCTATCCGGGCCGTGGGATAGTTATGGGCCGCAGCGCGGTTGGCGATCTGATGCAAATCTACTGGGTAATGGGCCGGAGCGAAAACTCGCGTAACCGCGTGCTATTACTGGACAGAGCAGATGGTGAAGAAGTTGTCAGGACCGCAGCCTTTGACCCGCTAAAAGTCGAAGATCCTTCGCTAATTATCTATAACGCTATGCGTCAACATGGGGACTTTCATATTGTTTCCAATGGCGACCAGACAGATACGGTCGTCCAGTTCCTAAAAGAGGGCAATACTGTCGACGAGGCTTTGGCTAGCCGGTCGTATGAGCCCGATGATCCTAACTTTACGCCACGCATCACTGGCATCATTAATGATGCAGCAAAAACCTACCTTATGTGGATAACCAGAAAACACGAAGCTACGGGGTTACCCGAACATAGCCACGGCTTATGGAGCAAGTTTGCAGTGGATGCCCTCGGTGAGTGCATACACACTTACCGCGGTGACGGTTCGCCCTTACCGCCATTTGAGGGCAGGCCTTATGCCGTTCCCCTCGGTGAGGGCGTTGTTAGTACAGCCGAAACATACTGGGACACCTTAAATCCCGATAACCGGGTAGCCCTCGTCGCCAAGTCAATCGACTCCGAGACCGGAACGGTGGATTACCACATTATCAACGCCTTAAATAGATAACCGCCTCTTCGAAAAATCTCCTATAGAAATGTGTCTGGTGCGTATTTTTTATAGAAAACCGTATAATCTAAACCAATGAAGCATAAGCGTGATCAGGCAGGTTTTCACCACATCGGACTACTGATACTGGCAGCTGTGCTGGTAGCAGTCGGTCTGGTTGGGTTTAGAGTTTATAAGCATGGCAATAATCAGGGGCAAACGTCTTCACAGATAGTAAGTAGCAATGAATCGTCGGCTAGCAAGGCCGTTAAAGCCGGCCAGCTGATTAGCAACGGTAAATGCGAGGGCACGGATAAGCTTAGCTTTACCCATCTGCCGATGCGCGAACAGGATTTTTCCATTCTTATACCTTATGGGTTGATGATAGACGACCACGTTAGCCCTATCGACCATCAATATTTCTCACCGGCTGATTATAATTCTGCGCGCGACGCTTACCCGGTCTATGCCATGGCCGATGCCACACTGACAGACATCCAGCAGCGTACTACAGAAAGGGGGGTCGAATACCGGATGGTTTTCGCCCATTCGTGTACCTCACTATATTATTACGACCTGGTTACCAGCCTAACGGGCAAGGCCAAGGCAGCCTACGACAAAAATAACCGTGAGGTAAATGTGAAAATCAAGGCCGGGGAACTAATTGGCGCCATTGGCGGCCAAACGCTGGATTTTGCCTATTGGGATACGGATAAACCGCTGACCGGTTTTGCCAACCCGGCCAGCTATGATAGAGAGTCCTGGAAAATATATACTGCCGACCCATACCCAATGTACACCCCTGAACTCAAGAAACTGCTTACCGAGCGTAATCCGCGAACTGCCGAGCCGATTGCCGGCAAAATTGATTACGACCAACCCGGCAAACTTATCGGCACCTGGTTCGTTGAGGGCACCAATGGTTACGCTGGCATCCAAGGCGCGCAGGGCTACAGTTATTCATCCACCCACTTATCGATTGCCCCGGAGCATTTTGACCCCAGTTATTTTGTAATTTCTATGGGCGATTACAACGGCAATTCGGAACAGTTCATCACTAAGTCTAACAGCCCAGATCCGGCTGAAGTTAGCGAAGTAAGCGGCCTGGTTAAGTATCAACTGGTCGGGATCGAATACCGTAAAACTGATGGATCATTCTGGGACCGCAAATCATACGTTAAATCCGTCAAAGTCGATAATTCGGGATCGGTGGCCGGGACAGTACTGGCCCAACTGACTGATGGTGGCTCCAAACTGAAGTTCGAAGCTTTTCCAAATAAAACAGCCGGGCAAGCTACCGGCTTTACAGCGGCTGCCAAAACTTACACCCGCTAGTCCTCCGTAACCTTTGGCGGCGGAAAGGGTTATAATCTACCCGACGTATGATCTTTCTTAGGCAAAAACTCAGATTACATTAAACTATTTGGCTAAGAATAGCTTGAATTAAGAAGCCCCTGCGGGTGGATCCGGTTAGGTCTTCTATACCAAAACTTCTCGGTTCTACTCCGAGCAGGGGCACCAATACTGTGCTCTTAACCTAAAACGGGTTGTTTGAGACAGAAAATAGTAAGATAACTAGGTGACTGATATTAGCGACAAACAATTTAATAAAATTGTTACCGGTGCTATTGATGCCATCCCACCGCCATATATTGACCGCCTAGAAAATGTGGCTTTCATAGTCGAAGACCAGCCAACGAAGCATCAGACCAAACAGCTTGGCTTGCGCTGCCATGATCTGCTTTTTGGCTTGTACGAAGGCGTGCCTTTGCCCCAGCGTATGGGCAGCAGCAAACTTTTACCTGATAAAATAACTCTTTTTAAGCAACCGTTAATAGCAATTAGTAGAAATCTCGGTGAGCTCAGTAAGAATATAAAGCACACCATCTGGCACGAAGTAGCCCACTACTATGGCCTAGGCCACAAAAGGATCCACGAACTGGAAGGAAAATAGGCTTAGATCAGGGAATGCTTGATTTGTTAAGTATTTTGCTTGTGCTTGCAAACCGACCAGCGTAATAGAACAATGAAGCCATGGGTTTTGGCGAAGAATTAAAAAAACTAGAGCCAGATAAATTGGTTGATATTTTAGATCGAATTTATGGGGAGCTGGGAGCCGAAACTGACGAAGCCCCAGATATTTCCGAGACAGATTATCCGGCGCTGGCCCGTATGGCAACCTTTGGCTTTCAAAGAATCAAACTCTTAGAAGCAAGGCTCAGAGGCGAAATTCCGCAAATGCCTGCTCTCGAGGCAAGCGAAGAAGAAATAGAGCACATGGACCAATTCATCCGGGGAGTCGCGATTGGCGTATGGGCCGCAGCTGCGGCTATGAAAGAGTACGCCGAGCTGGAAAAGTTCGAACGGTCTGCTGTGAAAATATCAGACAAATAGCCCAACAACTTGCCCTAAAGCGAAAAACAGAAGTCTGGGGTCCGGATTCAAGAAAAAAGAGGATTATTTTTTGATGCCGGTCGGCAACTGACAAAACTTCCCAGTGATAACTTTACCGAGCGTTTCAATCTTATCCGTTTGCCCCGGACAAGCGTCTAACCGTTCTTGCTGGCCACGTAGAGCCATCAACCACCCAGCCGAACAGCCAATGCAACCGGCAGGAACCAGTTCGGCCAGTTCGGGGTGCTCCTTTCGCATCCCAGTTATGAACCGCTCCGTTGGAGAAGATCGTGTCAGCCCAGTTTCAATTTCTGTCATATATCATAAAGCTACTTCCTATAGCCCGATTCCGCAAGCATAGCCAGTTTTGTTTTATTGGCTTCGAGCAGCAGCCCTCTAGTAACGAGCTGGACAAGCCTGAGTGAGCGTGTGCTAAACTAAATGGGTTAACAATTTAATATCAAGAGTGCAGTTAGGGGACTAGCCCTGTGACCTGCCGGCAACCTTTGCAAAAAGCGAAAAGGTGCCAAGTCTAGCCCGCAGGGGAAAGATATAGCAACACTAATCTTCCTTTGCAAAAGGAAGGTTTTTTATGTCTAGTTACAGATCTGCTGAGAGTGTATCACCCAAACACCCAGATAAACTGTGCGACCAGATATCTGATGCCATACTTGATGCCTATTTAACCATTGATCCGAATGCCAGAGTTGCAATAGAGGTTGCCGGAGGCCATGGCCAGGTATTTGTTTTGGGCGAAGTAACGGCCAAGGGAAAGATTGAAATTGAGCCAATAGTTAGGCGCCTGGCCGGCGAGGTTGAACTGGCCACCAAAATTGTCCACCAAAGCCCGGAAATCGCTTCCGGTGTAGATAAGGGCGGAGCCGGTGACCAGGGTATTATGGTTGGCTATGCGGTAGATGAGACGCAGGAACTTATGCCACTGGAAGTTATGCTGGCCAGGAGCCTGAACCAATTCTTATATGAACGGTGGCCGTATGATGGTAAAACGCAAGTAACTACCAAAGATGGTAGAATCGTGGCTTTAGTAGCCAGTTTTCAGAACTCAAAAACTCAGGCAGTGAGAGATATTATAGATGAATGGCTAAAAGATAAACCCCGGGCGGAACGGATCCAGATATATGTAAATCCAACTGGTGACTGGCACCAAGGCGGCTTTGACGCCGACAGCGGCCTGACCGGCCGTAAGCTGGTGATTGATAACTACGGCCCCCAGATCCCAGTTGGCGGCGGGGCCTTTTCCGGCAAGGATCCGACCAAGGTAGACCGGTCCGGTGCTTATATGGCCCGCCGCATTGCCGTGGATTATCTAAGAAAGCATAACGCCAAAGAAGTTTATTGTTACTTGGCTTACGCCATCGGCGTAGCCCAGCCCCTGGAAGCAGTTATTAGAGTTGAGGGTCAGGCACAAGAGGTCCAAGGTTACGATCTAACGCCTAGGGGTATTATCGAATACCTGGATCTGAAAAAGCCTCAATACGAACCAACAGCCCGCTATGGGCACTTTGGCCACGGCTTCGCTTGGGATAACTAAGTCATCCCAAAGTGGTACAATGTAGGTGTGCTTGCGGGGCTTGCCCTAGAACCGACCAAGGAAATCTCCTAAGTTGGAGAACAAGCACACTAAAGGACGCTCCAAGCAGGGGCGTTTTTTAGTATTTCATGACACTCGCGAACAAGTTTTATCTCCCAAATTTTAATATGGACTTTATTATATCGCAAAGATAGGTTTAACCTGATAATTTTCGGACCCGGACGGTGTCAGAAACAGATAAGTCCATGAGATAATATATCTGTGAATAAAGAGTTCGAGCGAGCTTTAAAGCAGTTAAATTCTTCGCAGCGGGAAGCCGTTGAAACTATCGATGGGCCAGTGTTGGTTATTGCTGGTCCAGGTACGGGTAAAACCCAGCTTATCGGCACTCGCGTTGGCTATATACTAAAACACGCTGATACTGACCCATCAAATATCCTGCTGCTGACCTTTACCGAAACCGGCGTCTTTGAGATGCGCCAGCGCCTGGAGAGGCTAGTGCCGGCAGCCGCCCACAAGGTGCATATCAGCACCTACCACGGCTTTGGCAACGACCTGATACGCAACCACCCGGAATACTTTGAAGGCCTGGAAGGCGACCCAATTGACGAGCTGGCCGCTACCACCCTTATCCAGGCCATAATTCAAGTTTTGCCACACGCCAATCCCCTTAAATCTGCTAGCTACTATCCTAGTGAAGTAATAGACTTTATTAGCGATGCTAAGCAGGCCTTATTAAAACCTGAAGACATTAAAACGATAGCCAAAGCTAACCTGGCTTTTATAGAAGCAGCCTCAAAACGCTGGCGTAAAGACTTAGACAAACTGGATAGGATCAACAAAGGCAGCGCTTTGGTATTTGCAGCCATACTCAAAGACGCCGAAAATGTGCCGGCTGAAGCTAAACTGCCAGGCAGCCTTAAACCCTTAAGCCACTATCTGAAGGGCAGTCTCGAGCAAGCTTTAGAAGATTTCAGCACCAGTGGTTCAACCAAACCGTTAACCAAGTGGAAGAACGACTGGCTGGAAAAAGACAGGCAAGGTAAGTTCGCAGTGGCCGGTAAACGAGCTAATGAACGTTTAATAGCTGCTGGCGGCATCTATGAGCAATACCAACGTCAGCTTAAAGAACAGCGCTCCTTTGATTATGACGATATGATCCTGCGGGTTATTGAAGTACTGGAAAACCAGCCCGAGTTTAAGTACAGCCTGGCTGAGAGATACCAGTACATCATGCTCGATGAGCTCCAGGACACCAATCCAGCCCAGATGCGCTTAATAGAACTCTTAACCGACCATCCGGTGCATGAAGGCCGGCCCAATGTCCTGGCTGTCGGTGATGACGACCAAGCTATATATGCTTTCCAAGGTGCCGACCATGCCAATATGGCCACTCTTGCCAAGACCTACATAGACGTCAAGCTTATATCCTTAAAAGAGACTTACCGCAGCCACCAGGACCTGGTCGATCTAGCCGCCAATATTGCCCAGCAGATCAGTGTCCGCCTGCACCATAGCTTCCCGGGTATTGAGAAAATACTGGTGGCGGCCGGAGCCAATGCCAAACAGCCGCCAAACTTAGCTGCCCGGGAATTTATCAGCGATGCGGCCCAGTACAGCTGGGTAGCCGCTGAGATTGAGCGCTTAATTAAGCAGGGCATAGCGGCTAGCGAAATAGCCGTTTTAGCACCCAGGCACAAATACCTGGAGGCCTTGGTGCCATACCTGGCCCGCCATAGTCTGCCGATCAGCTATGAAAAGCGGGAAGATGTGCTGGAGGAACCGAAAGTCCGGATGCTGGAGCAGATATCAAGATTGGTGCTGGCCCTGCAAGCCGGCCAGCACGATCTGGCCAACGCCCAGCTGGCAGAGGTTATCAGCTATGACTTTTGGGACTTGCCCACTAGCACCATCTGGGAAGCTGTCTGGCAAGCCCAAAAACAAGAACTACCTCTGATAAACATCTTACTAAAAGATAAACGTACTAAAGATATCGCCCTGTTTATACTGCGCCTGAAAGACCTGGTGCCAGTAGCCAGCCTGGAGGAAATGTTGGACGGGATGATCGGTATCGGCCAGGTCCACAAGGACTTAAAGCTGCCGATGAGCAGCCCTTTCTTTGAGTACTACTTTGGTAAGCAGGCGGTTGAGGCAGACCCGGCCGGCTTCACCCAACTGCTAAGTAATTTAAACCTGCTCAGAACGCGTCTGCGGACCCGCCAGCGGCGGGAAGAGGGGACCAGCCGTTTACCTGACTTTATTAACTTCATTGACGCCAGCCGGGCGGGCGGCCTTAACATCTTAAACACCAGCCCCTACCACCAGAGCCAGGACGCCGTTAACCTAATGACAGCTTATGGAGCTAAGGGTAGGGAATTTAAGGCCGTGTTTGTCATTGCTGCCCAGAGCGAGGTCTGGGGCGGCGCCAGCCGCAGCCGGCCACGCATGATTAAACTGTCGGCAAATTTAGAGTACATAGCTTACGGTGGCATGAGCGAAGATGAACGGTTACGGCTTTTTTACGTAGCCGTAACCAGAGCTAAGGCTTGTTTATATATCACCAGCTACCGCCAGACACTGGACGGCCAACGGGCCCGGCCGCTGGAGTTTTTGGGCGTCAGCCAGGACCAAAAAGACCTAGTGGCTGCTATCTTGCCAGAAAAATACAGCCGGATAGAAATTGATACCAGCGGGCACATAGAGCCAGAAGCAGTAGCAGACTACTGGACAGGGCGCCATCTGCCGACCTACAAACCGGAGCTGCGTTCACTGCTGGCTGAGCGGCTGGATAGTTACAAGCTAAACGCCACCCACCTGAATAAATTTACCGATGTGCAGACTGCCGGACCCCAAGTTTTTTTCATCTATTACTTGCTGGGCTTCCCCCAGGCTCCATCAACCACTTCGGCCTTTGGCACGGCCATCCATGCCACACTGAGCTGGGTGGGCAACCAACTATCGCGCAGCGGCAAAATCCCGACCCAAAAGCAGGTTTTAGACTATTTTGAGCTGAGGATGCAAGGCGGCTGGCTGCGTGAAGACGAACGCCAAAGATTAATTACGCGGGGTAAAGACGCTCTGGTGGTCTGGCTGGATCAGGTAGGCACCGGTCTGGCAGCCGACAACAAATACGAGTTTAGTTTCGCCAGCGAAGGTGTAATGCTTGGCGGGGCCAGGCTGTCTGGCCGGTTAGACCGTATCATTTTTGACCACCGAAACCGGCGGCTGAGCGTCGTAGACATTAAGACAGGCAAAGCCCTGCGCCGCTTCGATAGCTCAACCAAAGCCCATAAGTTTAAACAGCAGCTAATGTTTTACAAGCTGCTGGTCGAAGGTAGTTCTAGTTTCAGCGGCTACACAGTAGATAAAGGCTATATTGAATTTGCCGAACCCGACGGCGGCGAGATAGTCAGATTAGAATATACCTATTCCGATAAGGAACTGGCTGAATTTAAGAAATTAATAAGCGCCGTCTGGCAAAGCGCCCAGAGCCTGAAGCTGCCCGATATAAGCCAATACCCGAAGTCTCTGAAGGGTATTCGGCAGTTCGAACAAGACCTAACGAAGTAAAACTACTTTTTGCCTTTAACCGGGGCGAAGAACCAGGTGTACAGGCCTACGCCAATAATGCCACCGACCAATGGACCTAAGATGTAAACGGCGTTGAAGTTACGTAGGGCCAGGGCTGATGCCGGGTTCAGGTAAGCCGCGGAAGCTGTAGCTGCCACCATGATACCGGCGAAGAATGAAGCGCCGTAGGTTAGGGCGGTCGTCAGGGTATCCAGCCGGCGGGTCAGGGCGGCTGTTAAGCCCACAGCCAGGATGGCTGTGCCGACGACCTCTGCCAGCCAGGCAGTGGTACTCCAGCTACTGCTTTTTACCGGTAAGGCTTGATTGCTAAAGTACTGAAACAGCTGCCAGGCAGCTACGCCACCAAGTAGCTGAGCGGCAATGTAGCTGATGCCACGAATGGTAGCCATTTTGCGCGCCGCCCACATACCGACCGTAATAGCCGGGTTAAAGTGCCCACCGGAAACTGAACCGAACAGCACATAGACCAAGGCTAGGGTGACCGCTACGGAAGTAGCGATAAAGTACGGCACGCCAGTGGTTTGCGATAGCACTAAAGCTACCATCACCAGCACGCCGGTACCGAGAAATTCGGCTGCCAGTGGTGCCGTTCTGGCTTTATTAAAGTTAATAACCATTTTTTTTGTAAAACCTCCTGTTAGTAATGAGGTTAACTATATTACTGTTTAGTGAAATAGTAAATCTAAAACAGGGGTCTGGTATAATATACAAGATGAGTTCAACAGATGCTGCTGTTAAGGTTTATTCCACCACCTGGTGCGCTTATTGCCGTATGGTCAGGGAGTACCTGGATAAGCTTGGCGTGGCCTTTAAAGACATTGATATTGAGCAGGATCCGGCAGCCGGCCAATACATAATGTCTAAAACCAATTCAGCCGGTGTACCGCAGATTGAGATTGGCGAACAGGTAATCCTGGGCTTTGATAGGCCCAGAATTGACGCCGCCCTAAAACAAAACCAGCTGATTAATTAGTACGCTACAGGTAGTGTGCCATAGCTAGCGTGCTTATGGTTATCTAGCACGCTACATCTAGCGTTTTTAGCAGTTTTATTTTATTATATGGGTGTGGGAACCTCCGCTAATTTTAAACCTGAAAATACTCCATCTCCGCCTGAGGGTCAGCCGAGGCCGCTCGGGAAAGAGCTGACGGAGCCCTTTGAGTATTGGTCAGTCCTACACGGAAGGGTACAGCCAATTAACATGGAGTTGTTATCTGAGGCACGCCGACGAATTGGTGAAATCGAAAACCTTTATTCCGGCAGTGACTCCAGGATCCGTCGGACAATCGAAATGACTCTTTACGTAATGGAGCTGACCCGATCCTTGCCAAGCCGTGAGTCACTTCAGCAGCAGTGGGTTCCTTTTGCTCCATTGGCCGAGACGTTGAGTTCGATTCCCAGCACAGATGAAAATTTAAGATCGCCTGATAAGACTAAAGTAATAAAACTACCGCAATTAAGCCGGATAATAAACGAGGGTTTATCCGAGCAGCTTGAAAGATTAGAGGTTCATACCTATCTACGTGAGCGCGTGACAAAAAGTGTGGCCTATGCAGCACTGCTGCAGAAAAGATACAGCTATGGCGACAATGAAGAGATTAAGCGCCTGACCGCTATGTTCTCTAATAAGTCCACAGTAGATCCAAGCGAAGCAGCTGCGGGTAGGCACACTAAGAAGCTCTCAGTCCCAGTCATGGTACAGCTAAGGGCTATGGAGGGTAAAAATTTACTTGGCGCCAGAGCATCTGCAAAAATAGAGCAGGTCATACGGATCTTGATTGCCCAACAAGAAGGACTCGAGCTACCACCACTAACGCCAAAAGAGAGCCGTGTAGAATAACTTCATGGCCTTTGAAGATTACAAAACCAAAGAATCAGTTGTCGTTGTCTACACTGGCGAAGGCAAGGGCAAAACCAGTGCCTCCGTCGGTTTAATGGCCCGGGCCCTGGG
>Ga0209343_10006188_pt1 | contig 14369 bp, 10 predicted proteins | sample RifCSPlowO2_02_FD_184026 | JGI IMG/M metagenome (GOLD analysis project Ga0209343, IMG submission 184026) | Groundwater microbial communities from Rifle, Colorado - Rifle CSP2_plank lowO2_0.2 (SPAdes) (version 2) | ecosystem: Environmental > Aquatic > Deep subsurface > Groundwater | place... | reverse complement strand
ACCGCTTCCGCCAAGCGTTCAGAGCGGGCTCCCCTTTTCGGGCGCGCCACGTACCGACACCCTCCTCAGCACCGTTGTGCCGTACTACACCACATCGCTTGGTGCAGCTTTTGCCGGTGACTCGCGCGAGCTGATGGCGAAGATTCCGGATGGTTCAATAAACTTGGTATTTACCTCTCCGCCGTACGCCCTGCACTTCAAGAAGGAATACGGGAATGTCCACAAGGATGATTATGTGGACTGGTTTCTCGGCTTTGCTCGCCAGGTCTTTCGTGTATTGAAAGACGATGGAAGCTTTGTCCTGAACGTCGGAGGGAGTTATAACGCCGGAACCCCAACCCGGTCTCTCTACCATTTCAAACTCCTGATTGCACTCGTTGAGGAGCTGAAGTTCCACCTTGCCCAGGAGTGCTTCTGGCACAACCCCGCAAAGATGCCGGTTCCTGCGGAGTGGGTAACGGTGCGCAGAGTAAGGATCAAAGATTCCGTTGAATACGTTTGGTGGTTTTCCAAGACGCCTTGGCCCAAGGCGAACAACAGAAACGTCCTGAAGCCTTACAGCAAAGACATGCTCCGGCTCAATCAACGAGGCGTTCGGGAAACGGTGCGGCCTTCCGGCCACCATATCAATTCGTCTTTCATCAAGGTGGACGCCGGTGGCTCAATTCCGTCGAACGTTGTGGAAGAGACCTACGCTGATTCAATGTTGAAGTTCGGCAATAACGCTTCGAACGATGAATTTACAAAGCGTTGTAAAGAACTTGGAATCAAGATGCATCCTGCTAGATTTCCCACCAGCCTTCCGGAATTCTTCATAAAGCTTTTGACGGATGAAGATGACATCGTTCTTGACCCGTTCGCTGGGTCAAACACGTTAGGGGTCGTCGCGCAGCAGCTTGCACGACGATGGATCGCAATGGACCTCAGCCCCGAATACCTTGAGGCCAGCAAAGTCCGGTTCGCTGATGCCACGAATTAGAGCTTCGCAACGACTAAACGAGCATGACGGCGGACACCCGACCCTACCGCGAGAATACTTCATTCAGGACCCGGGCAAGCCGGATGCCGGCCTTTCTGATTTGAGTTTCTATCATGGGCGCGGCCTTGGAGTAGTACTCCTCGCCGATCGTCAGGATGCCCGTAATCCTGCCTGAACAGGAGAACACCGCCGGAAGCGACGGATATACGAGGTCCCTGGCGAGTTCGTGGCTCTCATTGACCCATTCAGATATCGAGCCTTGCTCCCAGGCCGCCCTCTGTGCGTCACCGATGCCTCGGGAAACGACGGCGTCTTCCCCGCCCTTGTCCCGGATCAACCGCCGCACCATGTGTATGTCCCAAATGGTGTGCAGATTGATGGTCCCGTAAGGCGGATTGTCGCGCTCGCCGAAGAATGACACCTGCACCGTGTTTCCCCCGCGATCGTCGTGATTGGCCGCATGGAGCGGCTGATGGATATCGCCCACCAGATGGACCACCCATTTCAATGCCTCGTTCTTCCTGCGCAGCAACTCCCTCTTGTTTGCGAGCATATCGAGATGCCGGGTAAGCTGCGCTGAAGCGCAGGCACCCTTGTTGCAGTACTGCGACGCATCCGCAGCCCCACACACCGGGATGTCGTCGAAATGCCAGGCGCTTCTTCTCCTGCCCCAGGGCATGTCCTTGATTTCATCGGCCCAGTAGGCGATTTCACCGAGTGTGCCCCTCTGGGATGGCTGTGCGTCCGCCAGACGGTCGTACTTCAGCAGTGCGAGGACCTGCCTTCTTGCTTCGGGCGTCAAGTATTTGTCCGCAATGACACCCACCATCCGGTGACCTTCTTCTCCCCAGGCAAGCGCGTCCCCCGCTGGCATGCATAGGGCCGGCAGCACAACGAGAATCCGCAATGTTCCATTCAGCATGGGCGGCACTAATCAGGGATCGGGAAAAGAGCAGGACGATACGTTGGACAGACAACGATTTCCCGATGCTGTCTTCACACCGATACCCTGCGATTTGACACCATTCTACGCAATGAGCCAGCATAGCGTCCGAACCGCGATCGCCCAGGGTGCGGCGGCAACTTAGCCGCTCCCCTGCTGGAACCGGCAGGACGGTTCCCGGCTTCCGTTCAGGAATGAGACAATGAATCGCACGCACGACCCCGCAATGCTTGCCGCCGTCGGCGATGCTTTTCGAGAGCGCATTATTATCAAATTCCCAGGCAAGATATAACGTGGCCTGTCCGGGCACTGATAGTGCACGATGATCACCAATTTCTTTTCCCCCCTTCCCCTCCACCGGCACGCCGAGCCCGCGCAACGACTGCTCGGTGTGGAGCAACTGCCATCGGACTCGGAGGACCTCGCGCACCTGCTGGCTGCCGACCCCGCACCGGAGGTCCGCGCCGCCGCCGCCCAGCGCTGCGCCGATGTCACTGTGCTTTCCGCGGCCTGGGGGACCGAGGCGGATCCCGCAGTACGGGTCGCCATCGCCGCCGCGCTGGCCAGTGCGCTTGCCGTCGCGCAGGACGGCACCCACGCACAGGCGATGCTCGAGGCGGGTAACTGCACCGATGCAATCCGCGCCGAGGTGGCGCGCCGCGCCCAGGACCCGGGGCGCCGCCGCGCCGCGATCGCCGGCATTCGCGATGAAGCCTCGCTGATCGGCCTCGCCCTCGGCGCCGAGCATGCGGATACGCGGACGGCGGCTGCGGAACGCGTCCGGACCCCGACCGGACTGAAGCAGCTCGCCGATGGAGCAAAAAACAAGGATCGCGGCGTGGCGAGGCTTGCCCGGCAGCGGATCGATGCGATCAACGATCGCCTGCGGCAACAGGCCGAGGCAAACGCGATCATTCTTCAGTTGGAAGCGCTGGCCGTCGAGTCCGGCCCGATACTCACGGCCCTGGTCGAACTCGATCGCCGCTGGGGGGCGCTGGACGTGACCGGCGACCCCGATTGCCTCGCGCGCTTCGGCGCGGCGCGCCAGACCATCCAGGCACGCTTCGATCGCGAACACCAGGCGCAGCAGGCGCGGACGCGATTCGAGCGCAGGCTGCGCGATTGGATCGGGACATTGGGGCCCACGGCGCCCCCGGAACCGGACGCGCTCGGCGGGCTGCGCGCCGACCTCGCCGCGCTGCGCGCAGAAGCGCAGCAGCGCCGCGACGAATCGGCGCTCACGGCACTCAATCAGGCCGAACAGCGAATTGCTCAATGGGAGCAGGAGCGCCAGGCGCTTGCCGGCGCGCAAGCGCTGGTGGTCGAGGCGGAGCAACTCGCCGCGGGCGTGTCCGTCGACGACGCGAAACTTCTGACCGGGTGGCAGGGGCTCGACCGGGCGATTCGCACGCCCGCCTTGACGCGGCGTTTCGAAGCCGCGTTGTTGAGGATCGAGCAGCGCCGGATCGACCAGGCAAGAGCCGCCAAGCAGGAAGCGAGCGCTCGGTGGCAGCGTCTGCAAGGCCTGCTGGATGTTGCCGAGCAGGCGCTCGTCGCAGGCCAATTGCGGGCCGCGCGCGCGACGGTCGAGGAAATCAGGACGCTCGTGGCCGGTGCCGGGGACCCTCCCAAACCCTCCGCGCAACGGTTTGCGCGCCTGCTGCAGCAACTCGCGGAACTCGAGCGCTGGGAATCATTCGGCCAGCACAGCGCTCGTCTGCAGTTGTGCGAGCGCGCCGAGGCCCTGGCGACGCCGACCAAGGATGCAACGCGGCTTGCGCTGGAAGTCCGCAAACTGCGCAGCGAATGGAAGGCACTCGACCAACAGCACGCGAGTGTCCCCAGGGCGCTGTGGCAACGTTTCGATGCGGCGTGCGAAAAGGCCTACGCACCCGCTGCCAGACACTTCGCGGAACTGGCCGCGCAGAGAAAGCAGGCGCGCAAGCAGCGCGAGGCATTCGTCGCCGCAGCCGCGGCGCACGGGCCGACACTGCTCGGCGAGCCCCGTGACTGGCGCGCGATTGAGCGCTGGTTGCGCGACACCGATCGGGTCTGGCGCGAGGGGGACCTGGGCAGCGTCGAACCCGGCGAATGGAAAAAGATCGATTCCCGGTTCAAGGCCGCACTTACCCCGCTGCGCGATGCGTTGTCGGCAGCGCGCGAACAGGCAAAAGCGGGCCGCCGGGCGCTGATCGAGGAGGCGGGGGTGCTGGCGTCCAAAGCAACCGAGCGCGAAACGCCGTCGCAACTCAAGGCGATCCAGGCCAGATGGCAGGAGCAGGCTAAGGCGCTGTCCCTCGCGCCGCGCGACGAGCGCGCCCTTTGGGAGCAGTTCCGGTCCGCATGCGACACGGTGTTCAATACGCGCCAAGCGCAACGCCAGCAAGAAGACGTTCGAAAGCACGAGAACCGCCGCGCACTGGAGGACCTTTGCGTGCAACTCGAACAACTCGTGCATGCCAATCACAAGGGCGCAACGGACAAGGACGATCAGGCCATGCGCCGGCTGCTGCGCGAGCGCCAGGAGCAGTGGAGCGTCCAGTCGAGCGGATTCGGTCCTGCGTTGCATGAGCTCGAATCCCGCTTCAACAAGGCGAAGAACGCAGTCGAAGCGATGCTGTCGGTGCGCGCGCGGTCCCGGGAGGCAGCGGTGTGGGAGACGCTTGCGGCGAAAGAGCGATTGTGCGATGAGCTCGACGCTCTGGTGCAGTCGGGCGCGGGCACGGCCGAACCCGCAGCACGCTTTGCGTCGGCATTCGAGAAATGGATGGCGTTGCCCGCGCTGCCCGTCGCATGGGAGCAGAAAATGAGCGCAAGGCGCGATGCCGCGCTGCGCGCCCTGTCCGATGCCGCTGCGGCGAGCGACTATCGTTCACGAATTGAACAGGACGCGGAATCGCGCGCTCAGGGCCTGCTCGCGCTCGAGTTGTCGCTGGGACTGGACAGCCCTGCGCAGCTTCAGTCTCAGCGGCTAGCGCTGCAGGTGAAACAGTTGAAGGATCGGTTCAAAGGCATACCGGCGACCGGAGCCGGCACTGCGGGCGAGCAACTGCTCGCATTGTGCGAGCGACCGGGTGTCTCCCCAGCGGCCGAGCGGCAGCGTCGCGAACGGATCTTTTCGACGATTGCAAAGGCGGGGAAATAGTCCAGGACAGGAGCACTTACCCATGACACAACTGAACACTCTCTCCGCCGTCGAAGCTGCAAGGAAGATCGCCGCCGGGCAAATCACCTGCGAAGCACTGGTGCGCGACTGCCTCGCGCGCATTGCCGAGCGCGACCGGGACGTGCAGGCCTGGGAGTTCCTCGACCCGGATTTGGCGCTGGCGCAGGCGCGTGCGCTCGACAGCGGGCCGTCACGCGGTCCGCTGCACGGCGTGCCCCTCGGTGTGAAGGACGTGTTCGAAACGCATGACATGCCGACCACCCACGGCACGCCGATCTACGCCGGCAACCGGCCGACGGCCGATGCCGCGACGGTTGCCTCGGCGCGCCACGGCGGCATGGTGATCCTGGGCAAGACCGTTTCCACCGAACTCGCCACGCATACCCCGAGCAGGACGCGCAATCCCCACAACCTCGCCCATACGCCCGGCGGCTCCTCCGCGGGCTCGGCCGCAGCGGTGGGAGATTTCATGATTCCGCTCGCCATCGGCACGCAGACCGTGGGCTCGACCATCCGCCCGGCCGCATTCTGCGGCACCGTCGGCTACAAACCGACTTTCAACCTGCTCTCGCGCGCCGGCGTGAAAGTCGAGGGCGACAGTCTGGACACCGTCGGCGTGTTTGCGCGTCACGTTCCCGATGTGGCGCTGTATGCCGGCTCACAGACCAACGACGAGCGGCTGATCCATCTGCCCGCGGTCGACGGCGCGCTGCGTATCGGCATCTGCCGCACCCAGGTCTGGAACCAGGCGCAGCCCGAAACCGTGGCCGCGATGGAACGCGCCGCGAAGGAACTCGCCCGGGCCGGCGCCAAACTGAGCGAAGTCGAATTGCCTTCGGGCTTTGCCGGCCTGTGGGACGCGCACCGGACCACGTTCATGTTCGAGATGTGGCGCAGCTTCGCCGACGAGTTCTACCGCAATCCGGACAAACTGACGCCGGGCCTGCGCGCGCGAATCGAAGAGGGCGGAAGAATCCGCGGCGAAGACTATCACCGGGCGCTGGCGCTCGGTGACGGATGCCGCGCGATGCTGCCTCAGGCGTTCGGCGAGTGCGACGTGCTGATCACGCCCTCGGCGCGCGGCGAAGCGCCCGAGGGTCTGGCGACCACCGGTGATACGGTATTCAACCAGATCTGGTCCTTCCTGCACACCCCGACGGTGACCGTGCCGGTGGGCAACGGCCCGAAGGGCCTGCCCGTCGGCCTGCAGGTGTGCGGGCGCATCGGCGACGATCCGAGGACGCTCGCCGCGGCGCACTGGGTGCATCAACGCATGACAGCTTGAGCGACACCCAAGATCGAAAACCGCCCCGGCGCCGGGTTTCATGCGCTGCCCCACACTTCGCGCGCAACGTCCACCACCAGCGAGAGCTTCCTCCATTGATCGTCCTCGCTCAGCATGTTGCCGTGGTGGCTGCTCGCGAATCCGCACTGCGGGCTGATGCACAGATCCTCGAGCCGAACATAGTTCGCCGCTTCGGCAATTCGTTTTTTCAGGTCGTCCTTTTTTTCCAGCACCGGCGTCTTGGTCGAAACCAGGCCCAGCACCACCTTCTTGCCATTCGGCACAAAGCGCAGCGGCTCGAAGCTGCCGGCGCGCTCGCTGTCGTATTCGAGAAAGTAGCCGTCGACGTTCGTCTCGTTGAAAACGGTCTCTGCGACCGGATCGTATCCGCCTTCGGCGAGCCACGTGCTCTTCCAGTTGCCCCGGCAGGTGTGCATGACGATCGTCATCCCTTCGGGCCGGTCCGCGATGGCCGCGTTGATCGCCTTCGCGTACATGTGCGGCAGCGCGTCCGGATCGTCGCCGCGCGCACGGCAGCTGTCGCGGAATTTTTCGTCGCACAGGAACGAAAAGCTCGTGTCGTCGATCTGCAAATAGGTGCAGCCCGCCGCGGCGAGATCGCGGATTTCCTCCTGGTAGACCCTGCCGGCGTCGCTCCACAGCTCCTCCAGATCGGGATAGGCCTCGCTGCTGATCGCCCTGCGCCCGCCGCGGTGATAGAGGATCGAAGGCGAGGGAATGCAGAACTTGGGCGTCTGGTGCGCAATCGACCGGAGATACCGGAAATGATCCACCATCAGCGGATGCGTGCGGCGCAGCTTGCGCGCCACCGTCGAAGTGAAGCGCGCGTCGTCGCTGCCGACGAACTTCACCGACTCGTGGTCGAGCACCACTTCCACGCCGTCGATCCTGCCCAGGAAGTCGTGGTTCCACCAGCCGCGCCGGAATTCGCCGTCGGTGATGGCCTCCAGGCCGAGCGCCTCCTGGCGTGCGACGGCATTGCGTATGTGCCGGTCCTCGATCCCGCGCAGTACCTCGGCGGTCGTCTCCCCACGCTCGACCTTGGCGCGCGCCTCCTTGATTTCAGCCGGACGCAACAGGCTGCCGACCTGGTCGGCGCGAAACGGCGGTCGGACGCTCGCAGTCATCACGAATCTCCCCCTGTGGTCGCAGCTGGACGATTATGGAGCCGCCAGGCGCCGCGTACAAGAGAAGCAGGTACCCTGGGAAAGGCGGTCGGATCTTGCTTTGACCCCCTTTTCATGGGGGCCGCGCTATCCGCCGAGCGGCCTTTGCAGGGCCGCAGCCGCGTAATACTCCCAGGCCCGCGCCACGACGCTGGCGCTCATCTGCCCGCGAACGAGTTCGGCCTCTTCCCGGGTATAGGCGCGAATGCGCCGGGCATCGCCGCCGGCGGCCGCGAGCATGCGCAGTTGCAGGTCGGCACTCTCCTCCAGGTAACACGCCGCCACCGTCGCGCCCCTCACCTCTGCGAGCGCCGTGGTGAAACCGTGGCCGCGCATCATGACAGCGACACCGCCACCGAGGCGGTTCGCGAGCGCATCGCCCAGTTCGCGGCTGCGGATGAGGCCGATGCGCTCGTATTCCGGAACGCCGTCGAGAAAGGGTCCCCCGCTGTTGTGGACGACAACATGCGGCTGCCCGATCTGGGTGAGGCTGATGCAGGCCGGGGGATGCGCGTGGACGACGCCGCCGACGTCGGGCCGCGCCGCGTAGGTGCGAGCGTGAATCCAGAATTCGCTGTTGGGCGTCCCATCGCCCGCCAGGATATTTCCGTCGGTGTCGAGCACCAGTAGATGGTTTTCGTCGGCGAGGCCGGGCGAGCGGCGCGTCGGGAAAACGAAGGTGTTGGTGCCGGGAATCCGCGCGCTCACGTGTCCGAAGGCATTGGACAAACCGAACCGCTCGATAATGCGGTTGGCGACCGCCACTTCATGCCGCAACGACTGTTCAGCATCCACGATACCGTCTCCCCGTCTCGTAATGGAAATGAATGGAATGCCGGCGCGGACAACCGTTGCCTCTGCCGCCCCGGCGATGAGTTCAGGCGCTGGAGGTCCGCATGCCGGCGGGGCGGCGCGCGCATCCTGGATTCACCGCACCAGTCTCGTATTGGCAAGCTCGAGGCGGTCGACGAGGTTGCGCACCAGCGCGCGCATGAGATAGTACTGCGCGCCGATGCTCATCCGGGCCAGGGTCTCGGGCTCGAATTCGGCGAGCAGGACGTCCGTCACGGACTCCACCGTCGCATGCCGGGGCAGTTCGCCGCCCCGGATATAGGCCATCTCGCCGAAGCACTCCCGCTCATCGATGGTATTGAGCAGGCGGCCGTGCCGGGTGACCCTGGCCTGTCCTCGCGCGAGGAAGAAGAAGCTCTTCCCGGGGTCGCTTTCGCGGAGGATCTGTTGCCTTGCCACGACGCGCGTCCAGCGCCCGGCACCCGCCAGTTCCCAGAGCTCTGCGTCCGAAAGCGACGACAACATCTCCACGCGCTTGAGCGAAACGAATTTCTCACTGTCGGAGATCGCACCGGGGGGCAACACCAGCGTCACGAGCTTCGAGAGTTCGCCCGCGAACTCGGCCCAGGTAGCGTAGCGGTCCTCGGGCTTCTTGCAGAGCGCGCGCAGCACGACGCGGTCGATTTCCTTCGGCAACTCGGGACGGACGCTGCTCGGCGGAGCGGGATCCTGATGCATGACCTTCTGCACCAGCACTTCGAGGGTGTCGGCTTCAAAGGGCCTGCGTCCGGTGAGCAGCTCGTAGAGCGCCACGCCGAGGCAGTACATGTCGCTGTGATGCGTGAGCGGCTGGTCCTCCATCTGCTCCGGAGACATGTAATGGGGCGAGCCGATAGAGGCCGTCTGCACCGCCTGGGCCTTGCGCAAGAGCGCCGCGCCGAAATCGGCGATCTTCACGTCCGTCCCCTGCGCGATCATGATGTTCGCCGGCTTGATGTCGCGGTGGACAATGCCCTCGTGGAACGCGTAGTCGAGCGCGCCGCAGCACTTGAAAATCATCTGGAGGACGTCTGCGACCGGAAGCAGCGTGTCCGGCGTGGCGTGCTTCGACAGATCTCCCCCCATCACGCATTCCATCGCAATGTAGCCGGAGTCCTCCTGCACCACCGCGTCGAGGATGCCCACGATGTGCGGGTGCCGGAGCTTGCCTGCAAGCGATGCCTCATTCAGGAACTGGGTGCGGTACACCGTCCCGAACTGAGGATCCCGGAACACCTCGGGCTCGATCACCTTCAGCGCGACTTCCCGGCCGGTGAAGGTGTCGACGGCGAGATAGACCGTTCCGGTCGCGCCCTTGCCGAGCTGCCTGCGGATGTCGTACTTGCCGACCTGAAGGCTCAGGTCCAGTTCGAAAGGTACGTCTGCCATGCGCTCATTCTACCGCCTGCCGCGGCTGTGGCAATGCGCCTGTCATATCCGTCGCGGAATAATTACCGAAAGTCCATGCCAGGAGGAGACGGCAGTCTTGATCTTGACGCCTGAAGTCCGTGGAAAAATGAACGGCCGATGGGGACTCAATGAAGTGTCCCGCCGCGTCCTTGGCCGCTCATGCTCCCCTGAAAAACCACTTCGGCAATTCGGATGCGGCTATTCAATCTTGCATAGGCCCGTAAAATAGCGGTCAACGGCGCTGCCCGCGCAGGCACCGGATCCCGCCTGATCCATTCCGGGGAACGACTCATGGCGATCGACGACAAACCGGCCCTGACACCTGTCTACCCGACGCAGCTGGTGATGGCCCCGATCCCCGTGCCCGGGGTCAGGGTCATCGAGAACGTCTACGTCACCATGCGCGACGGCGTGCGGCTCGCAGTGGACATCTATCTGCCGAAAACCGATGGCCGCTACCCGGCGCTGCTCTCGCTCGCGCCCTATCTCAAGGAAATCCAGCGCAAGCCGCCGCAATGGAGCCATGCGATCGAGTCCGGCGCGACGTCGTTCTACGTGCCCAAGGGTTACGTACATGTGATCGCCCAGGGGCGCGGCGCGGGCCTGTCGCAGGGGCAATGGAAGTGGTTTGACGATCGCGAGCGTTTCGACGGCTACGACCTCATCGAATGGATCGCGGCCCAGCCCTGGTGCACCGGACTCGTCGGCATGATCGGCGATTCCTATTGGAGTTGGAGCCAGTACGCCGCGGCCATCGTGCAGCCGCCACACCTGAAATGCATCTGCCAGCAGGATGCAACCACCGATTTCTATCGCGACGTCTGCTTCCAGGGCGGGATCTACCACCACCAGTTCGTCACCGGCTGGGTCGCCTACCACACGGCGATGCAGGCCTGGCCGGGGCCGGTGGATGGCAAGCTGCCGCCGATGAGCCTGCTCTACGAAGCGCACATGCATCCCTGCGACGGGTCCTTCTGGCGCGAACGCTCGGCGTGGACACAGCTCGACCGGATCAAAGTGCCGGTGATGAGCATCGCGCCCCAGGGCGGGCAAATGCATTTCCGCGGCCAGCTTTGGGGTTATCCGCGCATCAACGCGCCCAAGAAGCTCCTGATCGTGCCGCCCACGGGATTCTGGTCGCACGTGCGCTACCTTACCGACCGCGGACTCAACCGGCAGATGCTGCGGTGGTTCGACCATTGGCTGAAAGACATCGACACCGGCATCATGGACGAGCCCGAAGTGGCGATTTTCGACTCGGGAACGCGGCAGTGGCGCTACGAGAATGAATACCCGGTGAAACGCGCGCAGTGGACGAAATTCTATCTGCGCGCCCGTTCCGCCGATCCCGCCAGCGCAGTGGGCGCGCATGCGGCCCAGGCAGCCGCAGAACCTGCGCCGCACCCGCTCCACGGCCTGTTCAGCGATGCCGCGCCGGGCCATGAACCGCCAGACACCTACCGGCTCCCCGAATCGCTGGCACAGCTCGGCGCCGGCAAGCCGGTGCTCGCCTACGCCACGGAACCCCTGGAGCAGGCGCTGCGCATCTGGGGCCCGCTAAGCCTCACGCTCTATGCGTCATCGGACCGGATCGATACGGCCTGGTACCTAAAGGTCATGGACGTGAAGCCGGACGCAACGGCCACGATGGTAAGCAAGGGTAATCTGAAAGCGTCGTTCCGCCGGGTGGACGAGGCGTGGTCCGGGCCGGGCCAGCCCTTCCATCCATTCGAGACGCAGGAACTGCTCGAACCAGGCCGCATCTACGAATTCCAGATCGAGCTGGTGCCGATGTTCCACACCTTCGGCGCGAACCATCGGCTGCAGGTGCAGATCGCGAGCGAGGACGTCCAGTACAGCAACCCGATGCGCCAGATCGACGTGCAGCTACTGCCCTGGCCGGTGGCAAACACCGTGCACCACGACGCCGCACACCCATCGCATCTGCTGCTGCCGGTGGTACCCGATGCGCCGGCGCTGCGGGCCGTGGCGCCGCCCCTTTCCGATATCGACTGGCCGCTCGTCCCCGGGTTCTGGATGGCAAACACGGACGGCTGGCCGCTTCGCGACGAATAGAGGAAGCGGGCCGCGGATGTGGCCAGCCGAACCCCGCAGCACACTTGGGTGCTCAGTGTCCCGGCGTGACGATCTGAATATGATCGCGGTTCACGTTGATAAACGGGGCAGTGAGAACCTGACGTCCTCCCAGCACCGATTCGTAGACTTCCGCATTCGTCAGCGCCACAAAGTCCTTGGCCTCGACAATGTAGTCCGTCAGGCGTGCGCCCGGCAAAAGATCTATGTACCCCTTGATGCGATAAGTTCCGGTGAGGATGGTTACCTTCGTCCTGGATTCATTGGTCGTCATGGCTTACCCTCCGCAATACGTCCAAGTCAGCGCACTGTAGCTGCCGAAAGCAGCCGGAAACGAGACACTCGATCGCCGGTGCGCTATTTCTTTTCCTTGGCGACCACCACGTTCTTGACGAAGCTGATGCTGGGAAACGTGCGGTTCAAGGTCTTGCTGTGAAAATTGGTCATGGCCATGCCTTCGTCGAACTGGATCTTATCGCCCTTCTTCGCCGCTACCGTGGAACTGGCGATCCAGAGGATCTTCTTGTTCTGGATCACCTCCAGATAGGTGTATTGCGGGACGTCTATGGCGCTCAGCACTTCGCCCTTGTGCGGCAGCTGCGCTTCGCGTGCCCCATGGCCCTGCCTTCTTGCATCCACGGGCGGATGGCTGGCCGGGAGAGATTCGGCGGCGATGGCAGCCGTGGTAACGACAGCCAGGACAAACAGGATCGATTGGGGCTTCATGGGCGCTGCTTTCTTCGGATCGGGTTTGGGTGAGGTCATTATACGTAGGTTGCCAGGTTGCTGAAATTCGCTGCATTCGTGCATCACGACGCCTGTCAGTTTCCTCCCTCGCGGCGTTTCTGGCACTATGCACCGGTTTTGAACTGTCCGAGGACGAGAGGAATCGAAAAATGAAAGGACTCCTGTCACCGGCCGCGGTCTCGCTGATTGCGGTTGCAATCGCTCACGACCTGGATCCAGCGAGCAGCTTTCCGTCGCGACCGATCCGCATCATGGGCCGAAGGAGCCGGGCATGTGCGTGACAAGCCAACTGGTGCGCTGGACGCCCGTCATCCAACGTGCCGGAATCGAGGCCGGGTGAGAATGAAACTGCGCAGGCTGGGCAGCGCGGGCCCCGTGGTATCCGCGATCGGGCTTGGCGCGGGCAGCTCGACGACCGATTTCGGCCGACGCGATGACGCGGTGCAGATCGCGACCATGCAGCGCGCGATCGACCTCGGCGTCACGTTTTTCGATACCGCAGACCGTTGCATGAATGGAAGGCACGAGCGGCTGCTCGGCCAGGCGATCAAGGGGCGGCGCAACGAAGTCACCATCGCTTCCAAGTTCGGCAACTTGGACCTGCCGGACGGCAGGAAAGGCTACAACGGCCGCCCCGACTTCGTGCCCAAGGCGTGCGAGGCGAGCCTCAGGCAGCTCGGCGTCGACGTGATCGACTTTTGTGTTCAAGCCCGGAGCGCGTGCAGGCGAGCGTTATACGCCCGGCTATTTTTCGACATTGGGAGCTTAGATGCCAAGGGGTTTACAAGGCGATTTCCCCTCCTCTGCGAGGAAAAGTGTCCGGCCCGTGCGTGCTTTAGGTCATCGAGGGCGGCAATTACGTGGTCAACAATCTCTGGTGCCGCTACCGCGACCAGACCGCCGACTGGATGGCGAGACAACTGGGCGCGGCCTGATTTTCAATATGTTTCCGGCCCGGTAAGCCGGTAATTCGCCGCGCCTTGACGATCCCGCTTCCATTTTCCCCGGAATTGCCTTAAAAATGGCGCTTCGAAAGACGAACCGGTATCACGGCGTATCGGCCAATTCGACTCGTGAACGCCCCTTGCCAATCTCGCATAAGAAATCACTCCTATGACCAGACCTAATTTAGCCATCATGACCGGCAAGCGCTTCGTCTATGCGTTCGAAGACGGAGATGGAAAGAACAAGATGCTCCTGGGCGGCAAGGGCGCCAATCTGTGCGAGATGACGCAGATCGGCCTGAACGTGCCACCGGGATTCACGGTGACCACCGAAGCGTGTCTCGCCTACCTCGAAAAGAACCAGCTACCTGGCGGCCTAATGGACGAAATCAGGAGCCACATGAAGGCGCTGGAAAAGAAGACCGGCAAGGGCTTCGGCAACAACGAGAATCCTCTGCTCGTTTCGGTGCGCTCGGGTTCGGCGATGTCCATGCCGGGCATGATGGACACGATTCTCAACCTCGGCCTCAACGAAGCCTCCCTGAAGGGGCTGATCAGGCAGACCGCCAACGAGCGTTTTGCCTACGATGCCTATCGCCGTTTCATCCAGCTATTCGGCAAGATCGCCCTCGGGATCGGCGACGAGCACTTCGACGAACGCATGACGGCGATCAAGCGCAAGTACGGTGCGCGCCTCGACCTGGACCTGGACGCCGAGCACCTCAGGGAACTCGCTGAAGAGTTTCTCGCGATCGTCAAGCGCCACACCGGCAAGCCGTTTCC
>Ga0209343_10006187_pt1 | contig 14371 bp, 11 predicted proteins | sample RifCSPlowO2_02_FD_184026 | JGI IMG/M metagenome (GOLD analysis project Ga0209343, IMG submission 184026) | Groundwater microbial communities from Rifle, Colorado - Rifle CSP2_plank lowO2_0.2 (SPAdes) (version 2) | ecosystem: Environmental > Aquatic > Deep subsurface > Groundwater | place... | reverse complement strand
TAAGTCAACTCTATTACATGGCTACATTGTGCCAACCTGACTTAGCCCTTAGCCCCTGACTTGACTGCGTTTCTGCCCCTCCAGAGCAACCGACTATGACGGAACTTCGGCCTAGCCGGTGCAGTTCGGTGCCGGTTCGGTGGCGTAAGACGCAAGCAGATGTTTTGCTTGGTGCTTGGCCGGGCGGCCGACCCTTTCTTACTTTTTCCGATCGGAATAAAGGTTCGGTCGCAACGGTGCGGGACGGCGACCAACAAAAACTTGCTTGCAGATCTTGCAGTTCGGAGCGCGCCCTGCAGCTCTCGTTTGGATTATGAGTCCGCTGCTCTAACCGACTGAGCTAACGACCCGGCCGGCGAAATTATACCGGAGCGGGTCGCGCGGGCATCGTCGTCACGGATTGCAGGAGCGCCCTGCAACGCGACCGGCGGTGAAAATTGCAGCCCGTTCGGGCGGGCGCGAGGTTCAAGCGCGTGAAGCAAGCGCCTCGTGAATGGCGTGAGCGGCGCGCTTGCCGGCGCCCGCCGCCAGGATCACCGTAGCAGCGCCAGTGACCGCATCGCCGCCGGCGAACACGAGCGATTTCGAGGTCAGCCCGGTTTTTTCGTCCGCCACGAGGCAGCCCTTCTTGTTGGTGAGCAGACCCGAAGTGGTCCGGGTCAACAGCGGATTCGGGGTCGTCCCGATCGCCAGCACCACGTTTTCCACCGGGATCACGAATTCGCTGCCCGCGATCGGAATCGGCCGTGCGCGGCCCGAGGCGTCGGGCTCGCCCAGCTTCATCCTCTGGCACTTGAGACCGGCAACCCAGCCGCTGCCGTCATCGATGATCTCAAGCGGATTGGTGAGCCAGTGAAACTTCACACCTTCCTCGATCGCGTGGTGGTACTCCTCGACACGGGCGCTCATCTCCTTGTCGCTGCGCCGGTAGACGATCATCGCCTCCTCGGCGCCCATCCTGAGCGACGTCCGTACGGCGTCCATGGCCGTGTTTCCGGCTCCGATCACCGCCACGCGCTTGCCGACGCGCACAGGCGTGTCGGCTTCGGGAAACTCGTAGCCGCGCATCAGATTGATACGGGTCAGGAACTCGTTGGCGGACATCACGCCGTTCAGGTTCTCTCCCGGGATTCCCAGGAACTGCGGCAACCCCGCGCCGGTACCGATGAACACCGCCGCATAGCCCATCTTGTTGAACAGGTCGTCCAGCGTGAGCGTCTTGCCGATGATGATGTTGCAGACGATCTCGACACCCAGCGCCTTCAACATGCCGATTTCCCAGTCGAGGACCGCCTTGGGCAGGCGAAACTCGGGGATGCCGTAGCGCAGCACGCCACCGGGCGCGTGCAATGCCTCGTAGATCGTAACCGGATAGCCGTGCTGAGCGAGCTCGCCGGCGCATACGAGTCCTGAAGGGCCCGCCCCGATGATGGCAACTTTCTCCTGACGCGTGATCCTCGCTTCGGCCGTCGACGCCTGCGTGCGCTCCCAGTCGGCCACGTAGCGCTCGAGGTGACCGATCCCCACCGAATCGAAGCGATTGGTCATGCTGCATTCGGCTTCGCACTGCGACTCCTGCGGGCAAACACGCCCGCAGATCGCAGGCAGCGGGTTCGATGCGCGCAGGAGTTTCGCGGCACCGGCCATGTCGCCAGTGGCTACGAGGTGGATGAAATCGGGGATCGGCACCCGCACCGGGCAGCCGTCCACACACACCGGGTCCTGACAGCGCAGGCAGCGCTCGGCCTCGAAAGAGGCCTGCGGCAGGGTGTAGCCCTCGTTGACTTCCCTGAAGTCGAGCGCGCGCACTTGCGGCTCGCGCACCGGCATCGGGGTTTTTTCCGCGCGTTTGACCGGCATTACCTTGCCTCCCTGTTTGCCATGCACGTGAGACGGTCGAGCGCCTGCCGCTCCTCTTTGACGTAGGCCTTGTTGCGCCGCATGGCAACGTCGAAGTCGACCTCGTGCGCGTCGAAGCACGGGCCATCCACGCAGGCAAATTGCGCGCGACCGCCGACGTTGACGCGGCACCCGCCGCACATACCCGTGCCGTCGACCATCAGCGGGTCCATCGAAACCAGCGTCTTCACTTTGGGACCGCGCGTTGTTTCCGCGACCGCGCGCATCATCGCCATCGGGCCGATCGCGACCACATGGTCGGGCCGCCCGGGTCCGTCACCCTCGATCAACTGCGCCAGGCGTTGCGTGACGAACCCCTTGAACCCGGCGGAGCCATCGTCGGTGCAGATTTCGACGTTGTGGCACAACGGCCTCAGCTCATCGGCGAGAATGAGCAGGTCCTTGCTGCGCGCGCCGAGGATGGCGGTGGTCTTGTCCCCGCGGGCGGTGAACTCACGCATCAGGCAGAGCAACGCGGCCGAACCAAAGCCGCCGCCCACACCACAGACGTGACCGCCCGGCGCGATGTCGATGTGTCCGCCCAGCGGACCCGCGACGTCGAGTATCTCATCGCCTGCCTCGAGCGCGCAGATGCGTTTAGTGGTGGCGCCGACCTCCTGCACCACGATAGTGAGCGTGCCGGCTTCGCGGTCGTAGTCGGCAATGGTGATCGGTATGCGCTCCCCGCCCTCGCGCACGCGCAGCATGACGAACTGGCCGGGCCGCGCGGCGGCCGCGATGAGCGGCGCGTCGAGGCGGAACAGTTTGGTAACCGGGGTCAGCCGGCGGGTCTCGATAATTCGTGCCATGTCGAGCTCCGACTAGGAATTCGCCGGCCGTGCGGCCAACGAATTCCTTAATGAAGACCACCCAAAAATTAACGATGAGGGAGGACAGCGGCCGGCCCCCGCGCTCACGAATCCCGATCCACCAGGTCTTTTTCCGTTCAGTGTCATCCCATTCCTCAAGTGATCTTCTGTAAGGAATTGGTCGGATTTTGATCCGGCCAATTCCTAGAGAAGCGGGTGCTCGTGCATCGCCTTCATCCGCGCCCACCGCCGGTCGGTCTCGGCCTGAATGCCCGCGACGATTTCGGCGTTCTCCGGCCTGGTCAGGTGGCGGGTCTTGCCCATGAGGCTCAACCAGTCCGCGACCGGACGGCGGCGGCCCGTCGCTTCCGGGTCATAGGTGAGCGTCGTGTGGCCGTGCTCGATCTCGTAGAGCGGGAAGAAGCAGCAGTCGATGGCCGCCTGCAGCACGGGCTGGGTTGCATCATCAGTCGTGCGCCAGTTGAGCGGACAGAATGAGAGGATCTTGCCGTAGACGAGCCCTTCGTTCTTCGCGTACCACTGCCCCTTCGCGACCTTGCGCATGAGGTCCTCGGGATAGCCCTCGCTCGCGGTGAACACATAAGGCACGTGGCACGCGGCGAATATCTGCGCAGTGTCCTTGTGGTGGTAACGCTTGCCCGACAGCGCCGTGCCGACCTCGCTCGTGGATGTGCGGTGGCCGAACGGCGTAGAGTACGAGAGCTGCGCGCCGGTGTTCATGTAGCCCTGGTTGTCGTACTCGAGGATCATCATGCGGTGATTGCGGTTGGCCGCGCCGAGCGCGGGGCCCATGCCGATATCCATGCCGCCGTCCCCGGAGATCATCACGAAGGTGATGTCCTTGGAGCCGGGGAGCTCGCCGCGCCGGATGCGCTCGTGGTACATCTCGACCAGCCCCGACAGGGTCGCCGCACCGTTCTGGAACAGGTTGTGGATGTAGTTGATACGGTGCGCCGTAGTGGGATAGCCGGTGGTCACGACCATGGCGCAGCCGGTCTGGAACAACACCACCACATCGCCTTCCATCGCGTTGTAGACCTGGTGCAGCGTCGGGAAAGCGCCGCAGCCCGGGCATGCGCCGTGTCCCGGCCCGATGCGATTGGGCACCTCGGTCATCTTCCACAGCGGCTGGAGTTCGACCTTGAGCCGGCCGGTCACCGGATCGCGCTGGATCTGCGCCATCCCGCGCGGAATCTCCGCGGCCGTGATCGGCGGCAGGCCGGTGCGCGGCGCCGTGTCGGGCCGGCCGGGCGTCGCGCCATAGTAGGCGAAGGGCTCGTCGACGCGGCCCGACTTCGCGGCGGCAAGCGCCTGCGCAAAGAACTGCCCGGCATCGGCCGCGTAGAAGTCTTTGCCGCCCAAGCCGTAGATGCGCGAGAGCACCCGGGTGTGATTCTCCGGGTCGATCTGGATCGCAGCGCGCACCTCGAGCGACAGGTTACCGCCACCTGCGCCGTAGGAATCCGCACGGTCTCCGATCGTAACGGCCTTCACGTGCTTGAGCGCGCGGCGGAACTCCTCCGCCGGGAACGGCCTCAGCACGTTGGGCGAGAGCACGCCCACCTTCGCGCCCTGCGCGCGCATCTGGTCAGCGGTTTCCTTGGCAGTCTCGGCTGCCGAATTGATCAGCACCGTGGCGACCTCGGCGTCGTCGATCCGGTAGGCGTCGAGCATGGGGTAAGCCCGACCGGTCATCTTTTCCAGCTCGGCGAGCACTTCCGGGATGACGCGCCGTGCGGCCTCCATCGCTTCCGAGAGCTGCACCTTGTTGTTGATGAGGTCCGGATCGTTCATGTACGGTCCGAAGGTCGTCGGGTGCTCGATGTCGAGCGGCGTAGGCATCGGCGGGCGCTCGCCCAGAAAACGGCGGATCGCGTCGAGGTCGTCGAATACCTGGATGCGCCGCTTCTGGTGGCTCGTGAAAAAGCCGTCATAGGCAACGATCACCGGCAGCCGCACGTCGCGATGCTCGCCAATCTTCACGGCAGCGAAGTTCAGGTCGTACACCGCCTGCGGATCGCGCGCGCAGAGCATGATCCACCCGGTGTTGAGCGCGTAGTAGATGTCCGAGTGGTCGCCCCGGATATCAAGCGGCCCGGAGATCGCACGTGCCGCGATGTTGAGCACCATCGGCACGCGCGTGCCGGCCTGCACCGGCAACTGCTCGAGCGCGTAGAGCAGGCCCTGCGAACTGGTAGCGTTCAACACGCGCCCGCCCCCGAGCGCGGCGCCATAGCAGATCCCGGCAGCACCGTGCTCGCCATCACCTGCGACCATCACGATTTCGTGCTGGCCCTCGGCGCGCATCTTCGAGAGGTTCTCGGCGACCTCGGTCGAAGGCGTGATCGGGAAATACCCCATCAAGTGAAAGCCGATATCACGCGCAGCGAGCGCAGCAGCTTCGTTGCCGCTCTTGAACTCGAGCTTTTGCGGCACGACGCCGCGCGCCGGAGCGTCCGTTTCGCGCAGTGCCGTGGCGAAGGCCTGGGTCGTCATGGTTTCCCCTTATGGGATCAGATCCGGAAAGAGCGGCACGCGCAGGCGATCCGCCAAGCCGGGTGTTTCAGTTTCCCGGGTGAGCGCGCCCGTCGGACACGACTCGACGCAGCGCATGCAGCCCTTGCAGTAGCGATAATCCACACCCATCAGCATGCGCTCGTACTTGCCACCCTCGGCTCCCTCACCCCATGCGAGGCAGAAGTCGGGGCAGACGAGGTCGCACACGCCGCAGTGAATGCACTTCTCCACGTCGAGAACCGGCATCACGCCGGTGCGAGACGCGGAGAGATCGTTCCACGCCATATTGCCCGGCTCGGGCAGAATTCCACCAGGAGGCTGGGTCTGGTAACCCCACGCCGGCTCGGAACGCGCCGCCGGCAAGTCGCCCTCGGCGCGGCCGACGCCATCCATCAACTCGAATTCCGTCGCGCCGCGCTGGAACGCGCGCGTATTGGATGCAACCGCCTCGGGGTGCTTCCCCGCGAACTCCTCGGTCAGCGCGTCCAGAATCACATCAGTAGGGAGAAAGGGAAACGCACCGGCCAGCGTGCCCAACAGTACCGCATTGGGTCGCGATTTCTCTTCCATGGCGATCCCGAGCGCATTGACGCGGATGAGGCGCGCGGTGCGCGGCAGCGCCGCGAGTTCTTCTGGAACGGGACCTGGGGGCGCGTTGTAGATAAACGTGCCGTCCTTGAGGAGCCCAGCACGCGTCGCCGGGTTGCGCAGCAAGGCAGCGTGGAAGACCACGACGGCATCGGGTGTCTCGACCGGTGCGCTGGTACGGATCGGCCGCTCCACATGGCCCAGCCGCACGAACGAGCGCACCAGAGACCCCTTCTTCTCAGAGCCATATGACGAAAAGTGCGCGCCGTTCAGTCCCATGTGCAACACGGCGGCGGTTGCCAGCACTTGGCCGGCCGCGTGGGCGCCCAGTCCGCCGATGGACTCGAACCGAATCTCGAAGAACCGATCTGGGTGCGGCAGGCATATGGCCTGACTCACAACGTTGCTGGTGGATTCGATACGTACGCCAGGCAGGAGGTTCACCCCCGTTGCTTCAGGAAACGGTCGATTCACGTGACAGCCTCTAAAGTGGACACAACGTGCGCGCCACGCGCGCCGCAGGGCGTGGAGAACGCGTGGGCGCCGTCCGCCTCAGGCATCGGAGTGCAAGAACTCGTCATGTGCGTTGTCACGTCCATCCCTCACGGCGCGGTTGGCGGCATCTGGCGTGTCGTCGTAAGCAGATGCAAGGAACGCTCAGGGGAATCTCCTCCAGCGACGCGACCACATACTAGTTTCCCCGTCGCGCCTGCTTATTGATTTAGCGCAAATTTCATGGATTTGCTGCGGCTTTGCGGCGCCACGGGGATGGGGCCCGGTCGGCGTTTGCGTGCATGCGCGACCGACGAAACCAAAACAACTGCTTGATTCCGTTACGGTCACTGCTGCCGAAACAAGGGTGCGACGGGCTCCGCGACAGTGTTCGCGTGCTCCGCTGGTCGTGCTTTGGAGGCTACGGAGACCCGCAAGGGCGGCGGATCCAGATGCGAGCCGAAACCGCCCGATATCGCGTTAGTCGAGCGGGGCGACGTTGTCCGACATCAGAACGTCAGTTGTTATGCGATGCCGCCAACGATGGGCAATTCCACCAAGCGTGCGCTTGCGGGCGGGAAAGCGTCGCCCCCGACGCCAACCGCACCGGAATCAACTTTCGGTGTCGAGAAAGCTGCGCAGCCGCTCCGAACGTGACGGGTGGCGCAGCTTCCTCAGCGCTTTGGCCTCGATCTGGCGGATGCGCTCGCGCGTCACGTCGAACTGCTTGCCGACCTCTTCCAGCGTGTGGTCGGTGTTCATCTCGATGCCGAAGCGCATGCGCAGCACCTTCGCCTCGCGCGGCGTCAACGTGTCGAGAACGTCCTTGGTGACGTGGCGCAGGCTGGCGTAGACCGCGGCGTCGTTCGGCGCCATCGTCGACTGGTCTTCGATGAAATCGCCAAGGTGCGAGTCGTCGTCGTCGCCGATCGGCGTTTCCATCGAGATCGGCTCCTTCGAGATCTTGAGAATCTTGCGGATCTTCTCCTCCGGCATCTCCATCTTGTCGGCGAGGAGCTGCGGATCGGGCTCCTGCCCGGTCTCCTGCAGGATCTGGCGGCTGATGCGGTTCATCTTGTTGATGGTCTCGATCATGTGCACCGGGATGCGGATGGTGCGCGCCTGGTCCGCGATCGAACGCGTAATCGCCTGGCGGATCCACCAGGTGGCATAGGTCGAGAATTTGTAGCCGCGGCGGTATTCGAACTTGTCCACCGCTTTCATCAACCCGATGTTGCCCTCCTGGATCAGATCCAGGAACTGCAGGCCCCGGTTGGTGTACTTCTTGGCGATCGAGATCACCAGCCGCAGGTTGGCTTCCGTCATTTCGCGCTTCGCGCGCCGCGCCTTGGCTTCCCCGGTCGACATCTGGCGGTTGATTTCCTTCAGGTCGCGCAACGGGATGCCCACCCGCGCCTGGAGATCGAGCAGTTTTTGCTGGCGCTCGACGATCGCCGGCTCGAAATGCGCCAGCGCCTCGCCCCACGGGCGCCGCGCGGCGATCTCGCTGCCGATCCAGCGCAGGCTGATCTCCTTGCCCGGGAATTCCTTGATGAAGTGCGCGCGCGGCATCCTCGCCTTGTCCACGCACAATTGCATGATCGCGCGCTCGTGGGCCCGAACTCCATCGACCAGCCGGCGCAGGCCGTCGCACAGCGCCTCGACCTGCTTGGCGGAGAAGCGGATTATCATCAGCTCATTGGAGATCGCGTCGCGTGCCTGCAGGTAGGCGCGGCTGCGCGGCCCGTTCTTGGCAAGCGCACGCATCATCTTGTTGTAATAGGTGCGGATCCCGGAGAAGCGCTTGAGGGAATCTGCCTTGAGCTTGAGCTGATCGGCGCTCTGCGCCGCGCCGTCCTCGTCGCCTTCCTCCTCGGCGCCCTCGATCTCTTCCTCGATCTCGGCGTCGACTTCGGCGAGCTCCTTGATCGCTTCCTCCTTGGCATTGGGATCGATCAGGCCGTCAACGACCTCGTCGGCGCGAATCTCGTCCCTTTCAATGCGGTCGGCAAGTGCGAGAATCTCGGCAATCGTCGTCGGGCAGGCCGAGATCGCCTGGATCATGTGCTTCAAGCCGTCCTCGATGCGCTTCGCGATCTCGATCTCGCCTTCGCGGGTGAGCAGTTCCACGGAGCCCATCTCTCGCATGTACATGCGCACCGGGTCGGTGGTGCGGCCGAATTCGGAATCGACCGTCGAAAGCGCAGCCTCGGCTTCCTCGGCTGCATCTTCGTCAGCGGCGGGGGGGGGTGCGTCCGACATGAGCAGGGTCTCGGCGTCCGGGGCCTGGTCGTAGGCCTGGATGCCCATGTCGTTGATCATGCTGATGATGTTCTCGATCTGCTCGGCGTCCAGCATGTCATCCGGCAGATGATCGTTGATCTCGCCGTAGGTGAGGTAACCGCGCTCCTTGCCGAGCACGATCAGGTTCTTCAGCCGCATGCGCCGCGCCTCGGCATCGGCCGGCGACAGTTCGCGCAGTTCGAATTCCTTGACGAGCGCTCTCTCGCGCGCGGTCAACTTCTCACGCCGGCCCGGTTTGCCCTTGGCGTCGGGGCGCATCTTGGCCAGCAGTTGCTGCTTGGCAAGCGCTTTGGTAAGCGCGGCCTTGTCGAGCTTCTGGGCCTTGCCCAGCACCTTCTTGGCGGCGGCCTTGACCCGTGCCAGGCGCTTGTCCTTCTGCGCGGCCCCGTCTCTCACGCGCGGCGCTACCCGCGCCTTGGCCTGCGCCCGGACGTTGGGGGACGGATGTGGGCGGGCGGCGGTCTTCTTCGGGCGCAGGTGCTTTACCTTTGCTTTGGTCGCGCTGGATCCGGCCCGCTTGGCCGCAGCCTTGCTCCGGGCAACGGTTTTCGCCTTGACCTTGGATACTTTCCTGGGCTTTGCCATGAATGGGTTCCCGCCGAGAATTTGCAATGAAAAACTGTTAATTATACCTTAGACTTGGGTCGTCCTGCCGATGAGATATCCTATCCAACTGCTTGTGCCATAGACGATTTTTGCCAGCCCTGGCGTGCCGCAAAGATGGATATGGGGCCCGAGCCGGACATGTCAAGCGCTGGCCGCTAAAGCGGTGGACGAACAATGACACCCGCCGCACCCTTTAGTTCAGCAAGCCGCCGCGAAATCTCCTGAAACCGCAGACGCTCGTGTTCGTCGCCGACTCCCGTGGTGGAAAGCCGGGCGTACTCGCTTTCCACGCGCCTGAGCTCCAGCTGCGCAAACGTGCCATTCAGATCGGCCAACGCAGCGTCATCATTACCCGCCGCGGCCAGTATCTCTCCCCCCACATCCTCGTATACCCTGGCATATACGGAGTCCCGCGTGGCTTCAAACAACGCCGCGAGGGAAGCGGTCTTGCTGGCCCGGAGCAGGTCCACCAGATCTGCGACCGGTGCCAGCTCGGAATCCGAGTCAAGCAGTGTCCGCTGGTCTTCCGAAATCGCCACGGCGAGGCCTGGATTTCCGAGCAGAATGCGCAACAACCGCCGCGACAGTGGCTGCGGCAGCGGGCGCGGCGACCGTCCCTCCGGCGGCTGCGTTTTGCTTGCCAGCGGGATCAGTTCACACAGCCGCTCCACCTCGTCCGGGGCCATGCGTGCCATCTCGGCGACCTCCCGCACGATCTGCATCCGAAGAGCGTTGGCCTTTATTTGGCGGAGGAGAGGTTTCGCCTGGTGCAGGAAGGTCGCCCTGCCCTCCGCCGTCGGAAGATCGGCGCGATGCGCCAGTCCCTGCAGCAGAAATTTCGACAGTGGCAGGGTGCCCGCGAGAAGCGCCGCGAATGCCGCTTTGCCACCGGACCGCACATAGGTGTCGGGGTCTTCCCCCTGCGGCAGAAACAGAAACCTCACCTGCTTGCCGTCCACGAGTTGCGCGAGGCTGTTCTCCAGCGCGCGCCACGCCGCGCGCCGACCCGCGTCATCGCCGTCGAAACAGAACACGATCTCGTCGGCCTGTCGCAGCAGTTTCTGCACGTGCAGCGGCGTAGTCGCCGTCCCCAGTGTCGCGACGGCATACTCGATGCCATGCTGCGCCAGTGCGACCACATCCATGTATCCTTCGACCACCACGACGCGACCGGCCTCGCGTATGGCACGGCGCGCCTGATACAGGCCGTAGAGCTCGCGCCCCTTCTCGAAGATCGGCGTCTCGGGTGAATTGAGGTATTTCGGCGAGTTGCGGGATGCCGAGTCCGCACCCGCGCCCTTCGCAGAGTCGGCGTCCTCTCCGGCCAGCACGCGTCCGCCGAAACCGATCACGTTTCCGCGCACATCCACGATCGGAAACATGATGCGGTCGCGGAACACATCGTAGCGCCGGCCTTCCTCATTCTCCTTGACCAGTCCGGCGGCGACCAGAGCCTTGGACGCGTACTCCGGAAACGCCGCTGCCAGATTCTGCCAGCCGTCAGGCGCATAACCCACGCCGAAGCGCTTGGCGATATCACCCGACATGCCGCGTTTGCGGAGGTAGTCGATGGCGTGCGTGGCGTCCTTCAGCTGCGCCCGGTAGAACTGCGCGGCCTTGAGCAGCACCGCATGGAGGTCCTCCCCGGCCTCGGACTTGCGCTGCAGTTCCTCGGAACGGATCTCGGGCACCTGCATGCCCGCGTTCTGCGCGAGCTGCTTCACGGCATCCACGAAACCCAGGCCGTTGTACTCCATTACAAAGCCGATGGCAGTGCCGTGCGCGCCGCAGCCGAAGCAGTGATAGAACTGCTTGGATGGACTGACGGTAAACGACGGGGTCTTTTCGTTGTGGAAGGGGCAGCACGCAGCGTAGTTCGCGCCTGCGCGCTTCAGTTTGACGTAGCGGTCGACCACGTCGACGATATCGACCCGGTGCAGTAGATCCTGGATGAACGACTGCGGGATCATTGCAAGAAGGCGTAGCTCGTGACCGGCGATGCGTGACGGGTGTCCCGCTTCAACCCACAGTATAGAACCTTCTGGCCGCGCCCCGGGTGCGGCAAAATCGGCCCGTTCGCTAACCGGCCAACCTCGCCTGCACCAGCGCAGATTCCCTGGACATGTTGGAGCGGCACGCCCCGAACTCGGTCATCAGCTCGTTAGCTTGGACTTGACCAATGCCGACACTTTTCCCATATCGGCACGGCCGGCGAGCTTCGCTTTGAGCGCTGCCATTACCCGGCCCATGTCTGCGGGACCCGCAGCACCGGTGTCGCTCATGGCGGCCACAACGGCAGCCGCAATTTCCGCGTCAGACAGCGCCTGTGGCATGTATGCCTGCAGCACCTCGAGCTCGAACTTCTCCGCGTCCGCCAGATCCTGTCGCCCACCCTTTTCAAACTGAGCGATCGAGTCGCGGCGCTGCTTCAGCATCTTCTCGATCACCGCGATGATGTCGCCGTCGGCCAGTTCTTTGCGCTCATCAACCTCGCGCTGCTTGAGCGCGGCCAGCAGCAACCGCAGCGCGTCGCGACGCCGCGCGTCACCCGCGCGCATCGCGTTCTTGATGTCGTCGTTAATGCGGGACTTCAGGGTCACGGTGGGACGGAAAAGCGTGAGATCGTGAGAGGGAAAAGTACACTGCGCGAAGGCCTGCCCTCACGCCCTCACGACCTACGCTCTCACGGAATCAGTAGAGCTTGGGCGGCAGCAACTGTGAGCGCAAGCGCTTGTGGTTACGCTTGATCGCGGCGGCGAGCTTGCGCTTGCGCTCCGAGGTGGGCTTCTCGTAATACTCACGGGCCCGCAGTTCGGTGAGCAGGCCGGTTTTTTCCACGGTGCGCTTGAAGCGGCGCAGCGCGACCTCGAACGGTTCGTTTTCCTTGACGCGGACTGTCGGCATGTAACCCCTGATGGCATGGAGAAAACTTGTATTATATCAAGCTCGAAGCTGTTTTTGTAGGGTTATGGAAGCGCGTTCGATGGGCAGGCCATGTTGATCCTCGGGATAGAGACATCCTGCGACGAGTCGGGCGTCGCGCTCTACGACACGGATCGGGGTTTGCTCGGCAACGCTCTCTACTCCCAAGTCTCGCTGCACGCGGATTATGGTGGTGTGGTTCCGGAGCTTGCATCCCGCGATCATGTACGCCGGGTGCTTCCGCTCACCCGCGATATCCTGGTTCAATCCGGCCGCTCGATCGGGGATCTGGGGGCCGTGGCCTACACCCAAGGCCCCGGCCTCGCCGGCGCGCTGCTGGTGGGAGCCAGCGTTGCGCACGGTCTCGCCTACGCGCTGCGAATTCCCGCGGTGGGGATCCACCATCTCGAAGGCCACTTGCTGTCCCCGCTGTTGTTTACGCCAGCCCTGCGCTTTCCGTTCGTCGCCCTGCTGGTTTCGGGCGGCCACAGCCAGTTGATGCGAGTCCGCGGCATCGGCCAGTACGAGCTGCTGGGCGAAACGCACGACGACGCCGCGGGGGAGGCGTTCGACAAGACCGCCAAGCTCCTCGGCCTCGGCTACCCGGGAGGGCCGGCGCTCGCAAGGCTCGCCGATGGCGGAAGACCCGGCCGCTTCAACCTGCCGCGGCCGATGCTCGAACATATGGAAAGGACGGGCGATCTCAACTTCAGTTTCAGCGGGCTCAAGACGGCAGTAGTGACCCTCTTCAACCGGCAACCGCTCGATGCCATTGAACGCGCCGACCTTGCCGCCGAGTTTCAGTGTGCCATCGTTGAGGTACTGGCGCGCAAGGCCCTTGAAGCACTGCGCCAGACCGGTCTCACGCAGCTGGTAGTCGCAGGCGGCGTTGGCGCGAACCGCCTGCTGCGAGAACGGCTCGCCGCCGGTGGCCGGCGCAGCGGCTACGACGTGCATTATCCGCCGCTCGAATTCTGCACTGACAACGGGGCGATGATTGCATTCGCCGCTGCGCTGCGAATGCAACAGGACCCAGGATTCAGGATTCAGGATTCTGCGAAAGACGGTTTTACCGTCAGGCCGCGCTGGGATCTGGAAGAGTTGAAGGCAGCTTCATCAGCGATCAGCCGATCCTCTTGAATCCTGAATCCTGGCTCCCGGATCCTGCCTGCCGATCCGGCCTTCCGTGCCCGCGAGTAGATTGCGGATGTTGCTGCGATGACGCAGGATCAGCAGCAGCGACACGATGCTCAGTGCATAGGTGTAGGCGTGCGCCCCATACAGCAGGAAACAGAAAAAGGGCACGAATACCGCGGACACCAAAGTGGCGAGCGACGAGATGCGGAAGAAGACTGCGATGATAATCCAGGTTGCCGCCGCTCCTGCCGCAAGATAGAGATTGAGCGCAAGCAGGACGCCCAGCGCCGTTGAACCGCCTTTTCCCCCTTCAAAGCGGAAAAACACCGGATACATGTGGCCGATCACTACGGCCACCGCGCCGAGCGCGCCGGCGATCTCGGCTGCTTCCAGCGGCGCGAGGCGCTGGGCGATGACTACCGCAAGCCAGCCCTTGACGCCGTCGCCCAGCAGCGTGAGCGCAGCCGCTGCTCTGCGCCCGGTACGCAGTACGTTGGTTGCGCCTGGATTATGGGAGCCGTAAGTGCGCGGATCAGGCAGCCCGAAGGCGCGGCTTACGATTACGGCAAACGAGACCGATCCGAGCAGGTACGCGGCAGCCGCGAGCAATAGTGTCGTCAAGCGTTTTCACCTACAATGTGCGCCCATTCTATACGAAGCATGCGCCCCTCCCGATAAATGGACATCATTTTCATCTCCGAGCTGCGCATCGAAACGCTGATCGGCGTGTACGAATGGGAAAAACGCGCACCACAGACGATTCAACTTGACGTTGAGGTTGGGCTCCCCGGCCGGCACGGCCTCCGCAGCAATCAGCTGCGGGACACCATCGATTATGCCGGTATCGTCACGCGCATTGAACAGTTGTTTCGCGACGAGCATTTCCCGCTGCTGGAAAACGCTGCGGATGCCGTAGCCGGTGCGATCCAGGAGGAGTTTGGCGCGCCATGGGTCAAGGTCGCGATCGCCAAGCTCGCGCCGCTCCGCAACGTAAAGCGACTGGGCGTCGTGATCGAACGCGGCAGCAGACAGTAGACGAAGGCGCGGCGCGGATCGTACCGCCTGATGCGCATGCG
>Ga0209343_10006186_pt1 | contig 14373 bp, 18 predicted proteins | sample RifCSPlowO2_02_FD_184026 | JGI IMG/M metagenome (GOLD analysis project Ga0209343, IMG submission 184026) | Groundwater microbial communities from Rifle, Colorado - Rifle CSP2_plank lowO2_0.2 (SPAdes) (version 2) | ecosystem: Environmental > Aquatic > Deep subsurface > Groundwater | place... | reverse complement strand
AATTTTCCGTCCGATTTTCCTCACCGGAAATATTCAATTCTCCGCTAACTTATCTGCAAAAAACGATTTCTCGTGTTCCAACTTGTTAAGATTGCCCATCGCTCTTATCTTGCCTGAAATCGTAAAAAATGTCAATCGCTTGCGGTTATAAAAATAAGCGGGCGCTTTGAAGTAGCGCCCGCGGCCGAATCGGCGATTAAGAAATTATTTTTTGAATGTGCTTTAGGCACTGTTGAACCACCGCTTCTTGGGATTTGGTCCCGTCCACTACGATCCACTTGCGCTCTCTGACTAGAGTATGATATCCGCTTTCCACTCTTTTGGCGCGATCCAAGTCTTTCAGCGTATTCATTTTTTTTCTGGAACGCGCAATGTTTAGAGGCACTCTCAAAAACAAAGTGGCATTCGGCTTTGTGCCCGGCAGATTCGCTTCCAGCCATTCCAGCATTTTTCTGGGGATTTTATTCCCATAACAATCAAAGGCCAGAGCCGTCCCCCAAGACCGATCCATTAAAACAATCTGAAAATCTTTCGCCAAAGCGGCGGCCGTCTCGTATTGAAAAACGCGCAATGACCAGAAAATAAGAGAACGGGCTATATTATTTACCGGCAGAGCGTCCGCAACGCGGCGCAGCTGTCTGGCATTCGGCAAACTGTCTACATCAGTCAGTGCGGCGGAAATCCCCCTTTTTTCAAGCTGTTTCATTATTTTCTTAAGTGCCGTGGTCTTTCCCGACCCCGGCAATCCTTCTATAGCAACAATCACTCCCATTTTCATCACCTCCCTTGTCTCGCCGTAGTCCCGATTTGTCGGGACGAAGGCGGGTTTCCCCTTTGGTTAATTGTTTAAAGTACGAAAGTTTTTTTAGTTTATAGCGATTGCGCAAAAATGTCAAGGTTTAAAAATTTATTTTTCGGTTAAATATTTTCTTTTAAATTGCCTCTTATCAAAAAAAACGGATTGAACCAAAAGCCCCAAACCAAACATCAAAGCGATCTGTACGGCGGGATTCATATTATTTTTCGCAAACAGGATTAATCCGTAGCTCCTTTATTTGTATAATAAAGAAATTAAAAACGAAATAATCAATGTGACGGTGACAAAGACAAGAGAGAATGAAATAATAAATTTAAAACGCTTTTCCTTGAGAAAAACAAATGAACCGATAATAGCGCCGATAAGAGTAAAGCAGCTGAAAATACCTAACTTCGCCATACTTGCAGAAGCTTGCGCTGTTCCCATAAAACTAAATCGTAAAGCCAGATAAGTTGAAATAAAAGAAAAAACGATGAGTAAAATCAAGCCGTAAATAAATGGGTGGAAATTAATCAATTGGGCGTTGGTAATTTTAAAAGGCGTATTTTTTGAAATATATAAATCTTGCGTGAGTTTTTTAGGCGCGGCTTTTACGACGATTTTGGTAAATCCGAATTTTTTACCGGAAGAAGAAAAATCCTTGAAAGATGAAGGAATTTCGGAATAAAAATAATCCACCTTTGTCGCATTTTTAATATCGGAATATAATTTCGGCGAAACAAAACCAACTACATTTATAATTTTCTCCATTCCATCTCCAGGATAAGCAGAGCCTGGCTTAAGCGGATAAAAAATCTTCTTAGCCGGAAAATTCATCTGCAAACCTTTTGCGGAATCGGCGGATGCCGATGGGCTAATCCACGACACGACAAAAGAAAATTCTTTATTTATGTAATCACGGAAAATAGGAATTGAGTCTTTTTCAACTTTTAATCCTTTTTGCTTCAAATAGTCATAAAGAGCGTCGGAAGTGGCGGCCGATAAAACTTCGGCGACCATACCTTCTTTTTCCAAATGCTGATATACGACAATATCCTGATTAATGCCCTTAGTCGGCGCGTTTAAAAGGGCTCCATCTCTACTATTTGCGCCCCCGACATACGAAGTGCTTATAGACGATTTCAAAAGAATCGGAACAATCGGGTAAATTTGGGTAGAAAGCAGCGCGTCTCGAATACTTGATAGGTTTTCATGAGCCTTCTTTGAGACATTATAGCCGGAAAATTTCGGCACATCGGAAAGAACATCGGCTTTGATTAATTTTGGATTGGCCGGAATTGGAATAACCAAAACGGCGTCTTTTGATCTTTTTTTAAGATTAAGAGTAATGATTAATTTTTCCGTGCCGTTTTCAAAATTGATGAATGATTGCTCGGCCGAATCATCGCCGTAAGACCAGCCATCATCGGATTGCGATATCATCAATCCGCATCCGCACGCGGACGCCGGAAAAGACCAAAAAAGAAACGATATTAAAATAAGATTAATTAATAAAAATCCGACAAATCGTTTATTCCGATTTTTTAAAAAATTATTTCGCATACCAATTTTAGTTTTTACCAGCTTTAATCTTTATTATTATACTACTCTTCTTTCAAAGAAACCATTTGCTTATTCTTGAATTAATCCGGACCCCAGCAGCAAAGCAGAGCGTACTGCGGGGCGTAGCGCATTTCGATACTCTTTAAGTTACGGGAGACAAACCAATTTTTCTTTTGAGCCAGAAGCTCGTCTGCCTTAGGCATGAGGCGGCAAATTCCTTTTTTTATTTCAGTTCAAAATTCTGAAGCATTTGATCCATAACTATTGCTGACTTTGCAGAGTTTCTTGCGTAACTAAATTTGAAAACATTATTACCCGCTTTCAACAGAACAATTGTGGAAATCGCGCTGGGATTTTCAGGATCCTCGATGGTTAATCGAATACCGACCACTCCGTTAATATTTACATTCTCCTTTTTAAAATACACATAACCTCGTGAACTGATGAAACTATCCAAAGCGGCCTGCGAATCAGTTCTATAAATCAACAAAAAAACTTCTGCGGAATCAGGAGGAATCGTGCCGAGATCATATTGGCGAGGATTCTGATAATTAGACCATATAGTGTCGCCGCCGATAAAATCATTATCACCTACTGGTCCTCTTTGCGTAAAATCGTTTTCAGAATATGTAGTTTCCACATACCAATCAGAAGGATACTTGATCGTGTAGCTATACCGAGCGTTGTTGTAAGTTTTCCAATTTGCTGTTTCGTCTTTTAGTGCAGGTGCCGGAGATACGGGAGTATTCGTTTGGGTAGAAGTAGGTGTTGATTGTTGAGTAATCGATTCCGGCTTTTTTCCAATCGCTAAATAAGCTACCGCACCAATCAATACTACAACCAAAATCAGTAAATCTATAATCCATTTTTTTTGATTCATATAATTAATGATTTCCATAAATTATTACTTAAATTATTTTCCTTTTTCCTCGACCGAGAAAAAAGTTATTAAATATCTTCTTGTCCTCTTCTGATGATTCTATGTTCTACGATATGCATTAAAACATCGGAAAAAGTCTTTAAAATAAGAAAAAATGGCAGCATTGCGCTGGCAAAAATAGATCCGGCGACTATAGTAATATGCATAGGAATTATCCTAATATAAGGATGGAACATTAATGATCCGATATTTTGTTTTTTGGTGTCCCGCGGTCTATTGTAAATAAAAGAAAAAAGATGATTGGCAAAAAATAAAATAACTGTCAATACTAAAAGCCTTACATCAATTGCGTCTGTTTTTCCATTTAGTAAACCGTCCGCTGAACCGCTTAAAATGAATGCCAGATACGCGACATGAAATAACCCATAGTGCGCCAAAAAGAAAAAAGCGATAAAAATTTTGGTGCGTTTAGTTGGTTGAGCCGGCGAATCGTTAATAATTAAGCCATTGGTTGAAAATTCTGTAAGCTGGAGTATCCTTATGAAATTAAATAAACCGATTATAACGCTCTGAAACCAATAAATCAGCATTATTGTTGATAAACTCCAACCGTCTCTCGTGGCGAAAAAAATAGTTATGAGATTAGAAAACAAGAGCGTCCAAAAAGAAAAATCGTAAAATAGATTTTTCTTGGGTTGATCTATTGTGGACATATTCTTAGCGCAAATAAATTTAAGTCATTTTCTGCTAATTTATGCTTACGCAATTCAAAAATCACATTATTTTTGTATTGAAAAATGCCCGGAGTGGGACTCGAACCCACAAGCCCTTGCGAGCGGCAGATTTTAAGTCTGCAGCGTATACCAATTCCGCCATCCGGGCATATATATTTTATTTAATTCCAATGAATTGCGCGTATACCTTAGGGCTTAGCGATTCCTAATGGAATATCGCTTCGCCCGTTCTCGCGGCTCGAAGTAAAGCAGTTTACTTCTCGCAACGCTCAAACGCCGCCACTCGGGCATAATCTATCCGTCATTTTAGCAAATACTTTAGAAATTATCAAATGATTTTGTTGCTTTATCTCTTGCACGCGCCATCGCCACAGCCTTTGGGACACGGAGTGGGTATTCGTTGCAAATATACATTTTGATCGGACGCATTATACAAGCATCGCACCTCTTCAACAGTAGATTGATCGCGACATGAATCAAAAGCTTCGGTGGTCTGCCCGGCTGCGGAAATAAGCAAAGTCGCGCCTTTGATATAAATATCGTTTGGTCCCGAACCGGCATCGGAATCAACACAATCGTTTTGAATCTTCTTTATGTTATTAACATTCAACGTCGCTTGATTATTGACAGAATTTACGCTGGCCGAAGATTGATTAATGTTTTTTCTTACTGAATTAATATTGCTGTTTTTTTGAAAAACAACGTTTTGAAAATCCCCCTGATTGATCCCCTCTTTGATTATTTTTTTAAAATCAGAAATTTTATTGGCACCGTAAATCAATCCGCCGAAAATTAAAAAAACAAAAACCGCCAACACTATGACGGACAAAGCGTCAATTGATCTTTTTTTAACCTCCGGGATTTGATCGTTTGGTTTTAAATTAAGTTGACTCATATTTTTCTAATTATTATAACATTTTTTCAAAAAAATAACCAAATAATAAGGGCTCTATTTGACTCTCGGCTGACAATGCTATACAATGCCATTGCTTTTAGTTCATTTGATTTTAACCTTGTAAAGGAGGATAAAATGGAGATAACGGAAAAAACAAAAACTAGTTTCCGATGACGAATATTATTTTTTAATTACCAGTTTAGTTGAGTCAATTGATAAATACGCAAATACGGCTTCCGTTTACGGCGCTTTTTTAAAAAAGCTAAAAAAGACAGCTCAAAATAGTTTAATCTTGAAACCAGCTGAACTTATAATCAATGATCAAGACCATGAAGTTTTTAACGAGGATATAAACGAGGTGGCGGAAAAAGTTAAGGGCGATATTTTGTATTTGGATCCGCCGTATAATCATCGGCAATATGCGACAAATTATCATATGCTTGAAACTATTGCCAAGTATGACAACCCTAAAATTCACGGAAAAACTGGTTTGCGTGAGTATCAGAACCAAAAATCTCTTTATTGCTCAAGAACAAAAGCAAAAAAAGCATTTGCAGATTTGATTTCAAAAGCAAAAGTAAAATATATCTTTTTAAGCTATAATAATGAGGGTTTAATGAATTTGGACGATATTAAGGAAATAATGAGCTCAAGAGGCAGGTATGGGCATTTTACGAAAGAATACAATCGTTTCAAAGCGGATAAATCAGAAAATAGGAACTATAAAGCGAATAAAACGGTTGAATATTTGCATTATGTAGTTTGCGCGAGTTAAAGGATATGATTTGACCAAAATTTAAAAAAGCATATAATAAGCGTATAATTAACGATTAATTTTTTTATTGATTATGGCTATTTTTAGACAAGAAGAGTCAATCCAAACGAGCGAAACCAAGCCGACTACGGTCATCGGCCGCGGCATTTCGGCTCAAGGCGATATTGAAGGAGCGGGCGACATCGTGGTTGAGGGAAAAGTCAAAGGAAAAATCACCACTTCCGGGGCGGTGCGTATCGGACGGGAAGCGGAAATTCATGCCGACATTCACGCCTCCAGCGTGCATATCGCCGGCGCTATCCACGGCAATGTAAGCTCCAAAGAAATCGTGGAGCTGTCCGAAACCGGCAAGCTCTGGGGCAATATAAAATCAAAAGCCGTCAGTATAGCGAGCGGCGCGATTTTCAACGGCTCTTGCCAAATGGGTGAAGAAAACAAAGAGACGGCAAAAAAATAAGCGCTTACTCTTGAAATATTTTTCTTTATAAAGCTATTTTTTGTGAAATTTGCATGCAAATTTCACAAATTTCTTTAATTTTGAATTTTTAGTTTTGAACTTTAAATTTACTTGTTATGTCTTCCCATCTTTATTTCATTGATTCCGGAATTACGCGAGCGCCTAAGACCGAAGAAAAACTGGTGGAGCTTGAAAAAAGCATTGTTGAATTGGGCATTGCCGGGTCGATAATCAGATTATCGCCTTTAAAGACCATCCAAGACACATTAAGCTCGCGCAATTTCCAAAACATCCAGACAATCGTCGGAGTGGGAGGCGACGAGCTTTTTTTTGATCTGCTTGATTGCGTCTGCGATAAACCGCTGGTTTTGGGAATGATCGCCGTCATGCCGTCTCCGATATTAAAATGTCTGGGCGTTCCGGAAGGGCTGGACGGCACCAAGATAATCGCCCATCGGATAACCAAATCCATAGATTGCGGCCGAATCAATCAAAAGTATTTTTTTTCGTCCGTTATTATTCCTTCCGCGTATGAAGCGAATTTGGACGGCCGTTTCAATCTGTCTATTGACGCTTCCGAAGCAGAGGCCAACGGCATGTTTATGCGAGTCGTAAATATTGATTTTAATGAACCGGTACCCCATCAAGCCGAGCGGCTGAAATTGGAAGTGGTGAAAAAAACGAAAAAAATGTTTCGCAATGATGTGAGCGAAACGCAAAGCTCTTTTATTTTTTCCAAATTGAGAATTTCCGGCTCAAGCGAAGAGCTGGTGACGGCCGACGGGCAAAAAACATTCAAGCCGCCGCTGGAGATTATGGCGGCTCCCAAATCTTTAAAAATGATCGTGGGTAAAAACCGCCGCCCGATGTTCGGATGATTACGATTATGAGGAAGTCGGGTACAGTAAAAAAAATCAAATCCCTATCGCCGGCTGAAACTCTTGATTTCGGCCGGATTTGCGCAAGGCTCGTGGAAAACACCGCCGTCTTTGCTTTACGGGGAGAGCTGGGCGCCGGAAAAACCACTTTTACAAAAGGAGTAATAAAAGAATTGGGCGTAAAAAAAGAAGCGGTCAGTCCCGCATTCGCGCTGCTCAAACAATACAGCCTTTCCGGAAATTGGAAAGGCTGGACTTTGTATCATTTTGATTTGTACCGCTTAAAAAGCGCGCAAGATTTTTTAAATGAGGGCTTCGGCGAAATATTCAAAGAGCCGAAATCAATAATCTTGATTGAATGGCCCGAAAGAATCAGCGAAATTTTACCTAAAAAAAGAATTGATATTTTATTTTCCCACGGCGATTTTTTAAAAAATAGGAGTATTAAAATAAAAGGACTTTGATTTGACGCTTAGGCGAGTTGTCCGGCCGGAGCGGTATTTTTCTCTTTTACCGCGTTGTCTTCCACTGTCATTTGTTCTTGGGAAATCGCAATGACCTGCGTCGGCTTGATTATCAAATTGCCGCTGAAAAGACCGGAAAAAAATCGTCCCGGCTTGACATAATAAGCCGAGATTTTTTGACTGTCCGCGTCTATTTCAAAATCCGCTATCCGCCCCACTTCTTCTCCGCTTTCGGTCAAAACCGGCAGATTGATTAAGTTTTGCGAGAGCAAAACAGCCATAAATATTTTATGAAGTTACAGTTGCCGCTTGTTCTTTCGCGTGCCGCTTGAAAACAATGTATTGCTGGATGATTGAAAAAATCGTGGAAACAGTCCAATAAACCATAAGTCCGGACGGCAAGCTCCAGCCGATCACTATGGTCATCACGGGCGCTATGTACATCATTTGCTTGTTCATGGTGGCGGCGAAAGCTTCGTCTTTGCCCTCGTCTTTGCCGTCTGATTTCGGATGCGGTACTTTGGAGTGCATCAGCATGCGAGTTTGCCAAAATTGCAAGCCGGCCGCCGCAATGGCCAGAATGGGACTGGCTTTGGCAATGTCCAAAAATCCGAAAGAAATGTAATTGATTGCTTCCGGCCGGCCGACAAAAGAGTAAAGGTCGGCAAAAGCCGTGTCGGTGATGCCGGTCTTAAAAACACTGAACAAAGCGATGAGAAAAGGCAATTGGATCAAAAGCGGCAAACAGGAAGAAAATGGATTGACTTTGTGCTCTTTATATAATTTGAGCAGTTCTTTGGCTTGCTGTTCTTTATTATTGGCAAACTCCTTTTGGACTTGTTTTATTTTTGGCTGGATGTCTTGCAAGGCTTTTTGCGAACGAATTGAAAGATTGTTCAGAGGATATAAAACAAAACGGATTATAATTGTTAATAATATTATGGCGATTCCCAAATCATGGCCCGGGATAAAATCGTAAATCAAAATCAAGCCGTTGTACAATGGTTGGTAAAATATCGCTTTTAGTATTTCCATATTTTTAATTTAAGGTATTTTATCAATCGCCGGTTCGCTCAGCGGATTGCATCGCCCCACTCTTTTGATCGCCAGCCAGCCGCCTTTGATTGTTCCGTGTTTTTCCACGGCTTGAAGCGCGTACTCGGAGCAGGTCGGATGAAAGCGGCAAAAGCCGTGCGGAAAATAATGCTTGATGAATCCGTGATCCGGAGAAAGAGTTTTTTGATAGGAACGGATAGCGAGTAATATTAGATATTTCATACCCCGCAGTAGAACTTTGACGATTAATTTTAATGAATTTCCTATATTTTTTAACTGAATATCTTAAATAATCTCTGTCTCGTTTTTAATTTTTCTTACCCGAGCGGTGAAGTCAAAGTTTCACTGCGGGGCATAAGGCTATCGGCGGATTGTTTTATGTCCGGAAAAGAAATTTTCCAGAGTTTTGTACAAGCCGTGGTAGGTGGCGTCCAAAATCGGTTTTTTTGCGTTTATTACAAAGTCCAATCCCGGCGGCGTTTTGCTTTCTTTCATTAAAATTCTGATCGCTTCGCGCAAAAGCCGTTTGGCTCTGTTTTTTTTCACCGCGGACTTGCTGATTTTGTTGGAAACGATTATTCCAAAGCGCGCCGGAAGATTTTGCCCGATTCTGGGCGACCACTGAATCGCCATTTCCGGCAAATTAAAGCGATTCCGGCTTTGATAAACTCGCTGAAAATCTTTTTTCTTTTTCAAGCGATTGATTTTTTTAAGCATACCCCGCAGTAGAACTTTGACAATTATCTCTTGTTATGAATTTTCTAAATTTTAACCAAGTCGCTTTGTAAATAATTTCTCTGTTTCTTTATTTACTGTTACCCGCGCGGTGAAGTCAAAGTTTCACTGCGGGGCATACGGATTTAGACCGTCAACTTTTTGCGTCCTTTTTTCATCCTTCTTTTAATCACATTGCGGCCAGTGGGGGTGCTCATGCGCTTTCTGAATCCGTGCACGCGCGCTCTTCGTCTTTTTTTCGGTTGATAGGTTCTTTTGCTCATAATTTTAATGTATATAATTGTCTGCCGACAGGCAGGTTCGGCTGATAATGAAGTGTATAGATTGTATCTTTTTCCGGTTATTTAGTCAACCCTAACGCTTTTCCTGTCCGCCATTCTTGAATTTTTTTATGATCGCCGGTCAAAAGGATTTTCGGCACGGCGTAATTTTTCCCTTTGTATTTTAAAATTTCCGGACGGGTATAGTGGGGGTATTCTGTGAGAGCCGTAGAGCCGTAGAGCCGTAGAGCTTTATGATTTTTTATTGTAGCTTTTGAAAAACTTTCTTCAGAGAGTGATTTTGTGTTGCCTAAAACGCCGGGGATGAGGCGGACGACGGCGGAAGTGACGGCCAGAGCGCCGATGTCGCCGTCTGTCATTACGAAAGGACCGATGGATATTTCTTCGGCTTTCAAAATTTTTTTCACTCGTTCGTCAATGCCTTCGTACCGGCCGCTGATTAAAATTAAATGTTTATACCCGCGCGACAGATCTTGAGCCATTTTCTGATCAAGTTGTTTTCCCTTGGCCGAAAGAATTATGATCTTCGGTTTAGTTTTTGCCGTTTTTTTAATATAATCAACCGCGCGCAAAATAGGTAAAGCCATTAATACCATTCCGGCTCCGCCGCCGTACGGACGATTATCAACTTTCCGGTGTTTTTCTAAGCTAAAATCTCTGATATTGCGCGCCGTTATCTTCACTAGATTTTTTTCCCGCGCGCGCTTAATAATGCTCTCTTCAGTATAAGAGTTAATAATTTTCGGAAAAAGAGTCAAAATATCTAATTGAAGCATAATTACTTTAATGAATACTATCACATTATCATTTAAAATAACAATCGATCCGATTTTAGCAAAATATCAAATGGCTGTCAATGATTTGACGCTTTATATATAAATTTGACAAAATATATATAAAAAGTTATACTGTGGATAAGTGGGAATAGTTAAAAATATGCACCAGATTCAACAAAGAATATTAAATTTTGCTGATAGATTAAACCTGAAAAGAGATGGGCTTAGACAAATTGGAAGATTAGTGGGAGAACCCCACCCCTTCAAGGTGTCTTATCACTTAAAAAAACTTGAGGAAAAAGGCTTTATTAAGATTGATAAGAAAACAGGCGAAATTAAATGCACAAAAAAAGAAGAGCCGCAAAAAGGATTATTTTTAGCAATCCCGGTTTTAGGGTTGGCTAACTGCGGAGAAGCTAATATTTTTGCGGAAGAAAATTTAGAGGGTTACATAAAAGTATCAAAAAATATAATTAATGGAGGCGACGGCTTGCTTGCAGTTAAAGCTTCTGGAAATTCAATGAACAAAGCGAATGCTAATGGTCAAACTATTGAAAACGGCGATTATGTGATAGTGGATTCAAAAAAACAACCGCAACCAAATGATTATGTGTTGGCAATTATTGATAATTGCGCGAATATAAAAAAATTATCATTGGATTCAAAAAATAAAATTATTTCTTTGCTCTCCGAATCAACGGAAAATCATCCGACTATTTTTATTCACGAAACAGATAAATTTTTAATGAACGGAGTTGTTAAATATATAATCAAGAAGCCGATTGTGAGTTGGTCGTAAAATTTCTTTTTTATCAAATTTAAGTTATAATGTAATCATAAAATATTATTCATATGAACGAAAGAAAAACCGAGTCTTTGGTTCGCCAACATTTTACCAAATTCTTGGATGCTATTTACATTGAAGAACAGCGCTCTGATAATCCAAGGATTGACAAGCTGTTAAAAACTGCTTCAAAAAAAGGTGGCGGGAAAGGTTATCCAGAATTTATTATTAGCCATAAGATTAATCCAGATTTGTTGATTGTCGTTGAATGTAAGGCGGATGTTACTAAACATGAGAGTAAAGATTATGATAAATATTCAGAATTCGCCGTTGATGGCGCTTTATTGTATGCTTCATATTTATCAAAAGGCTTTGATGTTTTGGCAATTGCCATTAGCGGAGAAATAGAGCGATCTCTAAGAGTTTCGCATTTTTTACATCTAAAAGACGAGAAAAAAGCAAGCTCTATTTTTGGAGATAAACTTTTAAGCGTTGAAGATTATTTAAACGGATATTTAAAAAGTCCTGAAAAATTTAGACAAGATTATAATTCCCTTTTGGATTTTACTAAAGAATTAAACGAAAAACTGCACTCTTATAAAATTTTAGAAAGTCAAAGAAGTTTATTGATTAGTTCCATCTTAATCGCTCTAGAAAATCCAGCCTTTAAGAGATCTTATGCCTCGCATAAAAAACCAGAAAATCTTGCCGCCTCCCTCATTCAGACAGTTTCCGATGAATTAGAAAATGCCAATATGGCGGGCAAAAAACTTGAGAATTTAAACACTCAATTTAGCTTTATCAAGACTGATACTTCTTTATCAAAAAAAGAAAACATCTTGAAAGAAATTATTGATCAAATTGACGAAAATATAAACGCATTTATTAAAACCCATAAATATTTTGATGTTTTGGGGCAGCTTTACATTGAATTTCTAAGATATGCCAACAGCGATAAGGGGCTTGGCATTGTTTTAACTCCCCCGCATATTACAGAGTTTTTTACTGATTTAGCGCAAGTTAACAAAAATTCCATCGCGTATGATAATTGCGCGGGAACAGGCGGTTTTTTGATTAGTGCGATGAAAAGAATGATCGCCGATGCAAAAGGAGATGAGGTAAAAATCAAAGAAATAAAACAAAAACAGCTTATCGGCACGGAATATCAATCGCACATTTTCGCTTTAGCTGTTTCAAATATGTATATCCATCAAGATGGAAAAACAAATATCATAAATGGAAGTTGTTTTGATGAAGAAGTAATTGAAGAAGTGAGAGCAAAAAAGCCGACTGTTGGATTTTTAAATCCACCCTACAAATCAAACAAAAAAACCGATATCGATGAACTGGAATTTATTTTTAATAATCTAGAGTGTTTAGTTGACGGTGGAACTTGTATTGCGATCGTACCAATGCAAAGCGCTTTAGCAACAAGCGGTAAAGTTTTAGAATTAAAAAAGAAACTTCTTGGAAAACACACTTTGCAAGCGGTTCTATCAATGCCCGATGAATTATTTTTTAATTCAAAAGTCGGTGTTGTTTCTTGTGTTATGATTTTTACGGCACACAAACCGCACCCAAAGCACAAAGAAACATACTTCGGCTATTACAAAGATGACGGTTTTGTAAAAAGAAAGAACAAGGGAAGAATTGACGCTTATGGAAAATGGGAAATAAAAAATGAGCAAGAAAATTTAATTGGAGGAATAAAGAAAAAATGGCTAACAAATTTTGAAAATAGAAAAAATGAAGCTGGGTTTAGCATCAATCAAATTGTTACCGCAGATATGGAATGGGCAGCGGAAGCCTACATGGAAACGGATTATTCAAATTTGAAAGATGAAAATTTTGAAGATACTATTTTAAACTATGTAACTTTTTTACACAGCAACAAGCTTTTAGATAAATCTCAAAATTATGAGCAATAAACAATTGGAAGAAAAAATCTATTTGGCAAAAATAAGGGATGATTATGGAAGTAAAATTATAAAAACTCTAGAAATTACTATGGATGAAGACGATATTTATTTTGTGAGAAATAAAGACGGTGTTGCCGCTTGGCATTGTGGAAGTTTGCCAAAAACAGATCCTAGAATTGTAGAAATTATAGAAAGAAACTATGAATAATTTAGTCAAAGTATCAGACTTATTTACCATTAAATATGGTAATAGTTTAGAACTAATAAATTTAGTTCAATGCAAAAGTACAGATAAAAACTCTGTTCCTTTTGTTTCTCGTACAGAAAATAATAATGGCGTTTCTGCCTATGTTGAAATGGAATTAGATGTTGATAAAAATTCTGCCCATACTTTAACCGTAGCCGTTGGAGGATCTGTTTTGTCTACTTTTTATCAGCCACTACCATTTTACACAGGTTTTCATGTTTTAGTCCTTGAACCAAAAAAAGAAATGAGTGCCGTAGAAATGCTTTTTTATGCGAAATGTATTAGTGCGAACAAATATAAATATAATTACGGGAGACAAGCTAACAAAACACTAAAAAATATTTTAATCCCGTCCCAAATTCCCGAAGAATTAAAAAACAAACTCACCGCTTATCATAAAGAATTAGAGAAAAGTATTTCTGAAAAATCTTTGATTGATAAAAAAATAAAACTTGAAATTGATAAATGGAAAAATTTTGAAATGACCAAATTATTTAAAATCCAAGGAAGCAAGACAACGCCATTATTGGAATTAATAGAATACGGAAAAGGAAATCACCCTTTTGTTACCACGCAAGCAACAAATAACGGCATTGAAGGATTTTATGATTTTTATTCAGAAGATGGAAATATTATAACCGCAGATAGTGCGGTTTTAGGATTTTGTTCATATCAATCGCTACCTTTTTCAGCAAGCGATCATGTAGAAAAATTGATTCCTAAATTCAAATTAAATAAATATATCGCCATGTTTCTTGTAACAATTTTGAATTTAGAGCAGTATAGATACAATTACGGCAGGAAGTGTAGCCAAGATAGAATGAAAAAAATTTGTATTAAGTTGCCAAACAAAAACGGAAATCCAGACTTTGAATACATGGAAAATTATATCAAATCTCTATCTTACTCTTCAAGTATTTAATAAGGAATTTTTAGTAATAAAAAACATTCGTCGCTATTCTATATTAAAATATTTGAGATTCAAAAACCGCCCTTTCGGGCGGTTTTTGTTTTTTATTTAAGAATGAGAACTATATTTTCATGTTCTCAACATCGTCCGTGGATTCAGCTATAGGCATTGGCCGGCGGGGTCCGCGATTGGATCCTTCCGGTTCGTAGATCTTGAGGTTGAC
>Ga0209343_10006179_pt1 | contig 14382 bp, 11 predicted proteins | sample RifCSPlowO2_02_FD_184026 | JGI IMG/M metagenome (GOLD analysis project Ga0209343, IMG submission 184026) | Groundwater microbial communities from Rifle, Colorado - Rifle CSP2_plank lowO2_0.2 (SPAdes) (version 2) | ecosystem: Environmental > Aquatic > Deep subsurface > Groundwater | place... | reverse complement strand
GAGAGGGAAACGCCTGGCTCCATTCCGAACCCAGAAGCTAAGCCTCTCATCGCTGATAATACTGCATCTGTCAGGTGTGGAAATGTAGGTCGCTGCCTAGTTGATCATTTCTTATTTACTTACTCTCCTTTTTTTACTCCTTTTACAAATCAAACAATTACACAATCAAATTACAATCCGACTGAAATTAAAAAACAATCATTAGACTTTTTGAATAACAATAAATAAACAGATTATCCGTTTGCCCTGAGCCTGTAGAAGGGTGATTAACTCATGGTTCGACAAGCTCATCACGAACGGAAACAAGCTCACCACAAACGAAAATAAGCTCACAACGAACGGTAAACTAGAGTTAAGCAGGAAACTTATTAATTGATTTTAAATTTTGCCACAATTGCTAAGTGGTCAGAGTAGCCTTTGCCTTTATGTTTTCTTACTTTCGCACGAGAAATCTCCCATCTGTTTATATTACTCTTTTTAAATAGATACTCTTTATTAAAATTTGTAACACTTTTATTTATATAGAAAATCCCTTTTTTGCCTAAAAGTGATTGAGATATTAAGATGCTGTCCAGCGCTTCTTTTTTGCCTTTATATATGTATGTATATCTATTTTCTTCATTCGCGTCATACCAAAGATTGTAAAAACTATTTTTGGTGTAGTTTAAATATGAACTGTAATTTCTTTGATTAATAGTTCCTAGTATATGATTAATTCCCGTTATTCCATCGGTATCATTATGGTTTCTTTTTTTTACAAATTTCAGATGCTCTTCGTAATCGGAATTGAAATCTCCTAATAAAACAATATTTTTATCATATCCTATCTCTGTGATTCTATTTTTTAAAGTTTTTGCAGAGATGACTCTCATGCTCTCTGGTCCAGATTTTGATTTCCAGTGATTTACAAAAATATATAGCTCTTTATCATCAATTTTAAATTTTGTCTCCAAAATATTTCTATATTCGTATGTTTGAGTTACGCTAAGCTCTTTTGAGTATAAAAATGGAATTTTGCTAAGAATTGCAACTTTTACCGTTGTATTTTTTTTATCTGCAATGGCGTAGTGTTCGTAGTACAGACCGTTTTGCTTTAGTGCAAACCGCAAATCTAGCAGCGCCTGAAGCGATTCAATCTCTTGGAGGGCAATTATATCTGCGTCAATATCTTTTATAACCTGTGCGATATTTTTTAATTTGATTTTATAGTTTTTTTGATTCCACTCCGATGAACCGTTAGGAACATACTCACTATACTCATATCCGCTCTTTTGTAAATCAAAAAGATTTTCTACATTGTATGTTGCTATTTTCAAAATTTTATCTCCAAAAAGTGATGCTGAGATCAAGAGAACCAAGAGTATATATTTCACTATAAAATCCCATTTAGTCTTAACAAGCTCTCAGGGTTTGGTTCTCTGCCCATCAACTCTTTAAAGAGCGTATTCATACTTTTAGCACCGCCGCCGTTTAAAACTACATGTAGATATTTTTTAGCCGTATTAGAGTTAAATATACCCTCATCTACAACCCTGAAGAAAGCATCTGCGCTTAGTACTTCTGCCCATTTGTAGCTGTAATATCCTGCAGCATAACCGCCGGCAAATATGTGTGAAAACCCATTTTGAAATTTATTATATGGTGGTGGTTTTATAAGTGCCGTCTCTTTTCTGATAGAGTCTAGCAGGTTTTGAACATCATCACCTTGATAGAGTTTTGTATGAAGTTTAAAGTCAAAGATTGAGAATTCAAGTTGTCTAAGCATCCCAAGAGCCGATAAAAAGTTTTTGCTTCGCACCAGCTTATCTATCATCTCATCAGAAATAATCTCTTTTGTTTTATGGTGAGATGCAAATAATTTCAGCACATGCGGCTCGTAAGCAAAATTTTCTAAAAATTGTGACGGAAACTCGACCGCATCCCACTCTACGCCGTTTACTCCGCTAACTTCATTCTCGTTTACATTGCTCAGCATATGGTGAATTGCATGTCCCATTTCATGAAAGAGAGTTACTACATCATCATGTCTTAAAAGAGACGGATTTTTATTTTTTGATGGCGGAAAATTGCATACTATAACTGCTGAAGAGAGTTGCTCATCTCCTTTTTCATCTCGGCAGTGTGTTTGGAAGTTGTTCATCCAAGCACCGCCTTGTTTGCCTTTTCTTGATTCTAAATCAAGATATAGTCTAGCTTTTAGTTTTTCATCAATGTATATATCGTATGAAAATGCTTTTTTGTGCCATAGTTTTTCATCTGTTTTTTTAAAGGTAATTCCAAAGAGCCTGTTTAAAAAATCAAACATGCCATCTACAACTCTTGTCTGCTCAAAATATGGGCGGTACAACTCCTCGTCAATCTCATACTTCTCTTTTTTTAGCAGTTCGCTGTAGTATGCGCTGTCAAAACTTTGAAGAGGTTTTTTAGCTATTTTCTCTATCTCTTTCAACTCTTTTTTCGCCTGTGTTTTAGAGTTTGTTATAAGCTTTTCTAAAAAATCGACAACACTTTTTTCATCTTTTGCCATTTTGCTTGCAAGCGAGTATGAGGCGTAATTATCAAACCCCAAAAGGGAGCTCATCTCAGTTCTCAGTGATAACAGTTCATCAATAATCAGTGCATTTTGCGGTGCTCTTGTAACATAAGCTCGATAGAGTTCTTCTCTTATCTTCTCATTTTTACCGTATGTCATATAGGATATATATGATGGCATTTGGAGTGTAAATTTATATTTTGTAATGCCGTCTTCTTTGAATTTTGCATTTAATAAGTCGCTCGGCGGTATGCCCTCTACATCTTTCTCATCAGTGATGATATATTTGTACTCATTTGTGGAATTTAAAAGATTTTGAGAAAAATTGTTTGATAACTCACTCTTTTTTATATTTATTTCTTGAAGTTTTGCTTTTGTTTTCTTATCCAGATGAGCACCGCTTAGTTCAAAGTTGAGTATATTTAGCTCTAAAACTCTTTTTTGCTCTTGATTTAAACTCTTTTTTTCACTCTTTTGTATCTCTTTGTAAGCTTTGTAAATTTCTAAATTTTGCGACAGTTTTGTAGAGTACTCGGTTATAATCGGCAGAGAGTCGGCATATACTTTTTGTGTCTTGCTTGTGTTATTTACAGAGTTTAGATGTGAGAGCGGAGTAAAAAATTGTTCCAGATATTCATCCATCAACTCCAGAGGTTTTACAAAATTTGCAAATGTTTTATCTTTTATCTTTAAAAGCTTTCTGACTTTTTTGTTGTTTTTCTCAACCCTCTTATTTAGCTCTTTTATAAAACTATCCAAATCTACTCTAAACTCTAAAAATTTTGACATGTATAAAATCCTTTTTTTAATCTTCTTCATCTCGTTTTTGTTTTGTGGCATTAAACTTCTCAATTAAAATATCATCATAACTGTCTGAATATTTTAGAAGTCTCTCGAAAGCTATTCTCCCCTCTTTAAGTGTTAATGATGAGTCAACAATGAGGTGTGAGAGGTATATGAAATTTTCATTTATTGAGAAGTGCAAATATGAAAACTTATTGTTCTCATCAAGAAGATAATCATAAATTTTAGACACATTCTCCTTGGGAATAACACAGAGTTTTGAGTCGCCTATTATTATTCCGTTCTCATAGTAGTTTATCTCAATGCGGGCAGTGCCGTAATCAATCCTCCAAGAGGCTTGAGATCTTCTTGCAAGAGTAACATTAACATCCAGAGAGGTTAAAATCTCTTCAAGCAATTTTGTGCTGCCGGTAGGGTTGTACCCTTTTCGTCGCAGTTTTGCAATTTCAAGTTTTATACCGCACTCCGGGCAGTAATCATTTCTTATATCTCTCTCGTCAATCAGATTTTTGCATGACTGACACTTGATAATATTTTCTATTTTTAACTTTTTGTAGCTTTTTAGAGCCTCATCCACATAGAAATAGGGCAGAGCAAAGCCCAGGTTGTTTGAGTCTTGTATAATAAATGTATTTACGCCAATCACCTCTCCTTGCGTATTTAAGAGCGGACCGCCGCTGTTTCCCGGATTTATAGCAGCGTCAATCTGCACATACTCCAACTCTCCGTAAATCCTTGAAGCTTTTGAAACGATTCCCTCCGTTGCGCTATAATTAAGCCCATAAGGATGCCCGATAGCTACTACCGTATCTCCGTTTTCAATGCTTTTTGTGGAGAGTAAAAGTGGATTTTTTGGCATCTCAAAATCGAAACTAATAAATGCCAAATCATAATATGCGTCATCATAAACAACTTTTGCGATACTTCTTTTAATTTTTTTTGAGCTTATTACCACCTCTTTGAGTCCGGCAACGACATGCGAATTTGTTACTATCAAATCACCGATAATAAAGCCTGTTCCACTTCCATACGGCGACATAATCTGTATAATATTTTCGATATAAGTTTCTAATATTATTTGAGTATTCATCTCTATATCTCTTCATAATTAAGATTTTTAAGTTGCAGATAAAAGCTATTGCTAAACTCATTCAGTGATGTAAAATTTAGTTTATCCCCAAAAGGCTTTAAGAGTTTAAAACGGTTTTGGTAGGGAGAGATAATATCATCTATTTTTGAGACTATTGCTCTCTTTGCAAAAGTAGCATTATCAACATCATAGAGTGTGTTGTAGCCGAGTGCTTTGAAGAAATCAGGATTTTGAATCTCTACTAAAGTGTGCAGCAGAGCTTTCGTAACAGGGTGCAATCCGTAATTATAAAGCAGATATAAGGCTATATATTTGTACATTGTCGGGATAATTTGATGGTATCTGTTGTTTTTATACCATCTTATTTTTGCTAACGATTCTGTTATAAAAATATCTATCTCTTCATTCGATGCTTTTTCGGTAGGATTAAAGGTATATTTTGCGTCATAAAAATTTGTTTTAAACTCTTCAAAATCAATCTTGCCAAGCTCATTTATATAATTGCGCAACTCCTCATTTTTTGCTTCAACGGTCAAGTTTTCATCGCTAAAATATTCTTGAACTTTTTTGCTTGATTTTTGAAATATGGAAAATTTTGGCACTATGAGATAGTCCATTTTAAAAATAAGATAGAGAAGAATAAACGACTGCATACCTGCATTGTCGTTTGACGGCAGTGTGGATATTTTAGCCGTTATTTCATCAATCCACTTATGTAAAAAATCATATTTTATACGCAGCTCACTCTCGTCCAAGGGCTTTAAGTGGACTATGTCTTCGATGGCTATCTCCGGAAACTCGCTTTTTATATACTCTTTATCAAAGTCGGCATTGAGTGCAATTTCTCTAAGAGGAAAAAATACTTTTTGCGGGCTCATGGTGATATTGTCAATAGATAGTTTTAGTTTTATATACTCATCGTCGCTAAAGTAGTAGGTATAAGTTAGCTCATAATTTCTCTCTAAAATAAGCCTCTTGAGAGCAACATTGGCAGATGATTTTTTAGTAATAATAGCCTCGGCGTAGAGATTTTCTTTTGTAATCGTACCTATAATTCTTGCACTGCCCTGAAATATTTCAAAGTTCAGTTTCTCATCTGTTTTAGTAAATAGTATATTTTTATTTGAAATTTCATTTGAGTAATTCAGGATAGATTTGAAAAAATAGTCATATGCGTTTAATATATCTTTTGCTTCAAATGCTTCGTAAGATATATTGAAAAAATCTTCTTCATCTTTGGATAGATTTGCGTTTACTCCTCTGCCAAACTGATGTTTTAATTGTGTTTTTGTGTCAAAAAAATTTAGCCAGCTCATCGACTCACTTTTTATATATAATTTATGAATTCATCTATATAGGATGAAATTAATTCTTATCATTATAATAAAACCACCCTTATAAAACAGCAATAAAAGTTTTACGATAAGCAAAGCGCTCTTTTTTATGTGTTGAGTTTATTTATATCTCTTTTTTTTGTAAAATATATAAATAGTCCTAATGTAAATATGAGTATAGACACCCCGCCTATAAGATAAAATGCATGAATCATCTGAGAGTAGTCATCAATTGCAATTTTAAATACCACCATAAGAGATTCTATTAGTAATGCAATAATAATTGTAATAGAAAATTTTGTTAAAACTTTATACTCTGCATCGCTGTTTTTTGAGTAGCTTTTAAATACTACCTCTTGAGCAAAAACTGTTTTAGCAAGGTCAAAAATAGCAAGGCCAAGTGTAAGAGCAATTACAGGTTTAAAAATTAACTCTATGGAGAGCCCACTTTTTACAAATAGCGAACTTATAAATTCAAATATTGAGTAGCCTATGGTAAATAGCGCCAAAATCATCATAAGAGCAGCCGTGAGAAAATAAAAACTTTTGCTAATAAAGTTAAAACCGCTATGTATCTCTATTAACCCTAATCTCTGAAGCAAAGCAGAGACATTAAAGTCCAAAAAATAGACTTTGTCACCCTCTTTTTTTGCCACAGTCACACAAGTTTCACCGGTTGCACTGCTGATATATGTTTTGGATATTGCTATGTTTTTAGAGTCAAAGTGTATTTTTTCAAGCAGGTAGTTCCTATCCCTGCCTATTGGAATATTGCTTGTTTTGTTTCTATATATGTTTTGGGATATTTGAATCATACTTTTTTCATCGCATATATATACCAACTCTAAAGAAGGAAAAACTTTGAAAACTTTGGCAAAATTGCTGCTCTCTCGCTCATGCAGACTTCCGAGGTTAAAAACTGTTTCAAGTAAAAAATTTTCGATATAGTCGATGTTGTTTTTATATGTGTCCATAAACTCTTGCATGAATTACTCCTTTTTGTACAATTATATCTGCATGGAGAAAGATAGAGTGCAGAAAATTGAGTAAAAAATATGCAGTGTAATAAGAATAAAAACATCAAATATTTGATAATGCCGGCTATATTTAAAATGAGATGTCAACGGTGGAGTTAAAATAGGCAGTATGAAAAGCTGCTAAAAATAATTTTTTCATTTTTTCTCCTGTTTTTCTTCTTGCAAAAAGCCAATTAAAAGCTATATGTAAACTGTGCAACCAAGCCAAAAGCATTTTCATCGGTGATGTAGCTGTTTTTGGTTACAGCCTCTTTTATGTAACTTCCGCTCATAAAATAACCAACGCCAAGCAGTAAGTCTATCTCTTTTGAGTATTTATAAGTTCCAAATATGTCGAACTCATCTCCGTAATGGTCGTTTTGCATTGAAGCAATCGTATAGCTCATCCACTTGTTGCCGGGTTCGTTTGCATAAAATTTATGGTACTCTGCTTTAATATTTATTTTTTCATTTGGCGTGAAGATGGCAAAAAGCTCATAATCTTTTAAATTTATCCACTGCATCAAATTAAGTCGTCCATAATATTTATCGCTTGCTCCAAAAACGGCATCAAAACTTTCATTATCCGATGTATTTGGATTGTCTCCGCTTGCGTAAGAGTAGCCTAACCCGACTCTTGTATCTATTTGTTTAAAGTTGTATCCGCCGTCTGCATGATATCCAACCCCTTCAATACCGACTGTTTCGTTGTTCAGTTTTGTGTAATCTCCAAACGATTTAATATATGTCGCATCAAAAAAGAAACTCTTTAAATCAGTATCATATACTCTTGCCCCGGCATAGAAACTCTCTAGCGAATTGTAGATTTCATTTTTTTTATCATTTATTTTGTAGGCTAAAATAGGCTCAATTGCGGCATCTTTTTTGTAAACATAATGACTGTATACTCCTCCGCCATGGTATCCATGACGATGGTTTAGGCTAAAATCATCAGGGTCATGAAGCATGGTGGCTCCATAAAAAAAGTCCAAAAAGTTCTCGCCATCTTTTAGTGAAACTTTTACAGCATCCCAAATCCATTTTCCGGAGTTTTTCCACTCCCCGGGGCCAAAAACTCTTAAATCTCCGTAACTTATGCTTTGTCTGCCGGCAGTAACAGTGACGCTGTTTTTTTTGTACTGCAGATATGTTTTGCCTAGCTCAAAGAAGTCTGTTTGAGTGCTGTTTACCTGCCCAAACTCTTTGTTGTACCAGTCACTGCTATTAAATCCCCAGTCAAAAACTCTGGCATCTTGCATAGAAACTTTTGCACTCCACTCATCATCTAGCTTGTATGTAAGCCCAAGTTGAACTCTTGTCATAAGATAGCTATCATGACTCTCTCCAAGCAGCGGTTTAGTTCCGTAATACTTTTCGTTCATGTTGTCAAAGCTCTCGTAACGAAGCCTAACCTGTCCATCAAACTCTATCTCGGCATTAAGCAATGCCGCACTAAATAAAGATAATAGTTGTGTTGTATATCTTTTATTCAAATTGTTCTCCTAATCTGCTCGCTTACATATTTGGTTATGTATAAAATTATATAACGCTATGTATTAAAAATTACTTTCTGATTACCAAATGCCCAAAATTATACTCTTTGGTTTGCAAAATGCAATAACTTCCATTCCGACTTGTAGTTTTAAATCATCAAGCGCGTCTATCGGCATAGTTGAGCAGATAGTTTTTTCGCCCTTAAGCTCAACTATAACCTCTGCATTAAAACTATCGCGGTTAACTCTGATTATTTTTCCGACAAAACTGTTAACATCACTTTTTTTGAGTGTTGTATCACCGCTTATAGTTACTGCATTAGCCTTAAATAAAGCATATAATTCAGTGCCAATCTCTATATCAAGGGCATTTAGCGAATCATTCGTAATAATTGCCATAATAATATCTTTGCCGCTAAGTTCAAGAAATATTTCGCTCTCAATAATACCTTTTTGAATTTTGATAACTTTTGCCCTTAGCTGATTTCTAGCGCTTATGCGAACATTTAAACTTTTTAAAAGGCTAAAGTGCCCATTTTTTTCATTAATGCGTTTTGACAGATTGCTTAAAAATTGCTGATGTTCTTCTTTTAAAATTTCATAACTCTCTATCAGCTCTTTTGCATAAGTGGTAAGATGTGTCCCGCCGCCGCCTTTACCGCCTTTTAAACTGTTTACAAGCGGATGTTCTGAGAGATTGCTCATCGTGTCAATAGTGTCCCAAGCTGCTTTATAGCTCATTTGCATAGCTTTAGCGGCTTTTGTTATGGAGCCAAATTTACCGATATTTATAAGTAGTTCTATGCGGCCTTGCCCCAGAAAATTATGTTCTGATTTACTTATCCAAAAACGACCTTGAATGTTGTTTTGCACTTAAATTCCTAAATATTTGATGGCGAAGTATAATAAAACATATATCGTTTGTCAAGCTTGTAAAATGAAATATTGCTTTTTTTTCAAAGCAAAACAAAAGCCAATTTTAAGTACAATCCGCGTAATTTTAATAAAGGAATTGCATGGCTAACAGACGGGTATTGGTTAAGTTTTCAGGCGAAGCTCTTGCAGGTGAAGCAGGTTATGGAATTGATACAAAAATTTTAAACTACATCTCCCAAGAAATCAAATCTTTAGTAGAAGCCGGTATTGAAGTCGGAATAGTTATCGGCGGCGGAAATATTATTCGCGGTGTAACTGCGGCACAAGATGGAATTATTAAAAGAACTTCCGGCGATTATATGGGAATGTTGGCAACCGTAATTAACGGAATAGCAATGCAAGAAGCTTGTGAGCATGCCGGACTTCAAGTTCGTATGCAAACGGCAATCAAGATGGAACAGATAGCTGAACCGTATATAAATCGCCGAGCAGTTCGTCATTTAGAAAAAGGCAGAGTTGTTATTTTTGCAGCTGGAACCGGAAATCCATTTTTTACAACGGATACGGCAGCGACACTAAGAGCAGTTGAAATAGGCGCAGAAGTTATCATAAAAGCTACAAAAGTTGACGGTGTTTATGATAGAGACCCAAATAAATTTAGTGACGCAATTAAATTGCCTGAGTTGTCCTACGAGCAGGCACTCAGTGATAATATTAAAGTGATGGATGATACGTCAATTGCCTTGGCAAAGGACAATTCACTTCCTATTTTAATATGCGACATGTTTAAAAAAGGCAATCTTTTGGATATTATAGCAAACGGTAATATGCAAAACTGCTCAATAGTTAGATAATCTTAAGGAGACAAAATGAAAGTAGAAGTACTTACAGCAAAAATTTTAGACAATAACCCAAATATGGACCGTTACCAGTTAGCGATAGCTGTTGCAAAAAGAACAGATGAGCTTTTAAACGGTGCAACAAGCAAACTTAATGTTTCAAAAAAAATCAAAGTAGCTGATTTAGCGCTTATGGAAATAGCTGAGGGCCTTATAATAATAAAAGGCTTTGTTGATATAAAAAAGTAATAAATTGGGTCAGAGTCAAGTGGATATTCAAAGAGTTAAACACATAGACAGTGTTGACTTGGCAACAGAGTATCTTTTCACTCAAATACCTCCAAGCGAAATTTTAAATAAAGCGCTGGAATACTCTAAAATAGCTCATCAAAAGCAGTTTAGAAAGAGCGGACAGCCGTATATAATACATCCAATACTGGTGGCAAGTATTGTTTCATCGATAACAAATGATGAGGCAATGGCAGTAGCAGCTCTCCTTCACGATGTAGTAGAAGATACACTCGTAAATATAGATGAGATAAAAGAGCTCTTTGGAGCCGACGTTGCGCATCTTGTTGAGGGTCTTACAAAGATTGACTCTATCAGAGATGCCGAACTTATTTCCTCCAACTCCAATGAAAAATTAGTCGTCTCAGCACTCTCATTTCGCAAAATGCTACTAGCGAGCATAAAAGATGTCAGGGTTTTGGTTGTAAAACTTTGCGACAGACTCCATAACATGTTAACTCTAGACTCGCTCTCTGAATATAAACAAGAGCGAATCGCAGAAGAGACACTTGTTGTTTACGCACCGATTGCGCACCGTTTGGGTATCTCTTTTTTGAAAAACTTATTAGAAGATTTAAGTTTCTCATACCTTTTTAAAGAAGATAAGCAGCAAATAGACGGTTATCTCGATACAAACTATCATGCTATTGAGATGAAGCTCGATGAGTTTAAAGAGTCAATCAACAAAATACTGGTTCAAAACGGTTTTTGCGAAGATGATTTTGAGATACTCTCCCGTGTAAAACACAAATACTCTATATACCTTAAAATGCAGAGAAAAGGTGTAGGAATAGAAGAGGTTTTGGACCTTTTGGCGGTCAGAATATTAACAAGCGACCCTGTTAAATGCTACAATATTTTAGGGCTTATTCACCTTCATTTTCAACCGCTCTCTTCAAGATTTAAAGATTATATAGCAGTGCCAAAAGATAATGGTTATAGAACTATTCATACGACAGTTTTTTATGACACCGCCATTTTTGAAGTTCAAATTAGAACCTATGATATGCACAAAACAGCCGAGCTTGGTGTTGCGGCACATTGGAAATATAAGAGCGGCGGAAATGACAATATTAAATTAGATTGGCTGCACAATCTCGGTTACCAGAATGAGTCGGTTGAAGATTTTTATGATTTGATAAAAAATGATCTTTACAGCGAAGATATATCTGTTTTTTCTCCAAAGGGAGAAGCGTTTACACTTCCCAGGGGAGCTGTTGTGCTTGATTTTGCATATGCGGTTCATACGCATGTCGGAAACCATGCAAGGTCGGCTCTTGTCAATAAAACAAAAACATCACTTTTAAATGAGCTTCATAACGGCGACATTGTAAAAATAGAGGTTGATGAGAACAGTATCACTAGATGCAGCTGGATTGATGCGGTTAAAACATCAAAAGCAAAAACAAATATGAAATATATCTGTAACGCCAGAGTTAGAGAGATAGACTCAAAATTAAGCGTCAATATTGTTGCAACAGCTATGAACTTAAACAGTTCAAGGGTAGAGGAGTGGTTTGAGAAAAATAACCATGACAAGAGAGCCACCGTAGCTACCGATATAGAGCAATTTCGTGACGTAATTTATAAGTATATAATTGAGATTAGCCAAAACAGCCGTTTTAAAGGATTTCTTTCTAGACATAGATTTAAGTTAAAACAGTATAGCTTTAGAGGACTTGAGATATATAGCGCATCAAACGTTAATGATGTTGTGTTTGACTACTGTTGCCATCCAAAAACAGGTGATGAGGTTATGGCATTTTTAGAAAAGGGAAAAGCACATGTACATCATAAAATGTGCAGTACCGCTTCAAAAAAATTAGAAGCCAAAGAACCTATGATTTTTGTCAGATGGGAAAAGTTAAATATATATAATTACAATATGATTGTTTCACTTCACAGCGGTGTCGGCACATTGGCAGAGTTTTTAAATTTTTTAGCAAAACTAAAAATAGATATAAATCAGATAGAGCTTGGAAAAAACAAAAGTGAATCTACCAGATATTGTGAGATAGGATTTGAGTCAAAAGAAGCTGATATTAACTCACTTCGTGCTAAAATCGAGCAAAAAATAAAAGTTATACATTTTATTCGTACTGATGACGCTTACAAATAATTTGTTTAGCTCTTGACTATATGAGTCAGAATAATTTATAAATTAAATAGGAAATATATATTATGTTACAAGAAGCCCTAAGAGAGATAAAAAGAGGCACTGCTGAAATTATAGACAGTGATAGAATTGAAAAACTGTTAAAAGCGTATTTTGATGAGGGTAAGACATATAGTGTAAAAGCAGGATTTGACCCTACTGCACCGGACCTGCATCTTGGTCATACTGTACTGTTGCAAAAACTCGCAATATTTCAAAAATATGGTGCGACTATCCAGTTTCTAATAGGCGATTTTACGGCTCAAATCGGCGACCCGACGGGCAAGAGCGCTACAAGAAAAACATTGAGCACCGTTCAGATTCAGGAGAATGCAAAAAGCTACAAGAAACAGGTTTTTAAAATTTTAGATCCTTCCAAAACAGAGGTTGTATTTAACTCAGAGTGGATTAATCTTCTAGGAGCTTCCGGAATGCTCTCTCTTACAACCACATTTAATGTTGCGAGAATGCTTGAGCGCGATGATTTTGACAAGAGATACAAAGGCGGGGTGTCAATCTCAATCAGCGAGTTTATTTATCCTCTTCTTCAGGGTTATGACAGTGTTCATCTAAAAAGCGACATTGAGGTAGGCGGAACTGATCAGAAGTTCAATCTTCTTATGGGCAGACATCTTCAAAGAGCGTATGAGATAGGAAAAGAGCAAGCAGTTTTAATGATGCCTATTTTAGAGGGTCTTGACGGTGTGCAAAAGATGAGTAAATCTCTAAATAACTACATCGGTGTGGCAGATGAGCCAAATGACATGTTTGGCAAAGTTTTAAGCGTATCGGATGAGCTGATGTGGAGATACTATGAGCTTTTGAGTGCCAAAACATTAGATGAAATAGAAGTTTTGAAAAATGGCGTGGCTGATGGCTCTTTGCATCCAAAAAAAGTAAAAGAGGATTTGGCTTTAGAGATAACTGCTAGATTTCACTCTCTTGAAGCGGCAAAGTTTGCAAAAGAGGAGTTTGACAAAGTTCATTCAAATAACCAAATCCCGACAGAGATTGAGGAGTATAGTTGCGATGGAGATGTTTGGATAGCAAAAGCTCTTGTTGATTGCAATTTAACGCCATCAACTTCTCAAGCTAGAAGAGATATTAAGCAAGGTGCTGTTAAAATAAATCAAGAAAAAATTGATGATGAGCAGTTGCAATTAGCAATCGGTGAGTATATACTTCAAGTCGGAAAAAGAAAATTCGCAAAGTTAAAGGTGAACTAATGAGCTTTAAACCATTAAAAATCGGTAAATATACAATAGAGAAGCCTATAGTTCAAGGTGGAATGGGTGTCGGTATAAGCTGGGATAAATTAGCAGGAAACGTTTCAAAAGAGGGCGGTCTTGGCGTAATTAGCGCTGTGGGAACCGGTTATTATGAAGATAAAAAGTATGCCACAAAACTTGTAGCAGGCAGACCACTTGACGCCCTTGGGTTTTATTCAAAAGATGGACTTACTGCAATAATTAAAAATGCTAGAAAAATATGCGGTGACAAGCCGCTTGCCGCAAATATTTTATATGCTATTAACGATTACGGACGCGTTGTCGCAGATGCATGTGAAGCCGGAATTGACATTATTATAACAGGTGCAGGGCTTCCTACAAATATGCCGGAGTTCACGGAAGGCTATCCAAATGTTGCACTTGTGCCGATTGTTTCATCTGCAAAAGCATTGAAAATTATCTGTAAAAGATGGCAAAAAAGGTACAACAGAGTTCCGGATGCCGTAATTTTAGAGGGTCCAAAAAGCGGCGGACATCAGGGCTTTACATACGAGCAGTGTTCAATGCCTGAGAATCAGTTGGAAAACTTGGTCAGACCGGTCGTTGAAGAGGCTGCTCTATGGGGAGATATTCCTGTTATTGCAGCGGGTGGAGTTTGGGATAAGAGTGATATAGAAGAGATGATGTCGCTTGGTGCGCAGGGTGTTCAGATGGGAACTCGTTTT
>Ga0209343_10006174_pt1 | contig 14386 bp, 10 predicted proteins | sample RifCSPlowO2_02_FD_184026 | JGI IMG/M metagenome (GOLD analysis project Ga0209343, IMG submission 184026) | Groundwater microbial communities from Rifle, Colorado - Rifle CSP2_plank lowO2_0.2 (SPAdes) (version 2) | ecosystem: Environmental > Aquatic > Deep subsurface > Groundwater | place... | reverse complement strand
AAAACAACAAGCTACGCTAACGAAGAGCCACTCTTGATCCCTGTTGGGCGTGATCCCGTGCGCAAAGCCAGGACCTTATGCGGCGTACACCCTGCAGGGTATTCCGCGCAGGGTCACGCCGCCGGTGGACTCATCGTAATCCGGTCCACCGGGGACCAGCATGTTGATGTTGCTCTCTTTCCAGCCAAACTCCGGCTCGTCCTTTTCCGGAAACCACCATCCGAACGCCGCGATGACCACCCGCGGATCGATGTTGCGGTTCAACGAGAGTTTCTGTTTCACCCGTCCGGTCCCGGTTTCGATGACTACCCATTTGCCTTCCTCGAGACCCAGCTTCTGCGCTGTGTCCGGATGCAGTTCCACGAGCGGGTCCGGCCTCATGATGCGCATCGAAGCGACGTGCCTGAATCCGCTCATCATGAAGGTTTCCTCTTTCCCGTTGGTGAGCAGGAGCGGATATTCTTCTGGCACGTCCTTGATCCTGCCCAGATCCTTCCACAGCGGCATCGGTTCATAGCCGAGTTTCCGCAGCCGCTCGGAGTAGATTTCGACCTTGCCCGAAGCAGTCGGAAAGTAGTGCCGGCGATATTCACGGGTGGGCTTCATGACCCTTTGCTGCTTGAATTTCTGGTAGCTCAATCCGCTGGGCTTCAGCATCAGATCCAGCGCTTCATGGTCATCCCCCCAGAAATCCCCGGCGAGGCCCAGTCGCTTGGCGAGTTCGTTGATGATTTTCGTGTCCGGCCAGCATTCGTCGGGCGGATCGACCAGCTTGGGATAGGATCGAATTTCCTCATGCCATCCCGGCCAGTATCCCAGCTCTTCATGCTCCATGCCCCAGGCGGCGGGCAACACGATATCCGCCAGGGCCGCCGTCGGGGTCATGAATAGCTCGGAAACGGCGATGAAATCCAGTTTCATCAGGGCGCGGTAGGTCTCGCCTGAATCGGGCCAGCTCACCAGCGGATTCGAGAGTATGAACATGGCCGCCTTGATGGGGTACGGATCCTGCTCGAGGATCGCCTTGTTCATGACGTGAGGGGGTATGAACGCCGACTGTTGCGCAAACTTGAACTTGTCTCCCAGTATTTTTTTCGCCTGCCTTTGATCCTGGTATTTGTTCAGCAGGAAAAAGCTTCCCGGACGCGTATACGGCGGCGGCGTCAGGAACACATCCCCGCCCGGAATGTTGAGGTTGCCGCAGATCGCCCGCATGATGCAGACGGCGCGCGCGGTCTGGAAGCTGTTCAGGTGCTGTTCGACGGCGTTCCCGATATGCATCGCCGCCGGCTTGGTCCGGCCGTAGAGCCGCGCGAACTCCTCGATCTGGCGGCGCGGTACCCAGGTCAGCTTTTCCACCTCGTCCAGAGAGAAGGTCGCGACATGCTCCCGCAACTTCTCGAAGCCGACGGTCCAGTGCCCGACGATGTCCCGGTCGTACAGTTGTTCCTCGATGATGACTTTCAGCAGCCCCGCGGCCAGCGCGCCGTCGCTGCCCGGCCTGATTCTTATCCAGAGGTCGGCGAGTTTCGCCACGTAGGTCTTCTGGGGATCGATTGCAATCAATTTGCCCCCTGCCTCGAGGGTCCTCTCGAGGGTTTCTCGTCTCAGGCCGCCGGTGGTATGCGCCATGTTGACGCCCCACACGACGATCAGGGCGGGGGTGCTGGTATCGTCGCACACGGCCCCGGACCCGTAGGTGAATGCGGCGCCCATACCCTTCGGTATGCCGCAGCACCAACCCGGCGTCACCACGCTGGGGGTACCGAAGGCGGAAGCCAGTCTCTGGGCAAAGGCGAACTCCATGCCCTTCGGCTCTCCCAGGCCGAATCCCACCGATTCAGCGCCGAACTTCTCCTTCAGCTGGTTGAATTTCGAGGCGATGGTGTCCAGCGCCTCGTCCCATGAGATGCGCGCCCATAGTCCTTCCCCCCTGGCTCCCACCCTCTTTCTCGGATACAGCAGGCGATCCTTGTGACCCAGGACTTCCGGGATCGTGAAGCGGCCCTTGTTCACCGCGCACTGTTCGGCGTACAACCCGCTTTCCATTTCCGGTTCCAGATCAACGACCTTGCCGTCCTGGACGATAGCGAGCATGCTGCAGTGCGCGGGGCAAAGATGGCAGAAGGTGGGAACTTCGGCGCTCGATTTCACGCCCGGCGAGGTGAAATTCGTCCGCCTCGCGCCCTCGTCCGGATGGATGAAGGCTTCCATCAGGGGATGGAATCCCGGCATCCCCGCCGTCTCCTTTTCCATGGTGACGATGTCTTTCCGATCCGCATCCAGGGCCAGCAACAGACAGGCGCTGACGAACTTGCCGTCCATTTCGACGGTACATGCCCCGCACTCGCCGATTCCGCAGCCTTCCTTGGTCCTCGCAAAGCGAAAGTCCTCCTGGAGCACATCCAACAGGGTCCGCGAGGAATCCACAGCCATGTCCCGGCGCTGGCCGTTCACCTGCAACTGAATGTCGTGCTTCATTGCGGTGTTCCCCGATCATTCCCTGGAACGGGCGATCGCCAGTCCCAGCGCCTGTTTGACCATCATGCCTACGATTCTTCTCCTGTACGAAGCGTACTCCCGAAGATCGTCGATGGGCAATGATTCGCCCGCAGCAATCTGCGCGACCTCTTCGAGCAGTTCACCTTCCGTCGAGTCTCCGCTGAGCCTCTTCCCTGTGAGCGCCTGCTCGGCCTTTCGCGCCCGGAAAGGCGTGGGCGCCACCGCCCCCAGGGCGATCCGGACTTCGCGGCATACGTCCCCGTCGAGCAGCACGAACACCGCCGCGCCGGCGATGGCCACGTCCATCCGCCTGAGGCTGTGCTTGAGGTAAAGGCACTTTGCGCGATCGGGCAATGGGGGTACGTGAATCTCGGTGATCATTTCGTCCTGTTGCAGGGCGCTTTTCCCCGGAGCGACGAAGAACTCGGTCATCGGAATCCGGCGTTCCCCGCCGGGCCCCAGGCATCGGACCGACGCCTCCAGAACCAGGAGCGGCGGGCCGAATTCCGCGGAAGGCGAGGCATTCGCCAGATTGCCGCCGAGCGTTCCAAGCGCGCGGATCTGCAGCGTACCCAGCACGCCCGCAGCGCGGCTCAGCATCGGGAACTTCCTGCTGACCACTTCCGAGTCCTGGATCGCCTGGATCGTGGTCAACGCTCCGATTCGCAACCCGTCGTCGCCGTAACGGATCCGGTCGAGCCCCGGAATCCCCTTCACGTGGATGAGATAGCGCGGCATCCGATGCTTGAGTTTCATTTTGACGAACAGATCCGTTCCGCCCGCAAACAGCTCTGCCTCCGCTCCATGCCTGGAAAGCCACGAACAGGCACCCTCGACGGTGTCGGCAAACAGCACATCGAAATCCGGCAATCCCAGCTGCACAGCCCTGCTCCTCCTAAGCCGACATAATCGGAACCAAGCAGATCGGCTCCGTTTGCCATCCTGTTTCTCCCGATTTTGCGCAGTTGCAACTGCGCAACTGCGCAAAATCGGGAGACCTAAATAAACCCACTCTTCGCCAATTCCGTTAACACCTTGGTCCCAAGAGACTATAGACGAGCCCCGCCTTACAGTGCCCGCTCTCGCAACAGCCGCCGATCGATTTTGCCCTGACCCGTCTTCGGCAGGTCGTCCACGACCTGTATGGCCCCGGGAAATTTGTGCGGGCCCAATCGCTGCTTGCAATACTGCTTCAGAGCGTCCAGTGTCTCCGGCAAAGCCGCCGCACCGTCATTCAGCACGACGAACGCCCTGATCGTCATCAGCCCGTCCGTGTTCTTGATCCCCAGCGCCGCGCACTCCTTGACACCGGGGGACTCGTGCAGACAGTGCTCGATTTCCAGCGGCGACACCCAGACACCGCTTACCTTGATCATGTCATTGGCGCGCCCGACATGCCAGAAGTGGTCCCGCTCATCCTGAATAAAAATATCGCCGGTATTGACCCATCCATTGCCCGGAAATGTCGCTTTCGATTTTTCGTGGTCGCGGACGTAATGCGTGCCCGACGCGTCGCTCCTCGTCATCAGCACGCCCGGCTGTCCTCTGGGAACTTCCAGGTCATGCTCGTCCACGAGCTTTATTTCGGCCAGCGGCGTGACCGTCCCCGAGCTGCCGGGCACCACGGCACCAGGGCGATTGCACAGGTAACCCACGCCGGATTCCGCCGAGCCCAGCCGGTCTATCACCTCGGTTCCGAAGGTCTGCACCCATTCCTCGTAGAGCTGCCGCGACAGCAGTTCCCCCGAAGAGAAGTTGCGGCGAATGCAGCTCAGGTCGGCGCGCTCGCGTTTGGGCGTCCGTATCATCGCTCTCATCATGGTGGGCACGTTGAGCAACACCGTGACCCGGTGTTTCCTGATGAGCTCGAATATCAATGCCGCGGTCGTCTTCTCCTCGAACAGAACCACTGCGGCGCCGCTTCGCAGCGCAAACAGCATCCCGTTATCGCGGGCGTAGTGAAAAAACAGCTTGGGGACCCTGAGAACGATATCCTCGCTCGTGTAGCCCAGAAAGTGATTGAAGGACGCGTAGGAAACGACCGAATCGCCGTGCACGTGGGGAACGCCTTTGGGCTTGCCCGTGGTGCCGCCGGAGAAGTTCCAGAATGCGATGTCATCGCGGTGAGTCGGTGCGACCTCGAGACGTTCATCCGCGCAGGCCATCAACCGGCGAAGGCTGAATTCTCCCTTGCGCAGTTCCGGGGCGCTTTCGCCTGAAACCAGAATGGCTTTGGGATATTTCAGCCCTTCGGCAGCTTCCCGCACTCTTCCCAGCGTCCCGCAATCGGCAACAACGACCTTTGGCCTCACCAGATTCAGCAGATACGCGTAGTCCTTCGGCATCAGATAGGTATAGGCATGCGTCCCGACCGCGCCCACCTTCATGGCGGCCAGCCAGGTTGCGACCCATTCGGGGGAATCCTCGAGTATCAGCAATACCCGGTTCTCGGGCTCGACGCCAAGCTCTCTGAGCACGTTTCCGACCCGATTGGTCAGAAGCCACAGGTCGCGGAAACTGGTGATGCTGTCATTGAAGTAGATTGCGGGTCTATCGCCCCTGCCCGACTCCAGATTCACGTCCAGAAAATAGGAGCCAAGGTTCAGTTTTTCAGGCAGCGAAAAATCCACTTGTTCACCTCTGACCATTTTCCCCCCAAAATCTCCAGCCGAGTCCTTCAGCCCGCCGTTCTCGAATTCGAATGCGCCTGATGCACAAGGGCGATCGACCCTTGGCCACGGATTCTACAGAATCGGAGATTCACCGGTCCTTGTTTGGGTTAACAGCCGGTAGTAGGATGCCTTCAGGCGAACGGAGTTCCTGCCGGCGCGCCCGGCAAATGCAGCTATCAAGGGGGAAAGATGAAAAAGCTCGGCATGATCGTCATTGCGGTCGCAGCACTGGCGTTTACCGCAGGGGTTCCCAGGGCTGCCGACGAATATCCCAGCAAGCCCATCCAGCTCATCGTCCCCTTTGGGGCGGGAGGCCTGACCGATATCGCCGCCCGCATGGTCGCCGAGAAGATGGGAAAAATCCTCCGCAATCCGGTCCTGGTCGTAAACAAGGCCGGCGGCGCAACCTCAATCGGCGCGGGTTTCGTCGCGGCATCGGTGCCGGACGGCCACACGATCCTCATCAACATGACGGGAGGCGCCGTGGTGACTCCCATGATCATGCCCAACATTCCGTACAAGTCGAGTGATCTCAAGCCCATCGGCAAGATGATGAGCGCCATGTACCTGGTGCTGGCCAGCCGTGATCTCCCGGTGAAGACCCTGCCGGAACTGATCGCATACGCAAAGAAGAATCCGGACAAGCTCGCGTACGCATCGCCCGGGGTCGGGACGGTGAATCACCTGGCGATGGAGCAGTTGAACTTCCAGAACCAGTTGGGCATGCAGCACATCCCCTACACCTCGGAGCTTCCGGTGCTCAACGCCCTCATGGGGAACCACGTCCAGGTGGCGGCGGTAACCGTGCCTTTCAGCCTGAAATTCATCCAGGGGAACCAGGTCAAGGCGCTGGCGGTCCTCGCGCAATCGCGCGACACGCTGCTCCCGGACGTGAGCACCTCGGCGGAACAGGGGTTGCCGGATCTCGTCGCCTCCATCTACAACGTGCTGTTCGTCCCGGCGAAAACGCCGGCCCCCATTGTCAAACAGCTGGAAGACACCTTGCGGCGAGCCCTTCAGGACCAGGCACTGGTCGACAGTCTGGAGAAAATGCAGTTCAAGATCGATTTCCTGAATTCCGCCGATACGCAGGCGTTCCTGGACGGCGAAGCCAAGAAATGGGCGGCGGTAATCAAGAAGTCCCATATCACGGCCAAGTAAGCCGTCCCGCGAACCGCGCCTGGGGAAACGACGCTCTCCAGCGTCCCTCGGCGGCGCGGGTTCTTGCCCCCCACCGTTGCCCTGAGCGCGCCGCAGCGGTCGCTGGAGAGGGATAGCCTCAGGGCAACCCGTACTCGTGCCAGCGGGCATCCACGCGCGCGAATTCTTCCCGCGACACCTTGATCTGCGGGGGAAATACAAAACCCTTGAAGTCTTCCGTGGCGTCGATGCCCACGCGCGAGCCCCTGATATTCGGATAGTGGCGTTCGCTTGCCGGGATCGCCGGATCGAGGTTGGTGCTGGGCTGGTTCTGCGGCGTCACCCAGATGTCGCGAACGGGAAGCACACGGGTCGCCAGCGCCCACTCGACCTGCCGCCGGTCGTAAATGTTCACGTCGTCGTTGACCACGATGACCCATTTGGCCGTATGGGTGTTCGCCCATACCGCCTCGATGATCTGCTGGGCGTGCCCATGATAGTACTGCCTGTCGATCGACACGACGACAATGAAGTTGGCGCATCCCATGTCGGTCACGTACACGTCTTTCAGCCCGGGCAGGCCCATGCGCGAAAGCTTCCCCCACATGCCCGTCGTGCAGCAGAGCGAACGCAGCGTTGTGCTCTCGCAGGGCGGCGCCCCCTCCAGCGTGCCCCAGGAGATGGGAGAATTCCGGTAGGTCACGGCAGTGAGGTTGATCACGGGGCTCATGATCTCCATGCCGTAGTAGCCCGTGAACTCGCCAAACGGGCCCTCCTGCGCCAACTCGGCATCCACCGCAATCTCGCCTTCGAGCACGATTTCCGCGGTCGCCGGGACTTCCAGGTCCTGGCTCACACAGCGCACCAGTTTGAGCGGCTTCCCATGCAGGCCGCCGGCGAATTCGTATTCGTCGTCACCCAGCTTGGCTTGCACCAGACTTGCAACCAGCGTCGCCGGGTCGACCCCGATCGCCGTCGCAATGGGCATGGGCCGGCCGGCCCGGCGCCATTTCTGCCAGAGCGTGCCCACCTGCTGGGTTGCGTTCAAGGTGATCCGGTTGGGGCCGAGGATCATTTCCCGGTAGATAGCGACATTGCGCCGGCCCGTCTCCGGGTCCCTGGCAACGGTTAGACCCATGGTGCCGATGTAGCGCCCGCCATCGAGCTGGTGCCACTTGGGGGTGGGGAACTTGAGCACATCCACGGCGTCCCCCCGGTCGACGTTCTGCTGGCATTCGCCTTGGTCGACGATGACCGGCGGAATCGGGTTTGCGGTGGCGTTTCGCATCACCGCGATCATCTTCCTCGGATCCGGTTCGCAGCCAAGGGCCAGCGCCAGACGCTCCGGGGTGCCGAGTACCCCGGAGACGAGGGGCCACTGGTGACCACGGACGCGCTCGAACCACAATGCAGGACCGTCGCGATCAAAGATGCGGCGCTGAATCGCCCCGATCTCCAGGTCCCAGTCCACCTCCGCGCGCACCCGGCTAAGCAGGCCGCGCGCTTCGAGCGCGCCGAGGAAGCTGCGCAAATCTTCGTACATCAGGCCCTCCTGTCAAAAATGTATTGCAAGTTCGGGGTGAGGCTCCGCCTTCGCGGTCTCCCAGACAAGTGCGTCGTCCAGGTTGAGATTGTAGTCGACGCGCAAGACCTCATTCGCACAGGCAAGCACCATCGCGTCTTTCTTCTTGAGTTCTTCCGCGAGTTCCAGCACCTCGTGATTTCTCGGCGACCAATTCTGGTACCTGCTGCGTGCCCTGCATATCCACCGTGCCCGCCGCACCCACCGTACAATCGGCAAATGCAAGCCATCCCCCCCGCGCCCTATGCCGGCCTCACCCCCGACGTGGTCCTGGATGCGCTGGACAGCGTGGGTTTTCGCGGCGATGGGCGGCTGCTTGCACTCAACAGCTACGAGAACCGCGTCTATCAGGTTTGGCTCGAGGAAGGCGCAACGAACGGGCCCGCGGCCCCCCCGAACGCGTCGGTGGTCGTGAAGTTTTATCGCCCGGCACGCTGGACGGATGCCCAGATTCTGGAAGAACACGCATTTGGTCTGGAATTGGCCGAGCGCGAAATACCGGTGGTCGCCCCGCTCCTGCTCGACGGCGGGAGAACGCTGAACACCTTCGGCGATTTTCGCTTTGCCGTTTTCCCGCGGCGAGGCGGCCGTACTCCCGAACTGGAGGATCGCGACACCCTCGAGTGGATGGGCCGCTTCATCGGGCGCATCCACGCCGTCGGCGCGCTGCGGCCGTTCGTCGAGCGGCCCACCCTGGATATCGAGAGCTTCGGAACGGAGCCGCGCGACTGGCTGCTCGCCCACAACTTCATTCCCGTGGACCTTCACGATGCCTGGACGAGCGTCGTTGCGCAGGCACTGCAGGGCGTGGCGCTCTGCTACGAGCGTGCGGGCGCCGTGCGCGCGCTGCGGCTGCACGGCGACTGCCATGCGGGCAACGTGCTCTGGACCGCTGATGGACCCCATTTCGTCGACTTCGATGACTGCCGCATGGGGCCCGCGGTGCAGGACCTGTGGATGCTGCTCTCGGGCGACCGCGCCGCGATGGCGCGCGGGCTTGCCGACGTGCTCGCAGGCTACGAGGATTTCCACGAGTTCGATCCGCGCGAGCTGGTCCTGATCGAGGCGCTGCGCACGCTGCGCCTGGTCCACTACTCGGCATGGCTTGCGCGGCGCTGGGACGATCCGGCGTTTCCCGCCGCGTTCCCCTGGTTCAACACCCAGCGCTACTGGCAGGACCGCATACTCGAATTGCGCGAACAGATCGCGCTCATGGACGAACCCCCGTTGTGGCCCGCGTGATATAAGCTTGGATTGAGTCGATAGCAAGAGAGGTCGATCATGCGCATGCTCCGTATCGCGCTGCTGTCCTGTGTCCTCGCAAGCGCTCTGGGCGGCGCCATCGCGCAGGACTATCCTTCGAAAACCGTGAAATTCGTGCTGCCGTCGGCACCGGGCAGTTCGCCCGACCGCGTCGTGCGCCTGCTCGCCGACCGGCTCGGCGCGGTCTGGGGCATGCCGGCGATCGTGGAAAACCGGCCCGGCGCCACGGGCACCGTCGGCAGCGAGTACGTGGCGCGCTCGGCGCCGGACGGCCACACGGCCCTGTTCGCCTTCACCTCTGTCATCCAGGCGCCCGCGCTGTTGCCCAAGGTGCCCTACGACATCGAGCGCGATTTCGCGCCGGTGAGCCTCGTTGCCTACGCGCCCTTCGTGGTCGCAGTGCGTGCCGATTCGCCTTTCGTAACGCTCGCCGACTATCTCGCCGCCGCGCGCAATCCGGCCACGCCCGTCAGCTACGGCACGTTCGGCAACGGCTCGACCTACCACATCATCGCCGAGACCCTGCGCCGCGCGGCCCGTGTGAATTTCATCCATGTGCCTTACAAGGGCGAGGCGGCAAGGCGCGCGTGTTGGCGGTTGCGGCGCCGGCGCGCTCGAAGGCGCTGCCCGAGGCGCCGACCTTCAGCGAGCTTGGCTACCCGCAGATCGGCACCACGCTCAGCTGGTTCGGCGTGCTGCTTCCCGCGGGCACACCGCGGGCTATCGTGGACAAGCTCTCGGCCGACGTGAATCGGATCGTCGCCCGAAGCGACGTCTCGGCGACGCTCGCCAATTCGGGCATCGAGCCCGCCGGCACGAGCCCCGAACGATTCGCCGAAGTGCTGCGCGTCGATACCCCGAGATGGAAGCAGATGATTCAGGAAGCCGGCATCAGGGCCGATTAGGCAGGTATCACCGGAAGCAGTAGATAGGACGCGTGCTTGCCGCCGTAATGCACGGTGTGGCGGGTTTCCACGGGACTGCACAGGTGGTACCAGATCGGATCCTCGGTCTGCGTATCCTGGCCGCGCACCTCCAGCAGCAGCCGGTGGCCCTTCAGGAATACCATCGAGGTCTCCTTTATCTCGATCGCGTATTCGATGGTCTCGTTCACGGGCACGGGCTCGCTCTCGGTGTGCGGATGATACGGCTTGTACGGCTTGGAGCGTGCCGGATCCAGCTTGCGGTGTGATGCCCTCAGCCAGCCCTTGGTCACCACGCGTGCAGTCCCGTCGGGCAACTGGTCCTTGATGGTCACCACCCACGTGGCATCGGGGCGATCGATGGCCGCCGCCAGATAAAGCGCGATCGGTCCGGTGATTTCCAGGTCCTTCTCGAGCGGCGCAGTCGAAAAATTCGGGCCGGGCGCGAACTTGCCCTGCGTGATATAGGGATCGTTGGCAAAAACTTCCGTGCCGTCGCCGCCCGGCTCACCAGCGGCCAGTGTGCCACCGGACCGCAGCCAGAACCTGGTCCACTGCGTGCGCTTGAGCGGCCATTCGTACTCGTCGCGAAACTCGTTCCGGCCCTTGACGAGGATGTTGATCGGAGGCTCCCGCATCATGCCGGTGTCGATGCCTTTTAACCAATGGTCGTACCAGCGCAGGATGATGTCCTGGTGATCGCGCCAGGGCCGCCTCGGTCCGGTGGTTTCCTTGGTCTCCATGATCATCATCTTCTTCGTCGTATCGAGCCCCTCCCAGGCCTGGAATGCGCCGGCCAGGTGGATGGGCCAGCCGCTCCAGCGAGCCATCAGCAGCACGGGGATCTTGATCCGGTCGAATTTGGTGTACGCCGAGCGTTCCCAGTAATAGGGCCCGTCCTGCGGCTGGAGGAGAAAATCGAAGACCAACGGATTCTTCTCGGGATATTTCAGCTGGATGTGAAGATAAGGACTGTCCTGGACTTCCTGCGTCTGCATCAGCGCCGCCACGCGCTTCGCAATTTCTTCCTTGGACAGGTAGTTGAAGACCAGCGGCTGCATCGTCCCGATGCTGACGTGGCCCCACCACTGGTGAAAAAAGCCCTCGTTCAGCACGCCGCCGTGATAGACGGAATGGCGGTAACGATCCGTGTAGGCTTCGTAAGGGGCAATCGCCTTCAAATGCGGTGGCTGCGTCGACGCCACCAGATTCTGGACTACCGCGAAATACGACATCCCCAGCATGCCCACGTTGCCGTCGCACCATGGCTGGGCGGCGATCCATTCGATGAGATCGTATCCATCCTCCTGTTCGGTCTTGCCCTGGAAGTTGTAAACGCCTTCCGAATCACCGGCACCGCGCGTGTCTGCGATGATATGCACGTAGCCGCGGCTGACGAAGAAGCGGGTGTCACCCGCCTCCTGTCCGCCATTGCCATGGCGGGGGCTCAAGGGACGCAGCACTTCGGCGAATTTCTGCACATCCTTGCCGTAAAGCGAATACGACAGCAGGGCGGGATACTTGCCCGGCGCATCGGGCCGGAAGACGTCGCAGGCGAGCTTCACCCCGTCGCGCATCGCCACAAAACGGTTTTTCTCCCCGATCATCGAGTACTTGGGCTGCGATACCTTCTGTTGCCATTCTTCTGTGCTCACTTTGTTCTCCAATTCCAATTTTTCGAAGACACGCTAATTTTTTCCTGGCCCTGCCGGCTCGTCCGCGTCGATCAGCACGAACGCGATGCGGCAAATCTCCGTGCCGCGATTGACCCATGCATGGCTGGTGCCCTGCTGCACCAGCACATCGCCGGCCCCGAGGTGGACCTCCGTATCGTCGAGCAGCATGTCGATTTCGCCGGACATCACGATGGCGTAATCGATGCTCCGGGTCCGGTGCATCAGGGGATGCCGCTTGTCGTCGCCGGCCGTGTCATCACCGGCCTTTGCGCTCCCATGGTTGATGCCCATCTCGCGGATCACGGCCGCATTGTCCATCAGCGCCGAGTCCTCGGTGGGGGGAAAGTCCACGATCCGGAAGGCCGAGCCTCCCGGCGGGGGTCCGACGCCGATCTCCCTGTCGGCACGATCGGCCTGCCCGGATATATCGGCCGGCGTTTCGTCGGTCACCCACAGCAGCGTCGATACGAGTCCGCCGCTTGCCTTCCTGACCTTGACGTTGCGGGCCGGGCCGTCGATACCGACGACGGCGCGGCCCTTCGCGTCATGCACCGTAACCACTCGCCTGATCCGATCCGACATTCGACTTTCCCGGAGAAATATGTTCGTTCGACCGAATCCGCTTTACTTGACGATCCCGGCCTTCTTTGCCACTTCTTCTATCGTCCGCTGTTCCTCGCGCATTTCATTGAGCAGCTTCTCCGGGGACGCGTACTCCTGCACCAGACCCCGGGAAAGCAGCCTGGCGGCAATTGCGGGATCCTTGACCACCTTCTCCACCGCGGGCACGAGGACGTTTACCACTTCGGCAGGCACACCGGCAGGCGCGAAGAATCCGAGCCAGAGCCCGAAAATGTTCTGCCGGTAACCAAGCTGGGGCAGCGTCGAAACATCGGGAAAATCGGGGAACCGGCTCGAGATCGCCACTCCCCTCAGGGCGCCGCTCTTCATGTGGCTGCTCACCACACCGAGCGCCAGCGCCACGCCTTCGATATGCCCGCCGAGGACATCGGTCACGGCAGGGGACGCACCCTTGAACGGCACCATGGTGATGCCGGCTCCGGTCAGGGAATTTACGACAGCGATGGTGAAGTCCCCGACCGTACCCGCACCCGCCGTGCCCACCCGTACCTTGCCCGGGTTCTTCTTCGCGAATTCCACCATCTCGGCAACGCTCTTGTAGGGCAAATCGCTGCGAAACGCCAGAACGACCGGAATCCGCGTCGCCAGCCCCAGCAATACCAGGTCCTTGTAGACGTCATAAGGCGTTGTCGCGGGGTCGATGACGCGCCGGAACGTCAGTGTCGCGTTGGTCGTATACAGAAGCGTGTATCCGTCCTTGGGCGCCTTCACGACGCTTTCGGTACCCAGTGCACCGCCTGCCCCGGCGCGATTTATCACGACGATGGGCACCTTGAGCAGCCTGGAAAGTTCCTCGGCCATCGGACGCGCCGCAAGGTCGGTGGCATCGCCGGGTGCGTAAGGAATCACCAGATTGATGGGCCCCTTTGGATAGCCTTGTGCCTGAGCAGAGGGCGCGGCACCGACGAGCAGCGCGACAGCACACCACAGCAAACCGGGCAGGTTTTTCATCATGATCTCCTCCGTTATCCGCAATCGGCACTCCCGCGTTGCCAAAAGTGCAGCCGGGAAGCGCTCATTATTTTGTATTCGCGGCTCATTGACAATAGAATGCGCCATTGTTTCTGATTACGCCGATAACGCGGCGACCCGCGTAGGCTGTTTTTTTCCACAATACCCCTGTCAAAGGAACGCAACAATGACCTCATCCTCACGCTCAGGCCAACAGCCCAAGGACATGCGGACGTGGATTGCCGAACTGGAGGCTGCCGGCGAGCTGATCCGGATCGACAAACTCGTCGACCCCCTCACGCAGATGGGATCGTTACTGTACCAGTGTCGGGAAAAAGCGCTTTTCTTCGAGAAGCTGCCGCATGGCTGGCGCTCGCTCGGCCAGGCGCCGGCGAACGTCCGCCTCGCTGCGCTCGCGTTCGGCGCCAGCGAAGAAACGGTGATTCCGCTGGTGGCCGAAAAACTGGGCACGCTCATCCCGCCGGTGATGGTGGCCACGGGTCCGGTCAAGGATGTGAAGCTCAAGAAGGGCGAATTCGATCTCACCCAGCTTCCGGTACATGTCGCCGGGCAGCGGGACGGCGGACCGGTGATCGGCTCCGGGCTCATGGTGACGAAGGATCCCGACACCGGACAGCGAAACGTAAGCTTCCACCGACTGCAAATCAAAGGGCCGAACAAGTCGGGCATCCTGCTCTATCCGCGGCACAGCTGGAAGAATTACCTGAAATACCAGGCACGCAATGAACCGATGCCGGTCGCAATCTTCATCGGCCACTACCCGCTCTATTACGCCGCTGCGTCCACCACGGCCGCCTATGGTATCGACGAGTTCGGGATCGCCGGCGGCTTCCTTGGAGAAGCCGTGCGTCTGGTCAAGTGCGAAACGGTCGACCTGGAAGTCCCCGCCGACGCCGAGATCGTGCTCGAGGGCCACATTCCTCCGCACTACCGCGAGGAGGAAGGGCCGTTCTCCGAGTTTCAGGACTACTACGTCACCGGCACGGGAAAGAACCCGATAGTCGAATACCAGTG
>Ga0209343_10006170_pt1 | contig 14394 bp, 5 predicted proteins | sample RifCSPlowO2_02_FD_184026 | JGI IMG/M metagenome (GOLD analysis project Ga0209343, IMG submission 184026) | Groundwater microbial communities from Rifle, Colorado - Rifle CSP2_plank lowO2_0.2 (SPAdes) (version 2) | ecosystem: Environmental > Aquatic > Deep subsurface > Groundwater | place: Rifle... | reverse complement strand
GACCGGTAATGCTGAAGTAGGGAATGTATCGCCGGCTTCGGATCCGGGAGGAAACCTTGAGAGAGGCACAGGATATTTTCTGAATAGAAGCCTTAAGAACGGATGGCATCAGATAGCGGCAGTAGGTACAGGCGGAAACGGGACAGCAGGGACAACAAGATACTATGTAGATGGACAGGATATTGGTGAAGCTGTTAATTATTATTCAGGAGGTGATGGCTCAAAATATAAGGCATTCACCCCTATAGGGGCTCTCGGTAATAATACCGGAGCAGGAGTGCACGCTATCGGGACTACCATAGATGAAATCTCAATATATGACAGACCTCTCAGTGCGACAGAAATCAGACAGCACTACGGAGCGAGATTAATATATGCCCGTGCAAAGGATACCCAATCATCAAATAAATTCGGGATAGATTCAGGAGACCAGGTAGTCCTAAAATTTGATGGTGAGACGAGTGTAACCACACCAATAACAGTAGATAACATAGACACAGTCTTAAAGCTATCAAATGGGCATTCATGGAAGGATGGAAATGATCAGATTGGGAGTATAGTATGGTCACCAAGCACATATACAAATGACACATTAACAATCACCCTCAGCACCAATTTCACACCACCTACTATTACAACAAGAGATACAATAACCCTTGATGGAGTGACCATCAAAGATTTAAACAGGGTAATAACAGGCTCTATAGACATAAGTGGGGACTTTGATGGCTCAGTTGCATACTATGATTTAGATGACGGAGCAGCAGTAACGGCTACAGATAGTATTAATGGCAATAACGGAACACTTAGCGGTCAGTCAAGCACACTGCCCGCATGGGTCTCTGGGTATTCCGGTTCTGCCCTTGACTTCAACGATACGAATACACAGTATGTAACAATACCTGACAGTGATAACTTTAACCTTACAAGCTACACAATAGAGGCATGGCTCAAACTGCCGACAACTTTACCGAGCAATTATATGAGGATAGTCTCACAGGAGAGCAATACTAATCCAACGAATTACTGGAGTCTTGCAATAAATCCGAGTGGTCAGCTTGTCCATTGTGACAGTCTGTCATCATTAACTGAAATGACAAATTTAGGAAATCCGCCTCCTTACCCGGCAGGACAATACGACATGGGAGGATTACCAAGTGGACAGAATCCGAAGTGTGAAACAGTTACAACAAAGGACCTGAGAGATGAAAAATGGCATTTCGTATCAGTAGTAAGAGATATAAATGCCAATCAATTCAGATTCTTCATAGACCATGGGAACTGCACTCCAAACTGCGCACCCGATAAGACGGTTACAGGTGCTGGGACTGTTGAACATAATATAGCAGGGACAGTGGAGCTCGGCAGGAAGAATGGGTATCAGTATAATAACACGAGCTATGAATACTTCAGGGGATTAATAGATAATGTTGCAATATACAACTATGCCATGTCAGATGCAGAGGTTAATGCCCATCACTTCCTGTTTCCATCGGAGGCGCATGCAAGTAATACATCAGGCAGTGGAACCAGCGGTATTCAGGCTGGAGATACAGTAACAATACTATTCAATGGGGAGACAGGTGCAACAACGATTAATTCAGGCAACATAAACAGTGCATTAAAACTCATCACAAGCGATACATGGGGGACTATCCAAAGTGCAGTATGGAGTCAGACCTATTATCCAAATGATACATTGAAGGTTATATTAGGTAGTGGTGCAATCATGGCGATCGGTAATACAATTACACTTGGGAATATAATCCTTGATGTGCATAGTAATGCAATCATAGGCTCGGTGAATATAACAGGCTCATTTGATATAGACTCACTAATAGGCACAATAGCATATTGGACATTTGATGAGGGTTTAAATGATACTGTAGGTGATAGTGTAGGGAGCTACAGCGGCACGCGATACAATGGATTGGGAACATGGATAACAACAGGCAAGTTTGGGTCTGCACTGGACTTTACAGGGACTACCGGTTATGTATCATTAACCAATGCTGTTCAATTAAGCAGCTATAATGAATGGACAATAGAGTCATGGTTCTATGCACCACTGCCAATAAATGGTGATAATAAGAACACCCTGATAACAGATACTAACACACAGCATATAATAGTGGGGGATGGAACTGGAAGGTATCTCGGGGTATATTCCACAGCGGATGGTTTAGGATTCCGCTCATCTGGGTATAGTGGAATGGATGGGCTCGCAACAGGATGGCATCATCTGGTGGCAGTAGGAAAGAATAGCAAGACATATTTCTACATAGATGGGTTCCCGGTAGGGACATATTCAAATTATAAGCCCACTGCATCAATATCTAAACTCGGTAATGGCAGGAACGGAGCGGGAGATTTCCTGCGTCCATTTGGTAAGATTGATGATGTGGTTATATATAAGCGAGTCTTGAGCACATCCGAGATAACCGCAAGGGCGTTAAGATAAGCAATGAGCAATGAGTGCAAAGCAATGAGTAAAAAAATTCGTTGCTAAATAGGGAGGATTATCATGAATAGAAAAAAAATAGTGGCAGTGAATAATAGTGTCAGTGTCAGAAAGAAAATGCTTACACTTACACTTACACTTACACTTACACTAACGCTTTCAGTTTATGCCTTTCCATGGAGTGAGCCTGTTATTATAGACTCAGGTCCTTCCAATGCCTACAGGACTGATATTGCCTTTGACAGGAATGGTAATGCCATAAGTGTGTTTGAACAGAAAACAGGAAATCTTTATAGGGTTTTTGCCAACTATTATAAAAGCAGTGAAAGTGTAAGTGAAAGTGTAAGTAAAGACAAAAACACTGACACTCGCACTGACACTAACACTGGCTGGCAGGGGGCTGTTCCAATAGACTCAGGTATCGGTAATGCATACAGGGGGCAGGTTGCATTTGATAGGGAAGGGAATGCCATAGCAGTATTTAAACAAGAGATTGCACAGGGGAGATACCGGATTTATGCCAGCCGTTATCAAGTTACTCCCTCGGGTGGGGGTGAGGGGGGCAAGGGGGGTTGGCAAAGTGCTGTCCCCATTGATAATGGTGGAGGTAAGGTTGATGGTCAGGATATAGTTTTTGATAGCGAGGGGAATGCTGCTGTAGTTTTTGAGGAGCATAACGGTAAGGAATTCGGGATATATGTAAATTTTTATTCCCCCTTAACAAAGGGGGATAGGGGGTTGTTGGGGTGGCATGAGCCTTTCAGAATAGATGGTGGGACAGGTAATGCCTATTTTCCATATGCCATTTTTGATGATAAAGGGAATCTTTATGTTGTTTATTATAAAGAATCCCCCTTAATCCCCCTTAATAAAGGGGGGAAGGGGGTTGTTGGTGGGGGGTTGTTAGATGTTTATGTAAGCTGGTTACAGAAGCCAGAAGTCAGAAGCCAGAAGCATGCCCTGAGCGAAGTCGAAGGGTCAGAAGTCATAAGTCAGAAGATAACTTATGGAAACATAGTACATAAGGAAGAGAAATGGGCTGAAAAGAAGAGTGAAGTGAGGAGAGGAATTATGGCTGTATATAATCCCATGTTTTTAAGTGAGCTCAAAAATAGGATATATTCAGGTAACTACTCCTATTCCCGCTGGGAGACCCCTTCAAAGCTTGATGCAAGGTTCAGAGATGCATACAGACCCACTCTCCTTTTTAATGGGAATGGAGATGTAACTGCACTATTTGTGAAATGGGATGGCGAATATTTGAGTGCTTATGCTGCAAGCTATAGAAATGGTAAATGGGGTAAACCAGAAGAGATTGATGCGGGAAAGGGTGATGTGGAGCATATAAGAGGTGCAGTGAATTCAAAAGGTGAAATGGCAGTCGTATGGACACAGTGGGTGGATGGTAATCTAAGAATACATGCAAGGATAAAGAATAGTGTTAGTGACAGTGTCAGTGTCAGCAAGGATAAAGAAGTGTCAGTGACAATGTCAGTGTCAGCAAAAAATACTTATACTGACACTCACACTGACACTTTTTCTAACTGGGGGGAGGCTAAAATCATAGACGCAGGTAAAAAAGATGCCTACAATCCTAATATTATATTTACCGATGGTGGTGAAATTATTGCAGTCTGGTGTCAATGGGAGAAGGCAAATGTGAAATCGTATTCAAATATTTACAGAAAAGAAATAGGGTGGGGAAGTGCAGAGAGACTTGAGAATGAAGATGGTGAGACCTGCGGTGTAAAGATTGCGTCAGGCACGGATGGAAAGATTATTGCCATATTTGAGCAGGAAGAACAACCCCCTATAATTCCACCTTTGTTAAGGGGGACTGAGGGGGTTGTAGGGCATTTATCTCTTACAAATAGAATATTTGCAGTGGAATTTGTTAACAGTGTCAGTGTCAGTGACAGTGTCAGGCAGAAAAATACTGACACTCACACTCACACTTATACAATAAAAAGACTTACCAGCGGAGACAGAGAAGATTATTATTCAGAGTTTAGTCCTGATGGAAAAATAATTGTCTTTGTTTCAAAGCATGGAAAATATTCTAATCTCTATATTATGGATGCTGAAGGAAAAAATATAAGACAGCTGACATTCCCCCTTAATAAAGGGGGTGAGGGGGTTGTAATGGATACAGCCCCTGTTTGGACATCGGATGGAGAGAGAATTATCTTTGCCTCAAACAGAGTTGCCGAGGCATGGGATATCTGGTCTATCAGACCTGATGGTTCTGAGCTTACCCGTATTACAAAGTTGAGCAGAAATGAATATTCTCCACGCCCTACAGCCGATGGTAAAAATATACTTTTTGTCTCTACTGCAGGTGGTGACCATGCCATCTGGAGTATGGATATAAATGGTGAAAACCAGAGGAGATTGACCTCTGGCGGGACAGGGGACTGGTTTCCTGCTATGAATCCCAATGGCAGTGAGGTTGTCTTTGTAAGCACAAGACTTGGTAATGGTGATATATGGACGATAGATTCAGCAGAAAGGAAATATCACAGATTAACATATACTGAGCTGCCGGAGTTTTCGCCTGCATGGAGTCCTGATGGCTCAAAGATTGCCTATGTGACTAATAAAGGTGGAGAATTTGATATATGGATTATGGACAGAGACGGAAAAAATAAGAGACAGTTGACAAAAGGAATCTCAAATAAGAATTGGGGCTCAAGATTCTCATCAATTAAAATCATGGAGACTGCAGGTTATTATCATCTCTCATGGCACCCTGATGGGACAAAGCTCCTTTTTACTGAGTGGGCGGATAATGAAAAAGAGAGTTACATTTCTATGCTTGAGTTTGATAAGGAGTTCATAGATAGATTGGAAGTGGATAATACACCTATCTCTGATTGGACATTGATAGGGGAAAGAGAGTTGACTGCTGGCGAATGGGAGGACTTTGGACCATCCTTCAGTCCTGATGGCAGAACCCTTACCTTTTCATCTAACAGGAGTGGTAATTGGGATATATGGAGCATGGAATTCAATGGAGAAGATTTGAGGCAGCTTACAAAAGGGGATGATAATGAGCTGGCTCCGGTATATAGCCCCGATGGTAAAGAAATAGCCTATCTCAAGAAGACAGAAGATAAGAAGATAAGAAGTTTAGAAGATGAGAAACTGAAAAGCACAACCTCTCAACCTCTCAACTTCTCAACTTCTGTTGTTTCTACTTATGACTTGTGGATAATGAATAGTGATGGGAGTGGTGCAAGGCAGATTACCCCCCCACTTAGTTCCCCCCCTTTAAAAGGGGGGGAATGGGGGGGTGTTATATCCTACCCTGCATGGCATCCGAATGGTAATGAGCTCGCATTTGTTTCTCAAGGCACTAACGGGTATGAGATATTGGTTTATAATCTTGAATCCAAAATTCAAAATTCCCGGGATGACTCACAGCTTCGGGGCACCCATCCAGTGGATGGGTCGCACAACTTGCAAAGCTATCCCTTCAAAAAGTTTTTATATCGCATAGGTTATAATCCTGCTGGTGATAAAATTACATTTGAATCTAATGTTTCTGGAAATGCAGAAATATGGACAATGAGGAGCGATGGAACAAATATTGCTCGTATTACAAAGGGGGATAGCCCGCACTGGAATCCTATCTGGAGTCCTGACGGGAAGATGATAGCCTATACGACAGATAAGTTGGGAGAGGAGGCAGGACATCATAACTGGCGGAATTACAATATCTGGGTAGCCGATACAGAGACGCAGAAAGAGATGCTCATTACAGGTGAGGAGCAGATTGATTGGAATCCTGTCTGGAGTCCTGATGGTAAAAAAATTGTCTATGTTACAAACCGCTCGGGTGAATTTAAGCACTTCAGCCTGTGGGTGCTGTATTTGAAGTAGTGTAAGTGAAAGTGTAAGTGTAAGTAAAAACAAAAACACAGACACAGACACAGACACAGACACTCTGACTCTATAAGGAGGTTTGCTATGAACGGAAAAATCAGAAGACAGAAGACAGAAGACAGAAGACAGACTTCTTGCCTCCGCAGGCTAAAGCCTACGGCTACTCATTGCTCATTGCTAATTGTTCGTTGCTTATTACTCGTTGCTCATTGCTCATTGCTCATTGCTAATGTGGTTTATGCTAATCAGGCACAGGAACTTCCGTATACTGTCAGAAATATTACCGATGGAGGGCAGGTAGATTTTCATCCTGATTTTAGCCCCGATGGAAAGAAACTCGTATTTGCCTCCAAAAGCGATATAGATAAGCATGATAAAGAATTCTGGAATATCAGTCCCTACTATGTGAATTTATGTCTAATAGATTCAGATGGCAATAACAGGCGACAGTTAACCTCTGGAAAAGTAATAGATTGTTATCCTTCATGGACACCTGACGGAGAGAAGGTGTTGTTTGTCTCAAATAGGGGAGGGCAATGGGATATATGGTCTATAAAAAAAGACGGCTCGGAGCTTACCCGTCTTACAGATAATCAGGATAAAGATTACTCTCCGAGGGCAACTGCGGATGGAAAACATATTTTATTCTTCAGCACGCCAACATCGAGTGAGGCTGGTTATATTACAGAGAGTGTATGGATTATGGATATGGATGGAAAGGATGCAAAGAGATTAACCTCTGGAGGCAAGGGAGATTGGTATCCCTCTATGCACCCTGATGGTAACGAGATTATATTTGCAAGCATGCGGCTTATAGGCGGAAGCCTCTGGACTATAGACAGGGATGGTAAGGATTACAGGAGATTAACCTATGGAAAGGTGCTGGAGTTTTTCCCAAATTGGAGTCCGGATGGAACAAAGATAGCATATGTCTCAAGAAGGGAGCATGCCTCTTTTGATACTGTAGGGGATACAGAAAAAGACCCTCTGGATATCTGGATTATGGACAGAGATGGAAGTAATAAAAGGCAGTTAACAAAAAATATATCAGGAGGAATCTGGGATTCAAGATTCAATCTCAGAAAGCCATTGGATTTTATCAGTTACTATCACTTATCATGGCATCCTGACGGCACAAAGATCGCACTAACCACATGGGAGAAAGACCAAAAGGGAAGCTATATCAGTATAATTGAATTTAATAAAGATACCATAAATAAATTGCCTGCACTAAATGAAGACCATCTTCCTCAATATACTCTGCTCGGAGAAAGGGAGCTTACTGCTGGCGAGTGGGAGGATTTTGGACCATCCTTCAGTCCTGATGGCAATACTATAATTTTTTCATCAAATAGAACAGGTAATTGGGATATATGGAGTATAGGAGCCGATGGCGAAGGATTAAAACAGCTAACTAAGGAGTCCCCTGATGAAATTGCCTCTGTTTTTAGTCCTGATGGTAAAGAGATAGCCTTCCTTAAAAGCTCAAAGCTCAAAGCTCAAAGCTCAAAGGAATTACTTTCAGCTTTCAGCTTTCAGCCTTCAGCTTATGATATTTGGCTAATGAATAGTGATGGGAGTGAGGCGAGACAGGTTACAACTGGTATTAAGGTTATATCCTATCCTGCATGGAAATCAGATGGTAAAGAGATTGCCTTTGTATCAAAAGGGGATGAGGGGGTTGTAATAGGGACATATAATATTGAACAAAAAAATATTAAAAAGATAGCTGCTATATGGAATGAAGAGTCAGAGAGTCAGAGAGTCAACAAGAAATATTATCCATTCAACGGGCTATTCCTCTATCGCATAGATTATAATAGCAAGGACGATAAAATTACATTTGAATCAAACCTTTCTGGAAATGTAGAGATATGGGTAATGAACAGTGATGGAAAGGATATGAATAAAGTTACAAGAGGAAATAGTCCACACTGGAATCCTGTCTGGAGTCCTGATGGACAGATGATAGCCTATGCAACAGAAAAAATTGCCTCAAACTTAGGCCCCCCTTTCTGGCCAAGTTCAAATTATAATATCTGGCTGGCTGATGTGACTACAGGAAAAGAAGAGGCACTTACAGCAGAGGAGCAGACAGACTGGAATCCTGTCTGGAGTCCTAATGGAAAGAAAATCGCCTATGTTACTAATAGGTCAGGCGAATTTAAACATAATAGTATATGGTTGTTGTATTTGAAATAGTGGAGGATTTACCATGAATATAAAAAAAATTAGATTCTTCGCTTCGCTCAGAATGACACTTTTGCCATTGTATTGTCATTCTGAGGGAGCGAAGCGACCGAAGAATCTCGGTTTTGTTTTCTCTTGTTGCCTCTTGTTTCTTGCATCTTGCATCTTGCTTCTTGTCGGCGAGGTCTTTGCAGACACTCGTGGGAGGCCTGACCATATGACGGAGGAGATAATAAAGACAAAGGAAATCGTCCCTGTTCCTGCTGACATTCATGTTCCTTATATGGTCAATAGAATTACTGACGGCAGCTCCGTTGATTATCATCCAGAGTTCAGCCCGGATGGAAAACAGATTGTATTTATTAAAAAAACAGATAATGCTGGAAAAATAGAAAAAGGGGAGTTCTGGCATAAGACACCTTATTCCCTGAATCTATGGCTCATGGATTCGGATGGTAAGAACAGACGACAATTAACCTCAGGAGATGTTCAGGACTTTGCTCCAAGATGGACACCTGATGGCAAAAGTGTTCTCTTTGTCTCAAATCGCAGAAATGGCAGATGGGATATATGGTCAGTCAATACAGATGGCTCAAGCCTTAACAGAATTACAGAGACAGAGGGGAATACAGGATTATGGGAGAGGTCACATTATCCATTTCCTACGCCAGATGGAAAGGGGATGGTTTTCATAATCTATAAGAAATCACATGGGAGCGTATGGTCAATGGACATGGAAAGCGGAAGTATGAAGAGGATAACATCAGGTGGATTTGGAGATGATTTCCCGATGGTGTCTCCTGATGGTAAAGAGATAGTCTTTAAAAGCACGAGACAGGGTAATGGGGATATATGGTCAATAGACAGTTCAGGAAAAAATTATAGGAGGTTGACCTTTGAGGATTACCCTGAATTCTACCCTGCATGGAGTCCGGATGGAACCAAGATTTCTTATGTTACTAATAAGGGAGGCATTTTTGATGTATGGATAATGGACAGGGATGGTAGAAACAAAAAGAAACTGACAAGGTATCTCTCGCATGGAGCGTGGGGGTTGAGGTTTGATTATAACGACCTTGTAGAGGCTGGATATTATCATGTCTCATGGCACCCGGATGGCACAAAGCTTGCTCTCACTACATGGGATTCAGATAAGAAAGAGAGCTATCTGACGATGTTATCCTTTGAAGAGGATATTGGCAGTGTAATGGAGGAATTACCCGAAGAAAAAGAGACCCTTTTAGAGTATACACTGATTGGAGAGAAAGAGCTTACCGGTGGTGGAAACTATGATGACTTTGGACCATCCTTTAACCCTGATGGTAAAACAATAGTCTTTGCTTCTAATAGGAAAGGGAGTTGGGACATCTGGAGTATAGGAGCCGATGGCGAAGGATTAAAACAGATAACAAAAGAAAGTGGTGATGCTCTTGCTCCTGTCTTCAGTCCTGATGGAAAAGAGATAGCCTTTTTAAAAGAAATTGGACAGGATATACAGGATAAACAGGATGGACAGAAAAAGGAAACAGAAAATAAAAATCCTGTTAATCCTGTCAAAAAACACTATTCATTATGGCTCATGAATAGTGATGGGAGTGATGCGAGACAGGTTACAAAGAATATTTCAATTATATCATACCCTGCATGGAATCCAGAGGGTAAAGAGATTGCTTTTGTAGCAAATGGGGATAAAGGTCCTGAGATACAGTCTATTGATCTAAAGACTTACACTGTCAGTCGGGTTATTTCTATCTGGAATACTGAAAAGCCTAATCCTGCGATGTTTCCATTTGCACGGGAAGGAGAGGCTGAAGAATTTACCCCTAAAGAAATCCTAAAGATGAAAAAATTATTTCCAAAGGCAAAAGTAGGAATGGGTGGATTAACACCCTTTACAAAGGGTGAAACGCTTGATGTCCCTTATCCATTGAAGGACTTTCTTTATAGGGTTGATTATGATAGTTCAGGTGACAGGCTCATCTTTGAGTCTAACCAAACAGGGAATATAGATATATGGTCGGTAAAGAGGGATGGGATAGGGCTTACCCGTATTACGAAAGGGAGTGGCCCACATTTAAATCCTGTATTTAGCCCTGATAATAAAAGAGTAGCCTATGCCCGCAGAAAGTTAGAATTAAGTTCTTATAATGAGGTAAATTATAACATCTGGGTTGCGGATGTTGAGACTGGTGAAGAGATGCCGATTAATGGCGAGGAGCAAACAGACTGGAATCCAGTTTTCAGTCCTGATGGAAAAAAAATCGCCTATGTTACTAATCGCTCAGGGGAGTTTAAGCATTATAATATATGGATGCTGTATTTGAAGTAAAAGGGAGGATTACCATGAACAGAAAAGAAGAAGTCAGAAGCCAGAAGTCAGAAGTTAGAAGTCAGAAGCAAGATGTCAGAAGCAAGATGTCAGAAGCAAGATGTCAGATGTCTGTCTTCTGTCTTCTGTCCTCTGTCCTCTGGTTTCTTGCTTCTTGCTTCTTGAGCCTTATATTTTCACTGACACTGGCACTTACACTTACACTTACACTGACACTTGCACTGGCGGAGGAGCTTCCATATACTCTTACAGATATTACTTTTGGAGATACTGTAGATTTTCACCCTGAATTCAGCCCGGATGGGAGACACATTGTTTTTTCATCTAAGCCAGTAAATGGCAGCTATTTTACAGATATGCACTTATGGATTATGGATGCTGATGGCAAGAACAAGAGACGGATAACATCAAAGAGTGCAATGTATCTTCAGCCGACCTTCACTCCTAATGGAGAAAAGGTCGTTTTCATCTCCAACTTAGAAGACGGTCTATGGGATATCTGGTCAATTAAAGTTAACGGTTTTGAGCTTACTCGTCTGACGAGAGATAATCAAAAAGAATATTTTCCTATTGTCGCATCCGATGGTAAAAGTCTTATTTTTATACGGAGATATAGTGGAACAGACAGCGTGTGGACTATGAATATGGATGACAAAAATATGAGAAGATTAAGCTCCGGAGGGAATGGAGACTCCTTTCCAGCAGTTTGTCCTGATGGAAGGGAGATTATTTTTTCCACAACTCGTCTTGGCAATAGTAATCTATGGACTATAGACAGAGAAGGGAAGGAGTATAAAAGACTTACCTTTGAGGACACAATAGAGTTTTCACCCTCGTGCAGCCCGGATGGAACTAAGATTGCCTATGTTGCTATGGAGGGAGGGTCTAAGACATATACCAAGGTGCGGAAGGGATTTGAGTTCAAAGAAATATCATACAGGGAGAGGTCCTTTGATATATGGTTAATCAACAGGGATGGAAGCGGCAGAAGGCAGATTGCCAAAAATATATTTGAGGTGGGTCCGGGTATGAAGTTATTCAAGTCTGTAGATATTATAGAAGGGATTAACTACTATCACCTCTCATGGCATCCCGATGGTAAAAAGATTGCAGTATCCAGATGGAATAAAGACAAAGCGGGGAGTCGTATCAGCATCCTATCATTTGACAGGGATATTATTGAGAAACTGTCATCTGATGATACCCCTATTTCAGATTATTCGCTGCTCAGAGAAAGAGACCTTACCGGCGGGAATTGGGATGACCTTGCACCGAGTTTTGCCCCTGATGGCAAAAATATAATTTTTGCCTCCAACAGGGGCGGCAACTGGGATATCTGGAGACTGCGGATTGCGGATTGCGGATTGCGGATTGCGGATTGCAAATCAGAGTTTGATGATGCAAAGCTGGAACAGCTTACAAAAGGGGAGGATGATGAGTTAGCACCGGTATACAGTCCTGATGGCAAAGAGATAGCCTTTTTAAAAGAAATTGGACAGGATATACAGGATAAACAGGATGGACAGAAAAAGGAAGCAGAAAATAAAAATCCTGTTAATCCTGTCAAAAAACACTATTCATTATGGCTCATGAATAGTGATGGAAGTGGGGCAAGGCAGGTTACAGAGGGTATTCCTGTTTTTTCCTATCCTGCATGGGAGCCGGATGGAAAAGAGATTGTTTTTGTGTCAGAAGGTGATGGATATGCTCCAGAGATATGGGGATATAACATTGCTGAAAGCAGTCTTAAAAAAATTAAAGTCATAAAGAATGCTTCTGCCCTCGGCTCCAGATTAAATGAGAAAACTAAGATTGACTATATTTCCGACCGGCGGTATGAGGATACCACCAATCCCCTATCAATCGGTGCGGGCGGTATTTATCCTTTCAATAAATTCCTTTATCGCATAAATTATAGTCCTCGCGGTGATAGGATTGCATTTGAATTAGATATGAACGGCAGTGTGGGTATATGGACCATTAATAGAGATGGCGGCGGTCTTGTTCGTATTCTGACGGATGATTTACTCCGCTGGAATCCTGTCTTCAGCCCTGATGGCAGGAAAATCGCCTATTCTAAAAAAGCTGATAAACAGTTTACCCCAATACACTGGACAGATTACAATATCTGGATAACCGATGTTGAAAGCGGTGAAGAGATGAGGATTAATGGTGAAGAGCAGATAGACTGGTTTCCATCATGGAGTCCAGATGGAAAAAAAATCGCATATGTTACTAATCGTTCAGGAGATTTTATGCACTTTAATATATGGATGTTGTATTTGAAATAAAGGAGGTTTTACCATGAATATAAAAATCAGAAGACAGAAGACAGAAGACAGAAGACAGACCTCTTGCCTCCGCAGGCTAAAGCCTACGACTACTCATTGCTCATTGCTCATTGCTCATTGCTTCTTGTCACTCACACTTACACTAACACTTACTTCGCCAGGTTGGGCAGGAGGAGGAGGTTCTTATGATAAGAGAGACGAGATGGTTCTTATACCCGAAGGGGGGTTCTTAATGGGAAGCAAAGAAGATGATGGCAGGCTTGGTGTTGATTTGGGTGTAGATGAGCTTCCACAGAGAGAGGTCTCTCTCAAGGCATTTTACATAGATAAATATGAGGTTACTATTGGAGCCTACAGAAAATTTGCAGAGCTTATTATTGATAATAATAGAAAATTTGCAAGAGATAACAACCCCCTATCCCCCTTTGTTAAGGGGGAATTAAAGGGGACGGTGAATTCACCTTCAATTCTTCTTATCGGAGGACTAACAGGTGAAAGGGCGAGAATGAAGAAGATGAGGGTTCCAATAGCGGATGACGATTTTCCTATGAGTGATGTGAGCTATATGGAGGCAGAGGCTTACTGTAAATCAATAGGAAAGAGGCTTCCCACCGAAGAAGAGTGGGAGAAGGCAGCGAGAGGAGCGGATGGAAGAATCTGGCCATGGGGTAATAAATTTGAGACAGGGATGGCGAATACCTCAGAGTCTAAAGAAAATGGAACAGCGAAAAGTGGGAGTTTTCTAACCGATGTAAGCCCTTATGATGTTTATGATATGGCGGGTAATTTGATGGAATGGACATCTTCATGGTATGAACCATATCCGGGAAGTAAGATAGAAAGACCCCAATTTGGCAAAGAGTATAAGGTCATAAAGGGTGGCACATGGAGTGCACCGTCAATACCTTTTTCCCGTGCGGCTCACAGACACCCTGTCAAGCCTACTGAAAATAACCATAGCCATCGTTATGGATTCAGATGTGCAAAAGACTTATAAAAGTGCCAGTGAGTAGTGTCAGTGTCAGCAGAAAAATACTTACAAAATCCCCCTTAATAAAGGGGGTGAAGGAGTTGTTGATTACACTTACACTTACACTATCAACTGTTGTTACCGGTGATGAAGGAAAGGATGCAAAAGTGCCGATAGAATTGGTCTTCATTAAAGGTGGATGTTTTCAGATGGGGAATATATTTGTAGATGAGGAGAATAATAAGAAAGTTCCTGCCTATAATAAGGG
>Ga0209343_10006168_pt1 | contig 14396 bp, 15 predicted proteins | sample RifCSPlowO2_02_FD_184026 | JGI IMG/M metagenome (GOLD analysis project Ga0209343, IMG submission 184026) | Groundwater microbial communities from Rifle, Colorado - Rifle CSP2_plank lowO2_0.2 (SPAdes) (version 2) | ecosystem: Environmental > Aquatic > Deep subsurface > Groundwater | place... | reverse complement strand
GCCCCCTGAAGAAATCCTCAATCCCTCAAATCCTCAAATCCTCAAATCCTCAAATCCTCAAATTCCAGCATCATCAGCTCCATTCCATCGTCCGCCTTCGTTTCCTGAACGCGAAGACGCCGCCGACGCCCATGACGAAGCCCGCCACGTGCGCCATGAAGGCAATGCCGCCGCCCCCATGGGTGCCGGCCGTCGCGGCGATGGCGCCCGCGCTGAAGAGCTGCATCAGGAACCAGAAGCCGAGCAGAAAGATCGCCGGGATCTCGAAGATCTCGAAATAGAACCAGAGCGGCACGAGGGTGAGGACGCGCGAGTGGGGATAGAGCACGAGGTACGCGCCCATGACGCCGGCGATGGCGCCGCTGGCGCCAATGGTCGGCAATGTCGAGCTCGGATCCATGACCACCTGGCCGAGCGCCGCCACGATGCCGCAGAGCAGGTAAAAGACGATGAAGCGGCCATGCCCCAGCTGGTCTTCGATGTTGTCGCCGAAGATCCACAGGTACCACATGTTGCCGATGACATGGGACCAGCTGCCGTGCAGGAACATCGAGCTGATGAGCGTGGGCGCGGAGAAGTCCGCGGGCACGACGCCGTAGAACTGCAGAAACAGGGGCAGCACGTCGCGCGGCAGGGCCAGCTCGTAGAACCACGCCAGGCCGTTCAGCACGATGATCGTCACGGTGATATAGGGCGTGGTCCGGGACGGAATGACGTCCCGAAGGGGGATCATGCCAACATCTTATGAGAGTTCAGATTTCAGAGCTCAGATTTCAGACTTGCGATTCTGAAGAGCGTCGATCGGTTCCGCCTCGCTTCGAATGTGCTCGAGCGCCGCGGGAGGGTTGGAGATGTCGGGGCCGTTCAATCTGAACGCTGAACTTCACCGAAGTACTATTGATCCAGATCGCACGCGTTCGACGATGCGCCTGAGGTCGCCGTCGCCGATCGCCTTGCGGTGCTCGCCCATCGTGATGACGGCCTGATAGACCTGGGCGAGCTCGTCGCTCGTCAGCGTCAAACCGATTGTCTCGCAGCGCTTCACGACGGCGTGCCGGCCGGAGTGGCGGCCGAGCACCAGCTGTTCCGGTTGTTGCCCGACGTCCTGCGGCCGCATGATCTCGTACGTGCGCGCGTCCTTGAGGACACCGTCCTGATGGATGCCCGCCTCGTGCGCGAACGCGTTCCGGCCGACGATGGCCTTGTTGGACTGCACCGGCTCGTCGGTGACCTTCGACAGCAGCTGGCTGGTCTCGTACAGCCGCTCGGACTTGATCGCCGTGTCGAAGGGCAGACGGTCGCTTCGCACGCGGAACGCCATCACCAGCTCTTCGAGGGAGGCGTTGCCGGCTCGCTCGCCGATGCCGTTGATCGTGCACTCGATCTGCCGGACGCCGCCCTGGACTGCGGCAATGCTGTTGGCGACCGCCAGGCCGAGGTCGTCATGGCAGTGCGTGCTGAAGACGGCCTTGTCGGCATTCGGCACCCGGCCCAGAATCGCCTCGAAGAACTCGCGGATGTCTTCTGGCGTCGCGTATCCGACCGTGTCGGGCAGGTTGATGGTCGTCGCACCCGCTGTGATCGCGGCTTCGACGACCCTGCACAGGAAGTCACGATCGCTTCGCGTCGCATCCTCGGCCGAAAACTCCACATCGTCGGTGAAGCGCCGCGCGCGGCGGACGGCGTCGATGATCTGCTCGAGGCACGCCTCGCGCGTGATGCGCAGCTTGCGCTCGAGGTGCAGATCGGAGGTCGCGAGAAAGGTATGGATGCGCTTGCGCTCCGCGGGCTCGAGGGCCCGGGCCGCCTCGTCGATATCGGCCTGGCGCGTCCGCGCCAGAGCCGCAATGACCGGACGCCTCACGTCGCGCGCCACCAGGCTGGTGGCTTCCGAATCGGCCGGCGACGCGATGGGGAAGCCGGCTTCGATGATGTCCACGCCGAGCGCGTCGAGCGCCCTGGCCATGGTCAGCTTCGACGGCACATCCATCGAGAAGCCTGGGGCCTGCTCGCCGTCGCGGAGGGTGGTGTCGAAGACGACAATCTGCGCTCGGTCGGGGCTCATGCGTCTGTTGTAGCGTCTCGAAGATTAAGAAGTCAAAGTGATAATTATTACGTTAAGATAACTCATATTTATGGACCTCGCATCGCTTCGAATCTTCCTCGCGGTCGCCGAAGCGCGCAGCTTTTCGCGCGCCGCGGCCAAAGTGCACAGGACGCAACCGGCGGTGAGCCAGGCCGTGCGGCGGCTCGAACGCGATCTGGGCGAACAGCTGTTCGACCGCTCGTCGAAGAGCGGCACGCTGACCGACGCGGGACGCGTGCTGCAGAACTACGGCCAGCGTCTCGTGAGGCTGGCCGAGGAAACGGAATCGGCGATGCGCGAGCTGCGCGACTTGCGCCGGGGCCGTGTCCTCATCGGCGCCAACGAGGCCGCCGTGCACACGCTCCTGCCGCTGATGGCGCGCTTCCGCGCGCGCGTGCCAGACATTGCCGTGGACGTGCGACGCGTGCCCGCCCGGCAGATCGCCGTGGAGGTGCAGCAGGGGAGTCTGGATTTCGGCGCCCTCACGTTTCGCCCCTCGGAAGAAGGCCTGCTCGAGGTCGTGGTCGGCAGCGACGAGCTGGTCCTGCTCGTGCCGCCATCACACCCGCTCGCCACGCGCCGGCAGGTGTCCATGGAAGACGTGGCGGGCGAGCCCATCGTCGCCCATAACGATCCGTCGCCCGCGCGCGAGCGCGTGCTGCGGCTGTTCGAGGAGCGGCATATTTCGCTGAAGATGGTGATTGCGCTCCCCAGTCTCGACGGCATCAAGCGCGCCGTGGAGCTGAAGCTGGGTGTGGCCATGCTGCCGCGCCGCTGCGCGATCACCGAGATTGCGAGCGGCCGGCTCGTAGCGGTGCCCGTCGCGGGCGTGTCCCGAAAGCGCCAGGTGACGCTCGTCTGTCGCAAGGCGCACCGCTCGCACGCCGCCAACGCGTTTCTGCAGGTGGCGCAGGAGAAGACTGAATCATCGAATCGCATCATTGGGTAATCTGGTCATCGAGTCATCGAGCGCATGGGACTCAATTTCCCAATTCGACTGACCAATCACCCAATTACCCAATCACCCAATTACCCAATTACCCGATTACTCGATTCACCATTCTAGTGGTCGTGATGCCGAACGGCTTCCATCTCGGCATGCTGCTTGTCGCGACGCTCCTTCGAACCGGCCTTGCGGGCACGGCCGAGCGACGACTGTCTCGTCGCCTCGGAGCTCACGCCAAACGACGACTGCAGGCGCTCGAGATCGGTGCTTCGGCAGGACGGGCAGGCCGGCGTTTCGACGCCGCGGACGAGGACCTCACAATACTCGTGGCATGCGCGACATTCGTACTCGTATAGCGGCACCGGGAGCTCCGGAAATGAATCGGGTAATCGGGTAATCGAGTAATCGGGTAATCGGGAAATCGTCGTTCACAAACCCAGAATCGTTGCGATGTCGATGTGACCGCCTGCCTCGGAAAACAGATGCCAGTCAAAATACGAGTCCAGGTAGTGAAGGAGCAGGACCAGCGCGGACGCAATGATGAATGCCCTGATCAGTGCCGCACCCGCCGGCCCAGCCTGTCTCAGGCGTTGGCTTGTCTGCAATTCCCAATTACCCAATTACGCAATTACCCGATTACCCGATGCCTCGTTTCAGAATCCACTGACGTACGGCAGCCGATCGGCGACGCGGCGCACTTCGTCGAATCGATCGAGCAGCATCGTCGTCGGGTTCCACTGGCCGCTGAGGAACGCGTCGCGCACGGCCGCCGGCAGGCTCGCCTGGATACGAAGGTCGCCAGCGGTCACGACACCGGTCGCCACGTCTGCCGTGATAGGCGTGACGGGCGCCCGCTCGATGCGCGCCTGCAGCGCGTCGATCGCGGCTGTGTCGGCGGTGAAGCAGGGGACCCCGAGCACCGCCGAGTTCCCGAAAAAGATCTCGGAGTACGACTCGCCGACGATGGCGCGGATGCCATACCGCGCCAGGCCTTGAGGCGCGTGCTCGCGCGACGATCCGCACCCGAAGTTCTTGTTGACGACGAGCACCCTGGCGCCCGCGTAGCGTGCGTCGTTGAACGGATGCGCCGGGTTGGCGGCGCGGTCGTCCTCGAACAGATGCTTCTCGAGGCTTTCGAACGTCACCGCGCGCAGGAAGCGGGCCGGCATGATCCGGTCGGTGTCGAGATCGTTGCCGCGAAGTGGGAGGCCGCGGCCGCTGACGGATAGGATGGCGGTGGTGGAGCTCTTCAAACAGGGACCTCCTGCAGCATGTGCCGAACGTCGACGACTTCACCCGACACCGCCGCCGCGGCGACCATCGCGGGGCTCATGAGGAGCGTCCGCCCGGTCGGGCTGCCCTGACGGCCTTTGAAGTTTCTGTTCGACGAAGACGCGCACACCTGCCGGCCTTCGAGTTTATCGGGATTCATCGCGAGGCACATCGAGCAGCCGGCGCCGCGCCACTCGAAGCCGGCCTTCGAGAAGATCTCATGGAGCCCTTTGGCCTCGGCCGCCGTGCGCACCGCCTGCGATCCGGGCACGACCAGGGCCTTGACGTGCGAGGCCACGCGACGGCCGCGCACGATTTTCGCGGCCTCTTCGAGATCCGACAGCCGCCCGTTGGTGCAGGAGCCGATGAACGCGACGTCTATTCTTGTGCCCTCGACCTTCGCGCCACGCTCGAAGCCCATGAAGGTCAGCGCTTCTTCGTCGGCGGACGCGGCAATCCGCTCGCCGATACCGACCGACTGGCCCGGGTTGATGCCCCACGTGACTGTCGGCTCGATAGACGAGGAGTCGATCGTCACGCGGTCGTCGTAGCGCGCATCCGCGTCGGACGCGATCTGGCGCCACCACGCCGCCGCGCGATCGAACGCCGCGCCCGACGGCGCGAACGTGCGTCCTCGGAGGAACCTGAACGTGGTCTCGTCGGGGTTGACGTAGCCGACGCGCGCGCCGCCTTCGATCGACATGTTGCAGATCGTCATCCGTTCGTCGATCGTCATGCTGTCAAGCGTCGTTCCGCCGTACTCGTAGGCGAAACCGACGCCGCCTTGGACGCCGAGCCGTCGGATAATCGTGAGAATCACGTCTTTCGCGAACACGCCCGGCGCGAGCGTGCCGTTGACGTCGATCCGCCGGACTTTGAGTGGGTCGAGCGCCAGACATTGCGATGCGAGCACGTCGCGCACTTGCGAGGTGCCGATGCCGAACGCGATGGCGCCGAGCGCTCCGTGCGTCGAGGTGTGGCTGTCGCCGCACGCGATGGTCATGCCGGGTTGCGTCAGGCCGAGCTCGGGCCCGATCACGTGCACGATGCCCTGGTGTTCGCGGCCTTCGCCGAGCGACCAGAGCGAGATGCCGTACTCGCGGCAGTTCCGCTCGAGCGCGACCATCATCTCCTCGGCCATCACGTCGAGGAAGGGCCGCGTCTGCACCTTGGTCGGCACGATGTGGTCGACGGTCGCGAACGTGCGCTCGGGAAACGCGACGCGCCAGCCCTGCTGCCTTAGCATGTCGAAGGCCTGCGGACTCGTCACCTCGTGAACGAGATGGAGGCCGACAAACAGCTGCGTCTGTCCGCTCGGGAGGATCCGCACGGCGTGCGCGTCCCAGACCTTGTGAAAAAGAGTGTGCATCGAGGACGCCAATAGAATACCGTGTAACGGAAGTTAGAAGTGAGAAGTTAGAAGTTAGACGTGAAGACCTAACGACAGACACGCGCATACAGGCGAAACATGTTTCGAGCTCGTGTGTTGCAGATGGTGGTTGCGAGCGGTGCGATCGTGCTCGCGTCGGTGGCGCTCGGCCGCGGGCAGAGTCCGGCGCCGGGCCGGGTCCTCCTGCAGAGCGTCTCCTCCGGCGCCGTCGATCGGGGGCTATTGCCCGACGAAGCGCCGCCGCCGGCGATTGGCGGAAAGCTGTCGATGCGCGCCCTCGGCGACGAAGCGGTCCATGCCGATCGAATCGGCGCGTCGGGCGCCGCGTATCAGGCCGGCCGGCTAATCGTGAAGTTTCGGGACGAGGTGTCGACCAGCGCGCGGCTGTCCGCGCTGTCGGCGATGTCTTCCGGGTCGATCGCGACTCGCAAGTCCTACGCGAACTTCGACATCGTGACGCTGGATCCCGCGGAAGACGCCGAGGCCGCCGCCCGGGCGTTCGCGAGCCGCGCCGACGTCGAGTACGCCCAGCCGGCCTACCGCGTGTACGCGCACTTCGTCCCGAACGATCCGCTGTACCGCACGCAGTGGAACCTGCCCAACATCGACATGGAGCGGGCCTGGGACATTCAGCCTGGCGCCACCTCGTCGGTGGTGGTTGCCGTGCTCGACACCGGGATAGCTTTTCAGGACGCGATCGTTCGCTACAACGCGCGGTCGTTCCGCGCCTTTCTGTCGAACGGTGCGATCCTCCAGTATCCGGCGCTCGGAACGATCGACGTGCCGTTTGCCGCCGCGACCGACCTGCGCGGCACAAACCGCTTCGCCACGCCGCACGACTTCATCTGGGAGGACAATCTGCCGCTCGATCTGGCCGGCCACGGCACGCACGTGAGCGGCACGATCGGCCAGCTCACCAACAACGGCATCGGCACGGCCGGCGTCGCCTACAACGTGCGTCTCATGCCGGTGAAAGTCATCGATGACGCGTGGGACTTCATCTTCGGATCGCCGAACGAAGGCACCGACGAAACCGTCTCGCGCGGCATCCGCTACGCGGCCGACAACGGCGCCAAGGTAATCAACATGAGCATCGGCCGCACCGGCCCGCCCGCGCCGGTGGTCGAAGACGCCATCCGGTACGCCGTCGGCAAAGGCACGTTCATCGCGATTGCCGCCGGCAACGCGTTCGAGGAAGGCAATCCGAGGCAGGTGATCGCCGAGATTGCATCGCGCGTCGAGGGCGCGGTCTCGGTGGCCGCGGTCGATCTTCTGCACAATCGCGCGTTCTATTCAGGCACGGGTACCTGGGTCGAACTGGCGGCGCCCGGCGGGTCGTCGCGAGGGTTCGGCACAGCGGGCACGATCTACCAGCAGACCTACGATCTCGACTTCGTCGACACCTACGACCTTCCGCCGGCGTTGTACAGGGCGCCGCGCTTCGACGTGCTCGCGTTCCTGCCATTTCAGGGCACGTCGATGGCGACCCCGCACGTCTCGGGCCTGGCCGCGCTCCTCGTGCAGCAGGGCATCACGAGCCCGGCCGCGATCGAAGCCGCGCTCGAGCGGTTCGCGGCCGATCGCGGCGCGACCGGCAGGGACAACGAATTCGGCCACGGCGAAATCAGCGCGCGCAACACGCTGCGCGGACTGGGACTCTCGAGATGATCCGAGAAATGACACGACTTGTGCCTGCCCTTCTCCTGATCCTGCTGTCGCTGGCTGCCCCGGCGCCGCTCGCCGCGCAGACCACCGCCGGTGCGTACCCCGCCTTTGCGCCGCGGGCGTTCGTGATGTTCAGCCAGCAGCAGTTCGCCGCGAAGGAAACCTTCGAAGCCATCTTCGGCGAGTCGACGGGCTCGTTTCGCGGCGGCGGCGTCGACGTCGTGATCGCGCGCAACATCTTCGCCGAGATCGGCTTCGCCCGCTTCGAGCAAACCGGCGAGCGCGTCTTCCCTTGCGTGCCGGCCGTCCCGCCGCCCGGGTCGGAGGTCAAATGCCCGTTTAGGCTGGGCATTCCGCTGACGGCGAAGATTCGTTCGGTCGAGTTCGTGGCCGGCTACCGCGTCACCGCCTGGCGCCGGGTCCTCCCGTATGGCGGCATCGGCGTCGGGTCCCACCGGTATCAGGAGTCGTCGGAATTCGCGGCGGCTGGCGACGACGTGAGCGTGAGCGCGAGCGGCCTCGTGCTGGCCGGCGGCGTGGAAGTCCGTCTGGCGCGCTTCATCGGCGTCACCGTCGATGTGCGCCGTTCGACCATCGAGGAGATTATCGGCAGCGGCGGGATCTCGAAGGAATTTGGCGAGAACGATCTGGGCGGCACCGCCGCCCGCTTCCGCATTATCATCGGACGGTGAGCTGGCGCGACCACTTCGCGGAGTACCGTCAGCGCCTCGCCGACATGATGGTGGGGGCCACGCTCGGCCGCTACGAGCACGAGCTCCGCCAACAGACCGCAGAGCTGAACGATCTGTTCCTGCTCCTGTGCTTCATGGAGGCGACCGCGCTTCCGAATCCGGCCACGCTCTACCTGCTGGAAGTGTACCCGTACCTCCTCGAACAGTTCCACGAGTGGCACCGGCGGATGGGGATCCAGCACTCGCCGATCGGCAGCCTGCCGTGCTGCTGAATGCGATCCTCGACCACCAGGTCGTCTTCTTCGGCGGCAAGGGCGGCGTCGGGAAGACCACCTGCTCGTCGGCGTTCGCGCTCGCCGCGAGCCGGCGCGGCCAGCGCGTCCTGCTCGTCTCCACCGACCCGGCGCACTCGACGAGCGACATCTTCGAGACAACGATCGGGCCCGAGGAGCGCGAGCTCCTGCCGCGGCTGTCGGCGCTCGAAATCGACGGCGGGCGCGAGGCCGCGCGCTACGTCGCTGGCGTCAAGGCCGACATCCAACGGATGTTCAGCCCCGGCGTGGTCCGCCAGGCCAACCGCCAGATCGACATGGCCGCCCAGTCGCCTGGTCTGTCGGAAGTCGCCCTCCTCGACCGGATGATCGACCTCATCGCCGGACGGGGTACCTCCTACGACACGGTTGTGTTCGACACGGCGCCGACCGGCCATACGCTGCATCTGCTTCGCATGCCCGACGCGATCTCCGCATGGATTCTCGCGCTCGTGCGGCACCGTCGGGCCGTCATCGAAATCGATCGCGGCATGGAGCAATCGCGCGAGGAGGCCGCGGCGGCCGATCCGGTGCTGGCGGCGCTCGAGCGCCGGCACGAGCGCCTGACCGAGCTCCGGACGATCGTCACCGACCGGGCGCGGACCACGTTTGTGCTCGTGGCGGTGCCCGAGCGGCTCGTGATCGAAGAAACCGCGCGGGCCGCCGACGAGCTCGGCGAGACCGGGATCGCGGTCGGCGGCCTCATCGTGAACCGGGTCCTGCCTGAGGGCCTGGAGGGAGAGTTCTACCAATCGAGGAAAGCGCAGGAAGCCGTGTACCTGCAGGAAATCCAGAGGCGGTTTCCGCGTCTGCCGAGAGTGATCGTGCAGCAGTTACCGAGAGATGTCTACGGACGCGACTCATTGGCGCTCGTCAGCGCGCAGCTTGTTGCGTAACGTCAATGCCTAGTCGACAGTTAACAGTTGACAGTCAACAGTTCGAGTTGGCAGTGAACGGCCGCCGCGCTGTCGCTGTCGACTGTCGACTGTCGACTGTTGACTGCTGACTGCTGACTGTTCGTGTTTTCTGTCCGATTGTGCCATCATCCTTGTGAGATGGTCTTCGCGAAGGGTCTGCGGCTTCGGCGGCTTGCCCTGCTCGGCGTCGTCCTGCACGCGCTGTTCCTGGCGGCGGCGGACTTCGAGCATCACGACCTCGCGTGTCACCTCAAGACCCCCCTGCACTGCACCTCGTGCGCGCTGAGCCCGCTCGGCTCGGACCCGCACACTTCGACTGCTCCAGGCGCCTGCCGGCTCGCTGATGCCGGCCGCGCGGTTCCCATGCACGTCGATTCGGCAAGCGCTGTCTTGTCGGTTCGGACCACGGGCCGTTCTCCTCCCGTCTCCGCCTGAATCCCGACTCGTTCACCAGGCGTTTGACGAAGTGGTCTTCGCGCGCGCGATGACCATGGGAGGAGTTTATGGAGACGTCCCGGCTGCCAAGGATGTTGCTGATGGCGGGCGCGCTGCTGGCGTGGCCCGTCGTGGCGTCAGCTGGACAAGCTGAACAGGCGGCCGGCTTCGGTCAGCAAATCGGCGCCGAGAGCCAGGCGCTGGCCGCGCAGGCGATCCGGCAGGAAATCGAACGAATGCGGCAGGACTTCGTCGCACGGCTCGCGGCGCTCGAGGCTCGACTGGCCTTGATCGACCGAGGTCAGGCGACTCCAGCGCCTGCGCCGTCCGCAGCTCCGCCGACCGCCGAGGTGCCGCCGGGCGCGGCGGGCGCCGGCGGACCGAGCGGCGCGTTGCCCGTCTACGGCAACGTGTCGGCCGCATCGAAGATCTTCAATCCTGACGTGGCTGTCATCGGCAATTTTCTGGGGGCGGCTGGCCGGAATGCCGTGAACCCGGCGCCCGCGTTGCAGATGCCGGAATCCGAGTTGTCGCTTCAGGCGATTGTCGACCCGTACGCGCGAGCGGACTTCTTCCTGGCCTTCGGCGAGGAAGGCGTCGATCTCGAGGAGGGCTTCATCACGTTTCCGACGCTCCCGGGCGGGCTCCTCGCCAAAGTGGGCAAGATACGCGCGGCGTTCGGGAAAGTGAACACGCTGCACAGGCACGTGATTCCGTGGACCGATCGGCCGCTCGTGACGGGCAACCTCGTGGGCGGCGAGGAGGGCGTGGCCGACGCCGGCGTCTCGGTGGCGCGCCTCATCCCGAACCCGTGGATCTTCCTCGAGGCGACCGGCCAGATCTTTCGCGGCGATTCCGGCGACATCTTCGCGTCGAGCCGCCGCTCGGACTTGAGTTACACGGGCCACATGCGCGGCTATCACGACCTGACCGAGTCGACCAACCTCGATTTCGGCGCGTCGTTTTCGCGCGGCCACAACGCGTCGGGCGTCGTGGACGGCGAGGATGCCGGACGGTTTACGACCGACCTCGTGGGCGTGGACGCCACGCTTCGGTGGCGTCCTCTCCGTCGGTCGATTTACCACTCGTTTGTCGGCCGCTCCGAAATCGTCTGGAGCCGGCGGGAACAGCCCGATGGACGTCAGGACGCCAGAGGCTTCTACCTGTCCGGCGACTATCAGCTCGGCAGACGCTGGTTTACCGGCGTGCGGTTCGATCGATCGGACCGCGCGGAGGACGCGTCGGCGCACGACACCGGGCAGTCGATTACGCTCACGTACTGGCCGAGCGAATTCAGCCAGCTTCGCGGCCAGTTCCGACGTACCGACTACGCCGAAGGCGTCACGGCCAACGAGCTGCTGTTTCAGCTGCAGTTCAACATCGGCGCGCACGGAGCGCATCCGTTTTAGTCGTTAGTCGTTAGTCGTTGGTCGATAGTCGATAGTCAACACCTGCTGAGTCGATTCGGAGCATGACCATGAAACGCCTGGAGCTCATCGCGACACTCACGGCCGTCCTGTTGGTGGCCGCAGCCCTTCCCGCACGCGCGCAGGGGAAGCCGAACGTCATGACGACGACCGAAGACCTGGCCTCGATTGCGCGCGAGATCGGCGGCGATCGGATTGCCGTCGACTCTATTGCACGCGGGTATCAGGATCCGCACTTCGTCGAGGCAAAGCCGAGCTTCATCCTCAAGCTGCAGAGGGCCGACCTGCTCGTGGTGGTCGGACGCGAGCTCGAGATCGGCTGGCTGCCGCCGCTCATCCAGCAGAGCCGCAACGCGCGGATTCAGCCCGGCGCCAACGGATATCTGGACGCGTCGCTCCAGGCAACGATTCTCGAGATCCCGCAGGGGCAAGTCACCAGGGCGATGGGCGATGTGCACCCGCAGGGCAACCCGCATTACTGGCTCGATCCGGTGAACGGGAAGATCATCGCGCAGGCGATTGCCGGCAAGCTGTCGCAGCTCCGTCCGAACGACAAGTCCTACTTCGACCAGCGGGTCACCGACTTCACCAACCGGCTGAACGAGGCCGAGAAGCGATGGCTCGCGACCATAGCGCCGTACAAAGGCCTCAAGGTGGTGACGTACCATCGCTCGTTTCCCAATTTCACCGAGCGCTTCGGCCTCGACGTCATTGGCTATGTCGAGCCGCGGCCCGGGATTCCGCCCTCTCCGAGCCACACGCTCGAGCTGATACAGGAGATGAAGCGACAGAACGTGAAGATCATCCTGGTTGAGCCGTACTTCGACCTGAAAACACCGAACGCCATCGGCCGCGGCACCGGGGCCCGCGTGGTCGTGCTGGCCCCCTCGGTGGGCGGCACGAAGGATGTGCCCGACTATTTCAAATTGTTCGAGTACGACATCAACCTGATCGTCGCGGCCATTCGGGAAACGGGAGCGAAGTAGCGATGGACACGAGCATGCTCGTGTTCCTCGCGCCGCCGTTCGTGGCGAGCCTCGTCATCGCCGGCATTCACGCCTACCTGGGCGTCCACGTCGTCGAGCGCGGCGTGATTTTCGTGGATCTCTCGCTTGCGCAAATCGCCGCTTTCGGCGCGACGGTCGCGCTGCTGATGCCGTGGTCCGGCGGCGATCCGCACGGCAACTCGGTGTACTGGACGAGCCTGGCGTTCACCTTGCTCGGCGCGGCGATTTTCGCCACCATTCGCAGCCGCCGGGCTCGCATTCCACAGGAAGCCATCATCGGCATTTCCTACGCGGTCGCCTCGGCCGCGACGATCCTCGCCATGAGCAAGTCGACCTCCGAGAGCGAGCACCTCAGAGACATGCTGGTGGGCAACATCCTCGCGGTGTCATGGACCGAGGTCTGGCAAACGGCCGTCCTCTACGCGGTGATTGGCGCGTTTCATTTCGTGTTCCGACACAAGTTCCTCGCCATCTCGATGACCCCAGAGAAAGTCGAACAGAGCGGAACATCGCTGCGGCTCTGGGACTTTCTCTTCTACGCGTCGTTCGGCTTCGTGGTCACGCGATCGGTGTCGATTGCCGGGGTGCTGCTCGTCTTCTGCTATCTGATTGTGCCCTCGGTCGCCGCCATGCTCTACTCGGATCGGATAGGCAAGCGCCTCGCCATTGGCTGGGCGATGGGGACCGTCGTATCGGCGCTCGGAGTGTACCTGTCGCTCCTGCTGGACCTGCCGACCGGCGCCACGATTGTGTGCACGTTCGGCATGGTGCTCATCGCGATGGCCGTCGCTCGGCCCCTGTTTCAACCGAGCCGAGCCTGAGAGACGACCAGTCATGGCAAGCCCTGCTATTTTTTTCCGTGAGTTCTGGCTTTCGGGGCGACTGCGTTGGCGAGATGGCCCTCGAGGCCGAGGGATGAGCGTCGCAGCGTGAGACATGACCTGCCGCAAGTGCGGAACTGAAATCGCCGACAAAGCGCTCATCTGCTACCGCTGCGGCGAAGCCACGACCGAGGCGACGTTCAAGCCGGCGGTTCCGTCGCGACGTCGCCCGTGGCGGCCGGTCGTCGTCGGGGTGGCGATGTTCGTGGCGCTGCTTCTGTTGGCGATGGTGTTCCTTCTGGCGCGGTCCGGCTAACCGCCTCCGCCAACCTCGGGACTCGGGGCTCGGGACTCGGGGCTTGGGACTCGGGACTCGGGACTCGGGACTTTGGGACACGCGGCGACTGAGACTGGCGACTGCCGACTGTGGAGTGGGCGCTGTTGACACCCCAGGTCCTACCGCATCCCGAATCCGAACACGACACCGGCGGCAAACCGAAGCTCGCCGAAAGCTTCTCCTTCATCTCGAACCGCCCGATAGTCTCCTTGTAGCCGAATCGCGACGTGAGGGCGCACGGCGATGTCAACGCCACCTCCCGGTTGAATGACGAACGCCGTACTCAGGATGCTGTAGCCGATGGCAACGTCGGCCTTGGGCGTGTCGGCCGCGGCCGGCTGAGCGAGCCAGGGCACGAGTGCCAATGCGATCAGCAACCTATTGATAATCATTGGCTGGATTCGCACAAACACCCCCTCACGATCGTTACTGGCTGTTCGCCAGATGCGCTCGCACCAATTCGTCGAGCGCGCGCCGGTCCGTCTTGCCGCGAGCCGTCAGCGGAATCGCCTCCACGAAGACGACGGCTCGAGGGATCTTGTACGGCGCGAGTCGTCCCGCACAGTAGCGCCGGACTTCGACGGTCGTCATCTGCGCGCGCGCCACGAGGCACGCGGCGATCTGTTGGCCTCGCCGTGGGTCCGGCGCGGCCAGTACACGGACGTCCGCGACGCCGGGCATCGACCTGAGCACCTCCTCGACCTCCTCGGGCTGCACCTTGCGGCCGGCGATATTCACGAACGAAGAGACTCGGCCCGTCAACGTCAATCGCCTGTCATCGTCGAATTCGCCGTAGTCTCCGGTGAGAAACCCGCCGTGCGTGAAGCTCTCGTCCTCCGCGGCGTCGACGTACCCGTGGCACACCGCGGCGCCCTGAACGAATACGCGGCCGCCGCCTCTCGGTGCGCCCTCGTCCGGCTTCAGGGTGATGGTGACGCCAGGCAGGGCGCGCCCATGTGCCGGGCGATCGTCGACCACGTCGGTCTCATCGTAGGTGATGCCGCCGGTTTCGCTCGTGCCGTAGAACGAGTGGATCTTCGCGTTGAACCGCCGGTGAAATGCGCACGCGTCCGCCGGGTCGAGGCGCAGC
>Ga0209343_10006165_pt1 | contig 14397 bp, 14 predicted proteins | sample RifCSPlowO2_02_FD_184026 | JGI IMG/M metagenome (GOLD analysis project Ga0209343, IMG submission 184026) | Groundwater microbial communities from Rifle, Colorado - Rifle CSP2_plank lowO2_0.2 (SPAdes) (version 2) | ecosystem: Environmental > Aquatic > Deep subsurface > Groundwater | place... | reverse complement strand
CGAGAAGCTGGGCGACCCGTTCGCGATCGCCGGTTTCCATTCCAACACGCGGCATGACGTGCGCTATCTGCATATCAAGGGCTACAGCGAGCGCTGGAACGATCAGGTGAAGGGTCGGCTGGCGGCGATGGAAGCCGGCTATTCGACGCGCATGGGGGCGGCGATGCGCCATGCCGCGCACTACCTGGAAAAACAGCAGGCCGACAAGAAACTGATGCTGATTCTCACCGACGGCGAGCCGTCGGATGTGGACAGCAAGGATGGGCGCATACTGATCGAGGACGCACGACAAGCGGTAACAGAACTGGATCGGCAGGGTATCTACACGTACTGCATCAACCTCGATCGCAAGGCGGATGAATATGTCGCGGATATTTTCGGCAGGCAATACACCATCATCGACCGCGTGGCGCAATTACCGGAAAAACTACCCACACTTTTTCTGGCACTAACAAAGTAATTAAGGAGTTTTCGGCGCAGGCTAATGTCCGCGCAGCGAACGTTAAACCGCAAAGCGGTGGCCGAAGCCAAAAGCTACCCACGCTTTTCCTGACCCTGACGAAATAAGCTCCTCCTCAAGGATTCATGTTTCACCACGAATGACGGAATGGCTGAAAAACCCTTGCCTTTTATTTTCGGCGTTTCCCGCTCAGTTCGCGCATCAATTGCATGGCTTCCTGCGGAGAAAGCTCCGACGTCTTTTCTTTCCTGAATAACAGCCATAGCACGGCACCGTTAAACAGGACAAATATCACTTCCAGATAAAGTATCGGCGTGACGATTGTAAGCATCGGGCCTGCCGAGAAGATGAAGTAGAAGCCCTGGAAAGTTGGCAGCAGCGCGCTGGTAAGGGCATAGAAATATTCAAAAGGCGGGAACAATAGAATCACCGTTAAATTGGCCGCGACTACCAGCAGGATGGCGTTCTGGTAATTGAAATGCCGCTTCGTACCGAGTGCGTGCCGGGCATCGCGCAACAACAGCCAGGCAACGCCGACATTTACCAGCAACACGACAATTTCCAGAAACAGCATGTCGCTGTTGATGACCTCGTTACTGCCGCGCGAAAATATGAACTGAAAACCGGCAAATATAAGCGCCTTGGTGTCGGTAAACGAGAAGGAATCAAACGGGGGAAACAACAGGATCACAGCGAGATTGGCCATTCCTACCAACAGTGCAATTTTCTGTTTGTGGTTCATGATCTGCCTCCCCAAGCAATTTGCGGCAATTCCGGCAGCCAATCAACTTGCTGGCCAACCGGCAAATCAGCACGTCATCTGGTCATCAAACGCCACATCACCTTCCGTAACCCTGTCGCCAATCTGCAAGTGCCTGAAATCGAACAAGCCAGCGTCGAGCAGGTGCGATGGTACTACATTCTGCATCGCTGTGAAGATGGTCTGGCTGCGCCCCGGATATTCCTGCTCCCACGCGGCGAGCATTTTCTTGATGTTCTGGCGCTGCATGTTTTCCTGCGAGCCGCACAGGTTGCACGGAATGATCGGAAATTCCATGCCGCGCGCGTAGCGGGCGATGTCCTTCTCCGCGCAATACACCAGCGGGCGGATCACGATGTGGTCGCCCTTGTCGGTGATCAGCTTGGGCGGCATGGCCTTGAGCTTGCCACCAAAAAACATATTCAGGAACAGCGTCTCGATCATGTCGTCGCGGTGGTGCCCCAGCGCGATCTTGTTGGCGCCGAGCTCATGCGCGACGCGGTAGATGATGCCGCGCCGCAGCCGCGAACACAGCGAGCAGGTGGTCTTGCCCTCGGGAATCTTTTCCTTGACGATGGAATATGTGTCCTGGTTTTCAATGTGGTACTCCACGCCGATGGACTTGAGATAGCCCGGCAGCACCTCTTCGGGGAAGCCCGGCTGCTTCTGGTCGAGATTCATCGCGACGATGCGAAAATCGATCGGCGCGCGCTTGCGCAGGGTAAGCAGTATATCGAGCAGCGTATGTGAATCCTTGCCGCCGGACAGGCATACCATCACCGTGTCGCCGGCTTCGATCATGTTGAAATCGGCAATCGCCTTGCCGACCTGGTGTTCAAGCCGCCCCTTGAGGCGGTTGAAGTTGGTCGAATGGCGCTCGAAATGGATGGGTTGTGCGATGTCGTTCATGAAAATTCCGGTTAGATGTTGATGCTCCGCCCGCCGTCGACGGCAATGATCTGCCCGGTAACATAAGGCGCATCCTGAATCAGAAATGTTACGGCGCGCGCAACATCTTCCGGCTCGCCTTCGCGCTTGAGCAGTGTATGCGCGACAATTTTGCGGCGCTGCTCCTCGTCCACCCAGGCCGCGTTTTCCGGCCACATGATGACGCCCGGCGCAACTGCATTGACGCGCACCTGCGGGGCCATTTCCTGTGCCAGCGCGCGCGTCAGCGCAGTCAGTCCGGCCTTTGCGACGCTGTACAGCAGATGCCCGCGCATCGGGCGCTCGGCGTGAATGTCCGCGATGTTCACGATGCAACCGTGATGGCGGCGCAATTCGGCAGCCGCAGCCTGCGCGAGAAACAGCGGCGCGCGCAGGTTGGTGCCGAGCAGATCGTGCCATTGTTGTTCATCCACCTCCGCCAAGGGTGTAGCGTAGAAACTCGACGCGTTGTTGACCAGCGCATCCAGTCGCCCGAATTTTTCAACGACTTCGCGCACCAGTTGTTGCAACGCATCCGGATCGAGCAGGTCTGCCTGGAATGCAAGCGCACTTTCCGGACGCAGCGCATTCAGTTCATCGCGCAGCGTCAACGCCTCCTGCCCGGAGCTGCGGTAATGCACGGCAAGTGAAGCGCCCGCCGCATGCAGGCGGCGGCAGATCGCCGCGCCGACACGTTTTGCGCCCCCAGTCACCAATACCGTTTTGCCTTGCATCCCCGGCTCCATATAAACTCGTATACTCTGTAACTTATTTAATTTCGTAATAAAAAGCGAAATATCGTAGGTGCGTCCCACACACCATCGTTGCATTGAAATCGGTGCGTGGGACGCACCCTACAAAACCGTTGTCGGTTTTAACGCAAGTTGGAATTATACCTGACCATGTCTACACCTTTGCCTGCCCCCAGCCCGGAAGCCGCACGGCACAGCGCGCAATTGAGCGAATTCATCCGCCGCGACATTGCCGAACAGGACGGGTGTATTTCCTTTGCACGCTACATGGAGCTGGCACTGTATGCGCCCGGACTGGGCTATTACACCGCCGGCGCGCACAAATTCGGCGAGGCGGGCGACTTTGTTACCGCGCCGGAGCTGTCGCCGCTGTTCGGACGCACCGTGGCACGGCAAATGGCAGAAGTCATGGCGCGCAGCGCGCCGCACATTCTGGAGCTGGGCGCGGGCAGCGGCAAACTGGCGGCGGATATGCTCGGCGAACTGGAACGGCTGGGCAGCCTGCCCGACAGCTACGCGATCCTGGAGGTGAGCGCCGACTTGCGCGCGCGCCAGCAGGTCCTGTTGCGCGAGCGTCTGCCGCACCTGATCGATCGCGTGCATTGGCTGGATGCCCTGCCGGAAAAATTCAGCGGCGCAATCATTGCCAATGAGGTGCTCGACGCCTTGCCGGTGCATCTGGTGCATTGGCGCGCTGTGGATGTAGGTCGGGATTTATCCCGACATGGTGACGATGTCGGGATAAATCCCGACCTACAAAACCGCGAACATGTTATTAACGAGCGTGGCGTAGCCATAAACGGCAACGACTTTATCTGGCAGGAACGCGCCGTCACCGATGCTGCCTTGCTGCATGCCGCGCAGCAGATCGTCGTGCCGGATGATTATGTCAGCGAAATCTGTCTCGCCGCGCGCGGCCTGGTCAACAGCTTGGCAAGCTGTCTGGAAAAGGGCGTGCTGCTGTTCATCGATTACGGCTTTGGCGCGCGCGAGTTCTATCATCCGCAGCGCAATAGCGGTACGCTGATGTGCCACTATCGCCACCGCGCGCACAGCGATCCTTTCTTCCTGCCCGGCTTGCAGGACATCACCGCCCATGTGAACTTCACCGATATCGCCGAATGCGGCATCGATGCGGGGATGGAATTGCTGGGCTATACCTCGCAGGCGTTTTTCCTGATCAATTGCGGTATCGCCGATTTGTTGCAGGACACTTCACCGGAAAACCTGCGCGATTACCTGCCGCTCTCGGCACAGTTGCAGAAACTCACCAGTCCGGCGGAGATGGGCGAATTATTCAAGGTAATCGCCTTGGGTAGAAAAATGGCATATCCGCTGCGCGGATTCGCCCAGGGTGACTTGACGCGTATGTTGAGTTGCCCCTGAAGACGGGCGTTTGGCCGTTAAAAAACATCAGGCAAGCCGTAAAACCGGTAGAATGGCGACGGTCAGAAATTCTGAAATTCAAGGTAAATTGCATGAGTAAAAGTCTGATACAGTTCATCATCGAAGAGCAGCGCGCCATTCCCGGCGCGAGCGGGAGTTTTACCGGCCTGCTGAACGATATCATCTCCGCCTGCAAACAGATTGCGCATGACGTTAACAAAGGGGCACTGATCGGCGTGCTGGGCAGCGCGGGCAGCGAAAACGTGCAGGGTGAGACGCAGAAGAAGCTGGACGTCATCACCAATGAGGTGTTCATCAAGGCCAATGAATGGGGCGGGCACCTCGCGGCAATGGCCTCGGAAGAGATGGACGACATCTATCCCATTCCGGCGCGGTATCCCAAAGGCAAATACCTCATTACCTTCGACCCGCTGGACGGCTCATCCAACATCGACGTGAACATCTCTGTCGGCACCATTTTCTCCATCCTGCGCTGTCCGGAAGGCGTGACCAATCCGACCGCCGCCGACTTCATGCAGCCCGGCACCCGGCAAGTTTGTGCCGGTTATGCGCTGTATGGCCCGGCCACCATGATGGTGCTGACCTCCGGCCACGGCGTGAACGGTTTCACGCTGGATCGCGATGTCGGCGACTTTTTCCTGACCCACCCGAACATGACGATTCCGGCCGACACCCAGGAATTCGCCATCAACATGTCCAACCGCCGTTACTGGGAAGAGCCGGTACAACGCTACATTGACGAATGCATGAAAGGCAAGGACGGTGGCCGTGAGAAGAACTTCAACATGCGTTGGGTCGCCTCAATGGTGGCGGAAGTGCATCGCATCCTGACGCGCGGCGGCATTTTCATGTATCCGTTCGACACCAAGGATCCGGCCAAGGCCGGCAAGTTGCGCCTGATGTATGAGGCCAATCCGATGTCCTTCATCGTCGAACAGGCGGGCGGCATGGCCTCCACCGGCTACGAGCGCATCATGGATATCAAGCCGACCGGTCTGCACCAGCGCGTGCCGGTAATCCTCGGCTCGAAGAATGAAGTCGAGCGCGTCGTCAGTTACCACAAGGAGGCATAAGAAAATGAGCAAGCCATTAGTGGCCATCGTGATGGGCAGCGCCAATGACTGGGAGATCATGCAGCAGGCTGCGCGCCAGTTGCAGGACTTCGGCGTGAGTTATGACGCACGGGTGATCTCGGCGCATCGAGCTCCCGACCTGTTGGTTGATTACATCAGGGACATCAGCGCACAGGGTGCGCAATGCTTCATCGCGGGCGCGGGCGCCGCGGCGCATCTTGCCGGCGTGATCGCCAGCCAGACCACGCTGCCGGTGCTGGGCGTACCCATTCCGTCCAAGTATCTCAAGGGCATGGATTCGCTGCTGTCCATCGTGCAGATGCCAAAGGGCATTCCCGTGGCCACCTTTGCCATCGGCGAGGCGGGCGCCGCGAACGCCGGACTGTTCGCGGTTTCCATGCTGGCACTGAATGATGCGCAACTGGCGCAGAAGCTGGCTGATTACCGCAAGAAGCAGGCCGAGCAGATCGCCGCCACCACACTGCCTGCACTCTGATTCCGGGGTTCCGATGTCTGCCTTGTACCAATCCAACCTGACCAGCCTGCCGCTGCTGCATCGCGGCAAGGTGCGCGACCTCTATGAAGTGGATGACCGGCATTTATTGATCGTACAGACCGACCGGCTGTCGGCGTTCGACGTGATCCTGCCCGATCCGATTCCGGGCAAGGGCGAAGTGCTTACCGCTGTCTCGAATTTCTGGTTCGACAAGCTTCGGCATGTCATTCCGAATCACCTGACCGGCATTGCGCCGGAGTCGGTGGTCAAAGGCGAGAAAGAACAGGCGCAGGTAAAAGGGCGCGCTTTCGTCACCAAAAAACTCAAACCGCTGCCGATCGAGGCCATCGTGCGCGGCTATCTGGTCGGCTCGGGCTGGAAGGATTATCAAAAAACCGGCACGGTGTGCGGGATCAAATTGCCTGCCGGATTGCGCGAAGCGGAAAAATTGCCGCAGCCGCTGTTCACGCCGTCCACCAAGGCGGCGATCGGCGAGCACGACGAGAATATTTCTTTTGCGCAGGCCATCGAATTGCTCGGCGAAGCCCGCGCCAATGAAGTGCGCGACGCGACCCTGGCGCTTTATGGCGAAGCGGCGGATTACGCCCTGACGCGCGGCATCATCATCGCTGATACCAAGTTTGAATTTGGCGTGGACGAATCGGGCAAGCTGTACCTGATCGACGAGGCGCTCACCCCGGATTCCTCGCGTTTCTGGCCTGCCGACCAGTACCGTGTGGGCAGCAATCCGCCCAGTTTCGACAAGCAGTTTGTACGCGACTGGCTTGAATCTTCCGGCTGGAACAAACAACCACCGGCGCCGCGCATTCCCGAAGACGTGCGGCAGAAGACTGCCGCCAAGTACCGCGAAGCGCAGCAGCGGCTGACCGGGGCATGACCAGCCCGCAGAATCTGATCGAGGGTTTTCATCGCTTCCGTGAGCAGCATTTCACGGACGACGATACCCTCTACCGCCAGTTGGTTCAGGATGGCCAGACCCCAAAGATACTCGTGGTGGCTTGCTGTGATTCACGTGTCGATCCGGCGCTGGTGCTCAACTGCGCGCCCGGTGACCTGTTCGTCATCCGCAACGTGGCCAATCTGGTGCCCCCTGCGGAAAGCCGCAGCGGCGGGCGTCATGGCACCAGCGCGGCGCTGGAATTTGGCGTGCGCAACCTGAACGTGGAGCACATCATTGTGCTGGGTCATGCCCATTGTGGCGGGATTCACGCATTGATGAGTGGCCGTCGCACGGGCAACGATGATTCATTCATCAACAGCTGGATGCGCCTGGCCGAAGATGCCCGGGCACGAACTGAACAGGAACTGGCTGATGATGGCCCGGAAGCGCGAGCGCGCGCCTGCGAACAGCGTGCCATTCTCGGTTCACTCGACAACCTGATGACGTTTCCCTGGATACGCGAGCGCGTCGAACGGGGCACACTCGCATTGCACGGCTGGTATTTTGATATTGAATGCGGCAAGCTGCTGGGCTACAACCCGGCCAGCCGCAAATTCGAAGCGCTGTAGATCACTCCTTGCCGGTCAATTCTTTGTAGCGCGCCTTATCGGCATCGTAGCGCGCTTCCACCGCCGCTTTTTCCGCCCTGGATTTTTCCATATCCTGCTGCAGTTTGGTCAACCGCGCCTGCGATTCCTTTAAATCTTCCTGCAAGGAGATATGTATATTTTTGTTCGCCTTGGTGTAACCATCCGCCTCTTTTTGCAACCCCTTCAGATTATCTTCAGCCATTTTGAGCTGTGAACCGATGCTGTTGATCCGCGCCTCCACCTGTTGCAGGCTGCGATCACGCGCCAAATCGATTTCCTTCACATTGCTATAAGTGCTGAGCAATGCCTTGTCACGACGCTTCTGCTCAAGCGCAACCTCTTCAGCCTCGCGTTTCCTGAGGTCTTCGAGCTCCTTGGCGTGGCGCTCCTCCGGGGTGAGCACTTCCTTTTTCTCGACCACACGTCCGGCCTTATTCAACTCCTCACGATCCCTATGCGCATACTCGGGGGGGACGGTCTCGCCGTAATGGGTTACACCTTTGTCATCCACCCATTTATACATCTTCGCTGTCACGGGTAAACTGAAAGTCATGCCAATGATGAGCGCAACGAATAATTTGTAGTTAATCATTTCTTACTCCATAACGATCACGATAGGATTGCACGGCCGCCAGATTCTGCACCATATCCGCCTCATCCCGCAAATAGCCGAGCAAGTCGTCCAGTGTGGCAATGGACACCACCGGAATGCCATAGTTGCGTTGCACCTCCTGTGCGGCAGAAAGTTCACCCTGCCCGCGCTCCATTCGATCCAGCGCAATCACCACACCGCAAGGCTCCGCGCCGGCGGATCGAATCAACTCGATGGATTCGCGCACCGACGTGCCGGCGGAGATCACATCGTCGACGATCATTACTCGGCCTTGCAACTTTGCCCCCACCGTCAAGCCACCCTCGCCGTGATCCTTGGCCTCCTTGCGGTTGAAACAATACGGAACATTGCGCCCCTGCTCCGCCAGTGCAATGGCTACCCCGGCAACCAGCGGAATGCCCTTGTAAGCCGGGCCGAACAACATATCAAATTGCAATTCGGAAGCAAGAATAGCCTGCGCATAGAACTGCGACAGGTTCCTCAATGACGCGCCATCATTGAACAATCCGGCATTAAAAAAATACGGGGACAACCGCCCGGCCTTGGTCTGGAATTCGCCGAAGTGCAATACATTTTGTGCGACGGCAAAACGGATGAAGTCTTGTCTAAAATTGAACATGGCAATTGCGATAGGTTGGGACGATGGCGGTCATTATAATGGCGCATCTTCAATCAACGGGGATTTTCATGCGCATCGTTACGCTCAATTTGAACGTCATCCAAATTGCCGGGCTTCATGGCTGCCTAACCAACTCCGCCATTTCCAAAACGCAAAATTCAGAACACCTCGCGGCATCCAGAATTCCAGTTTTCAGGATTTCAGCTTTTGCGCCCCACCTGCAGCCACCGTCCACACCCCCAACTTGGTCCGAAGGATTTATACTTCACATGTAGAAGGGTGTGATTCAAACTGATGTGAAGTAGTAGGAGGCGCTCCCAATGGATCAGGGTGAACACGAACTCGGATTGTTCATTAGCGTCATTTGGACATTGCAAAATCAATAGGCTGTATGGAGCGCCGGCGTCCTCGCCGGCATACCGGCCGGAGGTCGGCGCTCTCGGAACGCTAATGGACAATCCAAGTTAAATAAATGAGCCTTCAGGGATACTTCCACATCAGTTTGAATCGCACCCCATGCAGAATGGTTTGCTATGATGCAGCCATGCTACTCACCGGCACTACCTATCTAATCAATATTGCAAAAGGCAACTGAAATGCTGATCGCACTTGTCGTTGTTTTCGTCGTCGCTTACGCTACCATCGCGCTGGAGCACCCACTCAAGATCAACAAGTCAGCATCGGCGTTGATGGCTGCGGGCATGCTCTGGACGATCTACGCATTGTCTCTGGGTGATCCGCACACAGTCAGCGAGCAACTCGGTGAGTCGCTGATGGGCACCGCCCAGATTGTGTTCTTCCTGATGGGCGCAATGACTATCGTAGAGGTAGTCGATGCCCACAACGGCTTTGAAGTCATCACAAAACGGATCCAGACATCGAAGCTGTCGTCGTTGATGTGGCTGGTGGGGTTTGTTACCTTTTTTCTCAGTGCCATCCTCGACAACCTGACCACCACCATCGTGATGATCTCACTGATGCGGAAGCTCCTGGACAAACATGAGGACCGCCTTTTCTTTGCAGGTATTATTGTCATCGCAGCAAATTCCGGGGGAGCATGGACGCCTATCGGCGACGTGACGACCACCATGCTATGGATTGGCGGCCAGATCACCTCACTGGCCATTATGCAGGCAGTTTTCTTGCCATCGCTGGTAAGTTTGATTGTGCCACTGGGCATTACAGCCTACGCCTTGCGCGGACGTGATGTCGTTTCTCCAAAACAGGTCGATAGTGAGCATGGCCTGCACACCAGCGAGTTTGAGCGCAACCTGATGTTCTTCATGGGACTCGGTGTCCTGGTAGCGGTCCCCGCTTTCAAGGCCGTAACGCACCTGCCACCCTTCATGGGTATCATGTTCGGCCTAGGCATCCTTTGGCTGGTGGGTGACTTGGTGCATCGCCACAAGGAAGACGAAAACAAACAGCACCTCACGTTAATCCATGCACTGAGCAGGATAGACATGAGCTCCCTAGTGTTTTTTATAGGTATTCTGCTGGCGGTAGCCACGTTGGAGCATACGCATATTCTGACATCTCTTGCCCAATGGCTGGATCAGACCGTTGGAAGGCAGGACATCATTGTGCTGATCATCGGCCTCGTCAGCGCAATTATTGACAATGTGCCGCTTGTGGCCGCCTCCATGGGCATGTACAGCTTGACAGACTATCCTCCCGACCACTTTTTATGGGAATTCCTCGCTTACTGCGCCGGCACAGGTGGCTCCATACTCATCATCGGTTCGGCAGCCGGCGTAGCGGCGATGGGCATAGAGAAAATTCATTTCTTCTGGTACGTCAGAAAAATAAGCAGCTTGGCATTGATCGGATATTTCGCAGGTGCTGGTGTGTACTTGGCTCAATATCAAATTTTGCATTAAATCTCGAAAGGTGGCTGCATTCAGATTTAAAGGCATAGGTGGTCATTTCTCAGCTCCTTTGTGTCCGGAACTAGCGGCCACTGCCATTTGGTTTTCTCATGGCTATGGAGGCATAGCCGCTATGATGGTGTCCAGAATTTTTGTATTCCCGAATAGTTGCCTTGGGTTGTTGCTGAGGTTTTCTATCAACCGCCCCAGCTAACAATTAACGGTATTGGCACGGTATCGAAAAAGTTATGACATCAAAAACCCAGTCATAGCGTGGCCTGCAGTGGATTAGCCTTGCTCCCAAGGCAATTCGGACACGCGCCAGCCGCCCAGCGTGTTGCGATGCCCATCGGCGTCCTTGTCGCCCTCGAAACCTTCCAGCACATTGTAGCAATCGCTGTAGCCGGCTTGCGTAGCGGAGGCCGCGGCGGCATTGGAACGCACTCCGCTGCGGCAGATGAATATCACCAGCGCTTCCTTGTCTATCTGCTGCTCGAGCTGGGCGATGAAATGCGGATTTGGTTTCATGCCCGGATAGGTTGCCCATTCGATTTCCACTGCACCGGGCACGCGCCCTACCCAATCCAGCTCGGCGCGGGTACGCACATCCACCAGTTTCGCACCGGGCGCGGATTGCAGAATTTCATAAGCCTCGTCGGGATACAGCGCGCCCTCGTAGGACAGGTTCATTTCTTTGGCGCGCTGTTGCGCGGCTTGCAGAATGGCGGTAATTTTGCCCATGTTGCTTTTCCTCTTGAATGCAGAGGCGCAGTATGCCGCGTCTCTCTCGCACGATGATAAATGTTATGCTGCACAGCGGGGGCACATACTAACTTAATCGACATGAAAAATCACACCCACGCTGCGCGCGATGTCTTTGAGCCTGCCAATACAGAGCGCTTTGCCGCTGCGCAAAAATGCACTTTAGTCAGCGTCTGGATTAACCTGCTGCTGACGCTGCTGCAACTGGTAGTGGGCTACTTCGGGAGATCACAGGCACTTGTTGCAGACGGGCTGCATTCCCTCTCCGACCTGCTGTCAGATTTCCTGGTGCTGTTTGCGAACCGGCAAAGCAATCGCCATGCCGATGCCGAACATCCCTACGGTCACGCGCGCATCGAAACCGCCGCCACGCTGCTGCTCGGCTCGGCGTTGGCCGCTCTCGGAGTCGCGCTGCTGATTGCCGCCGGAATGCGGCTGCAGGACCCGCAAAGCCTGCAAACCGTCCACCCTGCCACGTTCTGGATAGCGCTACTTACCCTGATCGCCAAGGAGGGATTGTTTCGCTACCTGATGGCCGTAGCCAAACGCGTGCATTCACAGTTGCTGGCGGCCAATGCGTGGCATTCGCGTTCCGACGCCGCTTCCTCATTGGTCGTGCTGGCGGGCATCGGCGGCAATTTGCTCGGCTTTACCTTTCTGGATTCGGTCGCCGCAGCGGTGGTCGGAGTGATGATCACACACATGGGTGGCAAGCTGGCTTTGCAGGCCATGGCAGAACTCATTGACACCGGTCTGGATACCGAAGCGGTCGGGGAAATCCGCCAAACTCTGCTCGACACCCACGGTGTACGCGGGTTGCACGAACTGCGTACCCGCAAGATGGCTGACCATGCGCTGGTTGACGCGCATATCATGGTCGATCCCAGAATCAGTGTGTCGGAAGGGCATTACATTGCCGAATCGGCACGCCGGGCCGTGCTTGACAAACATCATGTCATTGATGTGCTGGTACATATAGATCCGGAAGATGATATGCAAGCCGGATCAAACACACACTTGCCGGATCGTGAAAGCCTGCTGGCGCATCTGGCGGAACGGCTGGGGAATTCAAATCTGGCCAACGGTCATGTGGTGTTGCATTATCTGGATGGCAAGGTGGAGGCCGAGATATATCTTTCCGCCAATCAACGAGAAAGTGCCGCTACATTGCAGGAACGCTGCGACGAGCTGGTGCGTGACGATAAGTTATTTCGCGACATTCATGTTTATCAGGGTTATGCACAAGATTAGTGCGCAAGTGATTGCGACGCGCCCAATTCTGGTGCAAATATTTTGCGCGCCCCGCAACAAGCTTATGGCACAATGCCGTTCGGATGCATATGAGAAATTGGCACGTTTCCTGCGTCACAAGATTCCGGTTTTTCATTGTTTAATTTGATTGTTATTTTTTGATTTCTGCGGGAGAAAATTATGTCGCTGTCGGCAAATGATGTGTTGAAGATGATTAAAGACCACGATGTCAAGTTCGTGGATTTCCGTTTTACCGATACGCGCGGCAAGGAGCAGCATGTCGGCGTGCCGGCAAAATATGTGGGGCTGGAAAAGTTCGAGGACGGCCACGCATTCGATGGTTCCTCCATCGCCGGCTGGAAAGGTATCCAGGCCTCGGACATGCTGCTGATGCCGGATCCGGCAACAGCCTATCTCGATCCGTTCATGGATGAGAACACGCTGGTGATTACCTGCGACGTGATCGAGCCGACCGATGGCAAGGGCTATGACCGCGATCCGCGTTCCATCGCCAAGCGCGCCGAAGCCTACCTGAAATCCAGCGGCATCGGTGATACCGCCTACTTCGGTCCGGAGCCGGAATTCTTCATTTTCGACTCGGTGAACTGGCATGTCGACATGTCCGGCTGTTCGCTGAAAATTAATTCCGAAGAGGCTGCCTGGGCAACCGGCGAGAAATTCGACGGCGGCAACACCGGCCACCGCCCGATGGTCAAGGGTGGCTATTTCCCGGTTCCGCCGGTTGACAGCCTGAACGACATCCGCGCGGCGATGTGCCTGGCGCTGGAAGACATCGGCATCGAAGTCGAAGTGCACCACCATGAAGTGGCAACCGCCGGGCAATGCGAGATCGGCACCAAATTCAACACCCTGGTGCGCCGCGCCGACCAGACACAAGTGTTGAAATATGTGGTGCATAACGTCGCGCACCAGTACGGCAAAACCGCGACCTTCATGCCCAAGCCCATCGTCGGCGACAACGGCTCCGGCATGCACGTGCATCAGTCGATCTGGAAGGACGGCAAGAATTTGTTTGCCGGCAACGGCTATGCAGGCCTTTCCGAGACTGCGCTGTATTACATCGGCGGCATTATCAAGCATGCCAAGGCGCTGAACGCGATCACCAACCCCGGCACCAACTCCTACAAGCGCCTCGTGCCGCACTACGAAGCGCCGGTCAAGCTGGCTTATTCGGCGAAAAACCGCTCCGCGTCGATCCGCATCCCGCATGTGGCCAGCGACAAGGCGCGACGCATCGAGACGCGCTTCCCGGATCCGACCGCGAATCCGTACCTGTGTTTCGCGGCCTTGATGATGGCCGGCCTGGATGGCATCCAGAACAAGATCCACCCGGGCGATCCGGCCGACAAGAACCTGTATGACCTGCCGCCGGAAGAAGACGCGAAGATCCCGACGGTGTGCGCCTCACTGGATGAAGCATTGGCTCACCTCGACAAGGATCGCGAATTCCTGACACGCGGCGGCGTGTTCTCCAACGACTTTATCGATGCTTTCATTACTCTAAAAATGGATGAAGTCAACCGCATTCGTATGACCACGCATCCGGTCGAATTCGACATGTATTACAGCATCTGACTCCCTGCGCGGTGTAAAAACGGAACGGGGCGCGAGCCCCGTTCCGTTTTTGTGCGCATCACCCTTGCGTCATTGCGATAACCGGCGACTTGCCAGCTTGCTGGCTTAGTCGAATGGCTATAACCAACGACTTACCAAGCGTTTTTTGCTTGGTTAGTCGGATGGCTAGTGTCGCGTCACGTATAAAATGACGGATGCAATGTTTTACTATACCAAAACCGAAAACTGCCCCATCCCCACCCCAACCCTCCCCTTGAAGGGG
>Ga0209343_10006154_pt1 | contig 14405 bp, 9 predicted proteins | sample RifCSPlowO2_02_FD_184026 | JGI IMG/M metagenome (GOLD analysis project Ga0209343, IMG submission 184026) | Groundwater microbial communities from Rifle, Colorado - Rifle CSP2_plank lowO2_0.2 (SPAdes) (version 2) | ecosystem: Environmental > Aquatic > Deep subsurface > Groundwater | place: Rifle... | reverse complement strand
AGGGCGTGCGGTGACAGAGACAGACCGGCGCATCGCGGAATTGGAGCACCAGATCTCCTTGCAGCAGCTGGTTCAGCAGACCTTGAAGGCGAGTATTGATGGCCTGACCCTCTACTGGCAGCTGTACCGGGCCCAGGAAACGGTGGCGCTGCGCAAAGAGGCCATGACCAGCAGCGAAGCCTTGATGGCGGATGCCAGCTCCCGGGTTTCTGCAGGGCGTGCGCCGGCCAGCGCGTTGTTGGAGATGCGTGGCGCCGTACTCAACCGGGAGGCGGAGTTGGCACGCAGTCTGCAAGCGCTGCTGGAGTCCCGCAGCAAACTGTCCACCGCGATCAATATGTTCGGGAGCGACCTTGCGCCCATGAGCATAGCGCCGCCACTGCATTCCTCCAATTCGCCGCCAGCGTCTCCGACACCGCCCATAGACCAGGTGCTGCGTTTATGGACGCCGTACCAAATTGCCGTGCTGCGCCAGCAACAGGCCCAAACGCGTCTGAATTTCGCCAGCAATCAGGCACTGCCCGTCATGGACTTGGTCATGAGCTATGGTGGGACCGGCTTCAGCAACAAGCCGGAGGAAGCCCGAAAGACCGCGGGGCAGGGCAATTACCCCGACTGGTACCTGGGCCTGAATTTTGAGATTCCCGTGGGTGGCAACCAAAAAGCCATGCAGCAGCTCCTGGCGCAAGGCTCGCGCCTGACTCAAGCGGAGTTGGAACTGCAGGCCATCCGCAACTCCTTTACCAACGACCTGGCCGTTCGCCAGGGCGATCTGGAAAACGCACAGGGCGTGCTGGACCTGAGCAGCAAAGAAGTGCAACTGCGACAGCGTATTTTTGACAACGAACGGCAAAGAGTGCAAATTGGCTCGGGGTCGATCAGCAATTTGATTCAAAAGCAGGCCGATTACATTGAATCCAAACAAAGAATGCTGGAAAACCAGATTCGCTACGAGGTGGCGCTGGCCCTGCTGCAGTACGTCCAAGGCAGCCTGCTGTCTGACAATGGCATCCATATCTCCGAAGCACTTCCTGACCGTTGAGGGTTCACTATGAATGTCACTTCCGGCAAGCCCCCTGCAAAGGTGCCGTGGCGCGGCCACTGGCCCGCCAGCGCATTCTGTTTTGCGCTGCTGGTACACGCCTGCGGCGCCCAGGCGCGGACCATTTCCGGCTTGGTGTATCCGCTGCATGACATCACCCTCAGCGCAGGGGTTGCTGGCCTGGTCATGCAGCGGCTGGTTGCTCCCGGGCAATATGTCAAGGCGGACCAAACACTGCTGCTGCTGGATGACCGGCTTCAGACCATCGAGAGTGACAGGCGCAAAGTGATCTTCGAGGACCAGAGCGAATTGCTTGCCGCCCGCGAGCGAACTTCCATTTTGTCCACGCTTTTCAACGACGCACAGGCCGTTTTCAAGCAAACCGGCTCCGTCAGCAAAGATGAGCTGCTCCGGCTGGAGGCTGAATATCTGGCATCGAAAGGCCGCGTCGACCAACTCGTCGCACAAAAAAAACGCGAGCGCCTGGACTACGAATCCGCCGAACGAGAGCGCCTGCAGCGCCATATCACCGCCCCCATCAATGGCATCGTGACCAAGGTCATCCCCCAGGTGGGCGAATGGGCCAAGCCAGGGGACGCCATTATTTTGCTGGTAGACCCTTCAACGGCTGTGCTGCATCTGGCGATTCCGCACAAGGAAGTCGGGGGACTCAAAGTTGGCTCCTCCCAAAATATTGCGCTGGAGAGTGGCAGCACAGTCAGCCAAACCACGGGGCGTATCACCTTCATTTCACCGGTGGCAGACCCCGCCAGCGGGCTGGTGGAAATCAAGATCACCTTCGCCAACCCCCAGTTGAGCATCAAGCCGGGGATCAAAGGCAGTATCGAACTCAAATCCGGTGCACCGCGTAACTGACCGCCTGTTTTGACCAGACGAAAGAACCCACCCGGTGAATACAGCGCCATCCCCGTCAACCGCAGACCACTCCGGCACCGCATCCCATGGGGCATTGGATGCGCGCACCCTGATTGAACAACTGCACCAGCTTCTCAAAACTCCGCAGTCCGAGCTGGATTGGGATCGCTACTGTCTGCTGATCCGCCATTTGTGCAAAGCCAGCCATTCGGCCGTCATCCGGCAAAGCCCACCCTCTGACAGCCTTGAACTGCTGGGGCGGTCCTCGGAACTGCCCAGCTGGTCGCCTCTGCAAGCGCTGCCGCCAGGCATGGACTTGCTGGCCAGGGCGTCTGCCAACGGTTATGCCCAGGCCCCGGCCCAGGCCCCGGATGGGCAAACGTGGCTGGTCCTGGTGGTGGCCTTGCAAGGCCTGGCCTCCAGCTTTTTGCTCTTGAACATCAAAACGCAAGAACGCGCGCAACTCAACGAATTGACCTTGCGCGCCCTCTTGTGCACCCACTTTGGCCCCAGCAGCGCACACACCACCGCAAATGCGACACCCTCGGGGCTGACCGGCATGCTGGGCCTGGCGGCGGAGGTCATGCAGCAAAACAGCTTTGATTCCGCATGCCTGACCTTGGTCAATGGCGTAACCAGTGCGTGGACATTGACCCAGGCCAGCCTCGGCTGGGTAGACGCACAACGCACCGAGGTGGTCGCCATCAGCCACCTGGACCGGTTTGAGCGCAACTCCCGCCAAACCCAGCTGATTGAAAATGCCTTGTCTGCGGCCATCTTGCAGGGCCATGAAGTCTGGTGGCCGGCGTCCGACCATGGAGAACTGGACCACCAGGGAATGGCTGAATACGCCAAGGAGATGCAGGTGGAGCGGGTTGTGGCGCTCCCCATTCGGAATGCGCAGGGCATGACACATGCCGTTTTGTTGCTGGCGTTTTCGGCGGCCACCTTGGCCGATCCAGAGCTGGACCACCTGCAACTGTCCTTGGAACTCATTGAACCCAGGCTGTCTGATTTGAGGCTGCGCTCACTGGGGCCCCAGCGCCGCCTGACCCGCCACCTGCACACCCTGTCGGAAGCGGTGTTTGGACCGGAACACGGCACCTTCAAACTGGTGACCGTACTCCTCACGGGCCTGCTGCTGTACCTGGTGCTGGGTAGCTGGCATTACCGGGTGGATGCGAGCGCGCAGCTCAACACCGAAGCGACCCGCCTGATCAGTGCGCAATTTGATGGCCGCATTGACCAGGTGCACGCCACGGCAGGCGACCTGGTCAAAGAAGGCGCCCTGCTGGTATCCCTGGACACCCGAGAGCTGGAACAGCAGCACTCCGAACTGGGGGCCGAAATCAGCCGCGCGGAAACCGAGGTCAACAAGAGCCGCGCCGAAGGGCATCTGGCCGAAACAGAAATTGCACAAGCCCGCCTGGAGCAGTCGCTGGCCAAAGCCCAGCGCATAGAAAGCTATTTGCAGCAGGCCCAGAGCAAAGCGCCCTTCGAAGGGGTGATCGTGGAGGGCGAAAGAAAGGACCTGCTGGGGGCTCCGGTTAAAAAAGGAGACCGGATTTTCAAGCTCGCCAAGGTCGAAGGCCTGTACGCCACGCTGATGGTTTCAGAACGGCAGATGCGGCATATCCAAGCCGGCGCCAGCGGAGAAGTGGCCTTGCTCAGCCATGCGGACCACAACATTCCCATCCGGGTGAGTTCGGTGATTCCTGTGGCGCAAGTCAAAGGCCAGGAAGGCAACCAATTCATGATTACCGCCGAATTGCTGGAAGCTCCGCAAGCCTGGTGGCGCCCTGGCATGACAGGCCTGGCCCGTATTGATGTCGGCGACAAAAGCATTGTGTGGATCCTGACGCACCGTGTGGTAGACAACCTGCGGCTCATGCTTTGGTGGTAGCTGTCCTACAACGCGTCTGATATGGCCTCCACGATCTTCAGCGATTCATGGTTTCGGGTGTCCGGCCTGCGTGTGGCCCTGCTGCCCAGTGTGGAAGTCAAGGCCCAGAGTTTTCGTGGCCAAACCTGGCATGTGCTGCAGGACACCTACACCCAGCGCTACTTCCGTGCCTCTGCGCAGGCCTGCAACTTCATCCGCAGCTTGCAAACCAGCAAAACGGTCGAAGAGGTCTGGGAAGAGTTTGTCAACCACCACCCTGAGGATGCGCCCAGCCAGGAAGAGGTCATCCAGCTGCTCTCCCAATTGCACCTGTCGAATTTGCTTTACTCCTTGCAGCAGCCCGACAACGAAGCCATCGTCGAACGTTATAAGAAGCAAAAGAACAAGGAAGTCTTGGGAAAACTGGCCTCCTTCCTTTACGTCCGAATTCCGCTGTGGAACCCGGACCCCTGGCTCAAGCGCATCCAGCCTCTGGTCCTGATGTTGACCGGTTGGGGCGCGTTTGCGGTGTGGCTCATGGTGATGCTAGGGGGCCTTCTGACGGCCTTTAACCACCGCAGTGCGCTCATAGACCAGTCCGAAGGGGTCTTATCTCTTGGCAATTTGCCCTGGCTGTACGTCTGCCTGGGTTCATTGAAGCTGTTTCACGAAGCCGGACACGCGTTTGTCTGCAAACGGTTTGGCGGCGAGGTGCGGACCTTTGGTGTCATGTTTTTGCTGTTGACACCCCTGCCCTATGTGGATGCGACCAGCAGTTGGGGATTTCCCAACCGCTGGCACCGGATTTACGTCAGCTTTGCCGGCATGGCAATTGAGTTCTTTTTTGCGGCCGCAGGGGCCCTGGTCTGGGCCAATACCGGGCCCGGCCTGACCCATAGCCTGGCTTTCAATGTGATGCTGATCGGCTCTGTCTCCAGCATCTTGTTCAATGGCAACCCGCTGCTGCGCTTTGATGCCTATTACATGTTGAGCGACTTTGCTGAAATACCCAATCTGTACCAAAAAGCGCAGCAGCAATGGAAGTATTTTGGCGATCGCTACCTGTTGGGCACGATTGCGGCCCAGAGCAAAGCCAGCGATGAACGCGAGTGGTACTGGTTAACGCTGTACGGCCTGCTCAGCTTCGTTTACCTCATGGTCGTGACGCTGGGCATCAGCCTGTTTTTGCTGGACCAGTGGCTGCCACTGGGGCTTCTGGTGCTGGGCATGACCCTCTATGGCAAGCTGATTGCCCCGCTGTACCAGTTGGGCAAGCATTTGCGTGGCAACGCCACGCAGGCCAACCGACAACGCGCCCTAGGCACCACGGCAGCCATCGGCGTTGCACTGGTCGTGGTGACCGCCGTAGTTCCCTTTCCAGATGCAATCAAGACACAGGGAATCCTGCAAGCCAATGATTCCAGCCATCTGTACCTGCAAACACCGGGCAAACTCGACACGCTGTACGCACGCCATGGCGACCGGGTGCGCAAGGGGCAACGCATCGCCAGCTTTCAAAACCCCGATCTGCAATCGGACATCCGCATGGTTGAACATGCCAGGGAGGAAGCCCAGGTCCAGTACCGCCAGGCGCTCCACCGGTCCCACAGTGAACTGGAGGCCTTTCAACAAAAACTCGATGCACTGGATGCACGGCTGCAGGACCTGCAGGAGCAACTGGGGCGTTTGGACGTGGTCTCCGACCAAGACGGGGAATGGGTCGCCCCGGAACTCCACGAGTTGGTGGGCTCCTGGCAGCAACGCGGGTTTGCCTTGGGTGAGATCGTGGACCGGCGCAGCTTCCGGTTCGTGGCCATCGTGGCCCAAGAGGAAGCTGATTTTCTTTTCAAGCAAGCATTCAAAAAAACCGAGCTGCGCTTGGCGGGGCAGGCAGACTTCAATGTGCTGCTGCCTCTGGTGACGATCATTCCCTACCAAAGCCAGCGCCTGCCTTCGGTCGCCCTGGGCTGGCTCGGTGGCGGGGAGATCGCGGTCAATACGAACGAACCGGCCGGGGACCGGGCCAAGGAAAGCTTCTACCTTTTGCGCGCCGACATACCCGCGGCGCACTTGCGCGAAATGACGGTGCTGCACGGCCTGTCTGGCACGCTGCGCATTGAACTCGCATCGCAGCCGCTCTACGTGCAGGCCTACCGGGCGGTCAAGCAACTGGTGCAGAAACGGTACGCACTCTGATTCCGGCCATGCCTGCTCCCGCCCCACCCCATTGGCACGCCCCGCGCAATCCGTCCTTGACACCCTGGTATAGCCTGCAGGGGTGGCTGGCCCTGGCCCGCCACCAAACGGGCCAGGGCCACCGCAAACTATGGCAAGCCGTGGACGCCTTGCATGCCGGACTTCCCGAGTCCCCATCCGGCATTGCGCCCCCATCGCCCCAAGACCTTGCAGCGGCTCGGCGTGCGGTGCACCAACTGCAAGGGCTTGCCCCCTGCGAAGCCACCCTCCGGGTGAAAATTCAGGCCTTGGAGGCCGTCACCCGAATGGCCTGCCATACCCAGGGACAGCGGGCGTCTTTTCCCCAATTGTTGGCGGCCCTGGCCATGACCGAGGGCTACCTGATTCAACTGGCGCCCGGCGAGGGCAAAACCCTGGCGGTGGCGCTTGCGGCGGTCCTGATCGCATGGGCCGGCAAACCCTTGCACGTCGTGACCTCCAATGACTACCTCGCCGCGCGCGATGCCGAATTGATGTCGCCCCTGTATGGCGCGTGTGGGCTGACGGTTGCCGCCATCACGGGAGAGACCCCCACCCATGCCCTGGCGCACTGCTACCGGCAATCCATGGTGTATGCCACCGCCAAACAATTTTTGGCCGATTTTCTTCGGGACGACTTGCTGCTGTTGGGGGCGAGGGACCCGGTACGCCGCCGGCTGTGGCATCTGCAGAACGCCAGCCCGGACAAGCACCCGGTCATGCGGGGGCTGCACGCGGTCATCATCGACGAAGCGGACGGCATTTTGATCGATGAAGCCACCACGCCCCTGATCATCGCAAGCCCCGAAGAAGACAAAGCCAGCATGCTCACCGCCATCCGATTGGCGCGGCATCTGGTGGAGGAACTGCGCCTTCAAGAGCACTACACGCTGTATGCGAAAGCGGGAAACGCGGTGCACTTCACCGAAAGCGGGAAACGCACCATCGAATCTCTGGCCGCGCAATTCAGCAGCTACTGGCAGGTGCCCACCCGGCGTGAAGACATCTTCAGCCTGGCGGTCATGGCCCGTGAGGTATTTCAGCTGGACCGCCACTACATCGTCAAAGAGGGTGAGGTCATCATTGTGGACGAAAGCACCGGCCGCAGCATGCCTGGGCGGTCTTGGAGCCATGGCATTCACCAATCCATTGAAGCCCGTGTCGGTGTTGAGTTGACCCCTCTGACGAAAATCTCGGCCCGCATGACCTTCCAGGAGTTTTTTCGCCACTACCACCGCCTCAGCGGTGCCAGCGGCACATTGCACGGGCTGGACATGGAGCTTTGGAAGACGTTTGGCCTGTTCATCCTGAGAATTCCACCGCGCAGTCCCAGCCGCTTGCACATCTTGCCCAAACAGACCTATGCCACACGGGAAGAAAAGCTGATCGGGTTTGTCCACCGCATTGAAGCGCTGCACCAGCAAAGGCTTCCGGTGTTGGTCGGCACACGGCGCATTTTGGACAGCGAGGAAATCGCAGGCATCGTGCGCAGCAAAGGCATCGACTGCACCGTGCTCAATGCCAAAGAGCACGAATTCGAAGCCCAGGTGGTGGCCCAGGCCGGGGAGTTCGGCTGCGTCACGGTCGCAACCAACATGGCGGGCCGGGGAACGGATATCAAAATATCGCCGGAAGTGGAAGCAGCGGGCGGCTTGCAGGTCATGATGTTCGAGGCCCATGAGTCGTCCCGCATCGACTGGCAGCTTTTTGGACGGGCGGGCCGGCAAGGCGCCCAGGGCAGCGCACAGGCTTACGTGTCGCTGGAAGAAGAGCTGATTGTCAAATTTACGCCCCCCTGGCTGAAGCCCTTGGTGGCCGCCCTGCCCCATGGGGTGAGCGCCAAACTGAAGATCCGCCTCTTGCAGTGGTCATCTCAGAAAAGTGCGGGCAAGCTTTCCAGCAAGCAGCGCAGCCATTTGGCCTTCATGCAAAAACAACTCCGGGAGCAACTGGGGTTTTCCAAAAACTAAGGCCCATCCGGCTCCAATATGTCTAGGCGAGCCCGATTTTTGACCCCGCTTCAAAAAGCCCACTTTCGAATCGACGCAGAAGTCGCATCCTGGGGTATAAATCGAGGCTAGCTGTGGCCTGTTATGCCGTCTCTGAACCGTTCGTTTCAATGCAGTCGCCCCCAGTGGCGCTACACCCACGGTTTAGAAATGAAACAATAGCGGTCACATTGGTATTTTTAATCGCAACTTGGATGAATCTCGAATGACCATTTCACCTAAAAAGTCATGGCTGGCCCTCATTGTCGCAGCGCTACCGCTAGGGGCGGTCGCGGGTGACATGGGCACGGTTTTTACCCAAGTCGGCACCAATGGGGTGGGATTGGGTTACGCCGCCTCGGTGGATGAGGACTGGGCTGTGCGCGGGGTTCTGAGTGGCTACAACCAGGCGTTTACCGGAGATATTGGCGATTTTGGCCCCGGCTCCAACCTGAACGTCAAGCTGGACCTCAGCTCGGCGCAGATTGTGGCGGACTGGTACCCCATGGGTGATGGTTTTAGGGTGTCTGGCGGCGCCGTGTTCAATAACAACAAGATATCCATCTCGGGTGTTGGCCAAGTCGACGGTGTGGCCACCACGGTCAATGCAGAGGTGAAGATGAGCGACGGAGTCTCGCCATATTTAGGGGTGGGGTATTCAAGCAAGCCCAAGTACGCCAAGGGATTTGGGGTGACGTTCGATCTCGGCGTGATGTTCCAAAATCCCAAAGCGACCATAGTTCAACAGGCCAACCTCACCGCGACCAATGTTGCCAACGAGACCGCTGAACTGCAAAATGCAATGAACAAGCTCAAAAACATGCCCGTGTTTGCGGTGGGTATCAGTTACTCTTTCTGACCCATGGGCTGCGGCTTGTCGGAGCCCGAAATCTTCAAAAGGGGCAGACGGCGCAGCTTCGTGGATGGTCAGATCATCCAGGTCACGATGGAATAACGTGTGCCACTGCGTATTTCGGTAATTTCATGCGGGTACAAAAAATTGGACGGAAACAGCACCGCGGAGCCCTTGGGGGGATTCAGCGTCTTCTGGCCCTCAAAAAATGACCAGTGCCCGCCCTCAAAGGCATCGTTCAATGCAAAGGAACATGCCAGCGCGCGCGGCACTTTTTTAAACGAATCGGTGTGGGTTCGGTAGAAGCCGCCGGTGGAATAGCGCAACAACTCAAAACCCATGCCTTCCACAATTCGACAATGCGGAAACAGCGCCTGATATTGCCGCAGTACATTCCGGCAAGCGCCATACAGAGTGGCATCGAATTTCTCCCGTTGTTTGGCATTTTTTTGCAACACAGCACCCGCTGACAATGAAATCACATCGGCATTTCGGATGTTGCGGTCCACACTGCCCTGGTGCCCCACCAAGGCCGAGTTCCATTCCTGCGGGTCATTGAACTCGGCCACCACTGCGTCACAAAAATCTAACGGAAGTGCATTTTCAATCACCACCACATAGCTGTGCAGGTGATTGGTGTCCAACGCGATCGCGGCCGCGTCAGGGGGCACGTTGTGTATCAAAGTAGGCATAGGCTCGGTGTCCGAAAGAAAAAACGTAATGCATAAACACTTGGCAACACCGCCCCCCCTGAAAAGGCTCACGCCAATGGGTGGTTTGGCATCCCAGGTACATCATGGCATCTCCCGCTTGCAAATGAACTGCCACGGCATCCCCACCAGGGGTTTTGAGCCAGATGGGCCATACCTGGTCGGCATCGAGATTCAGGGTCAAGCTCAGCTCACAGGCATCGCGGTCTTCGTGCGCACGCAGGGATTCGCCATGGCTGTAAAGGCGAGCGTAGGTATAGGTGGGTAAAACCCGTTCCTCACAAAGGGCCTCCACCTCCGGTATTTTCTCTACCAACAGCCGAACAAAAGGCAAATAGTTATAAATTGCCGAGGCACCTGGCACCAGTGGGTCTGGCGGCATGGGGTGCAAGGCATGGTGCTTTTGCAAGCCCTGCGCCAAAGACAAGGCCCGCTCTCTGGATATAAAGTTGGGCAAGAACAGATAGTTGTTCGCTTCCAGCGCGTAGTTCATCTCAAATCACATCAATTTCTGTGATTTTTTGGATCATCTTCGGCAGGCGCAAGCCGCGGTTCAGCAAGGTTCTGCGCTTGGCAAACCATTTCAACAAGCCCAGGTTCACCGTGTGCCCATAGTGTTCAAGAAAAATGCCCCTTTGCCGCGCTGACAAGTCCGCCTCCAACAAAAAAACCAGGTCGTACTCGCGCGGATAAGCGCCAATGCGGTCCCAGTCGATGATGGTGAACATGTCTTTGTCCACCAAAATATTGTTGCGCCATAAATCGCCATGGCCAAGAAAGGTTTTTGCGGTGATCAGGTCGGCGGGGATGGCGGCAAGCTGCAGCAAAGCCACATCCAAAACGTCCGACTGCGCGGGCGTCAAATCGGCCTCGGAGCGGTCTAGTGTGATGGGCGGTCGGCCCAGGTAATAGGCGGCGGCATGGGCGTGACTTCCCTGCAAATCAAAGTCCAGCGGGCCATATTGCTGTGCTGGCACGGCATGCATTTGGGCCAGTTGGGTGGCCAACTGTGCCAACACAGCATCAGACACCGTGGGGTTCAGTGCGACACCTTCGGCATGCCTTTCGAGTATGCATTTGCCATCGTGGTAAATTTTCTCAGGCATAAAGCCCAGGTGTCCAAGGTGCCGGTAGGCCAGCATGCTCCTTTTAAGCTGCTGCACCCCATGCCGCGGAACTCTGAACACCATGCGTGCACCGTTTTTTTCAAACCGTATCACCACGTGCCCACCACCGAGCGACATTTCCGGGCTGGAAATAGACTGCCAGCCCAGGCGATCCTGCAGCACATACATCAAATGGTCATGGATCTCGTCCAGCATGGGCCGCCACTGAGGGTCATCCATCACATTGTCGATAGGCAACTTGTCCATAGGGGTCTATTGCCCGCCGCGCACCAAGCGCAAGTGCATACCGGCAGTGATAGGGACCGGACCAACGCCCCCGTCTGCGAAGTTGGCCGACCAAACCCGTGAAGTCGCGGCGTTCGCATCCAATGTGCCACTCACGTAGTTCAGGGTTCCATTGACCGGAAACACGCTGGCAGGGGCCGCGAAATTGCCGGTGCATGCCCTGTTGATCAGCGAGGCTATTTCATTGCGGCTGGGAAAACGCCAATCGGTGCGGCCGGCGAAGGACGCGGTGTTCACAGCGTTCATCTGTGCCACAAAAGCTTCCGCAGTTAGGTAGGATGCAACGGTGCCGGCGCATGACGTGCCCGAAGTCCCTTCCGGGCACTGTTTCCAGACGAGTTCAGTGCGGGTGTCCCGCACGGTCCCATCGGTCAACACCGAGAAGCGGCTATCTGAGTTGTCGCATGCTGGCATGGTCGCTGCGCCACCGCGCACCAAGCGCACCTGCAGGGTACCCGTTTTAGCCACAAAGGACACCACACCGTTGTTGCTTGCGTCCAAAGCAAAAGCGTTGGTGGACAAGGCGCCGGTCACCCCCTCTTCTTGGGTCCAATACATCCCCGCCATGGTGTTGCTGCCATCATAGGCATCGGCATTGGGGCGAAATGGCGTGTCCGATGCCTTGCTACTGGCATCCATCAAAGACAACAACTCTCCCGCCGTTGGAATGCGCCAGTCTATCCTGCCGCACAAAGGCGCGCCCAATGCGTTCACGCTGTCTCGATAAGTAGCTGCTGCACTGAAATTCACCGCCGCAGGCGACTCTGACCTCAGCCACACCAAGCCCGACACCTTGTCCGTGGTGCAGTCCGTTGCTTTTTCAAACGAAAAGCCCAGCGGGCCATCGGAACTGCTGCTCGTCAGCGTATCCACATCACGACCAAACGCAGCCACGCCTCCCAGCATGCTGACGGAACCGGTGCCGTTCAGCCCCCCCGCATCGTCATTCACAATGGTGGCCGTCACCCGCCCATTGTTGTCTGCCAGCAAGGCCGAGTTCACCGCAAAGGTCTCATTCGGCTCAAAATCCGTATCCGGGCAAATCGTAATATTGAAAATCCCCGTGGAGGCCCCGGCAGGAATGGTGAGCCTGCCATCCGTCACCGTGATGAAGTCTACCCCTGGGGTACACGCACTGCCTCCGGTGGCCGTGTTCAAGGGAGGGATTTGGTTGCTCGTTCCGGCCACAGCCACCACGCCAGCCTGGTAGGTCACCTCCAGAGCGGCAGAGGCGGCCCGGTTCAAGGTCACCGTAAAAGGCATCAATGTGGTCCCCTCCAGCTCCCGGCCTGCCGAGATAGCGGTTACCACGGCGTTCGCGGCGGTGCTGCCCCCGCCGCCGCCGCCACCTCCACCACAAGCGGAAAGTAATGCGCCAAGCAGCAACAGGCCCAAACCGGCTCCACGGTGAATGATTTGACAGGAAAAATGCATAGTGGGTTTCGCTTTCTTATGGTTCTTATCAAAGTGACAAACTATCTACCCAGTACTCGAAGGTATCTTGGCTGAACGTCTCAAGGCCGCTCACCAAGGGCTGCTCGCCCGGGGAACCCAGTACGTACGATTGCCGCAAACGCTCTGCAATGCCATAACTTGCATCCGACAGCAAAGAATCGTCTGCTGGCGCAGCGTCCAGCAACTGCAACGTAACTCCGCTACCGGTGTTGTCCACGCTACTCAGGTAACGGCTAACGGCCATGGCATTGGGCGCACTGGCCGGTCGCACGTCAAAAGACATCATGGATTTAGCACTCACCGGCACCATAGCCGATACCAGGCTGCTGGAGGCAGGTATGCCGGCGGCCAGAAGTGCGTCACGGTCTTTGCTGAGCAAGGTGCTGGGGTCCTCGGTCACCCGGGTCACTGTGGCGACGCCCTTCACCACCAACTGCTCATACGACTTGCCAGCGTTGATGACGTCGAAGTGGATATTGCCTTCGGCGTCCGCATAGCGAACGACCGATCCCTGCGGTGCCGCAACGCGAACCACCTCGGCCTGAACCTCCAATACGTTGCCAGCGGCGGCGCTGTCGGGGCCATACCCATAGAAATTCACGCCCTTGGCGAATATGTCTACCGCGGTGTCGTTGTTGGTATCCGTGACGGTGCCGCTGCCAGCATCAATGCTCACCACACCACTGGAGGTGGTGCCCCGCGCGTCCACCTTGGCAATCGCCATGGTGTGGCCGTTGGCCACAGACAACCGAATATCCCTACCGTCGGTCAATAGCGTGGTACCGCCCGCCATAGTGAGGTCTTCAGCGCGCAGGTCGATGCCGGTGCTGGCCGCCAGCGAGCTGAAGTCGAGGTTGCCGTTCAAGGCTATGTCGCCGCTTCCGTCCCCGATCACCACTTGGCTAAAGCCGCTGCCAATGGCATTGATTTCAGTGGCGGTCAATGCAAGTGCATCGGTGGCAGATGCCCCCAAGACCACACTCTTATTGGCAAACGACGAGGTGATGCTGAGCACACCGCCACTGGAGTTCAAGGAATCGACTCCGCCCAGCAGGCTCAGAGATTTGGCGTCAATCGTGACATTGCCGGCCACCTGCACGGCCACCCCATTCTCAAACACCACACTGGTGGCGCCGCGAATGGTCAAGGTCCCTGCAGCCGACAGCGTCAGGGCCTTGTTGAAGGTGACCACACCGGTGGCATCGATGGCCAGGTTGCCCGTCACCGCCACGGTGTCATCAAAAGTGACGTTCACCGCAGACGTGACGTTCAGGCCATCAATGCCCGCAACCGTACCGTTCACCACAACATTGCCGCCGTTGGCGCGCAAGCTCAAGGTTTCAGCCTCGCCCCCCACACCGGCAATATTTCCGGTCACCAGAATGTTGCCTGCGCTGGCGGTGCCGGCTGTAATCAGCGAAGCGCTGTCCACCTGGAGCAGCCCATTGAGGGTGACATTGCCCCCCATGCTGATGTTGGCATCGACCAAAGTGGTGGTGGTGGTGGCCAGGGTGCCCAGCACGGTCAGGGTGTCGCCCTGCAACTGGCCGTTCACACTCAGATTTCCGCCCGCACCGGCAATGTCCAGAATCAGCGGGTCCTTGAAGACCACGGGCGCGGCTGCACCGACATTGTTTTGACCTTGCAACACGATGCTTTGGTTCACCTGGTGGTTGCCAAAGGTAATCTGGGTGAATCCATCCTGGATCAGGTTGACCTCGTCCAGGCTCAGGTGCAAGGCCGTACCCGCGTCCGCACCGCCAATCACGATACCGGCAGGCACCGTGGCCGCACCGCTGGGAGCCAGCGGTGCCACCGCCAAAACGGCCCCCCCGCTGACCAAGCCGGCTTGGATATCCACCCGGTCCGCAACTACGGCAATGTTCTCGCCCTGGCGATCGGTCTCACGGTTGAACACCACCACACCGCCTGGGGTTGCGCCCATGGCCACATCACCCTGGGTGGCGACCACG
>Ga0209343_10006151_pt1 | contig 14408 bp, 8 predicted proteins | sample RifCSPlowO2_02_FD_184026 | JGI IMG/M metagenome (GOLD analysis project Ga0209343, IMG submission 184026) | Groundwater microbial communities from Rifle, Colorado - Rifle CSP2_plank lowO2_0.2 (SPAdes) (version 2) | ecosystem: Environmental > Aquatic > Deep subsurface > Groundwater | place: Rifle... | reverse complement strand
CCGGCAGAAAATGGAATTTGCGCAGCAGCCGATCAGTCAAAGTTTCCATGAATCAGAACAGCTTGAACGCCTTGCCGATGATCTGGCTGGCTGACACCAAGCCAACCGCTTCATACCGGGAATCCAGACTCAGCGGGTGATCGGCCATTGCATAGTAGTGACCGGCGGGTATTACGCCATTGAACCCCAGCTCCCGAATCGGTCGCCCGGTGCTGGTCGCAGTCTTTGCTTCACCCACGAATTCTCCGTTGACATAGTATTTGTGGTCGCGAGATTGGACAGAATCGCCCGCTGTACCCATGACGCGCTTCAAGAAGCGTGTGCCTTGTGGGTACAGAAAATCGCTCTGGTAGTTGAAGGCGACGTACTCCCCCCGTTTGGGGAGGTCACCCTTCTCTATAAGGTACAGCGCGCCCGGCAGGCTTTGGCTTACGTTGACGGCAAACTCAAAGCGCAGCGAGAAAGCGAGATAGGCAAGCAACAGCAGGATGTATGTTTTGTACTGGCGGCACAGATGCTCGTACAGCACATCCATCTTGCCCGAAAACCAGAATAACGCCTTGAGAGATCGAATGTCTTCCATGCAACAATTGTCGCGTGGGAAGCATAATAAAATCAGTTGGGTTCTGAGCAATTATGCGCAGAATCTGTGTTGCAATAGGCCGGGTTGTGTGAATGCCGCATTCACATCATGAATGTTGCTGAACTACCAGTGGTGGCCTTGGATGGTGTATTCGGGCGTAGAAGATCGCCTACTTTCAGTAGGGTTAACGACTGCCTATTTTGGATCGTCCCAGTTCGGCACAGGATCATGAGATGCAAGTTTAAGAAGAAGTTCGCCACCACGTTCATCGTCAAATAATTCCTGGATGAAATGATAGGTTTGGTTCACAACATCAGTCATGAGCACTTTCATTTCCGCATCGTTGAGTCGCGAAAGCTCGTTCCATGGAATTTGACCGAAAGGTGTGTGGACGACAACATCTGAATAGTCCCCGCACTTCGAGTCAGGAACTTTACCTGCGTGAAAATCTTCCAGAATGGAATTGCGAAAGCACTTCAAGACGAGATGCTTGGCGAGTCGCTGCTGCAACACAGGATCGGTAATGAAAACCTTGAAAGCGTCATCTTTATCCATCATGGTGTATCTTAGCTCCATGCCTCATCCAGATTTTTACATCCAGTACATTCAGGATATATAGTTGTAGCAAATAATTGAAATGATATTTGCAAATATATTACCCACAAAGATATTTTCGGCAAGTCTTTTTTTCGTCGGATAGGGTGGGAATGCCGGTGATGCCATGTTTGTTGCCTGTGTTTGGGCGTAATACGGTTTCGTGCGCCGTCGAGCCACGGTAGCGGATTCTGCTTTGAGCAACCTCACCGAACATGTCTAATCCTTTTTGCTTTCTCAATGCGTTGTTGAAAAAATGCTCTGATGGCTAGGTTGATTTATCTATCAGATTCACATCCGTCGCCCATTGTGATTTGTATTTTATATTTTGCTGTATCTGTTTCATAGCATCGGTTATCTGATCTCTAACGGATCGAGTGTCAGATATGGTAATTGTCCATGTGGCCAACCAGAAATCTTCCTGTTGTGTCTTGAGCACTTTTTCAACACATTTGGTGACGTCTTCCTCATTTGACAGATCGATTTCTTCTTCAGAATAATTTACGATGAATTCAATCGCATCAACAACAAATTGGTTCATGCACGTCAAACCGACCTTGCTTAGTAGTTTGCAATCTTTCGAAAAAGCACTCCCCCAGTTCTTTTTTATTGTATTCCAGATGGTCAGGAAAAAGTCTAATAGCATATCTTCATCCTCAATGGCTCGCATGTTCTTGGATTGAATATATGCGATGGATGATTCGATTGAAGCGGGTACTATCCATCGATTTTCTTCAGCGATATCAGGCAGTGACAACAGCCCCTTGAACGGGCTTCCTTCAACCTCATTTGCCCAGCCAACATAGCTAACTTGTCGGCTCAGGCTTAATCGTGCTGAACGCAGCCGAGTTTCAAGCTCCTGATCAGAGTAGTTTATGGTGAGGGCGCGAATGTGATCTGGAGAAACCTTGGATACTTTATTGTTGATGACAATGAACTGGAATGCTTTTTCGTCAGTGCTAGCCCCGAGTATTGCCACCACAGGAACAACAGTATTTTGGTCATATGCATTCATTCCATAGAGTCGGTGTTGCCCATCAATGACCAAAGCTCCAGCAGATTTTGTTTCGTCGATTTCTAGGGTATGAAACCCAGCCTCAACATCATCAGATATCTTGAAAACATCATTGGATAGCGCAATAACAATAGCTGTTGGAATAATATTCCTTTCGTCCTCCGTCATAAATTTGGTGATTCCTCTTACTCGGAAATCATTCCTGGCTCGCTGTATTCCATCTTTCTTCTCAGGGGAAAGGCTGGGGATGGTAACCCAGCTCAACAACTCGCCGACAGGCGCGCTAAAAATACAGGTTTCAAGCGATTGTGCGCTGCCGCGTTGTTTGAATTTGATACAACGATAATTTTTCATTGGGGATCCTAAATAGTGCAATTAAAGAAATCTACGGCATCATCTGGATGCTTGTACTTTATTGACTTTCCCATGGCGCCAACTTTGAGTGCAGCCTCTTTCAGGGTAATTTGATCGTCGCAGGCTCTCTGAAAAATATTCCGTCTATGCATGGCAATCTTTACTTTGTACTGAATTTTTTTATTCAAATCCTCAGTGGTCGGCGACGGCCTCAAGACAAAAGAGTGAACATGTGCGTCTTGCCATAGAAGGGTAGATCCTTTTTCGTGGTTACAGTGAGCGCATGCGGGCAATAAGTTTTCTGGAGTACTGTCTCCTCCGAAACTTCTCGGCCAGATGTGTTCATACTGAACCTGTGTGGGCGTATCGTCGGTTGACAACTCAAGCTTGCGGTCGCAAATATAACAATAAATGGGTTTGTATTTGGGAGTAACTAAAAGTTTGGCGCTTTGACTGACCTGTTTTTTAGAACTTGCCGCCGCCGAGAGAGATAAAGAAATCAGTTTATTGATTCCCTCTTTATTCTGGCGATCGATGGCAATTTCCATTTGAGTTTGGAGATACAATTTCATTTGGGGTTGGTGTTGCTCTTGATTGATGGCGGGATCCTCAATTAGATGAACGGCTTTTTTGACAAGACGCGCCATAAGATTGAAACAGTACACCCCAATATAGTATTCGGCCAAATCGTCCTGGCGATTGCCTATTTGCAAGTGACTTAATTGGTAAACTTGGTTTTTCGCTTCTGAAGGGATGAACTGTCTCGCTATGTGTTGGAATAAAAATTCACCTTGTGTTGATGGGTGAAATCCGAACAAATTTTCGATAGCCTTTATCTTAGACATGGCGTTCTTACAATTCCCAAAATGCCAAATCTCGAATTTTCTGGAACTGCTTATTGCCATCAATGAAGATGCTACAGTGTTTTTCTAGTTTTCGAACGCTCTCCATTAAAGCCTCTTGCTCGGACTTGTCGTCAGTATTGAATATGGACTTGATGTCTGCGTTTTTAATTTCAGACACACGATGCACGATCCAAGTCAGCACATAGCTGGCGTAATTATTCTCTCCCGTCTTGAAGTGTGTGATGTCTTGGGTGGAAAGAATGACGCCAACACCATACTCACGCCCCTCTTTGAGGATTTTACGCAATGAGGAAAAGTCTTGCGACATGAAGTTATCTGCTTCGTCCACGAAGATCATTTTGGTGATTTGGCGGAAATCACCTTGGACGCTTGGCTTTCCTTTTTTCTGCATTTGCGAGTAGAAAAGATCCAGAGTCAGCGCAACGACGAGATTTTGGATCTGGATCGAGTATCCCGCCAGCTCTATGACGGTCACTCTCTCGACGAGATCGTAGAGGCTGGAGACCTTGAGAGGGTCGCTCTCGAATATTTCGTAACTGGCCAAGCTATCCAATGCCGCATAAAGCGAATCCTCATCGACTCTTTCCTGGTTTACAAATAGCTCCCAGATGTCTCTGATCGTTGGCGCGGGTTTGCTCCAGGTTGAGGCGTCGGACCTGCTGATTCCGGCAATTTCGTAGGCATCGAGGATCAGTTTACGAAGACGTAGCTGTTGCTTTTGCCCAAGACCGAATGCACGCGCCATGGTTTCCGCAAACCCGGTGGCGGTATGTACGGGCAACATCGGCATATCACCGTACAGGCTCAGAGGATTGTAGGGCAATCCGTGCAATCGATATTTCTTTGCTCCTGTGGCGTCGATGAAGGCATCGTCGACATAGTCTGACTTGTAATCGAATATGAGCATCCCGATCGGTAGTCCGCCCACGTTGCAGGATTGGTTGCGAACGAGTTGGGTGATAACCGATTTGGTGAACTGGGTTTTCCCCGTACCCATCGTTCCGATAATGCCCGTATTGGTGTTCATGAACTTCGCGGTATTGGTCGGCTCCCAGTAAAGGGGGGTATTGCGAAGCACTTCATGGCCAAAAAGCACCTTCAATGGACTGGCCGGTGTTTTTTGCTCGATGGCGATAGGTGCGACCTTTTCCGTTGGCGTGTTGCCGGCTGGAGTTGTTGTTTCAGTCTCGGTTGTCGTGGTTTCCGTGGTGAGGGTTGCGACATGGCTAGATAGCAGGCGATGCTGGTCTGGGACATGGAAGGTCGCCACCAGGGCATCCAGTTCGGTGGTTGTCTTTACGTTGATCAGCGAATCGAGCAATCCAAAGGGCAACTCTACCTGCAAAATATTAGCATCCGTCAGGCGATAACTCGGTTCGAAACAACTGTTGTTCTCGACATGTGCTACGACGAATCCGGAGGCGTAATCATCAAGGTCGGCCAACCCGTATTGCCCCCTCAACCACCATTCGCGGCGAGCCATCAACTCGTTCAAATTGCTGTCTGATAGAACCTGGTAGAGGCGCAGCTTTTCGACTTGCATCAGAACCTGCCTAACGAACAGTCCTCGATAGAGTCGCGCCGCCAGTGTTTGGGGCCCCAGAACCTCTTCGGTTAAATAGCGCTTCAGCTCAGTAGCCTGTTTTCCCGCGTAGTTGAAATCTGGCCTGACACCTGTTTTTACCTCCAGAGGGAGAAGGTAAAGCCGTTCTCCTTTGAAACCGACGAATAGCACGTCATCCGATATGGCACCCTTACGATATCCATGTACGTTGCGTGAGAATTCGCTATCGCTCATTTTGAGACCTACGTTGCCGGATACCCTGACCATCTCGGCCACCGATAGGGGAATCCAGGTGATGTCCGAATCGCGCAGGATGGAGCTGACGAACTTGTAGGCCCCGATGATGCCGTTCTTCTCCTTGCGCTCTTTGGGGTTGGCCGTGAGCATTTTGAGCAGCCATTCTCCGTTGAACGCATTGAACTCGGAGAGGAGGTTGTCGCTGCGGAGCAGGCTCTTGAAAAGGCCCACCTGTTTGGTTACAGTGATGGCATCGTAGCCTGCGGCGCTGGTGTATTGGTCCGAGTAGTGGATAAGAACGACATCCTGTTGGTTGGCGAAAAAATCGAGCGTTACCTTGGGGTCGATGATGGTCGTCCATAGCGCACTGTCGTAGGAGCGCTCCATCAGCTCCTTGAACTCGGTTCCGACGGCAAGTCCTATGCCCATCCCTAGATTGTGTGCGTTGCTCTGCCGTGCGGGTTGGAACAGGGTGCCGATGAGACGGGCCAGTCTCAGTGGCTGGTGCTGGTCGATCTGAACGCCGCGCAATCCAAAGGCGGTGAAGTAGGAATTCCCTTTGGTCTCCGATGCTTCGCCTGCGATAAGCCCATCGCACAGAACGCCGCTCGCGGCTTCTTCTATATTTACGAGTCGGCAATCGACGGGGGCATTGTTGGAAAAGAAGGCCAGATGGGCGTAGGCGAGTGGCTCGCCCACCTTCGGCGTCGTGAATTTGCTGTAGGTGAGCCGACTGCGAACCAAGTCGATCAGCATGTCCGCATCAGCGCGGATATCGCCAGAGTTAAGACTCAGCCAGGATTTGAGTTCGTCGTAGGATGCCGTTTCGGCAAAGCGGTCGAAATCGTTGTAGAGCAGGGTGTCGTCGTAGAAATTGACGTGGATGGCGCTGGCCCGTTCCTTGTTCAACTTGAAATGGTCGACCAAGCCCAAAAATAACTCAGCTGCTTCTGCCTGATGGATGGCATTGACGATCAATGCGCTACGAGACGCCGTTTTGAATAACCTGGCATAGGCTTGGGTGAACTCGGCCAGTTTATCTTTGACCAGGCGTTGGACGTAGCTGTGGCTGGCCTGCTTCTGGGGCACCAGCTCCAGCCAGAACGGGTTCTCCCGGACTGGAACCACATGGGAAAAATCGGTCTCGGTGCTGTAGACGAACGGCAATAACCCAGATGCGACCAGCCGCTCGCGGGTGACTACGGGCAGCTCTCCGAACGACCCCGACATGTCCACCTCGATGTGGCGAACCAGATCGAGGTGATAGGCCAGAACGAGTGGATGCAACGGCGTGATGCGTTCTTTGCCTTCGAGAAAATATATGCCGATGCGCAAGAGGCGCTTGTGGTCCTGGCTCAATACCTCGTGGAGTGGTATGGCCTGCAACGCAGCTTCGTATGCGTCAACCACGTTCTGAACCAGTCCTCGGTAGCCGTTGCCCCAAGCCGCGAGGCTGGGCAGCGTTTTATTTTGAGTGAGGTAGTTGAATAGGGCCTGATAGGCGAAGTGAAGAGGTTCGCAGAATACTTGGAGGTCTGCCAGCGTGATACTGGAATTGTTCCCGACGAACAGGAGCTGCTCATCCACCAGCCTGGCCTCGGCGATGAGCATTTGTTGGCGGGATCCGACGACGCTGATTTCCGAGTTGTCGATGACGATTTTGTTCTTGGCCCTATTGAACTCGGCGTTGTATTCGTCGCTGAACAGTTTGCCGAAGCGTTCCTGGTCGAACAGAAGTGGAATGGTCACACCTTCTTCGGCTGCCGGCCCCTCTACATTGAGGCGCAGGCTGTGTTGGCCCGATTGCAAAGAGAACTGGATCATTTCGGTCTGGTTGGCCAGTTGCTCGAAATCTACGAATCCGAATTGCATGCAATCGACGAGTTCATCGCCTTCGTCGAGATGGATGGTCTCGCCGCCGGACGCCCGGATCTGCAGATGGTTTTCTTCCATCAATAGGGTTAGCCATTCGTGACGGGGGTCGACCCGGAAGCGATTTTTGATTTCCTCCAGATAGAAATGCCCTTGCTCTACCAGAAGGCAGCGGAACTTGTAGTCTTCTGCACGGTTGTCGCGTTTTAGTTCGACGCTTACGAAGGTGGCCTGCCCATCGAAGGGGAGCGTGACGGTGGCCCGGCAACGCTTCCCCCCCGCACGGCTCACATCTATCTGTGCCGACTTTTCCAGTGCCTTGTTGTGGGAGATTTTGACCTGGCTCGTCTCAAGGTCGCTGCCGGTAAAGATGAATTTGCAGGCCACCTGAAGTTGACCCACGGGAACCTCGATCAGCAGGCTCAGATCTTTCTGGCCCGCTTTGGTTTGACTTTTCGCACGTTGATAGAAAGTGCATCCGGCAACTTCCACCTCGTCGAGTTCCATCTTCTGTTCTTGGTTAGCACGGGACTCATCAAGATAGGTTTGATAGTCCAGGGTGCTCCAATCATTGAGTTCGATGAAGTGTTCTCTGATGAATTTTGCGCTGTAATCCTTAAGGACGCTCTCTAACTGATCTGAAAAATGCTCGACGTTAAATTCGATTTCCCGTCGGAGGGCGCGGTTCTCCTCCAGGCGTTTCCGGATCGGGGTCACTTGGCCTTTCATGTTGAGGATTAGGGGGTCGTTGAATAAACCCAGCTCGCCGAATTCGGGCACCCCATCGGTCAGGGTTTTGTATAGCGGGGCGAAGCCGAAGACGGTGGCATCTTCTTCCGTGATTATGGCAAGTTGGTCCTTGAGCAGGCAGACCGATAGTTCGCGGCCCTCGATCCGCTGGTCTATCAGAAGCTCCAGCTCTTTTTCGAGGCGTTTCGGATGCCAGATGGCTCCCGCAGCTCCCACGTCCTTCGCGCTGTTGATCAGGGTATCCAGCAGGCTGTTGTGAATGATGAGCAGTGCGGCTTGTGAAAACTGTTGGTCGCGCCCCGCAACTTTGTCGCGAAGGAACGAGATGTAGTTTTCTGTGAATCCTTTTTCTCCGTGCAGGACGGGAATCAGATAGACCCCGTTGCATAGCACGTAGGGCAGAGGAACGCCGCCGATATCGATGGTTTGTCCTTGGGCCAACGCCAGGAATGCCTGATGGAGATGGAACGCATTGTCCGCATCTGGCGATTTGAATTGATAGCGGAACCCCGGGCGGATGTCCGGAGCCACCCATTCGATGAAACGTCCGGCTAGGTAGTTCTCATACGGTCTTGCGGACATATACGGCATCTCCACTGTCACTCATTCTTTCAACGTTGCCCATGCGTTCGTAGAAGCCGACCAAAACCTGCTGGGTCTGGCCGTCCAAATAAAACCCTCTCCGGCAGAACTCATCCATCAGTTCGTGAAGGCGTAGCTTTTCGTTCATACCGATCGCAAGATTGGTGAGAAGCAGAAGCTGATCCTGATTGAGCACCAGCACGCGTCCAGCCCTTCCACGAGTTTGGATGAAGTCTCCGCAGATCTGCTTTTCGAGTTCCTTGGTGTATTTTTCATTGATCTCGCTACGCGTCGTCTTGTTCACCTTGAACTGCTCGATGGCAAGACCGATCAGCTGGTCGAATGCGGCCTCGACGGTTCCCGCACCTCCACGGCTTGGTAGCTCCCTGACTTTTGCGAAAGCGTCGAGATATCCGTTCAAGACCTTAAGGATGCCGTCTTGGTCGGGATGATCGGTGCAGTCCTTGAAAACCTGCCACAGCGGGCGTTTGAGTTCTTTGCGCTGTATGGCTTCGAGGGCGGAAAGTATCGGAAACAAACGTTCGCTGGTGTTGGCAAAAAGCCTGTAACCGCGATGAACGTTGATGCGTTCGGTGCTGGCCTTCTCCACGTCCAGGATGAAATATAGCGGTTTGCTGACGGGCTCCCCATCCCTCCATGCGGCGATATTCAGAGCCATTTGGGAGCAGTAGCTGAATGCGTAGAGCCTGAGGGTGTTGGTCAATTCTTGGAGTAGATACTTGGGATGCGCGGCCAGAAAGTTGATGTCATCCTGGAATGCTTTTGCGATATACGGGAGATACGGCTTTTCGCTCGCGTCGTGACCGTTGTCGTCGGTCAGTTTTTGTTGCAGGACGTGGAGCATCTGGCGTTCGACGAAATTGAGATGATCGTTCACGTCGTTGAGCGGGTCAGCATTCCCCGTCAAGCCGAAGAACAGATCCCCCATGCGCACGTTCGATGCCCCCAATTCGGCCTTGCCCGAGCCCTTGCGTTGAGCCTTGAACAGCAGAAAAATGGGGGAGATGTTGAATACGGCCTTCGTTGAAAAATACATGCGATCCAGCACGTCCCAGAAGGCTGGCTGGTCCAATCTGACGAGGAACTGTGTGTGGCAGTCCTCGCGGAATTGGTCGAAGTCGTATTGCTTGATCTGCTTTTTCATCGCATGACCGAGCACCATCCCGGTGATGATGTCCCATTCGAAATCGTTTCCCTTGTTGCGGATGGGAAGGTAGCTGGTGAGCTTGTTTTTGTCGGACGGGGCGAGGTCTTCGGGGATTGGGAACATTCTAGGCCACCCCGCTGATTTCTATCATGTCATCATCCTGCTGGGCGGTGTAGCAATGGCCGTTTTCGTAGAACCGCAGGATGTTGCTCTGCTTTGCCACTTCCCAGACTTGCTCGATAATCTCGTCCAGCAACACGACGGCATTCTTGTCGTATTTGTTGGGCCGATAGCCCCGGTTGAGCTTGGAGATGAGTTCGAAAAGATTCAGGTTGATGGCGATTGGCTCCAAAACTTTATCTGATACTTTCAGGCTGGCCCAGAAACGGGAGACCGATGGGCTGGTCTTTTTCTGGATGGATGCGAAATCGGCTTTCACGTCGATCGGTGCTGCCAATTGGAGCGTTCCGGATTTTCCGAGAAAAACCTCCCCCTTCTGTAACCAAGGCGCATTACGGTTCGCGTAACGATAGATGGCGCTGATGAGTTCGTTACCGTAGAAGGGGCGCAATGCCAGCTTGGTTTCGTTGCTGCCATCGTAATGCGCATGGAGCAGCCAGACCCTGGCATATTCGTTGAGCAAGGTTTCCTCGAAGTCGCCTTGAAACTGGTGGTGGAAATCGTTTCCGATTGAGAGGTTGCGCAGCAGATAGAACAGCCTAACCAGTGTCGCGGCACTTCCATCGGTCACATCCTTAGTCTCGCCGGAGAGTCCCTTTTCTTGCAGGCTCTTGATAAAGGCGGCGAGTTCGGGGTTCGGCAGTTCCAGCTCGTAGCGCAACACGAACTGGTCGAGGGCCTGGGTGTGCAAAAGAGCTGGATCGAAATCTCCCATCCTCTGTATTAGCTCGTTGTCGCTTCCGCCGAACAAGTTGTCGGGCAGATAGCCATTGCCGAGCAATAACTGGTAGATGAAATCCAGCAGGGCCCGTGCGGTGATGAACTGGTCTTTTATCAGGCGGACTTTGAATAGGTTTGTGATGATGGCATCCTGCACGCAGTCCAACCCAAGCAGTTTGTAGTTCGCCAGCAGTGCTGGATCGCGTCGTTCGCTATCATCCTTTAGGCTTAATGAATAGAATGGATTTTCGTTGCTGGGTTCGGTGAGGCGTTGGATAAGCTGTTTGGCAAACTTGGAATGGGTGGAGGTGGAATCGGTGTTGAACTGGAATTTGGGGTAGTTCTCGAAATCGAAGAACTGGTAATTCGAACCTGTCGTCTCCCCGCTTAGAAACTTATCGATCGCGTCCTTGATGGGTGAATGCCGCACGGCTCCCTCCTTGCCGTAATTAGCCAGCATTCCGATGTTGATGCCGACGACCAATGCTCTGTTGTCGGTTTGGCTGGCATCGAAAAGCTGGTCCAACGCATCGATGGCCGATTGGTATGGTGAGAAGCTATGGGTGCCGTCGAGGTGGAATCGGGTGCTGCTTCGGTATTGCTTCTGGCACCTGGCGAGGATTTCCGATTTGCCATCACCGCTGCTTCCGCACAGAAAGATGATGTTCCCGCTATCGAGGGTGGACAGCGCATTTCGGAAATCGCGCTCGATGTCCTGTTCGATGTAGAGCCATTCTTTGACATCGTCCAATGGGTCGTGCGGCTTTTCGCTGAGGGTCTTTACGGAGAACGGTGACGCCTTGGAAAGGACTGACAGCGCATCTCGTAAGGTTAGATCCATTTGAATCCCATAAAGTAGTCTGGCGAAACGGTTGTTTGGGGCGGATGGATCCGTCGAGTCGCAGAATGGGAAAACCGTCAGGAACTGAAGGTGACCGTGATTATCTCGCTCGACTGGCCCACGCAGAACTTGCTTTGCGAGTTGGACCCACATCCATTTTTCGTGCGCTTTTTTTTCGACCAAAAAGTTGCCGAATGGGTGAGTCTATCACGCTGCAACACCAATAAAGACGGGACGATTCCCATTTTTACGCCTATGGGAAAAATACGGTCGATTACGTAAAATTATCCGCAAAGTATGTATTAAAATGCGGTCTGTACGTTATAATGAGGTTCGTCACACATACAGGTAGGATTATGGATCCCGCATTTGAATACATTTTCCCTGCCATCCGTGGCATTCAGGCTGGACGAGAGTATTTCGTCTCGATGTGCCCTCTACGAGTCATCCCAAGGATGTTCTTGTTCGACGAAGAAGAGCTCATGCCGGAGTTTAGAGCGCAACGCATTCTAAACCGAGCACGAGTGCCTGAAATTGCACAATACGTGTTGAACAATCAAACGAGCTACGTTTTTTCAGCCATAACAGCCTCACTAGATGGAGGGGTGCGTTTTAAAGCATTGGGGGAAAATGGTGAATCAAATCGATTGGGTGCATTACATGTAGATATGTCCGCACGCTTCATCATCAACGATGGCCAGCATCGACGTGCGGCAATCGAACAGGCTTTGAACAATGCGCCCGAACTCGGCGACGAAACTATAGCCGTCGTATTTTTCATCGATCGGGGGCTTGAGCGCAGCCAGCAGATGTTTTCGGATCTGAATAGGCATGCGGTCCGCCCCAGTCGCTCTCTGGGTCTTCTGTATGACCATCGAAACGATCTTTCGAAGATTGCGAAGTTGGTGGCATTGAAATCTACGGCCTTCAAGGACTTGGTGGAGATGGAGCGCAGCACCTTATCAGGGCGCTCGCGCAAACTTTTCACACTCAGTGCCATCCATACGGGGTGTTCGGTCTTGCTCGACTCATCTGAATATTCGAATGTCGAACACGCATCCAAAGTTTGTATCGAATTTTGGGACGAGATCGCGAAACACATACCAGAATGGGGATTGGTGCGGTCTTCCAGGATGACGGCAGGAGAGATAAGGAGAGATTTTCTCCACTCTCATGCCATTGCTTTGCAAGTCTTTGGGATAGTGGGGCGCGATCTGGTACAAAGTGATCGCACAAACTGGAAGACACGCTTGGCTGAAATCGGAAATATCGACTGGTCCAGATCTAGCGCGGACGTATGGGAAGGGCGTGCCCTCATCGGCGGGCGGGTCTCAAAGTCGTCCAACAACGTCACACTGACGGCAAACTTTATCAAGAACAGGCTAGGCCTCAAGCTTGGCCCCGAAGAGAAACGGGTCGAGCAGATGTTCGAGCGTGGTCGCAACAATTCGAAATAGATCATGAGCAAAGAAAATATAACGATGGAAGACCGCATCGAGACGGCGATACGCAACACCCAAGACCTTTACCTGAGCGATACGCTACCCTGGGTTGTAGGATACAGCGGCGGCAAGGATTCGACCGCAACCCTGCAGCTGATTTGGAAGGCGATTGCTGCGCTTCCGGTAGATAAGCGTTCCAAACCGATCCACGTCATCAGCACCGATACGCTAGTGGAAAACCCCGTTGTGGCCATTTGGGTGACGAACTCGCTAATAGCTATGCAGAAGGCGGCGACGGAACAGGAAATGCCCATCATCCCCCATCGTTTGACCCCGAAACTGGAGGACAGGTTTTGGGTCAACCTGATAGGCAGGGGATATCCCGCACCACGCCCATTGTTTCGCTGGTGCACCAGCCGGTTAAAGATTAACGCTTCGAATACATTTATTACCGAGCTTGCGAACAATCAAGGCGAGGCGATCCTGGTTCTTGGTTCCCGCAAAGCAGAAAGCCAGGCTCGGGATAAGGTGCTGGCCCGCTACGAGAACAGCACCCGCGCGCTATTGAGCCGGAACGCCGACGCGAATCTGGACCGGGTGTGGGTCTACACCCCCGTATCGACCTGGACCAGCGATGATGTGTGGGAGTATCTCATCGAGAATGAGAACCCGTGGAATTACGACAATATAGAGTTGTTCCATATCTATCGGGGGGCTACGCCGGATGCTGAGTGCCCGCTGGTCATCGATAAAAGCACGCCGAGTTGCGGTGATAGCAGGTTCGGTTGCTTCGTTTGCACGATGGTGTCGGAAGATAAATCCATGCAGGCCATGATCCAGAACGATGAGGATAGGCGCTGGATGATGCCTTTGCTGAATTTTCGGAATGAATACCTGAAGACGGAAGGTGATAGGGGGCTGCGCGAGTTCACCAAAATGGGTGGAAGTCTGCAACTCCAGTTTCTGGGCGTAAAAAGTGGCGGACGCACAGCACCCTCACGTCCCGGCAAAGTTGTCAGCGAGAAGGTGGTGCGGAGGTTGACGGCGACGAGTGATGGCGAGGAAGGCTATCCGATGCCGAATCGTAAGGTGCTCATTCTGGAGACGCGAGTGGTTGAGGCTGATGGGGAAAAACGCGAAACGACATACAAGATAGAAAAAATCGCGACGTTGGTGCACGGACCCTACACGCAGAATTACCGTGAGGCCATGCTCGAAGCGCTTTTGCGGGCCCAGGAAACCATCCGCAACAATTTGCCCGAATCCATCTCCGAGTTTTCCATCATTACTCCGGAAGAGCTGGAGGAGATTCGCCGAATATGGGTGATCCAGAAGCGGGAGTTCGAAGACTCCGTTCCTGATATTTTCTTGAGAGCCACAGGCAAAGCTTATCCGATACCCGAACTGGATGAAACAACGCCTTTCAGGCCGGAAGATATTCGCCTGCTCCGCGATGTTTGCATGGACATGGCGATCGATTCACCTCAGAGCGGCCCGCTGGATTCCAAGCAGCTGTTATTTACCGTTTTGCGTAATCAGTTGGGGATACAGCATAGCTACCGTGGGGCGATCAGGCGAGTGGGGCTGCACGGAGAATTGGAGGACATGCTGGAGACACGGTCATTTGATAATGAGGATGA
>Ga0209343_10006150_pt1 | contig 14408 bp, 14 predicted proteins | sample RifCSPlowO2_02_FD_184026 | JGI IMG/M metagenome (GOLD analysis project Ga0209343, IMG submission 184026) | Groundwater microbial communities from Rifle, Colorado - Rifle CSP2_plank lowO2_0.2 (SPAdes) (version 2) | ecosystem: Environmental > Aquatic > Deep subsurface > Groundwater | place... | reverse complement strand
GATCACCGCGACGCCCACGTTCAGGATGCCGATCGCCGCAGTGGCGAGGACCACGAAGCGCTCGGCCTTTTCGGCGCCGGGATCGCGGCTGCCGATCGCCAGCTCCGCGCCGGCGAGGAACAGGATGACTCCAAGGACGGGTGCCGGAAACAGGCGAAACAAGATGCCGACGGAATCGGCGAAGAACAGCGCGAGCACGAGCAATACCGCGCCGAGCATGATCGACGCGCCGCCAGTGCGTGCGCCAAATTTCACATGCCCGGCCATGCCGCCGGCTCCGTGGCACATCGGGATGCCGCCGATGGCGCTGGAGCACAGGTTGAGCAGCCCGGTGGAAAAGGCGACGCGGCGTTCGCTGACCTTGCGATCCGGGAACAGGCGGTTGTTCTCCTCGGTGATCGCGATCAGGGCATTGCCGAAGGTCAGCGGCAACTGCGGCAGCGCGAGCAGCACCGTGCCCAGCCACAGGTCCTGCCAAGACAGGGACGGCCAGGCGAAGGCGGGTAGCCGCAGCGCCGGCTTGATCAACGCCAGATCGTCGGCCAGCGCTGGCTGCTGGATCACCGCCAGCACCGCGCCGACGACCAGCAGCACCAGCATCGCCGGCAGCCGGGAGCGGGCCAGCAGGACCAGCGTGCCCACGAGCAAGGCGGCGGAAACCGCCCAGCTTGCCGCCATCATGCGCAGCCCCTCCAGCATGAAGCTGAAGCCCAGCCCCATGACCACGCCGAGCAACGCCGGCTTGGGCACCCACTGCGCCAGGCGCTTGGCCAGCCCGGTTGCCGCCAGGGCGATCCAGATCAAGGCGGTCGCCAGGCCGGCGCCCGCCACCATCGCCGGGGTCAGCACCACCGCGCCGGCCGTCTGGGTCAGGGCCGCGGCGCCGGTCGCCTTCATCGGCTGCACCGGAAAGGGCGTCTTGTAGAACAGCCCGACGCCGATCAGGCTGGCGCCGAAGGCCAGCAGAATGCCGGAGGCATCCATCTTGAGCAGCGAGATGTAGGCGACGACGAAGGGGATCAGCGTGCCCAGGTCGCCGAAGGCGCCCGCCAGTTCCGGCAGGTCGAAGCGGTTGCTGGGAGTCGTCATGCGCTGCGTCCGGTGGTCGCGGCCCGCTATGATAAATCGATTGGGCGGCGCCCGGCGCTCATGCGGCGCTCGGCAGCGGCCGCAGCCGCGCCAGCTCGCTTTCGTCGGCGGCGAAATTGGCCCAGGCGGCGACCAGGCTCAGGGCGATCGAGAGCAGCCAGACCAGATGGTAGGAGCCGGTCAGATCGTAGGCGTAGCCGCCCAGCCAGCCGCCGAGGAAGGCGCCGATCTGGTGGCCGAGATAGACCAGGCCGAACAGCATCGACAGGTACTGGACGCCGAAGATCTGCGCCACCAGGCCGGCGGTCAGCGGCACGGTGCCGAGCCAGAACAGGCCGAGGGCAAAGGCGAAGACATAGACCGAGGCCGGCGTCACCGGCAGGGCGACGAAGGCCGCGATCAGCGCCGCGCGCGCCAGGTAGAGGCCCGCCAGCAAGGTCTTCTTCGAGTAGCGGCCGCCGAGATAGCCGGCCAGCCAGGCGCCGCCGATATTGGCCAGGCCGATCAGGGCCAGCGCGATCATGCCCGCGTTGGCCGCCATGCCGTGATCCGCCAGGTAGGCCGGCAGATGGGTGGCGATGAACACCACCTGGAAGCCGCAGACGAAGAAGCCCAGGCTCACGAGCAGGAAGCCGCGATGGCGCAGGGCCTCGCCCAGCGCGGCGGCGACGCTCTGGCGCCGTTCCGCCGGCGGCGGCGCGACGCCCGCCAGCGGCAGGGCCAGGGGCAGCATCAGCAAGGCATTGGCGGCGAGCACCAGCAGCGCCCACCACCAGCCGATGCCGGAGATCAGCGCCTGGCCGAAAGGCAGCATGACGAACTGGCCGAAGGAACCCATGGCGCCGACGACGCCGAGGGCCAGGCTGCGCTTTTCCGGCGCCACGGCGCGGCCGACGGCGCCGATCGCGATCATGTAGGTGCCGGCCAGGCCGAGCCCGATCAGCACGCCGGCGGACAGGATCAGCTCCCAAGGCGTGGTGGACTGCGCCATCAGCGCCAGCCCGAACGCATAGCAGAGGCCGCCGCCCAGCAGCACGCGGCCGGCGCCGTAGCGGTCGGCGATCATGCCGGCCAGCGGCTGGGCGAAGCCCCAGACCAGGTTCTGCAGGGCGATGGCGAAGGCGAAGCTGCCGCGGCTCATCTGCAGGTCGAGGGTCATCGGCCGCAGGAAGATGCCGAAGCCGTGGCGGATGCCCAGCGCCAGCATGACGATGGCGCCGCCGCAGAGCAGCACGGCGTCGGGCGAGCGCCAGCGCGCCGCGCTCATGGCTGCCGCTCCGCCCAGCGCGGACGCCGGCTGGCGTCGCCGAAGATCACGCCGGCGCGGATCGCCGGCAGGTCGGCGCGGCTGATGCCGATGTCCTTGAGCGCGGCGGCGTCGAGGCGATCGGGCTCCCTCGCGGCCAGACGTTCGGCGAGGCGCGAGAGGAGGCGCGCAACGGGGGCGCAGCGCATCATCGCCTCACCGTTCGGCGCAGGCCGTCGCCATGATGCCGGCGCAGGGGCAGGGTTCGGCGGCGGCGCCGGCGGCCGGAGCGGCGCGCTCCAGCGCCCGGTGCGCGGCATCGAGCGCCTTTTGCGCCGGCACCTGGCGGATCTGGTCGGCGGCGGCGAGGGCGACGCCGATCTGGGCCTCGTCGAGGCCGGCCTGCCGCGCGGCGCCGACGTGGTGCTCCACGCACGAGGCGCAGTTGCTGCCGAGGGCGGCGCCAAGGGCGACCAGTTCGAGTTCGCGGGGGGTCAGCAGGTTCATGGTGTGCTCCAGGAGAAAAGGCGGATTGCCTGTTGCTTGGACGCAAACGCGAGGACCAGGGATACAGGTTCTTCCCTGTATCCTTTTCCGCGCCGTTTGCGTCCACGGCAAAATCGACCCGCCACCAACGGAGACCACGAATGGATGCCGCCGCGACCACGCCGGATTTCGCCGCCCTCGCCGCCGAGCTGTCGCCCGCGCTGCTGCGCTACCTGCGCCGCTATACCGGCGACGTCGGCAGCGCCGACGACTTGTTGCAGGAAACCCTGATCCGCATGGCGCGCGGCCTGGCCGACTTCGAGGGCCGCTCCAGCCCCAAGACCTGGGCCTTCGCCATCGCCACCCGGGTCGCCGCCGACCACTTCCGCAGCCCGGCGCAGCGGGCCGCCATCGTTGCCATCGACGAGGCCGACGACGTCGCCGATCCCGCCCCGCTGGCCGAGGAGCAAAGGGTGGTGGATGAGATGAACGCCTGTATCCGCCAGGTCATCGACAGCCTGCCCGAGGACTACCGCGCCGCCCTGGTGCTGCATGATCTCGAAGGCCAGAGCGCGCGCGAAATCGCCGAGATCTGCGGCGCCACGCTGGCCACCGTGAAGATCCGCATCCACCGCGCCCGCGCCCGCCTCAAGCAGGCGCTGGACCGGCAGTGCGATTTCTATCGCGACGGCGAGAGCGTGTTCCGCTGCGACCGCAAGGGAGCGTGAGTCGGGAAGTTCCCAAAGGGACGCACCGCGCTGGCGCTGGCGGCACGGCGATCTGCGCGGGGGATTCCGGGCATAATCCGACCAATGACATCCGGGAGAGCAGGGCGAAACCATGACCGAACCGACCATCACCTGCCCCACCTGTCGGACCGAAATCCGCCTGACCGAGTCTCTCGCGGCGCCCCTGATCGCGGCCACACGCCAGCAGTTCGAACAGCGGCTCGCGCAGAAGGACGAAGACATCGCCAAGCGCGAGCAAGGCCTCCGCGACAAGGAAAAACAGATCGCCGAAGCCCGGCGCGGCCTCGACGAACAGGTGGCCGAGCAGGTGGCGGCGCAGCTCAAGTCGGAGCGGACGCGGTTGATCGCCGAGGAATCGAGAAAGGCCAAACTCGCCGCCGCCGCCGAATTGGACGGCAAGCTGCGGGAACTGGCCGAACTGCAAGAGGTGTTGCAGCAGCGCGACATAAAGCTGGCCGAGGCGCAACGGGCCCAGGCCGAACTCATCAGGAAGCAGCGCGAACTGGACGATGCCAAACGCGAACTCGAACTCACGGTCGAGAAGCGCGTGCAGGAAGGCCTGACCACCGTGCGCACCCAGGCCAGGCAGGAAGCCGAGGAAGGCCTCAAGCTCAAGGTGATGGAAAAGGACCAGACCATCGCCGCCATGCAGCAGAAAATCGAGGAACTCAAGCAGAAGGCCGACCAGGGCTCGCAGCAGTTGCAGGGCGAGGTGCAGGAGCTGGAACTGGAAAACCTGCTGCGCGCCAAATTCCCCTTCGATGTCATCGAGCCGGTGCCCAAGGGCGAGTTCGGCGGCGACGTGCTGCAACGCGTCGTCAGCCCGGGCGGCCAGCCCAGCGGCAGCATCCTCTGGGAATCCAAGCGCACCAAGAACTGGAGCGACGGCTGGCTGGCCAAGCTGCGCGAGGATCAGCGTGCCGCCAAGGCCGAAATCTCGGTGCTGGTCAGCCAGGCTCTGCCCAAGGGCGTGGACAGCTTCGACGTGGTCGACGGCGTCTGGGTCGCGCACCCGCGCGCCGCCCTGCCGGTCGCCACCATCCTGCGCCACACGCTGCTACAGGTGAGCCTGGCGCGCCAGGCCTCCGAGGGTCAGCAGACCAAGACCGAAATGGTTTATCAATACCTCACTGGTCCCCGCTTCCGCCAGCGCGTCGAAGCCATCGTCGAGGCGTTTTCCACGATGCAGGAAGACCTCGACAAGGAACGCAAGGCGATCATGAAGCAATGGGCCAAGCGCGAGGAACAGATCGAGCGCGTGATGGGCGCGACGGTGGGCATGTATGGGGATTTGCAGGGAATTGCTGGGAAGTCGTTGCAGGAGATCGAGGGGTTGGAATTGCCTGCGCTGGAGAATCGTTCCTTCTAGTAAACTTCGTCTTCCCGCGTAGAGGCCAGCCCATGTATATCGGCAAAGTCATTCTGAAAAACATTCGGGGATTCGAAGATCTTCATTTCGATCTCGCCCGTCCCGATGGTAGCCATGCCGGTTGGACGGTATTCACCGGTGATAATGGTTCCGGCAAGAGCACGCTGCTGAAGGCCATTGCCGTCGGACTGGTGGGCAAGGACACGGCCCGCGCGCTACAACCCAGCTTTCATCGCTGGATACGAAACGGCGCCAAGGAAGCCAGCATTCAGGTCGAAGTCCTGCGGACGCCGCTTGACGATGGGCTTGTGGATACCGGCAGATCGCCCGCTTCGTCGTCTTTTCCCGCAAAAATCGAGCTCGTGAATGGAGGGCGCGAGACCAGCCTTCAATCAGCCATTCCGGCAGGGAAACCACCGAAATATCAAACGCCCGACCGGACCATCTGGGCCAGCGGCGCGAACGGATGGTTTTCCTGCGGCTACGGGCCTTTCCGCCGTGTGTTTGGCGCCTCTCCCGAGGCCGTGCAGCAAATGGTTTCGCCGTCGACGGCGCGTTTCGCCACCATGTTTCAGGAAGCCGCGTCCTTGGCGGAAGCGGATCGCTGGCTGCGCGACTTGAACTACAAATCCTTGGAGAACAGGTTAGCCGAGCGCGAGCAACTCGCCTTGCTGCTGGAAATTCTCAAGGACGAACTGATGCCCAACCAGATCACGGTGGATCGGGTCGATTCCGACGGGCTTTGGCTGGCTGATCGCAAGGGCGTGCATCTGGCCTGGAGCGAAATGAGCGACGGTTATCGCGCTGCCCTCGCCTTGTTGACGGATATTCTCCGCCATCTCATCAACACCTATGGCATCGACGGCCTGACCGCCAGGGATGACGCGGGGCACATCGTCGTCAAGCGCAGCGGCGTGGTGCTGATCGACGAAATCGACGCTCACCTGCACCCCGAATGGCAACGGGAAATCGGCTTCTGGCTCAAGCGCCACTTTCCAAACATCCAGTTCCTGGTCACCACGCACAGCCCCCTCATTTGCCAAGCGGCCGATCCGAACGGCTTGTTCGTTCTGCCTGAACCGGGCAGCGACGATGAGCCGCATGCCCTTCCCCAGGCGGAATACGAAAGAGTCATCGCATCCCGTCCGGATACGATACTGCTGACATCGGCTTTTGGCCTGCAAAACACTCGCTCTCCGCGTGCCATCGAAGGGAGGGCGGAACTCGCCCGGCTCCAAGCCAAGAAGCGGGCCGGCGCCGACCTGACCCGTGCCGAGCGGGAAAAGGAAAAGCAGCTTCAGTTGTTCGCTGTAACCGACGACGAGCTGTAGGCCCATGCGCCGCATCATGCGCACCCCCTTGCTTCCAGCGACCGCCAAGGCGCTGGCGAAACGTCAGGCTGACGCAGACGCCAAGTGTGTTGCCGGCAATCTGGACGTCCCGCGGGAATGGGGGGCGGCCCGCAAGACCCGACCACTCAAGACGGTTCACGCGGCGCTCACGACGATGGCCGGTCATGGGGCGCGCTGCATGTACTGCTGCGACTCCCATGGCACCGACATCGAGCACTTCTGGCCCAAGACCCCTTACCCCGACCGGATGTTTCAATGGCCGAATCTGCTGCTTTGCTGCGCCGAGTGCGGCCGTTTCAAGGGCGACCGCTTCCCACTGCGAAACGGGACGCCCGATCTGGTCGATCCGACGGCGGACAATCCCTGGCAGTTCCTCGACTTCGATCCGGCGACGGGCGTCGTCGTCGCCCGCTATGACCTGGCGACCGGCGCCGAAAGCACGAAAGGCGCCGAGACGGTCAAGCTGCTGCAACTGGATCGGCGCGAAGCCATGAATGACTACTACCTCAAGACCTGGCGGCGGCTCGTTGCAGCGGTAACTGCGGCGCTGAAGCAGGGGGCGCCCGATGCCCATGCACTGAGCGCCTCGCTGGCCGAGGCGGACGACCACGGCTTGCTCGGGTGGTGCTTCTCCGGCACCGGACAGAAGGTGGCACCTTTCTCAGCCTTGCGTGCCAGCTATCCGGATGTATGGGAAGCCTGCGCGCAAGCCTTTGCTTGAGCGCAGATGGTGAATTGTCGACGGATCGAGCTATTCGGAAATTCGGAATAGCTGCCCGCGAAGCCGCGTGAAATATGGCACGGCGAGAGTTCCATTAGCGCCGCTGGACGACCGAATTTCCCGATCAAGAGTTTCGTGCTCGACGACGAGCGCTTCAGGTCAGGCCGCGACGTTGCCTGTTTCGACGAGCCGATCGCGGCGCCATTCGCCGTCCTGCCAGCGCCGACTTTTGCCGACGCCGCCCCCGCTCAAAAATAAAACCGTGCCATCAACTCCAGCTTGCGCTGATTCTGTTTCTCGCCGAACTCGGTGCCGCTGCCGCCCTTGAGCCAGGTGGCGCGCAGGCGCAAGTCGAGGTTGGTGACGCCGGTGTAGAGCAGTTCCGGCGTCAGCGACCAGCTGCGGTCGTCGAGGTTGGCGATCAGCGTCGCCGAGGGCGTGAAATAGACGATGTCGAAGGGCTCCTTCTGGCTCGCCCGCAAATACAAATAGCGCTCGCCGGCGTTGGCGCGGCCGTAGGAGGTGCTGAGCTGCCGCGCCTTGGTCAGCAGCGCGGGGTTACCGCGATCGACCAGGCGATGGAAATCCGTGAGTTGGCTTTGCGTGTAGCCGGTGCCGTTGCGGTAGTACTCGGCGATCCAGGTGGTGTCGTTTTCGGTCAGATAGCGCAGGCCGAGCAGATAACTGGTTGCATCGCGGATTTGAGTGGAGACATTGCCGGCGGCGTCGATGCGGCGCGTTTCGACGTCGCGGACACGCGCCCATTCGCCGTGGATTTCCAGCGCGCTGGAGAGGTTGCGCGAGAAGTCGAGGCCGAAACGCGGCGTGCGGCTGCCGCCGCCGAGCCAGGTGAAATCGATGTCGGTGTCGTAGTAGAGCAGGTAGAGCTTGGCCGCGGCGTTGAGGCGCTGCGGCTGGCCGAAATCCTGGTTGGTCTGGGTGCCGACCGGCAGCAGCACGGGGGTGAGGGCGACCGTCTTCAGCTCGCCGTCGAAATTGCGGATGAAGTCGGCGGCAATCATGGTGTAGCCCTCGCGCGCCAGCTCGACGTCGTTGGGATCCTTTGCGCGTTCGACGAAGCCGACCGGATTCCAGGCGTAGCCCTTGCCCCATTTCGTTGCGATCTTGCCGGCGTCGAGGGTGAAGCCGGGATCGGGTTTGAGCGAGAGGTAGGCTTCGTCGAAGCGTTCGCTGCCTTCGCTGCTCAGCGCGTCGCGCCGCGCCTCGACGTTGGCACGCAGGTTGAAGGTGGCGATGCCCCGGGTGTATTTGGCGTTGAGTTTGAGCGTGGCAGTGTTGCGATCCAGCGTATCGCGCGCCAGGCCGTTCAGGGTGTAGAAGGAACCACTGCGATTGAGCCAGGAACGATCGGTTTTGAACTCGACGTAGCCGCCGAACTCGAAAGGCTGCTTCTCGAACTCGGCGGCGTCGAACTTGAATTCCTCGCCGTGGGCAAAGCCCGTCAGCAGGCAGGCGAGGAGCCAGGCTTTTCTCACTTGCGCCTCATTTGCGTAAATCCTCGACCCGCGGCAGGTAGTTGAGCGAGAACACCTCGTCGGGAAAGTCGCGCTTCTTGATGTTGGCGTAGAGCATCACCGACTTGTAATCCTTGTAGAGCGGGCTGTCGGTCTCGATCGTCGCCGGGCGCTTGATGCCGCCGCCGAAATCCTTGGTGTCCTTGAAATGCAGCGTCTTGATCAGCATGCCGCTGGCGGCGTAGCACTCGATGTCGATCGGCAGCAGGGTCTTCCTGTCCACCCACATCTTCAGCCTGTCGTAGGCCACCTCGCCGGTCTTGGCCTTCAGATTGAGCAGATAGCGGTCCTTCTCTTCCGTCGCCGCCTCGACGTTGTACTCGATCGCATAGTCGATGCGCAGGATGTCGGCATTGTTGAACACACCGCCGGTCACCGATTGCAGGCTGGTGATGCGCATCGGTTTGCCGACTTCGGGAATGTAGAGCCACATGTTGTCGCCCAGGCGCAGCGTGGCGCGGCCCTTGTCGCTTTGCGGCGCAAGGAACAGGGCGACGATCTTGTCGCTGCCCTTCTTCACCGAGTACAGCACGAACTCCTTCTTCTTGCCGTCGGGCTCGATGTTGATGAGCTTGCGCAGCATTTCGTAGGACTCGGGTTCGAGGTTGCGGTCCACCTTCTTCAGGATCGCCGTGCCGTCGAGAGCGAGGGCCGGAAACGCGAGCAGACAGAACAGGATTGCGGTCAGTGTCTTGTTCATTTTCGTTCTCGGTTCAAACGTGGCGTAGGGCGCTGATCGGGTCCATGCGCGAGGCCTTCCACGCCGGTTGCAGGCTGGCGACGACGGCGACGACGACGACCAGTGCCGCGATGGTCAGCACGTCGCCGCCGGCGATGGTCGGCGCCATCACCAGATTCTGCTGCATGCCGAAATTGAAGGTCGGGCTCCAGAGATTGATGCCGAAGATCGCGACGAGGCTCAGCAGCGTACCCGCCACGGTGCCGACGAGGCCCAGCATCAGGCCCTCGGCGAGGAACAGCGAAAGGATGCGCGAGGGCGGCGTGCCGATCGCGGCGATGGTGCCGATCTCGCGGATGCGCTCGAACACCGCCATGATCATCACGTTCATCACGCTGACCAGCACGATGGACACCAGAACCACCTTGATGAACAGCGTCATCAGGTCGATCATCTTGGCCAGGTTGGCGAAGGGCGAGAGGTCGGCCCAGGTGTGGGTTTCCAGCACCGGCTTGCCTTCCTTGTTGCTGACGCCTTCCAATGCGGCCTTGATCTGGCCGGCGCTCCGGTCGAGGCGCGAGAAGTCCTTCAGGCGCACGGCAATCTCGCTGACCTCGGCCTCGTTCATGCGCAGCAGTTCGCGGGCGTCGTCGATGTGCACATAGCCGTCGCGTCCGCCGGGGCCGGTCACGCTTTCGAGGATGCCGCGCACGACGAAGGTCTTGCCATTGACCGAGCCGTCGCGGTTGGTGGCGACCACCACCACCGTGTCGCCGACCTTGGTCTTCATGCCGCGCGCCAGCAGTTGCGGGATCACGATCTGGCCGCGACCGATCAGCGCTCCCGCTTTCTCGCCTTCGATCATACGGCCGGGCAGCAAGGGCGTGGTCGCCGCCTCGCGCGCCGGGTCGATGCCGTTTACGCGGATGCTGGTGGTTTCGGCGAAGTTGCTGAACATGCCGCCGAACTTGACGCGCGGCGACCAGGTCTCGACCGCCGGATTGGCCTTCAGCGCGTCCTCCACCTTGGCCACCATCGGCGGCTTCAGGTTGAGGTTGAGCGGCAGGTTGTCGATCGAGGCGACATAGCCCTTGCGATGCACCTGCAGGTGGCCGAGCACCGAGTCGGTGATCTGGCCGACCATCATGGACCGGAAGGAGCCGGCGACGGCGATGAAGAGCAGCACCGCGACCATGCCGATGACGATCAGCAGCAGTGTCAGCATGGTGCGGCGGCGGTAGCGCAGCAGGTTGCGGCTGGCAATGGAGATAACATCAAACATGGCTGCCCCCATTCTGCAAGCGCCCGTCTTCGAGCGTGAAGGTGGTTTCCGCCTCGCCCATGATCTTCGGGTCGTGGGTGGAGAAGATGAAGGTGGTGCCGAACTCGTCGCGCATTTTCTTCATCAGTTCGAGGATGCGGTAGGCGGTGTCGTGGTCAAGGTTAGCGGTGGGCTCGTCGGCCAGCACCAGCTTGGGCTGGCTCACCAGCGCGCGCGCCACGGCGACGCGCTGCTTCTGCCCGCCGGAAATCTGGTCGGGCCGCTTGTCGGCCTGGTCGGCCATGCCGACCGCGTCGAGCATGCGCAGCACCTGTTCTTTCCGCTTCGCCGCCGGCCATTTATTGCCACTGAGCTGCACCATGCGCAAGGGATATTCGACGTTCTCGAATACGGTCAGCACGGGAATCAAGTTGAAGTCCTGGAACACGAAGCCGATGTGCTCGCCGCGAAAGCGGGCGGCGGCGCGGCGGTCCAGCGTGGCGATGTCGGTATCGAGCACCTTTAAGGTGCCTCCCGAAGGATGGTCGAGGCAGCCGAGCATGTTGAGCAGCGTGCTCTTGCCGCTGCCCGAAGGGCCGACGAAGGCGACGAAGGACGAAGCCTCGATGGCGAAATCGATGCCCTTGATCGCCGGCACGTCGATGTCGCCGACGCGGTAGGTCTTGGTCAGGCGGGTTGCGGTGACGAGGCTCATTTCAATTTCCTTCACTTGCAGTTGTTGTGCAGCTTCCACTTCTCGGCATGGCCCATGGCGACTGCAAAGTCCGGCGGCGTGCAGCGATCGTCGGCGCCGGGTGCGGCGGTAGCCGGGGCGACCGCGGCAACCGCGTCCGTGGCGGGAAAGCCCTGCTGGCCGACGACGCCGATCAGCGCGAGAAACAGCACCACGATTGCCGTACCGCCAGCGCCGACTCTCTGGCTGGCGTGGGGCGTGAAGACCTCGCAGACGCCGCCGGCGCAATGTTGTGCCTGCCGGTTCGGCAGGGCGTTGTATATCTTGCAGCCGATGCAGATGCCGAAGGCGCTTTCGAAGAACATCAGCGTCAGGCAGGTGGCGCAGACCAGCATGTTGATCGGCCCGATCACGTTGTTGATCACGATCAGCCAGAGCATGGTCACCGCCAGGACCCAACCGATCGCCCAGGCGAAGCGCTTCTGCGGCGCACCGGTCCATTCCGGCGCCTGCTTCCTCACCGCGAAGCGGCCGAGGATCATGCTCGGCGAATACTTCGGGTTGACGAACAGACGAATGGTGAAATCGATCAGGAAGGCGATCACGAAAATCTTGGTCGGGCGGAAATTGCCCATGAACCACGCGTTGGCGAAGGTCATCATGGCGAAGACGAGGAGGATGCCGGCGGCGGCCCGCACCTCGCGTTCGTTCAATACCGGCACCTCGTAGCCGGGCAGCGCCTCGCCGAAACCGAAAATCTTGCTCATGTCCTGCTCCCTGTCTGTCGATGACCTGCATTTGACCCTAATCCCGTAAGCGCTGGGTTGCGCTATGCGATTGTTTTGCATCGTCGCATTGCGGGTCCGCAGTCTGTTACGCTGCGTTACAAAACGAAGCGTCAGCAGGGGTTAGAGAGAGCAATTCCTTGGGTCATGGCAGAAAGCCACGGCGCCCTGGTCCGGCGACGGGCAACGAAGCGGGTCTCGGAATATGGCAAGGGGACCGCGCCCACTGTCGCCCTTCGATGGCCGCTACCGATACATACGATTTGTCGATGTGCATCGATTGATCCACATCCCGCAGTCGACGCTCTGGCGCGACTAAGCTATGCCTCTTGTTCGGCTGAAGCGGATGGTCGCAACAAGCCCAAATACCAAATTGGGCTACTGTTTGCCAATAAACCCTTGGAGCATTCTCGACCGGATTTGCCCATTAGGCATGGTCCGAAGCGTACGGTCTGCATTTTATTTCGCGGAAGCAGATAGCAGCTGATCGAAACAATGAGTCGTTAATGAGAACGCCTTGAGCGATACGTATCTAAGCAAATTACTGATTGCTGCGCGTCGATGATATCCGTAGATGCATCCAGTTCAGGTAGATCTGGTAGGAAATGCATGAGCATTTTCCGACGCATATGCACCGCAGCAGCTACATCTTCGATTGAGTAACCGAGGTGATTGCGCAAAACACTTAGAGCGTTATGAATCAGCTCCGGATATTCTGTAGGAACCAGGCTATCGTCTTTTTCAGAAGTTCTTTCGCCACGACGATAGAGGCCCATAACGATACCGTTCTTGTATTGAGCTTCAGTAATAAGATCGAGTTGCCTGGCGCGGTAGAGGATTGCTGCTTTGCTCACCTTCCAGCGGACTTTGAGCTCCTTCATTGCCGCCCAGTCAAAGCGATTGTGGCGAACTGCGTTGAACTCTTTCGCGAACGTGCTTCGAGGCATGAGGAACGCTCCTGCGAAGCGATTCGCCTCGCCTTCGGAAACACGGTCACCAGTTAGGCGACCTTCATGCATGATGAAGTGCCCTATTTCATGGGCAATATCGAAGCGAATCCGTGCGGAAGAGCCCTTATTGTTGTTCGTAACAATGATTGGACGCTTCGATGAAATGGACAACGCATCGACTTGGGAAGAAACGCTATGAAAAGTCGTCACGACTGCGCCAGCATTTTCGGCGACGCGGATCATATTCACGATTGGACCAAATCCCAGCCCCAACGCAATCCGCGATTTCTCGGCAGCACGTTCAATGTCTTCTGGCGTGGTGACCTCAAAAGCCGGGAAAGTAGTTAGCGGTAAATCCAATTTACCGTCAATGAACGCAACAAAACGACGGAATAGTTCTCCCTTGGCAAGCGCTGCCTGTTTGCTGGACACCTTTGTCGTAGCATTTTTACGAAAATGATATGACTCTTCTCCAAGCAGCATCCCAGCTGATTCGTAGAAGAATCCAGGCATAACTTCAAGAAACCGGGCTAGCTCCCCAGCTAACTCAAGGGTTGGCTCATCCCGTCCCATTTCAAGGCGGTTGATGAACTGTCGAGACTTGCCGACAGCGTCGGCTACGTCATTGAGTGCGTAGCCATGGCATGAGCGAGCAAGTCTGAGGTTCGATCCATTGAACGTATGTTCCATAGTTCCTTGAACTTATTTTGTTGCTTCCTTAGCGCCTGCATCGGGCTTCTTGATTTCGACGGGTGCAGGACCTTGTTCCACAGCCTGCGGTAGCGTTTCATCGATGGAGCGGACAATAGGCACTTGTCCGTAGCGCCATTCAAATACTTGGATCGCTTGCGCGTTAAACCCTACAAAGTAAATCTCTGGATCTGCGTCATCGATCAGAGGACGCTCAACGATAAATCGAAAAATCACAGGCGTAGTTTCGTCAGGAGCGAATAGTTGATCTGATTCGTTGCGGCGCCAGAATCCCTTTTTGCTTGGTGACGCATGGTCATCGCGAAAGAATCGGAACGGCACACCGTCGATTTCGAGAGTGACATCCATGGCGGAATTCGTAAGGGCTAACCAGGGATATTCACCCGATTGGGACATCCGTATAAGCCTTTGACGGCTACGCCCAAAGAACGTTGCTCCTCGTGTGTAGTTGTCGTCGTCTTCCGTATTCAATGTTTCCTCAACGCCGTAGTAGATGTCGAGAAAGGCCTGAGCGATCGAATTCAAGCGGCTCTCGGTTAATGCAGGTTTCAATTCCCAAGGAGCAATTTCAGCCATGACGCCCTCATTTGTGCGGAAAGACGAATTTGTCAACCCGCACTTTCGTGCAAATTTATATTTTTGTCAACTAACTTCATCGATTTCATGAGAATGAAAGTGCCTCACCTCACTTAACTGTTTGATTACACGTGCAGTCAAACTAAGGAAGCGCTGAATAAGCCGCCGAAAAATGCGGCGACGAACTGAAATCGAGACGAAATCG